>Ga0315899_10000260_pt1 | contig 65489 bp, 47 predicted proteins | sample LakEriMetagenome_2_FD_203518 | JGI IMG/M metagenome (GOLD analysis project Ga0315899, IMG submission 203518) | Freshwater fungal communities from buoy surface, Lake Erie, Ohio, United States - Buoy 4 MA112 | ecosystem: Environmental > Aquatic > Freshwater > Lake | place: USA: Lake Erie, Ohio... | reverse complement strand
GTAGCAAACTGGTTAGAAATTCTATATCAGACCGTTAAAGATGAACGGCTTGAGTGCGCAGGTGGGGCTAGAACGCTACGCATCGAAACGGAGGGAACTCCTCCTAATCTACCTCGTTTTTCTCGCATGCTCCTCGGTGAAATACTCGCCAGTGATCCACATTTCTATCACGAACAACACTTACCTTGTACGGGAAACGTACTAATTGCCAAATCTGTATTTGATCGGATAGGCATATTTGACGAGTCGGTGTTAGATGGAGGCGAAGATACCGATTTCTTCAATCGAATGCTGGATGTGGGAATTCTCGCAAAGTACGTTCCATCGGCCATTGTAGAGCACATTATTGCACCTAGGCGATTGGAACCTGACTACTTGGAATTGATTGCATTTCGTCATGGTCGTCATGTATGCCGGCGAGATTTAAAGCTTCACGGCACGATTTATGCCTGTGCTTCAGCATTGCTTCGTTTCCTCGTAATTGGTTGCCCATGGTTTTCATGGATGGCGTTTCAAAAACTGCTTGGAAACAAGCACGAAGCGAACTCGGCTTATTGCAAATATCGACGGGTTTGCGGCTACTGGTCCTATCTTAAACAGCATCGTAATTCTTCATCGGCTGAAATCGCAAGAACGATGCATCGAGGCAAAGGATGATGCGCGTACTACTGGTTCACAATTATTATCAACAGCGTGGGGGCGAGGATCAGTGTTTCGAAGATGAAATACGAGTTCTCACCAATCATGGTATCCAGGTAGAGTGTTTCTCTGTTCATAACGATTCGATCCAGAGACGTAACAAATTGGGGGTCGCACTAGGTACCGTTTGGAGTCGCGAATCAGCTAGAAAAATTGGAGCACGCATCGATGCGTTTAAACCTGATGTTATGCACGCCATGAATACGTTCCCTCTACTCTCCCCTTCGATATTAAGAGCGGCTCAAAAAAGGAGCGTGGCTGTCGTACAAGAAGTCGAAAACTATCGTTTTGCCTGTGCCGGTGCCTTTCTTTTTCGAGATGGGGTTGTTTGCGAACAATGTTTACATTCTTGGATTCCCTTAGCGGCCATCCGGCATCGTTGTTACCGAAATAGTCTTGCAGGTAGTGCAACTCTGGCAACGTCCATCTTTCTGCACCGGATACTACGGACCTGGAATCGATATGTTGATGTTTTCTTGACCCCTTCTCAAACGACACGGGGCAAAATGATCGATTTTGGCATCGATTCATCCAAAATCGTGATCAAGCCAAACGTGTTAGATGTAGACCCTGGTTTTAGTGAGACTCATGAAGACTACCTTGTTTTTGTGGGAAGACTCTCTCCGGAGAAAGGGCTATCCGTACTCCTAAAAGCGTGGAGCATGAACCCACACTTCCCTAAGCTTAAGATCATAGGAGACGGTCCCGATGCGCATCTCGTTCAATCGGCTGCGGCAGTAGACTCCAGGATTGAATGGCTTGGAAAACGTCCTCTTGCGGAGTTACTAGATACAGTGGGCAAGGCATCGTTTTTGGTGATGCCATCTGTGTGGCATGAAGCATTTGGAAGAACCACCATCGAGGCATTTGCAAAGGGCACACCCGTCATTGGCTCAAGAATTGGTGGTACCGCTGAGATCATTACGCACGGGGTAAACGGTTTACTGTGTGAACCGAACAACCCCCAAAGCCTCGGAGACACTGTCTCGAATGCGATTTCAATCTCACCGAAGGACCTTGTTAAAATGAGGCTATCGGCTCGAAAATGCTTCGAAGCGAATTACACGTCGGACGCAAATCTTCAGGGATTGCTGTCCGCATACCATACGGCGATCGCTCAAGCGAAGAAATAATGCTTAAGCCTGAGAAACACTTCCACCGATTACTTCTTTTGGTCATCGCGATACAAGGCTGCATGTTAACGGCAGGTCTTCAATCAAAGTCGTTTACCGCCGACGAGTGTTATGAGCTAAGACATTTGTCGCTTGACCCAATGAAGATTGCTAAGGATGGTGACGGCTTTCCACCATTGTTTCGGTGGCTTTTGAGTCTGTCGATTCTTCTGACAGGTGAACCTTTGTCTAGATTCATGCCAATGCTGACGTCGCTAATGGGGACGTGGGTCGTGGCATTTACTGGCCAACGCATAGCAGGAGGTCGCGGAGGTTTAGCAGGGGCTGTGTTTTTTGCGTTCTCAGCCTGCCAACTTGAATATGCACAGCAACTACGGGCGTACTCTCTCTACATTCTTGCCGTCGGATGCATGGTTTGGGCCTTTGTCTTGTTGGTTAATGAGTGGAAAAATCGGCATTGGATATACTTCGTATTGTTCACAAGCCTAGCTCTTCTGACGCATTACTTTGCGTCGTTATTTGTACTCGTCTTGTGGGGAACCTTAGGTTCAAAAATTTTGCAGAGCAGGCTTCTTGCATCGGGCCGTACAATGCCCGAGGGATGTTCCATTCAGAAGCTATTCCTAGCTGGGATCGTGTGTGCATTGCTAAGTGTTCCGTTTTTGTATACTCTCCGAGTCGACATGGGACAACCGCCTCCTTCAGAAGTAGTAAATCCTGTTGATCTAACCTCTGTTGCGTATCTGTACCTTTCTCTGGCCCAGGGATGGTGTGTAGGACCATCCTCCATCGAGCTTCAGGCGATCCCCTTTTGGGATGCTTTGCAGCAGATTGCGCCGTTTGCAATTTTGTCTCTTGGTATATCAGCAAGCTTCCTTTTGATGGTGGTCTGGAGTAACCATTCACCGGGGAAATGGGTGCTTCTCGGGCTTTTAACCGTTCCGACCGTTATCTCAATCATCCTTTCATACTGGTTTGGTTTTTCGTTTGTATCTCGCTACTTAGCAGCATTGATCGTCCCGGTAGCTCTTGTCGTAGACCTTGCGTTTGCGAGCCTCAAAAAACCTTTGTTATCGATTGGACTGATCGTATTGGTGGCGATTAATGGATTGTCGTTTTACAACCGAAATTGGAGTCCCCGTTATGACCGAGAAAACTATCGAGCGATTGTTAACGAAATATCACAGTCAGATTACTCACCACGCGTTCTGGTTTTATCTCACTATATTTCTCACGCCTTGCGTAAAGCTGCGCCAGCCGACTGGGATATTATCCCTGTAGCGTTTTACTCGGACGATCCGCATGATTCCGTATTAGTCGACTTTGCAAGCGACCCGAGCCAATTTGCCGGTTCATGGGTGATTGCAGAATGGTTTCCTCCAAATTCAGAGCTTGCCCAGAAAAGGCAGCGGGAATTGGAACGACTGAGCGCAAAACCCATTTCTAAAGTCTGTTCCAACATGGAACTATTTCAGATCGGATTTATTACATCCGAACAAAGCGTAGCACCTTAGTTGTTTTAGTAACGGTTCTCTTACCTTCCTCTACGTTCTTGTGCATTCCTCTAAGAGATGGAAAATCGATTTCCACTGTTTGTTACTACTGGTTGATAAGCTTATAGCGCAGGACCTGGCATTCGTATAACCGATATCGCAGTTCGCCGACTCCATAGTGACGCCGGTCTCGCTACCAGCACTTTTGACCAAGTCTGGGAACATAAATCCGCGATCACCACCCATGCCGCAACATTTGCCATCTAGTGGCTGAAGAACAACTGCACAACACGCGTTGGCGACCTCAAGCAAAGGAGCAGTTAATCCCGACTTTTCATTGGAGCAGACAGAATGGATCGCAATAGGCTCCGCTTTTCGCTGGATGGTCAGCTTTGGGAGTAACATCGCAGCAAGTTCGACGGAGTCTAAGATTTGCATTCGTTCGAGGCGTGATTTTCTCACTGGATCCAGAAATTTAAAACCGCCTTTCAAAAACGAAGTACACGATCCCAAATCCACAATAATCGGACGCTCGCCATGCATTCCCCATTCCCACATCGCGTCGAGTAGTTCCGATTGCTTCTCAAGAGCCTGCTGCAAGAACCCTTTGGACGAAAATGCTTGACCACAACATTTTCCCGTCGCATCGGACGGTATATGGACGAGCGCACCGGCTCGGTGGCACACTTGAAGTAAAGCACCTGCAGTTCCATCGAGCATTCTCGACATGCAACTAGGCCAATAGATCCACTCTGCAGAATCAAAGTCAGCGAGCGCTGACCTGTCTATAGACTCGATACACTCCCCTAAGGCTTGATGCCATTGCGGAAAGCCAGGAAAAACCTTTCCTGCCACGCGAGTTACTGACGACAGAACCTCCGATCCTACGATGGCATTGGTGGCCCTGCCTACGAGCATCGCAGACTTAACCAGTCCCTCAGCCCAACCAAATCGCCTCGCGAAATGACCAGCTAGCTTGATTTGAAATGGTGTTCGTTTGATCTCTCGCAAACTCTTAACCAATTCACCCGTGTTAATCGCCACAGGGCAATCTACAGCACATAATCCATCCGTGGCACACGTATCGAGACCAGCGAACTGATACTCGCGATCAAGTTGTTTTACTAAATCGTGCTGACCGGATTTTTGAAAACGTTCCCTCGCCCGGCGAAGTACGATTCGCTGTCTTGGTGAGAGTGTAAAGTCCCTGCTTGGGCATCGAGGCTCACAAGCACCGCATTCAATACATTTGTCAGCAATTGCCTCAATGACAGGGAGCTCTTTTATGTTCTCCAAGTGGATCTTGGGATTGGAAGACAAGATCACGTCTGGATTGAGTAATCCATCGGGATCTACGGCATCTTTGAGGCGACGCATCACGGAAACCGCCTCAGGTCCCCATTCGGTTTCGACATAGGGGGCAATATTTCTGCCTGTTCCATGTTCGGCTTTAAGCGCCCCGTCATACTTGTTAACAACGAGATGCACCATACCATCCATAAAACGACTGTATTTGTCGTTATCTTTTTGACTGGCCATGGGTTGCGAAATCACGAAGTGCAGATTTCCATCTTTGGCATGTCCGAAGATGATCCCATTCTCATAATCGTGATCGACGAATAGCTTCTGAAGATCGATGATCGCGTCTCCCAGCCGTTCAACCGGCAACGCAATATCCTCGAGAATTGCAGATTCCCCTCGCGCTCTTACCGCCGCCACGGCAGGATACATTCCCTTTCGAAGCTTCCAAATATTGGCCTGTTCTTTTTTGTCAAAGGTGAATTGAGGCTGCCCCAAAGTTTTCATTTTGGGTAGGCATCGAGCTTGAAAGTGATCAATGCGATCCTTGAGCGATTGCATATCAGAGCCATGAAATTCAAAAAGCAATCCCATCAAGGAACGGTGGCTATCAAGCTGTTGGCCGAGGCCGGTGGGCACTCCCTCCAAGTGACGGATGGAATCGAGAGAAGCACGATCCATAAACTCTACGGCATCACAGTCGATCGCAATAAGCTCGGGAATGATACCGCACGCAGCATGGGCATCTGCGAAGAAGCTTAATGACGTTGCCTTGTAGGGCAAATCCTCGACCGTGCGCAAGATGGCTTCTGATATAAACGCAAGCGTACCTTCTGCGCCGATCAACAAATGCGCCAGAATATCTAACGGGCGTTGGTAATCCACAAATGCATTGAGGGAGTAGCCCACCGTATTTTTTTGTTTGTACTTCTCTCGAATGCGATGCAAGAGTTTTGTGTTGTGCAGGATTTCATGTCTCAAAACCGATAGCACCCGTGCGAGATTGCTCTTTTGCTCTTCAAAGCGTTCTTGCTCTCCCTCGTGCGCAGTATCCCAAACGGTACCATCCGGCAAAATAAATCGAATCGATTCCAGCGTATGGTATGCGTTGTTGGAAACCCCACAACACATGCCGCTTGAATTGTTGGATAGAATGCCTCCCATCATGGCTGATTGAATGGAGGATGGATCAGGTCCCATTTTGCGGCGGAAGGGTCGCAATTTGGCATTCACGTAGGCCCCAACTGCACCTCCTTGAACACGCACCCTCTCACCCCGATCCAGCGGTTCAGCCAGCCGCCAATGCCGACCGATATCAACTAACCATCCGTCGGTTATCGATTGCCCCGATAGGCTGGTTCCTCCTGCGCGAAACGTGATGGGAATTCGTCTTCGTCGTGACTCCTTCAATATCTCAACGATTTCGTTCTCGGATCTTGGCTGCATAACCGCTTGCGGTATGAGCAAATAGTGGCCCGCATCGTTTGCGAATGCATAACGCTGCCAGAGTTCAGTCAGCGTATCTTGGCATGGAAAGTGATTCATGTTGGGTTTTGAAATTACTCGTTCGACAAGCCACTATACTTCATGCGAATTTTGAAGAGTGAATCCGACGCGGTAATAAATAATGTCTTGCGATCTGCTCCACCAAAACAGACGTTCGCGGTCCATCCCTTACCCGTTGGAATTACTTGTACTTTCTCCCCCGCTTCATTGAATACAGATACACCATCTTTGTTGGTGATGTACAAGTGACCTTGGCTGTCCAATGTCATTCCATCGGAACCATGCGAGCAGAAAAGCTCGCGATCTATCAGCGTGCCATCCTTTGCAATTTTGTATCGATAAATCTTGCTGTCACCGATATCTGCCACATACAAAATCCTCTTCTTCGCGTCCCCGACGATTCCATTTGGCTGCTTAAACTGATCATCGACACATGTGATGTTTTCACCATCGGGATCGACGCGATAAACGGAACGATTCTTTTGAGGTGGCTCCTTATGCTTCCACCAAGGCCGTTGGTAGTAGGGATCTGTAAAGTACAAATACCCATTCGAGTCGATCCAAACATCATTGGGACCGTTCAGTTTCTTGCCTTCGAAGTCCTTGAACAAAACGGTATAGGTACCATCGGATTTAATGGCCCACATTTCATTTTTCTCATCTGCGCATGCGATCAAGGTATCATCGTTGGTAAAAAACAATCCGTTAGATCGCCCGGCTGGCTTTAAAAACTCACTAACCTTTCCCCCTAAGTCTACCTTCAAGATCCTGTCGTTCGGCTGGTCCGTAAAGAATACATTTCCCTTGGAATCAACGGCGGGACCTTCGGTAAAGCTATAACCATTTGCAACCAATTCCACTTTAGCGTCGGCGTCTTCGGTCACATGATTTTGGGCCACTGCGACCGAAGTCATGAGTGGCCACAACTCTAGGCATCCTGAAACATTCCCATAAATAACAGTCGTGCAACAAATCGTTGCCGCGCGTACAATTGTTCGTGCTATTCTGTTCTTCACAGGAATTTCCTTCGTAATGAGAGCTTAGAAGTTTGTTTATGAACCCCTTATTATACGTGCAAAGAAAATCTATGCTTCACCTTGTACGATTTTCCGACCTATGTTTTAACGCGATTCGCTCATCCGCTGCACTTGCGGTGCTTGGCACATCCATGTCTTTTATGTCGCCCATGGCAGTTGCAGATTGGCCCGAGTTTCGTGGCGAATCACAAAATGGCATTATTTCCGATCGTCCGCTCCCTCTAAAGTGGAGTGAATCCGAAAATGTACGTTGGTACCAACCAACGAAAGGACTTGGCTGGTCATCACCCATCATCGTTGGAGATAAGATTTTTCTTACAACGGCAGTTAGCCCAGACGGAGCAGACGATTCATCCCTGGGCGGCCCGAAACTTTTACAGCTAGTTTGTTTGGATGCGCAGTCCGGAAAGATCCTTTTCGAGAAAACTATTTTCGACCAAACGGCTGACGCACCAACCATTCACAATAAAAACTCTCATGCCAGCCCAACACCACTCCACCACAAGGGAAAGCTGTACCTTCACTTTGGACATCAAGGTACTGCATGCACCGATTTGAAAGGGGAGTTGATTTGGGAAAACCGTGATCACGTCTATCCACCCACCCACGGCAACGGAGGTTCACCTATCGTTGTTGATGACATGCTGATCGTAACCTGCGATGGAGGGTCTCAACCGTACACATTGGCACTGGATCTCCAAACGGGCATGGAACGTTGGAAGACGCCGCGCGGCATATCCGCCGATCGTCCCTTTTCTTTCTGCACCCCACAAAAGATCGTGGTTAACGGTCAAACACAAATTGTTTCACCAGGATCCGATATCGTGCAGAGCCTGAACCCAAAAGACGGACAGGTCATTTGGTATGCCAATTATTCAGGCTTTTCCGTAGTCCCCCGCCCTGTCTTTCATGAGGGACTCGTGTTCTTGAGCACCGGGTTCATGCGACCGAATCTTTTAGCGATTGACCCAACGGGAAAAGGTGATGTTACTAAGTCTCACATCAAATGGTCCTATAAAGGCTCTGTTCCGAACACCCCTTCATTTGTGCCCTATGGCAATCAGATCATTCTCGTAAGCGACGAAGGGGTAGCGGCAGGCGTGGATATCAAGACCGGCAAAGAGATCTGGAAAAAACGTATTGGCGGAAACTTCTCGGCCTCCGTTATGGTAGTTGGCAACAAGCTCTTTCTCCAAAGCGAGGGAGGTGAGTCAATCGTCTACAAACTAGAGGGTGAACCCGAGGAGCTACATAGAAATACACTTCCAGGTCGAATCTTTGCTACATATGCCGTCCATGAGAACGATTGGATCATTAGGACGGAGGCGGGGGTCTACAGGATTGGTAACCTCTAAAGTTCGAGAAACGAGCACTGCTCGCCGCCGTTCACGACGCTGGTTTTTATCTTGGGTCGCAGGGATCATGACGTTCCTGGCGCTCGCACTTTGCTTCGAAGCAATTTTGCTGATGCGCAGAGGCATGCGTCCCTTGGGGGCTCAGATTTCTGGAAGTTCGATGGAGCCTCACTTGATGGGGCCACGATTCCTTTTTCAGAATACTTCCTCGCAGTTTTTCTCAAGCTACACGCTAGACTCCCTACGCCCCAATATGCCGCTCGTTTGCCAGTACACGTCAGAACGCGATAACTCGTTCGATATGCTGTCTGCGATGGCTAATCCCGAGGCAATGAATGATGGAGAATCCGTTCGCTACTACTTATGGAAGCGAATGGCGGCATTGAGAGCAGCGAAGAATTCGGACCGACCAAACGAAACGAATGAAAACGCTTTCCAGGGAATCGAACGGGGCGATTTGGTTGTCATTCAGCCCCCAGATGAAGAATCTCGCGAGGTCAAACGAATCGTCGGTTTTCCAGACGAAAGCATTGAAATTATCGATGGCGACCTTTGGGTAAACGATCGACGATGGAAGCGAACGTTTAATCAGATCCTGCATCACGCGGTGTTGCTAGATTATGGCGATGCTCAATTCGGTACCTACTGGAACTATGGGGAATGGATTAGCACCAAACAGACAGTCGATGCTGAGGAGGCCGCGTCATCTCGCTCTAGGGAAACTCTAGATTTTCGATTGCGTTCGGGTGGCTTAATCACGAACGAACTCCGATGGAATGCTCATGACTCTCATTCCCTGATACCAGTACCTGATATCGGCTTTGCCTTGGAGCTTGAGAATACACCGTCCGATTGGCAATTGGCAGTTACCATTCGATCACAGTATTCCTCAACGATTATGGTGGAGCGAATTGGTGATACCATCATCGTTTCTACAGACCAAAAGGAAGTCTCGAAAACGATATCGACCGATCTAAAAAATCATTGGCTGCTCTTCATGAAGGTGGATGGAGAGACTATCGTAGCCGATGAATCGTCGGATTGGCTAAGAGAAACGAACGCAAACACTCCCAACCCAGAGGATGAATCTTCCTTAGAACTAGACGCTGCGCCGTTTTCAATCGAATGCCATGAAGGTGACTTTCGCATAACGCAATGGATGGTATTTCGGGATCTGCACTATCGCGGTACAGGCGATACCTCACGACAGAGATTACCTGCCAGCAAAGGGGTCGTAGTCCTTGGCGACAACGTTAGCATCTCCGACGATTCGAGGCAGCGGTGGAATGAAGAACTACCCACCGAGGCTATCCGAGGCGTCGTGGACCTTGGCTACCAGGGCTGGGAAGCTCTGCTCAAGCAGAAAAGCAAAGCTCTCTTCGAAAGAAATAGCGACTTATTGAAAGACAAAAAGTAGTGTCAAAAGAAAAGCGGTCCGTTTGGCAGTTCGCCATCGAAGGGCGATAGAGAGGCTGCCAAACGGACCGCATGTAGCACAAATTTGCTGTGAACTGAGGTTATACTGAAAACAACGTTCTGCAGTTACCTGACTACACTACGAGATCTGTATCTCGACCTGGAGTTGGGACCCAGTACAGTCCGTTTTCATCTGGTTGAAGCGGAGCTTCGCTGGAAAACGACTCGATTGCATCTGTGTTGGCCAACGAGATCTCGCTGTTCAAGCACTGGTCCCAGGTTACCACTTTTCCGGTGTACGTTGCAATACGCCCCATAACCGAGGTCATCGTGCTGTACGCTCCGTAGTCCCCTTCGTTGGGAATATCGCCATTGCGTATCGCAGCGAACAAGTCAAAGTGCTCTTTCGCCCAGCCATTTTCATTGCGTGGAGCTTCCCAGATCACCTTGTTGTTTCGGTCGTAAATCTTGCCAGCACCGATATGGCACCAGCCCTTACTACCGTGCGCGTACTCGTCAACAGTTGACCAGCAGCCTGGTATATGTCGGCATTGGCTAATCATTCGAACACCATTCTTGTAGGTATACTCAACCATATGGTGATCATAAATCTGACCAGTACCTTTTCCTGTTCGAACTTGGCGTCCACCTTGCCCCTGCGCTGTTTCTGGCGGACCATCCATCAACCAGTTGATCACATCTAGATTGTGGATGTGCTGTTCGGTAATGTGGTCACCACTCAACCAATTAAAGTAGTACCAGTTGTTGATTTGATACTCGAGTTCTGATTGCTCAGGTGTGCGTTCTCGGTTCCATACGCCATCACCGTTCCAATAGGCTCGGGTCAGAATAATGTCTCCAATCGCCCCATCTTTCAGCTTTTGGATGGTTGCTTGGTATCCGGATTCATGTCGACGTTGAAGGCCAACTGCGACCGCCAATTTCTTTTCCTTGGCAATTTTGTTTGCCGCCAAAACTCGTCGAACACCGGGAGCGTCAACCGCAACAGGCTTCTCCATAAACACGTGTTTTCCCGCATTAATGGCTGCCTCAAAGTGCATGGGGCGGAACCCCGGTGGAGTCGTTAGGATAACCAAGTCCACGTCGGACTCCAGCAGTTGCTTGTAAGCATTAACACCAACGAAAGTGGAATTCGCTACGTCGACTTTTCCTTCGTACTTGCCCATCCCCTTAAGGGCTTGCTCAATTCGGAAGTCAAACGGGTCTGCGACTGCCGTTAGCTTGACTCGATTGGTTTCGCTGTAGGTATCCAGTGCCTGCTGAGCCGCTCCCGTACCCCGACCACCGCAGCCAATCAAACCAATTTTGATTTCATCGCTGCTAAATGTGTGTGCCGCTCGGCTAATTGGAAGTGTACCTACTGCAGCAGCGCCGGCAACAACTGCCGAACCCGCCTGAAGAAAACCGCGTCGGTTGGACTGCGACTCTTGTGGTTGACTCATTCTGATGTTTGCTCCGTATCGAGTGATTACTGTCGAGTTCTAAAGATTCTGCCAATTGCTGCAACCTAAAGCCTGGCGCGAATCGACCAGTCGCTGCAAGCAATCCCAATGGAATTAGTAATTAAACCGTTGAATTAGTAATTAAACAGTTGGATTGGTGATTAAAAAAGTGATCCACGCAAGCCTGGCGAACGTGAGGGACGTCCGCTCAAGGAGTTGAAGAGGTAATAAGGGCTTATCAGGTTTACGTGGAGCACCGGTGGGATTAATTGCCCCATTGGGGAACCGCACAGCGTCGCGGGACGCTACACGCCCAAAGGGCCACTTAATGGCTGTTTTTATGCCAACCGTGCTAAGCATAGCATCAAAAAAGAGATTTCGCAATAACCTTCGCCGGCCAACGAGACGCAAAATATCACAAAACACGCATCAAAGTCGACTAAAGCCCCCATAACTTGTCTTTATCAGGCACCTCGCATACTTCCCTCGGATCGCACCCGCTCTCGCAAACGCCTCGCGAGCACTCGAAAAGTCTGTCTTTCGCTACAAATCTTAACCAAACCGAGGAGTACCTCGATTCGTACGACCCGGAGCAATCGGTTTGACGCGTCCCGCGAGACGCGTTACGTTCAGAACGGGTGATTGTGACCCGTTCGCCCTTGGCCCCACTCTTAGGAACATGTTTATGCTACTTCGTATTTCGATGATGCTCGGTCTTGTCATCTCTTTCTGCGGATTGTCTTCCGCGCAAGACCTTAAGCTCGACGTTGAAAAATCCAAAATTGACTTCGTTGGAAAAAAGCCTGCAGGTGAAACCCACAAAGGTGGTTTCAAAGAATTCACTGCAGATGTAAAAGTTGACTTCGACTCTCCGGAAAAGAGCACTCTGTCGATCGAAATCAAAACCGCTAGTCTTTGGTCTGACAGCGATAAACTAACTGCTCACCTAAAGAACCCTGATTTCTTCAACGTCGAAAAGTTTCCAAAGATTAAGTTTGAAACGACCTCGGTCGAGGTTGGCGAGAACGAAGGAACAATAACAGGCAAAATGACTATGCTCGACAAAACCGTTGAAGTTAAGGTGCCTATCAAAACAGAAATGACGGACTCTACCTTGGTCGTCACAGCTACTTTCAAGCTTGATCGCACAAAGTGGGGCATGAACTTTGGTCGCCCCAACATCAGTGACGAAGTTGACATCACCGCAACGCTTCATTACAAGCGATAATTCAGCTGACAGTTTGTGAAACAACGAATGGTCTGTAGCCTCATATCGATGCTACAGGCCTTTTTTATTTGCCCCGTCTGTGTGCCTCATCACTAACTTCTGGGAGTGTCCACGTAATGCAATGCCGTGGTGTTTTTCTTACTGGTACCGATACAGATGTTGGAAAAACTCACGTCGGCTGCCTCATCGCGAGACAACTCGTCAAGCTAGGCTACAGAGTTGGTGCCTACAAACCAGTTGCGAGCGGCTTTCCCAAGTGGGATGGTTCTGATGGGCAGCGCCTTTGGGAAGCGACCTCGCGAATAGGCACCCCAGAACTCGTATCCCCCCAACGCTTTAAAGCCCCGTTTGCACCGTCGGTCGCTGCCAGCATGGAAGGACGCACCGTCGATGAACAACAGATATTCTCCGGCGTTGCTCGTATGGTGAACGAATGCGATTTCTTGATGATCGAAGGCGCAGGAGGATTGATGTCACCAATTTCCCCTAGGCTTACCAATGCCGATTTAGCTGCCATGCTAGGAACCCCCATAATCCTGGTCGCTAACTGGAAACTCGGGGTGGTTCACCAAGTCCTCGCAACTCTAACCGCCGCCCATCTTTACAGTCTTTCCGTAGCCGCGATTATCCTCAGTGCAGCAGATGGTGCCATCCCCGATCCATCTCACCAGACTCTACTGTCCGATTTCTTGAAGGCGCGTTGCGTGGATTCGCCGACCTTCGATGCAACTGGTAACGATCGAGACATAGTGCCAATACGCCAACTGCCAGAATCCTGGAAGAGAATCCCATTTTTAACCCTACCGCACGATCAAGAGACGTTCAGCGAGGAGTTCGATTGGACATCGCTATTCAAACCGATGAATGCGGAACTGTTGTCCCATTGGGGAAATGTTTAGTTTGATCGGAAAAGGCTAGTCCTTTTACTTTTTCAGTGGCTCAAAGACTAATCCATCAAACTGAGCCAGCCCGACAGCTCCGAAAAGCCCCACGGAGACAATGGCTTCTCTAGTTTGCGGCGGCACGCGAAACTCATCCACAATCAACTTCCAAGGATTCGTACCTTGGAGTGCTCCGACGTAGTTAAAGCCAATCCGATTACGCTTTTCGTCAAAATACTGAATCGCAACCGACGGAGCCTTGGTCCGGTCTCTTCCAATCACCTCGACTTCTTCCGTTCTAATCCATCCCCCTAACTTGATCCGTTTTACAACACGACCATCGAGCGGGATACCTTGCAACAGCATGCTTGGCTGTTCGGAGTCCTGGGTTTGGAATTGAACAATTCTCTTTCCTTCTGGAAAACCATTTGCTGTAATGACTTGGCATCCGAACTGGTAGTACCATCCGGGCACATGAAATTCTTTGATGAGATCTTCTTCGAAGCTCGAGTTTAACAGTTTTGGATTGGCAGGATCTGGAGGCACCTCTCGGTTCTCTTCAGCTTGACCTGTCATGGGCACAAACAAGGTCGGTTGCAACGACTCCTGTTCCAATTTGCCATTTACTTTTCGCATTCGATACAGCATTTGCTGGTATCGCTCCCCGACGGGGATGATCATTATCCCGCCATCTTTTAATTGCTCAACCAATGGCTCGGGCACCTTTTCGGGAGAGCAAGTCACAATAATTTTATCGAATGGGGCATGCTCGGGCCAGCCTTTGAAGCCATCTCCAATCAAACAATGGATATTGTCGTACTTAAGATCGTTGAGTAGCTTTTTCGTTCGCGTTCCTAACTCTTCGACAATTTCTATTGTGTAAACATCTTTCACAAGTGGACTCAGAATTGCAGCCTGATAGCCGCTACCAGTTCCTATCTCCAGCACTTTGTCGGTGGGCTGAGGATCGAGCTCTTGAGTCATCAGGGCCACGATGAACGGACTGCTTATCGTTTGATTGCCGCCGATCGCGATTGCGATATCTTGGTAGGCTTTGTCGTGATGTTGCTTGGGAATAAATTTGTGACGCAGGGTTGTACGCGAAGATTCCAAAACCCTTTTGTTAGAAACTCCTCCCGGAACAAGGACATTTTCCACCAGCTGTTCTCGTTGTATTCGGAACGATTCCTCGGAATCCTGCCCCTTGCCTCGAGTGGGTTGAGCTAGCCCCGCCGGCAGCAGCCCAAGAGAAAATTCCAAGCAAAAAAGCACGGCGAAGCTCAATAGAATCCGCATGTTTGAGTCCAACGTGAAGGGAGGCAATCGGAAACGCATCGGGAACCAAGTTCCGAATTATACCCCAAAGAACGGCGGTGGGTGCTACTTTAATCGTTTTTCGATAGCGTCACCCACTTCGCCTGGCGCCTCTTCCATGACGTAATGGCCTACATCCTGCAGCTCCTGCCGAGTCGCATTCGGCCAATGCAGATTGAGTCTTTCCATACATTTTGGGACGAAGCACCAGTCTTTCATACCCCAGATGAAATGAATGGGCTTTTCAGCTAGACGAGACAGATTTTGTTCTAGGATTTTCAGTACTTCATACGTCCTGTGGCTTGGCTTCATGGGGATATCGTGCACAAACCTATCTATTGCAATGCGATGCGCCGGCGTGTCGTAGGGGGCCAGCAAACCAGCTTTGGCAGCAGGACTGAGCCGCGGTAACCGGTCGATCGCCATAAATGTTGCAGCCCAGGCAAATGCATTCCCGTAACGCATCGCAAAGCTTCCGATAAACGGCCATCTGCAAACCGAGATCCGAAAGGGGATGTAGGGTGGCGGGAAAGCGGCTGTGTTAAGAACGATGATTTGATTGATACGATCAACTCGCTCTACCGCTCCCCCTAATCCGATGGCGCCGCCCCAATCATGGACCACTAACGTGATATTCGTAAGCTCCAGTTTGTCGATGAGGTGCAAGAGATTCGCGGTGTGATTGGCCAAGCAATAATCGTAATCCAACGGTTTATCGCTCAGTCCACACCCCAAGTTATCGACGGCGATAACACGACTCGTCTGACGAAATCTCGCAACGATCGAGCGATAATAAAAAGACCAAGTTGGATTACCGTGGACGGCTAAGATCGTGTTGGCAGAATCCTTGGGGCCCTCATCCACATAGTGAAGCCTTCCCCCCTTTCCATTTCGATCCGTGGGCACATCGAGGTAATTCGAAGCAAACGGGTATTCTTGACGCCAAACAGTTTCGTCCATGGATTACGGTTATCTCAACCTAGCATCTGAAGGGGCTTCATGTTGGTCCGAATGCTATCGAGGTGTAGCGTGACTCGTGCGAACGTTACGGATATCATCGTAGTTTCGGAGTTGGTAGGGAATGTCGACATAATCGAGCAGTCTACAGAATGCCCGCAATGCTATTCCAAATCCGTCCGGTCCGCTAAACCCGCCGAACTGACCACCTCCCTTGACGTGAGGCTCCAGATCGAAAAACAAACCGGGAATGCCACGATCTTGTAGGCGTTTCGCGATTGTTTCGTAGGAACGCTTTATATCACGCAATATCGCTTCATGCCCCGAATCTCCTTCATCGGCAGGGACAAAACTCGCCAACGATTCTTCGTCGACATGGGATGTTGCGACCGCAGGTCGGCAGTAGTCCTTGATATGCACCCAACCCAAACCATCTTTCATGGCTAAGTATTCTTGAAACACTTCGTCGGTGCTCATTCCTTGGCAAACCAAATTAGCTCCGTCAAAAATCAACAGCATGGCGGGATGGGAAACACCTTGGTGCAGCTGTTGCAGCAACTTACCGGATTGCCCGATCAAGTTCGCTTCGACTTCGAGTCCAAAGGTCAAGCCGTGGCGATCGCATTCTTCCGCGATTTTTCCTAGCTGATCGATCGCTTGGGAAAGGTGCGTTTCAGGATTGGTACCTTTGGGATGGTAAAAAGAAAATCCACGAACCAATTTGGTTTCGAACCGGTTAGCCAAATCGCAGGCTCGCTTTACATCCTTTTCTAGGTACTCTGCAAAAGGCACAAAGCGATTAGAAGTGCCATCATCGATATCGAGCAACTTGACCTTGCCGATGGGAGAACCGAGCGACGACACCGAAAGTCCGTACTCCGATTGCAACGACTTGACTCTTTCGATGGCAGCATCGGAAAGCATCATTGCATTCTGGATACCTTCGCCCGCATCAATAAAACGGAGCGTATAGTATCTAAGACCCAACGCGGCGAAGGCGCAGAACTGCTGCTCTGCAGTCTTCTGGTTGGCTGCTTCGTCAGCGAAACCACTGAGCAAAACAGGTGGCATCATTTGGGTGTTCATCGCGGCCCTCTCCACAACACAGCAAATCTAAACAAAGGACTACGATTTCTGATGGGTAACCGTAATCACCGAGGTAATACCCCCGCGAGCGCCCCAGCGGCTTTCCAAAGTTGCACTTCGCGGCTTCACCACTTCGATAAAGTCGTCGAAAATGCGGTTGGTTACGTTCTCGTAGAAAATTCCTTCGTTTCGAAATTTCTGCAAATAAAGTTTCAAACTTTTCAGCTCAACGCACTTTAAGTCAGGAACGTAACGGAACGTCAAAACGCCAAAGTCTGGTTGGCCAGTCTTTGGGCACATCGACGTAAATTCTGGGCAGACAATCTCGATGTGATAGTCGCGTCCAGGGAATGAGTTGTCAAAACATTCCAGCTGATCTTGAAATGGGGTTCCAGGCACTTCTTCTGATTCTCCTAACTAGATAACAATAGGGATATTCTGCTAAACTCACCGGAGTCGTAACAGATCTAATTGACAGTTCCTCCAGAATTCTCCTTAGTAAAGCCCCGCAAATCAGAATCTTTTCAAGGAGTCTCCTATGATTCGTGTCTCTGAAATTTTTCACAGTGTTCAAGGGGAAGGAAAACTTTCTGGGACCCCGAGTGTGTTCGTCCGGACCAGCGGATGCAATTTGAGATGCTGGTTTTGCGATACTCGCTACGCGTCGTGGGAACCAGAAGGGGATCAATGGTCGGTACAGCAAATCATTGATCAAGTCTCCAAATTTCCATCAAAACATGTGGTTCTCACGGGCGGGGAACCTTTACTTTTTTCCGAAATCTGCCCCTTGACGGCCGAACTGCGGGCCCTCGGAAAACACGTTACCATCGAGACCGCTGGGACGATCGACCTGGATGCAAAGTGCGACTTGTGGTCGATCAGCCCGAAACTTAGCAATTCCACTCCGATCGGTTTTGCTACCGAAGAGTGGGTCCGAAATCATGACCTACGTCGCCATCAACCTGAAATCGTTCAACGACTGATGCAGAGATCTGACTATCAGCTCAAGTTTGTAGTTGGGTCGATTCTCGATGCCGAAGAGGTAATGGAGTACCTCCGAGAGCTTTCGGGATGGGACCGATCGAACGTCATGATGATGCCCCGAGGAACGACACCAGAAGAACTACAGCTTCAAAACTCGTGGCTTGCTACCTGGTGCCGAGAACACGGTTTTCGGCTCTGCGATCGACAGCACATTCACTGGTTTGGCAATACGCGCGGCACGTAATCTTGTTCGGTGAGCCTAGTTCTTAGGTCAGACTGTCACCTATTTCTCGCAACAGGGTATTTATCTCGCAAAGTGTTTTCTTCCATAGAACATTGGCAGGCGATTTGGTGTATCCTGGATAAAGACGTCGCCTCCCACTCTACCAACGGTACCCACCTAAACTGAAACGATCCATGAAACGAATCATGGCACACTTGCTTCGCCACGCGGTCTCCACATCTGTATACCTGTTTATGGCTGTCGCGACATTAGTTAACGTTGTACGCGATGTTAGCGCAGACGAGCCCCCGAAACGCTTGTTTGCTTATATCGGCACGTTTAGCTCGCCTCTTCGGGATGTATTACCCACACAAGTCGACCTACCACCCGGCAACGGTCGAGGGATTCACATTTTCGAAGTAGACCGCACTAACGGGACGCTTAAACCGAATGGCATCTATGAGCTTGGGACGAGCCCGAGTTGCCTCTGCGTAAACTCGACCAGGACGCGACTTTATTCCGCCAATGAGACCGATCGAGTTGGTGAAAATAAACACGGCTCGATTAATACTTACTCAATTGATGCTACAACAGGGCAATTAACTCTGGTGTCGTCTGTTGAATCAGGTGGCGCTGGCCCAACATACGTGTCGATGCACCCAAGTGGAAAATGGCTTTTTGTAGCGAACTATTTCGGCGGCTCTGTCGCTTCTTTCCCCATTAAAGAGGATGGTAACCTCGGTGCAGCGGCTTGTGTGATAAACGACGAAGGTCAGATCGGCCCGACGCGCGCGGCTAGCGCCCCTCCAGGTAGCTTTGCATTTAGCGGGCACGACCGAACACACGCTCACATGATTCAATCGGATCCCAGTGGTCAATTTGTACTGCACGTGGATTTGGGCCTAGACAAGATTTTCATCAATCGCTTCGATCAAAGTTCAGGCTTGTTGACGCCGAACGATCCTCCGTTTGTGGAGTTGCCTGCCGGAGATGGACCGCGGCATTTTCACTTCCATCCGAATGGGAAGTGGTTTTATTCGGTTCAAGAAGAGGGATCAACGGTAGCGGTATTCGATTACAATCCATCCGTTGGTACACTTTATCATCGGCAGACGATATCGACTTTGCCTCCTGGATACGCGGGTAGCAACTTTTGTTCTGAAATCTTGGTTTCCCCAGACGGTCGCTTTGTTTATTCGGGGAACCGCCTCTATGATTCCATCGCCATGTATGCGGTCGGCGAAGATGGACTTTTAAACTACATCGGTGAAGAGTGGACGCGAGGCAATTACCCCAGAAGTTTCAGCTTGGACCCCACTGGATCTTACCTTTATTGCTGTAATCAACGGGCCGACAACATTGCCATGTTTCACGTTGATAAACAATCCGGTAAGCTTCACTTCTCAGGGCACTTTACTGCGGTGGGCAACCCATCGCACGTTGTTTTTGTTGACTTTGCGTCTCCATAACGGACTCGCATAATCAACAGGGTTGACTGTTACTCTTTTGATAGCATGGTTCCAGTGAGATCGTTTGTTACCACAGTTTTTTTAGGCTTGTTCTGCCTTTCTCCATATGCATGTTTATCGCAAGAAGACATTGTCTCTGAGCTAATCTTTCCGTTGCACCCCGAACACAATCATGCACCTGGAATTGCAGAATTAGCCAACGGGGAATTGATCGTCTCTTGGTACCGCGGTTCTGGCGAACGCAAAGCGGATGATGTGGCTGTGTATGGGGCGAGACGACCAGTGGGAGCAACGCAGTGGAGTGAGCCGTTTTTGATGGTTGATACGCCGGGCTTTCCTGACGGCAATACCTGCTTGATGGTTGACGAGCGGGGACGGTTGATATTGTTCTGGCCCTTGGTCCTAGCAAACACATGGGAATCATGTGTCACGCAGTTTTTATTGTCCGAAAATCCTGTCGGATCTGGATCACCGAAATGGACTCGGCGAGATAGTCTTTGGCTCAAGCCTGATGACTTCAGCAGCAAAGCCTTGCGAGAACTCGACAAAGCCATCGCTGAACTCACGAGCCCTCTTTCGGAATCGCTTCAAAAGGAAATCGAATCCGTGAAAGAACGTCTACCCGACAAGCTCTATCAAAGGTTGGGCTGGCAGCCACGTTGCAAGCCGACGGTATTAAAAAGTGGACGTATTGTTTTGCCACTTTATACCGATACGTATTCCTTTTCCATCATGGCGATCAGCGACGATCATGGAGCGACCTGGAAAGCATCGGAACCATTGATAGGTTTTGGCAATATTCAGCCTGCCATCCTCGAACGCAAAGATGGAACCTTGGTAGCCTACATGCGAGAGAACGGCCCATCCGGACGCGTTCGGGTTTGCGAATCAACCGATCAAGGCAACACGTGGGGGACGGTCTACTCCAGCGAATTGCTCAACCCCGGCTCCGGACTGGATGCAGTGCGGCTCGCTAGTGGTCGTTGGATCATGATCCACAATGATACGCTCGAGGGACGCCATCGTCTGGCGTTAAGCTATTCCGACGATGAAGGCAAATCCTGGAAGCACGGCCGATATCTGGAAAACCAACCGAGCGGTTCTTATCATTACCCAGCAATCATTCAGACGCGAGATGGCCTCGTGCACGCTGTCTACAGCTACTTTGTCGAAGGTGGCAAGAGCATGAAGCACTCGCAGTTTGAAGAAGCCTGGATTCTATCGGCCCCTGCTATACAAAAATAAATCAGATACCGAAACCTACGGCGTCATATGTATTTCGGTTAACGATACGAAAGTGCTACCGAGGTAACGACGCGCTACTTGATAACCGCCGATTCGATGAAGTAAGCAAAAAAGTCGATATCATGCGACTCCATCCATCGCTCGGCGCGTTTATCAATCCAACGCGATAGACGCATCGCATTTGCGAAGTAACGGGAGTTCGCAAAGGCGAATTGCTCATCAGGCGACAGCATGCCCCCCTCGCGATAAACTCGCTTTTGAACCTCCGCGTCGAGACGTTGAAAGTAACCGGGTACCACGGACGATAGATACCGAAACGCGTGAGGTTGCAGTCGGATTACTTCGGCAATGTCGGTCCCAAAATGTTCAAGTAGCCAATCGTGTGTGCCGCTCTCCAACAACGAATCTCCACTCCACATCTCCGTGGAGTATTCACTGCGTGCCAACATTTGGCACGGGATGTAGAGAAGAGATGCGACGACCATGGTCGATTCTGCATTCTCCGACGCTGCACGAGATGCAATGTGAGTCGCTTCGCGAATACGTCGACGAACATCTGAGTTCTCATGTTCGAGTCCTATATAGAGGAATTCGACAATCCGCTCCGATAGATTTTTCTGTTCCGCCCTCGAATTTGCATTCCAAACCGTGATCATAATTGATCTCCTTGAGAGTATTGCGTGAAATGCTAGCGAGTTAAAAGATAGGCTGACTTCATTGGGCAATGATGAAGATCATGCGAAGATACTATGAAGAAGCTAGTCAAAGATCATGACAAATACCACGCTCAATAGTCATAGTCATAAAAACGAATGCATGGATTTGAGTTCTATCGACCGTCACTCGCCGCTTCGATGGCGTATAGATGCTTTTCGCCTCGGATTATAAGCATGTCTCCACAGATCGCCGGCGTCGCCATGACTGCTTCGCCAATCTGGTTTTGTGAAACAACACTTCCCTCGTCATCAAACGCAACAACAAATGTAGAGCCTTCTTCACTTGTACAGAACATGTACTCGCCGTTTGCAATGACCGAAGCAGTAAAAGCACTTGCATTAGCACCTCTCAGACGCTGGCGAAATAACCGCTCTCCCGATTCGAGTTTATAACAACTGACAATGCCGGAGTTATCAAGAACGTAAAGGCGGTCCTTACGAATAAGTGGAGTTGGCATGTAAGGTCCCCCTCGCATAGCAGCCCAGTAAAACGGCTCACTCAAATCTTTTTCCTTTGGCATTTGTAATACGCCCCTGGCTTTGTGCGATAGCGTCAAAATTGGCATGATTGGACGGTATCCGCTGGTTAATAAAATTAGATCACGGGTCACTTGCGGTGTTGGGACCACGATCTCGGAGAAGCCGCCCAATCGCCAAAGCTCTTCACCAGTCCTCGCGTTGTAACCAGCACTCGCTTTCGTGCCCGCTACAACAATTATCGGTGTGCCATCCTCTGCAACAAAAGCGACAGGGCTACTCCATGTTGGTATATCATCTCGAATCGTTCGCCATTTCTCTTGACCCGTTTTCAGATCCAAAGCTGTGATAAACGCTCCATCTTGATGATCACATTGAAGAATGACTGTTGATTCGAAAATATATGGCGAGCTACCGAATCCCCATTGATAACTCTTGTCATAGAACCAGCCCGAGTCGAGTTTGCCCAGATCCTTGTTCCAAACAACTTCTCCCGTCATCAAATCCAAGCAATAGATCCCGGCTCCCGCAAAAGACGCGACGACGACGCGGCCATCGGTGGCCGGTGTTGGATTGGCATGGCTGGCTTTGAGATGTCGCTTTACTTTAGGAACTTCGCGTACGCATTCCTTCTGCCAAAGAATCTTTCCTGAGCCTCGCTCCAAGCAGATGACTTGGTAACTACAAATTCCATCGCCCTTGACAGAATCAACATCGCCGTATGCACCGGTTCGGAATCCGGCTTTGTCACCCTCTTGATCGGCGGTGGTAACGATAATGCGATCTTCCCAGCAGATAGGAGAGGATGTTGCCAGTCCTGAAATGGGAATCCTCCACGCAATGTTTTGGTTCTCCTCGACGCTCCATGAGGTTGGAAGTTTGGCTTTCTCTGAAATTCCTCGGGACAAGACCCCGCGAAATTGAGGCCAGTTCGAATCGCTCAACGGAAAATCTGGTGATAAGGTTAAGCGAGGGGTCAGCATCTCGTTATCGGTTGTCGCCGTTGATGTCGCCGGTGTTGGTGACTCGGATGTTGCCGATTTTTTGTTCTCTGCTTCTGCCTTTTCCGCCATCTCCTTAGCTTCTTCGTTGAGAAATGGCTCGATCGTTTTAACGAGCTTATCGTTGTTGAATCGCTTTGCGGCCATGTAGGCATTGGCGAGTCCTTTGGCACTCACCTTTTTTGTATTCAAAAAGGGAGTAATCAGTTCTTCGCTCTGAGTGCCGATCGCCATGGCTAAGCCCGAATCGATATCGTCTACTCCCTTAGCCAGCAACAGTTCGACGATTCTAGGGCTCTTTCTCATAATGGCCCAACTGATCGGGGTAAAACCGTAAAAGGTATCTTTCACATTGGGGTTTGCCCCGGCGGCGAGCAAAGCATCCACAACCTCGGTATGCCCATGGTCACAAGCCAAAGAGAGCGCAGTTACACCGTAGCGACTCGCGTCGTTCACATCGACGTGTGCCTCTATGCATGCTTTTATTTCGGCAAGATTGCCTTCGGTAGCTGCGGCCCTTAATGTTTCAGCGTTTCGATCTTGGACGCCACCCGCGCGGGCCAATGCAGGCCAAGACAGACAGGAACAGAGCAGCACAACGAACCAAAAAACAAAACGAAACAAGGTGGTCACCTAAAGAATAGGATTCGGGAAGAAAAAAATCTCGAAAAGCCTGTCGCATTCCTGGCCGGATTGTCGCATTATACAAATAGTGTTACTCGCCAATCGACTGCCTGATTATTCTCTCCGAAAAAATCCTCTTTCCGGCCCAACCGTAAATTGCTAGAAGCAAACCCGTGCGGGTTTTTGACGAGTATAGAAATGCCTTAGAGCATTGCTTCTGATTTTTGTAAAACGACCACGGAGGAAACGACCATGTCGACACGTTTATTGCTAGCGATGGCCTTTCTTTTTTCTGTAAGCGTCCTAGGGGCCGCTCCCAATCAGACCCAAGCGACGGAATCACTACCAGCCGAAATCAAAGCGGGCGAAACCCGACTAGTTCTCAATGGCTCCGGTGCTCGCACCAAGGCTTTCATGGAACTCTACAATGCGGGTCTCTATTTGACCAAAGCCAGCAATAATCCGAAAGCCATTGTCACGGCCGACGAGCCGATGGCGATTCGTATCAAAATTACCTCCGGCTGGGTAAGCCAAGGGAATTTACTGGAATCTCTCGAAGATGGTTTCACGAATTCCACAGGGGGTAACAGCCGCGAAATCCGAACGGAAATCGATCAATTTCGCGCTTGCTTCCAAGATGATATCTCCAAAGGAGACGTCTTCGACCTACTTTACTTGCCCGCTAAAGGTGTGGTCGTGAGCAAGAACGGCAAATACAAGGGTATGATCAGCGGGCTGAAGTTCAAACAAGCACTGTTCGGAATTTGGCTCTCAGACAAACCAGCCGACACCGCATTGAGACAAGCAATGATCACCCCCAAGACCGTTCGATAAAACTGGGATTTCAATTTACGACTCGAAAAATGGTCGCGAAAAATAGTTTGATCTCCATTACTGAAGTTCGATCATAACTTAGAATCCGTGCCGCGTGATGTCCGCACTCATCCTTTGGGCATCACCGGAACACTTCTCAATTGTGACGGTCGGAAAGTAATCGGTATGGAGGAAACGCAAGAGACGGTATTGTGGACTCCCTCGCCAGCATCTGTTATTCAAACGCACATGAGTCTCTTCGCGGACTCTTTCTTGTCGGCACTCGGCCAACCTCCCGCAAATGATTACTCCACGCTCCACTTTCTGAGCCTCGCACACGCTGACCGTTTCTGGCGTCATGTTTGGAACTACTGTGATGTTCCTGGCGATCAGGGGGATGTCGCGTTTATATCCGGCACGCGAATGATCGATGCTCGATGGTTTCCACTCGGGCGAATGAATCTTGCGGAGGCCTTACTGCGACCATCAGACTTGGACACCGACGAGAATGCCGGGTCATTAGCCATCCTCGCGTACGACGAAGCGAGCGAGGAAATCCGCATGACGCGGCGCGAGCTATTCGAACAAGTTGCCGCGGTCGCTGGTTTTCTAAAGCGTAATGGAATCCAAGCTGGCGACCGAGTAGCTGCGGTACTACCTAACGTTCCTGAAGCGGTTATAGCCATGCTCGCAACAGCGGCCATCGGTGCGGTGTGGTCGTCATGCTCTCCGGAGTTCGGTGATGATGCGGTTGTCGATCGCTTTGGTCAGATCAACCCGAGAGTTCTCATCACTGCTGAGCGAACAACCTACAACCACAAACTTGTTGAGCCCGCTAAAAAAGTCGGCCAAATTCTACCTCGACTTCCATCGGTGGAGCTGGTTGTTACCGTCGGAAGTGCGGCTTACGACAACTCGCAAATCGATTGCATTACCTGGCGAGAAGCACTCGCTGAGCCCCCACTAACGGATTGGGAACAGTTTCCCTTTGCCCATCCACTCTGTATCGTGTATTCATCGGGTACCACAGGTGCCCCCAAATGCATCGTACACGGAACTGGCGGAACGGTTCTTCAACATGTCAAAGAACATCGACTGCACTGTAATTTAATTGATGGCGACTGCCTCTTCTACTACACGACCACCGGTTGGATGATGTGGAATTGGCTTGTAAGCGGTCTAGCCAGTAACGCAACAATCGTTTTATACGATGGCTCACCTTTTGCTAACGGACCGCAGACGCTTCTGCATATTGCAGAGAAATCAGGGGTGACTCACTTCGGAGCAGGAGCACGCTATTATGCGGCTCTCGAAAAACACGACCTCGATCCAAAGCAGTTCCTATCAACGAATAAATTACGCTGTCTACTGTCGACTGGCTCGCCTCTCTTGCCTAGCAATTTTGATTGGCTCTATTCTGCTTTCGGCGATCAGCTCACCGTCGCATCGATTTCAGGCGGGACCGACATCCTCTCCTGTTTCGTCCTAGGGAATCCAAACATGTCGGTGCGCCGAGGCAAGATACAATGTAAAGGCCTTGGGATGGACGTACAAATCTGGAATGATTTGGGCCAACGAGTATTGAATACGCCGGGTGAACTAGTGTGCGTCGCCCCGTTTCCGTGCATGCCCATCGGATTTTGGAACGATCCAGCCAATGAGAAATACCTAAAAGCTTACTTCTCTCGATTCGAAAATGTATGGTGCCATGGCGATTGGGCAGAAGAAAACGAACGAGGTGAATTCGTTATCTACGGGAGGTCTGATGCGACTTTAAATCCAGGCGGTGTTCGAATTGGAACGGCAGAAATCTACCAGCAACTCGAAGCTTTCCCCGAAGTGCTCGAATCGATTGCGACCGTTCTTCGACAGGATGGAGACGAACAGATTGTTCTGTTTTTACGTCTGGTAGATACGGTAACGGGGAATCAAGATCTAGCGGAACGAATTCGCATGAGGCTCAAAAGTCGATGCTCTCCGAGACATGTTCCGCGATACATCGGATACGCCCCCGATCTTCCGAGGACTGTAAGTGGCAAACTATCTGAGATTGCAGTTCGCTCCGCGATTTGTGGTGAAGTGCTCGGAAATGCTGGTGCCTTGGCGAATCCCGATTCGCTTCGTTTTTTTCAGAGTTGGAAGCCAACCGACTCCTACTAGTTTTCATTTGTGCTACAACACAATTCACAACACGAATAGACATCACGACGTGGGAACATCCATCTCCCAAGCTCGTGATACAATGCAGAGAAAGTACCCCCATTATGGCTTCAAGAGATGAAATGCCCCTTCGAAAAATCGACCATGTTCGATTCTTTGTTGGGAATGCTCGGCAATCTGCCTACTTCTATCGAAATGCCTATGGCTTTGACGTAATCGCTTATGCCGGCCTTGAAACAAAAGTAAGACACGAAGCGGGTTACGTCGTTCAGCAAGGTGGCATCACTTTTGTACTCGTCTCTCCCCTACGGGCCAGCCACCCTGATGCATCTCGACTGATTCTCCACGGAGATGGTGTAGCCGATATCGCATTGCAGGTCGACGACGTTCGGCACGCTTACAATTTAGCGGTGGAGCGCGGAGCCGTAGGAGTTATTGGCCCCCGTTCGATCGAGGACGACTATGGCATTTACGAATTCGCCACCATCCGTGCTTATGGGGATACGACACACACGTTTGTAAATCGTGATCGCTACAAAGGTGCGTTCGCGCCAGGATTCGACCCTATTGATCCGTCTCGCTACAACCCAAAAACGTATCATGATACAGGGCTGTTGGGTATCGATCACATCGTAGGCAATGTCGAAGAAGGCAAAATGAATGAGTGGGTTGAGTTCTACCGGAAAGTATTAGGCTTCGAACAATTAGTCTCGTTCGACGATCAAGACATTTCGACCGAGTATTCCGCACTCATGTCCAAAGTAGTTCAAAGCGGTAGAGGACGGATTAAATTTCCGATCAACGAACCTGCGCAAGGTCGTAGAAAGAGCCAAATCGAGGAGTATATCGACTTCTACGGCGGAGCTGGTGTTCAGCACATTGCGATGGCTACCAATGACATTATCAAAACGGTTCGTGCCTTGCGAGATAATGATGTAACGTTCCTGCGTGTTCCGCGGACCTACTACGACAATCTTAGGGACCGTGTTGGATCGATCAAAGAAGATATCGAAGAATTGGCGGAACTCGGAATCTTGGTCGACCGCGATGACGAAGGCTATATGCTTCAGATTTTTACCAAACCTGTTCAAGATCGACCTACCCTCTTCTTTGAGATCATTCAAAGAGAAGGCTCCAAGAGTTTTGGTAAAGGAAACTTCAAGGCTTTGTTCGAAGCGATCGAACGAGAACAAGAGACTCGCGGAACGTTGTAAATCATTATGCCAATCCCACCCGTTAGGACGATCCGCGATTTCTACGCGTTCGAGCAGCATGTGAAAACCTGTCGGGCTCAGCGCGGGCTTGGAATGGTCGAACAATGGTATCGGATTCCCGTTTTCTATTTTTCTAATCCGAATAGTGTCATTGGCCATGGAGAGCAGGTCCTGCGGCCAAAAGGTTCACAGGAGCTTGATTTCGAGCTAGAGATTGCGGCAATCATTGGTAAAGAAGCTTGCAACTTGCCCGATGATGATCGCGCTATGGAGTGTGTCGCAGGCTTCACGATTTATAACGATTGGTCAGCACGAGATCTTCAGAGAGAGGAGATGGCAGTAGGACTAGGCCCCAGTAAAGGCAAAGACTTCGCCAATGCTTTAGGACCTGAGCTAGTACCATTTTCGAGTTTGCGAGATCGCTATCGTGATGGTCGCTTGCATCTTGAAATGGAAGCCTTTATCAACGGAAAACGAGTTTCACACGCAAATGCTTCGAGTATGTATTGGACTTGGCCACAGTTGCTAGCGCATGCGAGCCGCGATGCCAAACTCATGCCGGGAGATGTCCTCGGTTCCGGTACGGTAGGTACGGGCTGTATTCTGGAATTAACGCCACAAGCCGTCGGCGGTTGGCTCAAGCATGGAGATGTCGTTCAATTGCGAATTGAAGGATTAGGGACCCTCGAAAATCAGGTAATCACGCAGGAATAGGATTATGCCTCAGTACATGAAATTGGGTTCAATTCCCCCGAAACGACATACCGCTCATACAGCCGATCCAGGTTATCGCAATGAGGGTATTTACTACGAAGAAGTCATCACCACGCAAGGCTTTAGTCGAGCCTACAGTATCGTTTATCATTTGCGACCACCTACTCGCGTTCTGAAAGTTGAAAACCTCGGAACTCAACCTATCGACTCGGTCGAAGTTCCATTGCGGCACGTTCATACTAAATCTGCACGACTGCCCGCCTATGGGGACCCCATTACGGGACGCGTTCCGCTCATGTTTAACTCCGACGTAATCCTCTTGCGCTGCCGCCCGATTGCCGCTCAACAAAATCTTTATAGAAATGCCAAAGCGGACGAATTGATCTTCGTGCACCGCGGAAGCGGCCATCTCAAGACGATGTTCGGCCTGCTTCCTTTTCGACCGATGGACTATGTTGTCATTCCAAAATGTACGACGTATGCAATCGAATTTGATGCCTACGAGCAACCGGAATTGCTAGTCGTCGAGTCGAATGGTGATCTCGGATTTCCTCCGCGTTACTTAAACCCAGATGGACAGTTTCGGCTTGGGGCACCCTTCTGCGAACGTGATTTGCATGGACCAACTAGCTTGCAACCAATCGATGCCGAAGGAGAGTTCATTATCGATATCAAGGACGGTGACCAACAAACCAGGTATACAGTTGCCAACCACCCGTTCGATGTGATTGGATGGGATGGGATGGTTTATCCGTACACCTTTAACGCGGATGATTTTGAGCCCATTACAGGTACGATCCATCAACCACCACCAATTCACCAGACGTTTCAAGCCAGCGGTTTTGTGGTGTGCACCTTTGCTCCTCGCATGCTGGATACACATCCTCAGGCAATCAAGGTTCCGTATGCGCACAGCAACGTCGAATCGGACGAAGTTCTTTATTACGTCCGAGGGCAATTTGGTAGCCGACGCGGTGTCGACATTTGTTCATTAACGCTTCATCCGCATGGGATTCCGCATGGACCACACCCGGGCACGATCGTCGCCAGCCGAGATGTTAAATTTACGAATGAATTGGCTGTAATGGTCGACACGTTTCGACCGCTCAAGCTCACGAAAAACGCCATGGAGCTTGATGACCCCAACTATCCTTACTCTTGGCTGGAATAGCACATGCACGTCGACGTCTCGAAAGTATCTGTCGTAGAGGCTTATCAACTCTTGGTCAGTTTGGTAACGCCGCGACCCATCGCTTGGGTTACTACGTTGTCTCCATCCGGTGTTGTCAACCTAGCTCCATTCAGCTTCTTCAATACGTTTGGTGCCAACCCGCCTATCGTGGTTTTCTCTCCAACGCTCAGGCGCGATGGGAGCAAGAAAGACACGTTGATAAACCTGGAATCTCTGGGCGAATTCGTTATCCATGCTGCAACCGAAAAACATGCCGAGCAAATCAATCTAAGTGGCAAAACAATACCGACCGAAGAAAGCGAAGTCGAGCTTGTGGGCATGCAAACAATCGCATCTCAATTGATCAAACCGCCTCGCTTGGTGGACGCCCCCTTCGCGCTCGAATGCAAAGTTCGAGAGATCTTGCCAATGGGTAACGGGCCCATCGCCGCTAACCTCGTCATAGGCGAAGTGGTCATGATGCACATTGATGATTCGATTTTGGATGCAGCAGGCATACCCGACCCGAACAAATTGAAATCCATCGCTCGGTTGGGCGGAGAGTATTGGTGCAAGACCCAAGATCTATTCCAGCTAAAACGGTTCGCTTAGCAACTGCTACATCAACGCAAAGATCAATCATGGATTCATCTACCTAACCAAGAGGCTTGCTGTGAATAGTTGGATTGTCTCAGGGGCCAGAACTCCCATAGGAAGATTTTTAGGAGACCTCGCACAATTAACCGCTCCCGAATTGGGGGGCTTTGCAATTGCCGGTGCGATGAAGAGCGTTTCGCTCGCAGCCTCCGATGTCGATGAAGTCATCATGGGGCAAGTGCTTTCGGCTGGTGCCGGGCAAGCACCCGCGAGGCAAGCAGCTCTGAATGCCGGTTTACCCGATACTGTCGGTTGTGTGAGTGTAAACAAGGTCTGTGGTTCTGGCCTTTATTCGGTCATGCTCGCGGATCGTGCCATTCGGAGCGGCGATTGCCAAGTCGTCGTAGCCGGCGGCATGGAGAGCATGAGCCAAGCCCCTCATTTGGTCCGTAATAGCCGCATAGGCTGGAAATATGGATCGCAAAACATGTTGGATGCGATTGAACAAGATGGACTCCGATGCGCTGTAGGCAATTCTCTAATGGGTTGTTATGCCGATCAAGTAGCCAGGGACAATTCTATCGATCGCATTGCTCAAGATGATTGGTCATTGGAGAGTCATCGCAAGGCATTAACCGCACAAAGTGAAGGCCGATTTGCTTCCGAAATCGTCGAGATAACGTACGGTAAAGGAACAAGCGTTACTCTAGACGGCGGACCTAGAGCCGATACCACCATCGAGAGACTAGCGAAACTAAAGCCTGCGTTCGGCTCTGACGGCACAGTGACGGCGGGCAACGCATCAACTTTAAGCGATGGTGCAGCCGCAGTTATAGTCGTAAATGAATCGATCAAACGAGACCTGAGAAGCGGTCCCGCCTTTCGGATCGTTGGATCGCAGATACATGCAATGAAACCTTGCGATCTGTTCGTTGCACCTGTGTATGCCATTCAGAAACTATTGAGCAAGACAGGTCACGGGATAGAGGATGTCGATTTGTTTGAGATCAACGAGGCATTTGCTTCTCAAACGATTGCCTGTATGCGAACGCTAAATATTCCGCCAGATAAGTTAAACGTTCACGGGGGAGCGATTGCGCTGGGGCACCCGATCGGTTGTAGCGGAACCAGAGTATTGGTCACACTCATGCACGCACTTTTGTCGCGTCAAAAGTCGATTGGTGTAGCCGCACTGTGTTTGGGTGGGGGCGAAGCAGTCGCCATGCTCATCGAAGTTGATGGTAGGGGTCGTTGAGCGATGTTGACCGAATTAGAAATGGATGCGATCGCTCGGCGTCATGACATCATGCTTTCGGATGTTCGCCCCGACAAACTCGAGGGTCGTTTAGCGAAACTCTACGCGTGCTTACAAGAGAAAAATGTACCGTTTCCGATCGCTCCCGAGGTCGCGAAAGACTATTGGCAAACAGCGGCATCAGGGGCTCCCTTTGCGGTTGGCTCACTGTCGGATGAATCTGTCGACTTAGGGCAATTTGCTAACGCTCAAAAGTATGACCAGTACTCAAAAGAAGATCATTTAAGTTGGGCCTGCTTGATCGCTGAACAACAGCGAACAAAACATCGCTTTGCCTGCCGAGAGTATTTGGATGGAGAGTCAATGTTCGCAATTGGTGGTACAGTCATCCCAGACTTCTATTTGCTTAATGCGCGAATTTATCAGCAGACCAGTTGGCAGTTGGCAACGGTGAACATGATCATCCCCGCTGAGTTGTTTTTTACATGCCACAGCCGACGCTTTTTTCCCGTGACTACGTTTATGCGGGCCGTCGAACAAGATTACTTGCAGGAACCCGATATTGGCCACGATGTGGCTGGTCATGTGGCAACCTTCACAATCCCTGTCGTCGCCCATGTGATGCGAAATCATGGAGTCGCCAGAAACATCATCTACGAAGAGCGAGACCAAAGGATTGCTCGAGCCTCAACGGAAGACTCCCGTGAAGCAATACGAAAAAAGGCAGACGAATTGCTTCTCTATGCCGAACGGGTTTATTGGTTCACCGTCGAATTCGGACTGGTCATGCAAGACAACGTGGTCAAGGCTTTCGGGGCAGGAATACTATCTTCTCCAGGGGAAACGATCTACAGCGTCGAATCCCCCAAACCCACCCGTTTACTCATCGACCCAAGTCGCGATACCGATCTGCTGCGTTTAGCATCAACCGACTATCTGATCAGTGAGTTTCAGAAGACCTACTTTGTGACGGAACATTTTGAACTTCTCGAGTCTATTACCCCAGAGCGAATTGTGGCAACGGCCAAACTAGCTTCCAAACTACCACATTTCTCTTGGCGAGATATCGCTCCTGGGGATCGCGTTCTTAACGTAGGAGAATCGGCCATATCGACAAACGAAAAGTACCTACGGTTGATGAGCGATCAACTATGCGATGATTGCTTGACCCGTTCCGCAATTCGCAATCTCCGTTTGATGATCCACGGGTTCGAACCAGGTCTCGATTTAAATAAACTCTGGCGAGGACCCGTTGCTCCGGTCCCTGAGGGTCTGATCGATTGGTTTCGAAGGGAGGATGCCAAACACCGGTTTCAGCAAGTCATAAAACCTCTGAGCTACGACACATGACACTTATGGCATTTGTTTTCACCTTGAAGTTGAACGAAGTTTCCCGTCTATAGTGATGTTGCCGGTGGGAATCGAAATCTCAGAGAAATCGTTGTTCTGGCCCCTTGAATTTCTCCCCCGAAATCCCGAGAACAATACAAGCCCTTTTTCAAACATATTCTGGGAGTGATTGAACTCATGGGTCAAAGAACTGTTTCCAAGTCACGACGAAGTGCTAGCAAACTAGGTTTTGAATCGCTCGAAACGCGCTCCATGATGGCAGCAGACATGCTGCAGATTGATTCCAACAGTTATTCTCAGGAACACTTTCTGGTTCAATTTCGTCCTGAGATGTCCGCCAGTTCTGTGATAGGTACTTCTATAGCAGGCGCTACGATTTCGCGTCAGGTTAGCTCGGACGGGTGGTTCAAAGCATCTGTGACGGAGGGATCGAATCTCTATTCTGCGATGCAGTCGTTTCGGACTATGAACGACGTCGCATTCGTGTCACCCGATTTCCGCGTTTCGATTACTGCCACGCCCAATGATCCCATGTACGTCAATCAATGGGGATTTGAGAACAGTGCAGATAAAGATATCGACATGGCCCAAGCGTGGGACTACGGAACATCAACATCCGTTGTGGTCGCGGTCATTGATACGGGGATCGATTACACCCACCCTGATCTTGCTGCCAATATATGGATGAATACGGACGAGGTTGCGGGCAATGGAATTGACGATGATGGCAATGGTTATATCGATGACATTCGAGGCTGGAATTTCATCAATGAAACCAATAACCCAATGGATGACCATGGTCACGGCACTCACGTAGCAGGAACGATCGGCGCTGTTGGTAACAACAGCGTAGGTGTGGTAGGGGTCGCGTGGAACGTCAAAATGATGGCCCTTAAATTTCTGAACTCGAGTGGATCGGGCAATCTTAGCGATGCCGTTGAAGCGATTGATTACGCCAGGGTCAATGGAGCCAAGATCATTAACGCTAGCTTCGGGGGTGGTGGATTCTCCAGTGCCATGCAAACCGCCATTCAGCGATTTCAGAATGTCGGAGGCATTTTTGTTGCCGCTGCCGGAAACAATGCGCAAAACAATGCGGTCATAGCGAGTTACCCCGCTAACTATCCTGGTGTCGTATCCGTCGCTGCCTCGACTAGCACTGACACGCTAGCTAGCTTCTCAAACTTCGGAACCAACGTCCATATCGCGGCACCTGGCCAAAGTATTCGTAGCACTCTGCCTGGGAATCGATATGGGAATATGAACGGCACATCTATGGCGGCTCCACACGTGGCGGGTGCCCTCGCACTACTCTGGGGACAAGCCCCAACCCTGACGGCATCCCTGTTAACCAGTGCTCTGTACGCCAACACCGATCAGGTACTCACCGACAAAACGATTTATGGTCGCATGAATGTAGGCAAAACCGCTGCATCAATTGCTTTGGCGATTGCTCCTCGAGTAGTTGGATCTGTATTTAATGCCTCAGGTAAGAGCCTCACGAGCGTTGACATCAATTTTTCGGAGGAAATGTCAGCTGCCACCATGGTCCCATCCAATTTCATCCTGAACGGTCCGAACGGGGGAGTCACTGTTTCTTCGGTCACTCGCGTTACAGGAAATACCTGGCGACTGGGATTTGGCATGCAGTCACTCGCCGGTTTATACACACTAACGGTTTTACCTGCGGTGAAGGGTGTGGACGGAAACTTCTTAAATCAAGATGGAGACTCAACTCCAGGCGAAGCAATTGAGGATCGATACACAGCCTCATTTACCTTAAATGAGCCTGCACTTCGAAACTATACGTTTAATGGCCCAGTAGCGATTCGCGACGCCACGTCGACACGAGCAGGAGTTACCAACATTGATTTCACCATTCCCGATTCGTTTACGATTGCGGATCTAAACGTTAACTTGTCGATTGATCACACCTATGTGAGCGACTTGAGAATCAGACTTGTATCCCCGGATGGAACAAGTGTTCAATTGGTTAATCGTCGGGGCGGCTCTTCGGACAATATCCGCGTTCTGTTTGATGACGAAACAACTGCGAGTATCTCGAGCGCCACGACGCTCAACGGCAGCTTTAGAGCAGAAAGAAACTTGTCGGCTTTTGACGGCAGGAACGCTTCGGGACGTTGGCGACTTGAAATAGTCGACAACGCGAGACTGGATGTCGGAACGTTTAACAGTATTCAACTACAGTTTACGGAATCGGTTTCGGGTAACAGTGACGCTTATTCATCCCCATACAAGATGTTTTCTTCAGATGATTCATCCAAGTCCTCATCTCGTTGGATTTCAGCTTGGGCTGCCCAATCCATCGAACAATGGCTACGTCGATTTATTCGTTAAGTCAACGACCGTACATGCTCCAAGTTCACGCCCAAACTCTCTCGCTTTGACTTAGCAATGTTATCGAATAAACAGATTTCTCTGATAGGTGCGCCAGTCGATATTGGTGCAGGCCGTCGAGGGGTGGATATGGGACCGAGTGCATTACGTCACGCCGGCCTCAGGGATAGATTAATTTCGTTGGGATATAGCGTTATCGACGAGGGAAACGTTAATGCACCATTGGCTGAAACACTTCCCCTGCCTCCTGCAAACGACAAACTCCGATACCTGGAACCGCTACGGTCTTTCTTTCAAGCTTTGGCCGAAAAAGTCTCCGACGTCGCCCAATCAGGTCGATTTCCATTGATCATGGGTGGTGACCATAGCTTATCGTTGGGCAGCATCAACGGTTCAGCCAAAAACGGAAATTCCTTTCGCAAGCTTGGCGTTATCTGGATTGATGCTCACGGAGACTTCAACACACATGAGACGACTCTGACCGGTAACATTCACGGCATGCCGCTAGCAGCTCTTGCAGGGCTCGGGACTCCCACATTGACACACCTTATGGGAGTATGCCCCGTTATCAATCCGCAATCTATCGCTTTAGTTGGTGTACGCGATCTCGACCCGCTGGAAAAAGTCTTGCTTCGACAAGCTGGGGTTAACGTCTTTACCATGCATGATATCGATCGCCATGGAATGGACGACATTATGAGTAGGGCCTTGGATCTATGTTCCGCAGGCAACGATGGATTGCATATAAGTTTTGATATGGACGTTTTAGATCCTCGTGAGGTCCCTGGAGTGGGTACCCCGGTGCCCGCAGGTATAACACTTCGTGAAGCTCACTTAGCGATGGAGCTGGTTCACACACATGGCAATATGCTTAGTATGGATTTGGTAGAAATCAATCCGATCCTGGACAGTAACAACCTCACTGCCAAAGTCGCCGTCGAGCTTATCGCATCAGCTCTGGGGGAAACAATTTTTTAGATGGAGACACTTTAGCGTCGATTCGTGAGGATTAGTGTTGCCGACCTCTTGCTGGTTCGATAGCTAAAAAATCATAGCAGAGGCTCGAGAAGCGGTTAGCCGAGCCCACCGCTCTTCGTGCTCTTGATACAATCGCCAGCGACTTGTCATTCCCCTTTCGACACCCAACTCCTTACTAAGACGCCTATGTCCACTAAAATCGGAATCCGAGCTTGGATCGATTTTGCCTTCAAGAAAATCTTTGGCAAGAAAGGCAACGAAATCTGCCTTGTTAGTTTGCTTAACTCCGTCCTCGATTTACCAAACCCCATCGAATCGGTGCAGTACCTTAATCCGTTCTCCTTGAAAGAATTCCAAGAAGACAAGTTCATTTGTGTGGATGTCAAAGCCACAGACTCCCAGGGACGGGTTTTCGTCGTCGAGGTTCAGATTGCCCCGATAACCTGTTTCATCAAGCGGGCGACCTATTACGCTGCCAAAACCTATACGGAACAGTTGCCGTCGGGCGGGGCCTACAGTTCGTTAAAGGCAACCTACGCGGTCTGTTTGCTGACTGGCTCGATTTGGGCGGATGACAGATTGCATCACCATTTTCGGATGACAGAAAAGGAATCGGGAGCGGTTTTGCTGGACTCGATCGAGATTCACACGGTAGAATTAGGAAAGTATATAGGAACGCAAGAATCGCTCGGGACTACAAGTGTCCTGGAGCAATGGTGTTACTGGATTATTCATTCGCACGAGCACAGCGAAGACGAGTTGAGAGAATTGTTACCGGGTCTGGAGTTTTTGCACGCCACCCGAGAGCTACGCAAGATCCAAGAAATCAGTGAGGAGAAACAAATGTACGATTCGCGAGAAAAAGGCCACCTCGATTGGCAGTCTAGCATCGTAGATGCCCGTGAAGAGGGCCGTGAAGAGGGCCGTGAAGAGGGCCGTGAAGAGGGCCGTGAAGAGGGCCTGGAAAAGGGAGTTCTGCTTGGGCGTCTACTCGCCCTTCAAGAGATTCTTGGGGGAACTCTGGTGACCGAAGAAGAGATAAAACAGTGGCCCATAAACCGGCTTTCCGAAGCGATTGTGACTTTACAGACGAAATTACGAGATCGTAAAACTTGAGTCCTTGCTAACGGTCAATAAATGGAAACGCAAGATGCGAACAAGAACAAAACTTCCGAGGGCTTTGGCGGAACGATTAGCGGTTACGGGTTCACTTCAGCAGGCACTACCTACGACGACGAAGATCGTCTCACGGGCTATGCTCGCACAAACGGAACCTTTACTCAGTCTTGGAATCTGACCAAGGTCGGAGATTGGACCAGTGTTACCACCAACGGTACCGCTCAAAACCGAACCCACGGTCCTACCCACGGGCTTCTTACCGCCGGTGGCCAATCGTTAGCAACGGACCCGAAGGGTAACATCACTCTTCTTTCCTTAAACCTTACCCCTCAAAGCTCACCGCTTGCTCTGCAATGGGATTTCGATAATAAGCTTCGAAGTGCAGATCTCGGTAACAACAGCAGCGTGGATGTAAACTTCCAATACGACGCACTCGGAAGGCGTGTAGCACGCACTGGAACCGGTGGATCGGTTGTTTATGTGCAACATGATCAGCAAACGATTGCGGACTACCCAGTGGGTGGTGTCGCTACGACACCGACTAATCGATATGTCTATGCTAGCTACATCGATGAACCTGTCGTGCGCAAGGCGGCTGGTACCAGTGGCACAATCCACTACTACCATCGCAACCAACAGTACTCCATCACCGCTATGACCACGTCGTCTGGCGCGGTCGCAGAGCGATACGCTTACACCGCCTACGGTCAGCCTACGATTCTAAACGCTAGCGGAACTGTGCTTACGAGCTCTGCCGTTGGGAATCGATACACGTATACAGGCAGAGAATGGGACGAAACCCTAGGTCTACATCACTTCCGTGCGAGATGGATGAGCCCATTGGCGGGAAGGTTCTTGGGGAGGGATCCCATTGGTTACAGTGGCAGTGAATGGGCGTTGTATGAGTTTCTACATTCCAATTCACAAAAACTATTGGATCCTTCTGGCCTTGAATGCCACATCGATTTGTTGGCCACAGACGTCGCGTACGTACAAAATGCTCCAGGTCAACCACTTAAGGGGCTTTGGGAGGAATTTGATTCTAAAACTGAATCTGATTGGGACGGGATACCATTCTTTGGTATTGATTGGTGGGACAGTACGTCAAGCTGGGGGGCTCAGGTCGATCCTGATGGGCAGTTTCTTGTTAACACAAAAAATGAGACGTCTTATCTAGATGGAGGCTGGGGTAATGATGGAGGGGGATTGGGAGATGGTAAAGGACAGGCAGACTCTGAAGTAGTAGTTAACTGCAATTTTACATGCGATTATGTAAACGGAGACTGTTATGCAAGAGTAAACTGCTCTATGGATCCGTCAAACGGAAAAGACGAGGGTGAATTTGCTGGCTCCAAGTCGGTTTCCCTGGCAACTTATACTGTTGTGGCAAATGGTCCTGTCGCTACCGTAACGATCAATACGCAGTCGTTCTGGATTCGAAATGGTATAGGGTTTGGACTTGGGGTGGGACCAACTGAGCTTCCTTTGAAATTGCAAAACGAGATTATTGCAGCAGATCTACCAAAAGACAAATTCGCTTCTTTTAAGTGTACGTGCCCAAAGAAATAATTGGAAAGCTGCAAATGATGTTTTTGAAGGGTACCAGCATCGCGACGTTCTCCGTTCTAAACATTTTATTATTGGTAATCAGTTTATTGGCTGTTGCAAACAGCTATCGACTAACCACGCGGACGGAACGTAAGTCTGTCGAACGCACGGAACTTGCCATCTCGATTTGTCGAGCGGTTCAGAGGTATAGAGTTGAGAACAAAGATGCTAGTGTCGGCATATCATGCGAGCCACTTGGTAGTCAATCTGTAATGATCACCCTTGGCTGTCCTTCCGGAACGAATTTATCGAATGCTGCATCAGACGTTGTACGATTAATTGAACGAGAAACTCGATCGTTGCCATGTGAAAGATTTGAATTTCTAACCCGTGGTTTTAGGCTGATTAGGCTGAGTTCAGATCGTAGGGATGGAGCCGACGAGCAATTATTGATAATTACCAAAGAAGCGGAGGTACGTTTGGTCGTTATACCTTAACTGCATAGACACGACCAACAAATAATCGACGTGGTGACTATTCACACTTTTGAGTACAAACGGTGTTACCAATTTTTCAAAAAAATGAACGTCGGTTCACAGAATAAGAGATAGACTCAGTCAGTAATGTCTCCGCCCAAGGCGAACGGATAGCCAGTTGGTCTCATTCGGGTGATTTGCCGTTTTCTCAATCTTTTCAAATACGGGTTTTCCAACGGTGTTTTGGATTTCCTATTGTCCCGATCGGTGCTCAAGCGAGATGTTAGAGACCGATTTCGAGCACTTTGTTGCACCGAATTCGGTCTTGGGCTCACCACTTGGGTTTATCCCAGTGGGAGCATGACTAAGCAGCTACCGACAACGCAAGCCTCACAACCCTACTCCTCCGTCTGGCCGCAGGCCAGACGGAGGAGTAGAAAAAAAGGGGGGGAGTTGCGACTCAGTCATCACACCACCGACTCAGGGGCTGTTTTTTAGTCGATATAAAACGCTTAGCGAATCTATCACAGTCACTCCAGCCCATTTCATATTGCTCAGGTCGATCAAGAGTGACCAAGCTGCTATTAAACAAACGAACCCCAGGGCCGATCCTGGCGGTAGGATCAGTACCATGGCTTAAGGACCATCGAATCTCTGAAAGAAATCAGAATATCCCACAAAAGAGTCTCTTTCTTGCGGAAAACCTGTCCCCACGAGTACCGTTTCACAGTTTTCTAGGATTTAGGTAAAATCTTACGGTGTCTGAATGCACGCCTTGCCAATCCTCCGATTCCCAATTCGAATGCCACCTATCGTCAATATCGCCGCCTACCGTTACTTCTCATTTGATTCGCTTGAGGAAAGACGTACAAAACTGCGGAATCTGGCGAGTGAACTTCGGTTGCGAGGAACCGTCCTCATTAGCCTGGAGGGGATCAATATGTTTCTCGCCGGAGAGCGTGCGTCCATCGACGAATTTCTGATTTATGTACGCAGTTCACATGCTGAGTTGGCAAAGCTCGAGGTGAAAGAGAGTCTGACTGATTACCAACCTTTTCAACGATTGGTAGTCAAAATCAAACGCGAAATCGTTCCCGTTGGAATCGGTGGTGTTTTGGAGGTGGAAACCAATCGCGGTGCTATTCGCGTCGAGCCCAAGCCGAATGCGACTCCTAAACTAAAACCACATGAGCTTAAAGAATGGCTCGACTCGGGCAAGGAAGTCACCTTGATCGATACTCGCAATGACTACGAGACTGACCTCGGGACCTTCAAAAATGCCATCGATTTCCGCTTGAAGACATTTCGGGATTTCGCAAAGGCTGCCGCAAATTTACCGGAAGACGTTCGCGCGAAACCGGTCGTCATGTTCTGTACCGGTGGCATTCGCTGTGAAAAGATTGGCCCCTATATGGGAGGGCTCGGATTCGAAAACATCTACCAACTCGAGGGAGGTATTCTTAAGTACTTTGAAGAGTGCGAGCAAGCTCACTACGAAGGTGATTGCTTTGTGTTTGATCAACGCGTTGCGGTAAATGCCGGTTTGAAACCCTCTGGTTATGTCGAGTGCTTCGCATGCAGGCGTGCACTGACCGAAGAAGATGTTCAATCACCGAAGTATGTTGTGGCCAAGTCATGTCCTTATTGCTACAAAGATCCTGCGATTGCCAAACGTGAACGACAAATCGCAATCACGGCTATCGCAAAGCAGCAGTTAGGGACCATTCCCTATGAGAACAAGAGGTGGGTGTCCATCTCACGTCGTTACGCCGGGTTGCCTCTATTGGACGCTCTGAACGAGTCGTTCCCCGGTTTTGGTAAAGAATCGTGGGAGGAAGCACTCAGGAATGGATGCGTACAAGATCCTCGGCAATCATTAAAACCTGCTGATCCGCAAATGATCACCAAGGAAGGGGATCGTTTTTTGCAGCTGATGCCCAATACGGTCGAGCCCTCTGTTTCGTCCGATATCGAGTTAGTATACGAAGATGAATCGTTAGTTGTCGTAAACAAAGGGGCGCCACTACCGGTTCATCCTTCAGGCCGTTTCAACAAGAATACGCTGCTTGAAATTCTTAAACTTGCCTATGCACCGGAGTTCCTTCGGCCTTGTCACCGCTTGGACGCAAACACAACGGGCCTTACGATACTCGCCAGGCGTTACAAAGATTCACTTAACGTCCAATCGCAATTCTCCGAGGGCAAGGTTAGCAAAACCTATCTTGCTCGTGTCGAGGGTATTGTCCCCTGGGATACGATGATTTGCGATGCCGCGATTGACCGAGAGGCATTGTCAAATGGGGGAAGAAAGATCGCCGCCGACGGAGCGCCGTCCAAGACGGAGTTCCGAGTCATCGCAAGAGACGAAAGCCACACAATTCTCGAAGTACAACCAATTACCGGTCGCACCCATCAGATCCGATTACACGCAGCATTTTTGGGGCATCCGATCTCGAATGACCCCCTTTATTTGCCTGGAGGTGAAAGCAGGTCCTTGCCAGACAGCGACCTGGTCACCGCGCCGATCGGATTACATTGCTGGAAGATGTCGATTCGACATCCTCGGACGCAAGAGTTGATTGGTTGGGTCACTAATCCTGTCTGGTATTCTCCCTCTTGAACAATCGATTACTCGCCAAGGGTTGGTTCGAGGTAAGCTGGAATATCGACACCGTCAACAAAGCTGGAAAGGGATTTGCTACGTTGTGGGTGTTGCAGTTTCTTGACTGCCTTGCTTTCGATTTGACGAACTCGTTCTCGGGTGACTTGGAAGATCTTGCCGACTTCTTCGAGAGTGTAAGCATAACCATCAGCCAAGCCGTATCGAAGCTTGAGGATTTCTCGCTCACGATAGTTTAGTGTTTGCATAGCTTCGTGAATCTGTTGTTTCAATGTTTCTTGGTTGGTCTCATACAAGGGATCATCATTTCGGTGATCTTCGAGAAACTCTCCGAAGAAGCTATCATCATGGTCACCAACAGGCTGATCCAAGGACAATGGTTGTCTCGCCATTTTGATTACAACGCGAGCATCATCGAGAGTCAGGCCAGCACGTGCAGCTGTCTCCTCAACGCTTGGCTCACGGCCCAATTCTTGGATCAAGTCGCGGGTTACTTGACGAACTTTGCTCATCGTATCGATCATGTGAACTGGAACGCGAATGGTACGGCTCTGGTCAGCGATGGCCCGAGTGATTGCTTGTCGGATCCACCATGTTGCATAGGTGGAGAACTTGAATCCTCGTTCGTATTCGAATTTATCGACAGCTCTCATAAGGCCAGTGTTTCCTTCTTGGATCAAGTCTAGGAAACTTAGGCCACGGTTACGATACTTTTTAGCGATGGAAACCACCAATCGCAGGTTACCGGCGGAGAGGTCTCGTTTCGCGGCATCGTACTTAACGCGGTTCGCGATCACTCGCTGAACGCGGCGGGTCAAAGTAGCTGGGGTTTCGTAAGTGATTCTCATCAAATATCGGACTTCAGCCACGAGCTTGTCCACGGTTGAGCCATCGGAGTGGCCAGCGATCTTGGCTTCTTCGATCCGAGCCTTTAGGGTCGCCATTTGATTTTGGATCGTAATCAGCTTATTGAACATTGGTTCAAGCCGATTGGTTCTCAGATTCATTTCTTCGACCAATCGGACCGCTTTGTTTCGGCGGCACACCAATCGCTTCCAAGCGTTGCGACGATCTTCCATTGGCTTAGATTTGTCGATAGCCAAATAGTAATCGCCGTGGTTGCGGAGGAGCAAATGGCGAAGGGTTTTAATATTTGGGCCGATTCGACGCATGATCGCCACTTTTTCCGTAGCGTTGGTAACGCTGACTTCGATGGTGCGATCCAATCGGAGTTTACCGTCGCGAACTTGTTCCAGCAGTTTGGTTGCTCCCTGGAGCATAAAGTCGGTTGCTAACATCCACTGTCGGTATTCGCCGCGGGTTAGTTCAATTTGTTTGGCGGCAGTGACTTCTTGTTGACGGGTGAGTAGAGGAATTTCGCCCATTTGCATGAGGTACATTCGGACCGGATCTTCCGTTGCGTCAACAACTTCGCCGTCCGCTTCGTCCCAAAGGGTCATTTCTTCGTCGAGGAGGTCCTCGTCAATGTCTACGCCATAGTCGTCGCCGTCCACATCCTCTTCTTCTTCCTCCTCAAGAATTTCCTCTCCGTAAAATGCGTCATAGGAACCACCGAAGTCTCGGTCTTCGTTACGATGGGTGAATCCCGAATTGCGACTGCGGCGGCTAGATCGTGGTTGGTTTCGTCGGGTCATTTCGGCATCTCAACAAGGTAAGTGACTTAGACATTCGACAGATCCTCAAGGTTCCGTCTGATGTTTACCTGTAATGCAGGGGGCATGCCAAAAATGGCCACAACGGTCGGTGAACGACTCGCTGACCTTGAAAAACCAAGGGATTCCGAGCCATACTCAAAAAATTTACGGTTTCAAGACTCCAAAAAGGTTGTTTTTTGACCACACTTTTTTGTTTCGAAAAATCAACGTGATGCAAGCGCTCAACATGTCTGAAACCCATTTTTCCCCCGTCCGACTCCAAAGGCTAATGCGACGCCGAATCATTTTGGCGGTCGAGCGCTATCCGATGGTGGGTTTGTTTGGTATTACCGCCACTTTTATCGCCCTGGAGCCATGGCTTGGATCGCTTCTTTCCATTGGACTATTGGTGATCGCTGGTATTTTATTCACCTATTGGTTGGGTTCGTTTTTAGTATGGCGACGAAACATTTCTGCAGGCTGGAAGTTCACAACCTTGTGTATCACCATTGCAGCACTGATGGTTTTTCATCAGAACGGAACACGTCAACGCACCGAACGGAATAAATCGCTGATCCAGGCCAAATGGGATGCGACCAGGAGCGACGACAACAGCATTACTTGGGAACCGATTGCCTTTCGAGGTACCGTCGAACAGTCGATCGCTCTCCGCCCGTCTATGACGGTAGCGACTGTTGGCGTGGGGGGATCGCACAAGCCGCCTGCTGCCGATGAAATTGATCCTTTGCAAACAGGCGAAAACCAGACTTGGATGTCTACCTCGGTCGTCCGCGTGGAAGAAATCCGAGAACGACAGAATTGGGAAAAGGTGTCCTTTCTAGCTCCCTTTTCGGTCATGGGGAGATCGGATTTATTGCCTGGTGATCGGGTGGAAGTTTATGGGCGATGGAAGCTTCCGGGAGTGTCAACGAATCCAGGCCAACGAGATCCGACAGAGTTCTTTACCACCAATGGGTACGATTTTCAGGTTCGGATTGATACGTCTGAGCAGATCAAACCATGGCAATCCCCGTACACATGGCGTCTGGATCGCTGGCTCGGTAAAGTTCGCAATACTGCGATCGATTCCATGGAGGCGAATGTTCCGCTGGGTATGTCGAGCTTGGCCTGCGCCTTAATTCTTGGTCAACGAGACATGGCCTCTTGGCAGCTCCAAGAGGAGTTATTGGCCACAGGGACCATTCATATGCTGGCCATTTCTGGATTGCATATCGAGATGATCGCATCGGCACTTCTCTTTTTTGGGGCACTGGCCCGGGCACCGCAAAATAGATTGCTACTGGCCGTTTGCATGATCGTATGGGCGTACACACTTCTATGTGGTGCGAACCCACCCGTTTTGCGGGCCGCGATCATGCTTAGCCTGGCGTATCTAGCGAGAGTCCTCGGTTGGCAGTTTTCAAGTTTGAACAATCTCGCGACGACTGCGTTTATTCTCTTGGTGTACCGTCCTGGCATCCTTTTCGAAGTTGGGCCGCAGCTTTCGTTTATCGCGGTCGCCGTCTTGATACTCTCCTCCGAGAATATCACCAAACGGCAAACAGCCCTCATGAGTTTGGTCAAAGCGCGAGAGGGCCGAGGCATGCGAACCTATCGCGCGGTGATGGATTGGATCTACACTGCGCTTCGCACCAGTTTTTGGGTATGGATCATCACATTACCCATTGTCTGGAACGGTTTTCATGTTGTCAGTCCGATCAGTGTCCTTTTGAATTTACTGCTATGGTTCCCGACTATGATCGCCCTTGTAGCGGGATTAGCCATGATCGTTGCTGGTTGGATCCCTATCGTTGGCTTTGTTTTAGGTATTATTTGCGGCGTACCATTATGGCTCGTAGATCAGCTCGTTGATTGGGGAGAGTTGGTTCCAATGGGTCACTTTTGGGGGCCTGCTCCGCCAATCGCTTGGATGTACGGATTCTATGCAATTGCACTTTTGCTGATGGTCTACTCTGGCAGACGGAGAGCATTCAAGAGAAATCGCTTGCTTTTCGCACTACTGATCTGGTTAGGAATCGGGATCGCCTTTAATCCAACGAACAAACTGTTGCACCATATTTTTTTCAAAGAGAAAACGTTGGTGGTTACTTTTATTGATGTCGGCCACGGCACCAATGCTTGGATCCAAACGCCGGAAGGTGAGTTATGGGTTTACGATGCAGGTAGACTGGGAGATCATGAACGAAGCTATCGCAGAATTGCAGATGCTCTGTGGAACGAAAAACACTCAACCATTGATCGATTCATTCTTTCCCATGCAGATTCGGATCATTATAACGGCATTCCTGGACTGCTTAAACGTTTTGCGTTCCGAAACTTTTCCACGACACCTCAAGTACTCCGGCACGAATCAGAGAGCTTGGGTAAGATAACCGAATCGATAAACGGTTTAGGAATTAGAACCGATGTTTGGGCGGCTGGTCACTCGATAGAATCCTCTGACTGGTCGGTCCGAATTCTTCATCCCGCGGGAGACTTACACGGCGTTTCGGATAATGCCTGCAGCCTTTGTTTATTATTCGAGTTTGGTGGTCGACGTATTCTGTTACCGGGAGATCTCGAGCCACCTGGCCTTCAAAAAGTGTTGGAGATACCGAGCATACCGATCGATATCATCATGGCACCCCATCACGGATCATTGAATGCGAAGGCTCGGGAATTAGTCAATTGGTGCGACCCCAAGTTCGTCATGATCAGCTGTTCCGATAGGATTAATACTAAGAATGCACTTCAGTACTTTGGCAAAGAAGAACGTGCAATATTCTTAACTTCGAGAGATCATGCGCTTCGTACCATCATCTATGGCGATGGCCGAATGGTAATCCAGACATGGAATGATGACGATTGGAAGACTACCAAGTATCTGGATAGATAACAAATTCGATTCTTCGATTAGAAGAACGCCCCGCTGGAGTATTGTTGTCGGCGATTGGATAATTGTTACCGTGTGCTAACGTGAACAGCTGGGTGGTGGGAAGATGGTTCCGCTTGGTTAACTGTTCCATCACTGCGTTCGACTGTGCAGCGGCCAATTGATGGCTAGTTGTGTAAGTCCCACCATAAAGTTGGGCGTTATCAGTGTGCCCTTCGATTGCGATTCTTTGTTGCGGGTAGTCACGCATGATCACTTGCGCGATACGATCGAGTGGACCGGAAGCCGACGACGATAACTGTGCGGTCCCTGATTGGAATAGTTGGTCTGCAGGGACTCGAACACGAATGACGCCGTTATCTTCCTCGACGTTAAATCCCAATTCTCGAATCCCGGCGCCAGACAATTTACTACTGGTATTGGCCGTTAGTTTGGCCCCCCCTCTGCGACGCTGAGCTGACTCCATACTTTCGATTCGCTCAGCCAAGCTTTTGGCTTGCTGACTTGTTTGCGTTTGAGCCAACTTAGACCCTTGCAACTGACTGGAGACTTCTGCGAGTTGTCGTTGCATCAAGTCGCTTCGTTCGCGATACAATTGCATTTGTTGTTGGGACTGGGCCAATTGCGTCGTTAGTTGGCGATTGTTTTCGTCGAGAAGGCGCGCACGCCGTTCTAGTTCCGCCATCTGGGCCGCGACTTCTTGGCCGGGTTGAGGAGTGGTTGGCAAACCTCCGAAACCGGCGGGTGTAGCCGTTAGGTAGGGATTGCTTCGATTGCAGCCGAGCGGAATTCCCATCAGCAGTAACAGTACGCCAATTCCGATAAGTCGTCGCGCAGCATCCCTAAGCCCCGAATGGAGGGGGATATGATTTAGTTGGGAATATGCACGCGGTTCCTCAGCCATAGTGTTTTGCAAATATCAATTTCAGTCATTCGGTGCAATAGAGGGTTCTCACAAAACAAAACTAGGCCCCCAGCGTGTAACCGTGCGTTACCCCGTGTAAGCTAAGATTGAAACCGCATTTTTAGGTAAAATGGAACGAGGAGTTGCCAATTGGCAGATCTAATGCGAGAATTCACGCCCTTTGCCTAATTCACACTTCCTCCCCTTGGTACACGAGAGTCTTGGATGCCGGATCAATCTTCAGGCCAAATTGCTAACGTTCTCAATGAGACGCGTCGCTTTCCACCGAGTGCAGAATTCCGTCGAAACGCGTTGATCGGATCCCTCGCCGACTATGAGACGCTCTATAGCGACTCCATTAGTGACATCGAAGGATTCTGGGAGCGGGAAGCCAGGGAGCATCTCCACTGGTTTCAACCCTTTGAAAAAACGCTTGAATGGAATGTTCCCTATGCGAAATGGTTCGTGGGAGGCGCTACCAACGTTTCTTACAACTGCTTGGATGCTCACATAAAGGCTGGCCGAGGCGACCGAGTCGCATTCTTTTGGGAAGGGGAGCCAGGTGACCGACGGGTCTTAACTTACCAACAAGTTCATGAGGAGGTTTGCAAGTTCGCGAACGGGCTTAAGAAACTCGGTATTAAAAAAGGGGATCGAGTCAGTATCTACATGCCGATGGTCCCGGAACTACCGATCGCCATGCTAGCATGTGCGAGGATTGGTGCGATTCACTCTGTGATTTTTGGTGGGTTTAGTGCAGAAGCTATCTCAGATCGCAATATCGATGCGCAAGCATCGTTGATCATTACCGCCGATGGAGGATGGAGACGTGGCAAGGACCTAAAACTCAAGGAGACGGTTGACGAGGCGCTGAAAAAGAGTCCTAGCGTCAAGCATTGTGTGGTCCTCAATCGAACCAACAATAACCCTCCGATGCAAAACGGCCGCGATCATTGGTGGCATGAATTGGTGGCTGACGAATCTTCCGTCTGTGAGCCTGAAGTCATGGACAGCGAGGATTCCCTATTCATCCTCTACACGAGTGGTTCGACGGGCAAACCAAAGGGCATTCGCCACACCACCGCCGGCTACAATCTTTACGCCAAACGCACTTTTCAATGGGTCTTTGACCACAAGGAAACAGATATCTTCTGGTGCACCGCGGATTGCGGTTGGATAACGGGGCACTCCTACATAGTTTACGGCCCCATGTCTGCGGGAGCGACGCAAATCTTGTATGAAGGAGCCCCTAACTGGCCCGCTGAAGATCGCTTCTGGGAAATTATTGAACGTTACAAGGTCACCATACTTTACACAGCTCCCACTGCCATTCGCGCTTTTATCAAGTGGGGTGACGAGCACGTTGAGAAGCACGATCTTTCATCGCTGCGTCTTTTGGGAAGCGTTGGCGAGGGGATAAACCCGGAGGCCTGGATGTGGTACTACGAAAAGATTGGAGGAGGTCGCTGCCCAATCGTCGATACCTGGTGGCAAACCGAAACGGGCGGAATCATGATGTCTCCTCTACCGGGTGCGGTGGATTGCAAACCTGGGTCATGTACGAGGCCTCTACCTGGAATTGTGCCGGTCGCTTTGGACGACCATCATCGCGAAGTAGGCGAGCAACAGGGCGGAATGTTATGCATCGCCAAACCATGGCCAGGCATGTTACGAGGCATTTGGGGCGACGATGCCCGCTACGTCGAGCAATACTGGAAGCGGGTCCCCAATCACTATTTGACCGGGGATAATGCGAGAAAAGATGAAGACGGTTACTATTGGATCATGGGGCGCATCGATGATGTTATCAATGTGTCTGGTCACAGACTTAGCACCATCGAAGTAGAAAGTGCCTTGGTAAGCCATCCAGCCGTTGCAGAAGCTGCAGCAGTAGGAAGGCCAGATGAAATCAAGGGGCAAGCGATTGCCGTCTTCGTGACACTACGCAACCAAGAACCCAACGACTCTCTGAAAGACGCGCTGAAAAAACACGTCCGCAAAGAGATTGGTGCGTTGGCGGTGCCTGACGACATTCGTTTTACAGCCGTGTTGCCGAAAACGAGAAGCGGCAAGATCATGCGTCGGCTGCTTCGAGATATTGCTGCGGGCAAAGAGGGAACAGGTGATACGTCGACCCTTGAGGACTTCAGCGTATTAGCCAAACTCCGTGGCGACGAAGAATCCTAACAAGTCCCGTAGATAATGTAGATCATCGCCGAAGTAAGCTATTGCGATACAGATGTGACAACAGCCGGCATTTAGTGCCGGCTGTTTGTTTTTTATATCCCCGTGCATCCGAATGGGAGCCGTGCTTATTTGGCGACGATCTTATTGGATTGCCTTAGCAGATCGATGTAATCGCAAGTGATGCTTAGAACCTCACGGTTGTAATAATCATCGATGAAAACTTTGGCTCGGTCCCTGGGCTTTGGCATCAGTTCTTCTTCCTCTTCTTTTTCCGAATCGTATTCTTTACGTCGAGCCATATAGGCCTCCTCGTTGAGAGGAATTTGCTTCTCAGCCTTTTGTCGTACGTAGGTTTCGATTCGATCGAGCAGCTTGCCAAAGTCAGCCGTCTCTGAGATCCTCGCATTGGCTCGACTTTGGAGATCTGCCTTCATGGCCGAGCTAACCATTTGATAATCTTTGTGAGGTTGTGCTCGAACCTTGCCCTCTGGAATTGGGTAATCCAAATCCGATTCCGAGATATCCAGTTTGGCGGTAATCGATGGCAGAACCACGTCGGAGGCAACCCCTTCCAACTGGGTCGAACGGCCGTCAGGGAGGTAGAACTGTTGGATCGTCAGTTTTAATCCACCTTGGGATCGTTTGGACCCAATGAATTGGGCCAGATCCAAAAGGGTTTGAACCGTGCCTTTTCCGTGTGAATTTGGGTCACCGACGATGAGTCCACGGGAATAATTTTGGATCGCACCGGCAAAGATCTCACTAGCACTAGCGCTCATCTTGCTATTCTTGACCACGAGGGGGCCGGTCCAAGCGATCATTGGCTCCTCATCGTCTAGCGATTCCACTCGCCCCGAGGGGGTTTTAACCTGAACGACTGGGCCCCGTTCAATAAAGAGGCCGGTCGTCGCAATTGCTTCTTGGAGTGATCCACCACCGTTACGAGACAGGTCTAGAACGATTGCTTCGACCCCTTTTGTCTTAAAGTCTTCGATAATCTTGGCGATATCTCGATGGGTACTACGGAAGTTACTGGATCCACGACGGGCACCTTCCATATCGAGGTAGAAGCTAGGCAGATTGATGAACCCAATTTTGTATTTGCTGCCATCTGGTTTTTCTCCGTGCTCGATAATCTCGGCTCGGGCCGCGTCTTCTTCGAGGTTAACGATGTCGCGAGTGATTTGATAAATCTTAGTGTCGCCGGTTCCGCCAACTTTCACGTGCAGATTAACTTTGGTTCCCTTGGGCCCGCGAATCATAGCGACAACGTCTTGCAGCTTCATGTCGACGGTTTCCACGACCGCTGTTTCCCCATCTTGAGAAACACCAACGATTAGGTCCCCTGGCTTTAAGCGACCATCTTTATCAGCCGCTCCACCGGGCACAACGTTTTCCACTACGGTTTGGCCGCCATCGGGTCGTAGCGTTGCACCGATCCCAAAGAATTTAAGCTTGAGATGAACGTCAAAGTCATCTTGCTCACGTGGGGACATGTAGGTCGTGTGAGGATCGAGCGAACTGGTAAGGCTGGTCAGGTAGAGTTCCAAGAGCTCATCAACGTCAAGCTGAACCTTCATATTTTGAATGGTCTTATATCGCTTGTGGAGGGTCGACTTAATCTCCTCTTCTGATTTCTTCTCTGCACGCAGTGAAAGAATTTCCAGCTTGATCTTTTTTCGAATACGATCTTTGAGCTCGGCATCGTTGGCTGCCCAGGCCATCTCCTTTGCATCGGCTGGCATGTATTCATCAGCAGTAAAGTCATGAGTCGCATCAATTTGCTCATGAATGTAGGGCATAACCTCTTCCATTCTAGTGAGGTACTTTTTGTAAACGATATAGGCGAATCGAATATCGTTTACCTTGAGCAGATCATCGAGTTTGTCCCGGTAGACCATGAACTCGTCGATGTCAGATTGGAGCAAATAGGACTTGAGCGGATCAATGTTACGGAGGAATATATCGAATCCCCGGTAAGACATTTCGTCATCAAATTGAGGATGGGAAATATGTTCACGTTCGACCAGTGCACGGACGGTGCGGACAATGGTCGAGGTCTCGGGCGGTGGTTCGTTGACGTTGGCAACCCGGGGAATTTGGACAGGTTGTTGGGATAGGGCAAACTGAGTCGGTGCGAACTGAGTGGAAAAAATCGTTCCCGAGACGAGCAATCCGCTTAGCAGTAATTTCGACATCTTGATAACTCCGTAGTCCGCTCGTATTCGCATTAGGAATCTCGCACAAAGGAAGAAGAATGAAAAATTTTGGGGTGGCCTGAGGGGGCGAACTCTGTTACCCGATAGTGCATGGTAGGAGATGCCCCCCCTCAAATCAACACGGCTGTTTCCCTCAAATATCGCGAAATCGGGATGAATGGGGGAGGAAAAGGGAGGAAACTCCCAAATTACCCGTCGTTTTACCCTTGGATGAATTTCCGCCTGTCGTTAAACTCTTCACCCTCAAAAATCCGAAAGATCATGGAATTATGACAAAGCAAAAAACCCACAAATCGACCAAAAAACGGATGAGAATCACTGCTAATGGCAAGGTTAAGCACCGCAAGGCGGGCACTAGCCACTTGGCAATCAGCAAGCCGGCGAAGAAAATTCGCCAGCTTCGAGGAACTCGCGTTCTCGAACACAACTTCGAAAGAGCGGTTCACGATGCATTGGGCAAATACAGCTACTAGCATCGGACTTATCGGATAGGCCCTGTTTTTTACCAAGTGTTTGGGTTCTAACTGGTGCGGTCGGTACTTTTTTGGGCCAACCATTTCGAGGGTTTCATCCCCTCAGACCTGCATCGACCTGAGACACAGTTAGCAACAGAAGGTTGCCAGTAACATGCGAACGAGAAAGGGTTCGGCTCGCCGTCAGGCGAAACGCCGACTATTTCAACGTGCCGAGGGGTACGTTGGTGGACGTAGAAGACTTTACAGGACCGCAAAGGAAAACTTGGTCCGTGCAGGCCGATTTGCCTACCGCGACCGTCGCCGCAAGCGACGTGAGTTCCGACGGCTCTGGATTATCCGGGTCAATGCGGCAGCTCGCATGAACGGTTTGCGTTACAGCCAGTTGATCGACGGTCTCATCAAAGCTCAGGTTGAGATTGACCGAAAGCAACTTGCCGAGATGGCGGTTACTGATCCAGCAGGTTTCGCTGTGGTCGCTGCCGCTGCGAAAGCAGCTCTTGGGCTCAGCTAAGCGTTAGACATTGCTGAATTAGACGCAGGCGAACCGGCCTGCCATACGAGACACAAACGGCCCTAATGTTTAGGGCCGTTTCTCATTTTAGACTTAATGCTCCTCCATAAAGCCCAAACGTCATCCGGTCCAAGGCTATGTCGCTTCAAAATTTCTTGAATTCTTTAGATGAGCTGGTCGGGGAGGCTCGTGCTAGCCTCAGTTCTGTTGACTCCAGCGATGCGCTCGAGGCCCTGCGGGTCAAGTTTGCGGGAGCGAAGAACGGAGCACTGAAATCGGTCCAGAAACTGCTGGGAGCCGTCGAGGTTCCGGATAAACCTGCGGCTGGTAAGCGATTCAACGAAGTGCGTGATGCGATTCAGTCACTTCTCGACGAAGCTACTGCCAGAATTGGCGGGGGCGCGGTTGCAAAATCAGAATCATTGCCGGATGCGACTCTTCCTGGGCTAAGGCCGCGACTTGGCCAACTCCATCCGATCACACAAACGATCGAACATCTCAAAGAGATCATGGGGCGTCTTGGTTTTACTGCGACTGAGGGGCCGGAGATAGAGGACACGTGGCACAACTTCGTTGCGCTGAATATCCCCGAAGATCACCCTGCGCGCGATCCTCTTGATAATTTTTATTTGGCAACCGCCAAAGCTGCTAACAGCAACCCGCAGGATCGCGATGCCATGCTTCTGCGGAGCCAGACCAGTACGGTGCAGATACGTGTCATGGAATCACAACCATTACCACTTCGGATCATCTCCCTAGGTCGTGTTTATCGTCCCGATGCTCCTGATGCTACCCACTTTCCTATGTTCCATCAAATGGAGGGACTATGGGTCGATCGCAATGTCACGATGGCTCAATTGAAGAGTGTTCTGCGACTCTTCGCAACCAGCTACTTGGGAGGGGACGTTAGCGTCCGATTCCGTCCATCGTTCTTCCCCTTCACGGAACCTAGTGTGGAGGTCGACTATTGGTGGAACGGGCAATGGATTGAGTTTGGAGGAGCCGGTATGGTGGATCCCAACGTCTTTCAGCATCTCAATATTGATTCGGAAAAATGGAGCGGATTTGCCTTTGGGCTGGGGGTCGAAAGGCTATGCATGCGAAGGTACGGGATCACGGATATTCGCGATCTTTACCGCAGCGACGTCCGATTTCTAAGACAATTTGCGCAATAATTTTCCTACGCTCTAAAGCTTTAGAATGGACGAGCGAACACCTCGACGAGTTCGCTCTCAACCTTACCAACTCTCTCGTGTTTCATTGAATCGGTTCGAACGATGTTAGTTTCCTGGGAATGGCTTTCTGAATACGTGAACTTGACCGTAGGGCATGAAGAAATGGCATCGCGATGGGCTATGACGGGCCTTAATCACGAGAGCACCACTTTTGTTGGCAATGATCCGGTTATCGACTTAGAAGTTACCAGCAATCGCGGCGATTGCCTCGGACATATCGGCGTCGCGAGAGAGGCAGCCGTGCTGCTCAAGCAGGATCTGTGCATTCCCAAACCAAATCCCAAAGAAGGCGCACGTTCCGTCAAAGAATTATTATCGGTAGAAAACCGGTTCCTCGACGGCTGCCCTCGGTATATCGCAAGAGTGATCAAAGGGGTAAAAGTCGGGCCTAGTCCAGAATGGCTGAAACGTAGGTTGACGGCAATAGGCGTAAAGTCCATCAACAACATCGTCGATGCAACAAACTATGTAATGTTCGAATGTGGTCAACCTCTACATGGCTTCGATTTGGCTCAAGTTCGTGGAGGCAAGGTTATTGTGCGACCGGCCGAACCCAAGGAAGCGTTTATCGCGATTGATCACAAAACCTATCAACTCGATCCCTCGATGGTGGTTATAGCCGATGCAGAGAGAGCCATTGCACTGGGAGGAGTGATGGGTGGAGTCGATAGTGAAGTCACCGAGGGCACGGTCGACATACTATTAGAAACGGCGGACTTTGTGCCCCTCTCGATTCGGAAAACAGCTCGCAAACTAAAACTGCACTCTCCCTCTTCCTACCGCTATGAACGCAAAGTCGATCCACAGCAGATGGAATGGGCATCGCTTCGGTGCTGCGAGTTGATTCTGCAATTGGCTGGTGGCGAGCTCATGGCGGGAAGTGTCGATACAGGTGACAAATCCACTGCCTCGGCCCCAATACAACTTCGTGCACATCGCATTCGAGAGGTGCTCGGAATAGATGTCCCCTGGAGTGAATCGCTTGATATTGTCACTAGGCTAGGTTGCACGATAGGCGATGACGCTGTAACGGTCGGAGCAGCAAGTGATGATCGGTCGGCTAGTATTCAGCCGCCGAGTTATCGTATGGATTTGATTCGAGAAATCGACCTCATTGAGGAGATCGCTCGAATCTACGGATACGACAAGATACCGGAAGACGCGATGGTACCAATGGTATCCAGTGCGCGCAGACCGCGTGACGTCATGATGTCGACAGTACGAAATGTATGCTGTGGATTTGGGTTCGATGAAACAATGACCCCGAGCTTGGTGGGCAAATCGCCAGCACTTGTTATTTCTCCATGGACCGATCTCGAACCCTTAAAAACGCTGGTTCCTTTACTGGAAGGAGCCAGCTTATTGAGGCGATCTTTGGTGCCCAGTCTCATTGCGTCCAGATTATTCAATCAACAGCAATCCAATCGCGATGTTCGACTGTTTGAGACCTCCGGCGTTTATTTACCAACTGCAGGGGGATTGCCAATCGAGCAGACGCACCTCGGGTTACTGGGCGACGAGGATCCCCGACTCGTTTTGGGGACATTCGAAGAGATCATTCACCGTACGTGTGGTCCCGAGTTTTTGGAGACAAATCTCGAACGCCAACTGGAAGCCTGGGATTACTTGACTCCAGGAACCGGTTTATCACTCCATTCCAATGGCAAGATGCTGGGATGGGTAGGGGTCATATCCAAGTCGATTGCTGATGCCATGAAATTGGATATCGCCGTCGCAGTTGGGGAACTGAATCTCGAGTTGTTACTACAGCATTCACGAAGTGTCCCCCAGTTGCAGCCAATCGTGCCGTTCCCGACGGTCGTACGGGATTTGAATTTGATCGTCGATGAGACGGTTACTTGGAAAAATTTATCGGCTGTTGCACGATCTGCTGCTGGTCACCTGTGCACCGGAATTGATTTCCAAGAAATCTATCGAGACAAAAAGAAGGATGGCGGCAATAAGAAACGTGTTCTCTTTAGCATCAGATTACAAAGCTCTACTGAAACCCTCATGAGCAGTCAAGCAGACGAGGTCATCGGGCAAGTCATCGAGGCATGCAAGAAGCAATTCGACGCGACGCTTCTTGCTTAAGCAAAAAGATTAGTGCGGAGAATCGGATATCACATTGCCCATATCCCGATGCATTAGGGTATTTTGTTTTAGTCGAAACAAGATGCTCAGCCGACGTAAAATGGGCACTCCATTCCGTTTCAAGGTGCCGATGTTGGTCAGGAGTTACCAACCGTACTACTACGGCGGAAAGAAGACTCGAGGGGTTTTCTCGTTTTGAGATGCTGGCGGTACATTCTGAATGTTGAAATCTGCTAGAATGGAACGAGCGTTTGGTGTTAGCAAACGTGTTCATTGACCTTAGATTTCCTCTCGTGAGTTTTATCCATGCTTAAGTGTACTCGTAAGAATTTTATCGGTCGGTTAGCATTCGCTGCCTTAGTCCTAGTTCCTTTTACTGGTTACGCAAACGAATCGAATAACAAAATGGGCATTAAGAAATCCAGCTTTGGAAAAACCGCCAGTGGCGAAGAGGTCTCGCTATATATCTTGACAAATTCTCAGGGAAACACCGTCAAGATGATTGACTACGGTGCCATTATCGTCTCTATCGATGTGCCCGATAAGACTGGCAACCGAGCCAATGTAAACGCTGGCTTTGACAACATGGATGGATATTTAATGTCTCATCCTTACTTCGGCGCAACTGTTGGTCGATTTTGTAATCGAATTGCCAAAGGTAAGTTTTCCATAGATGGTAAAGATTATACGCTGGCCACGAATAACGGTCCCAATCATTTGCACGGTGGTAAAGTTGGGTTTGATAAGCTGATGTGGAAAGTGACCGAGTTGATTGGTGCGGAAAGCGCGGGCCTTCGCTTCTCGTTAACCAGCGGCGACGGAGACGAAGGATACCCAGGCACCCTAAAGGTTACAGCAGATTACGTCTGGGACAACGACAACAAGCTCTCGATCAAGTTTGCGGCATCAACTGACAAGGCGACACATCTCAATCTGACGAACCACGCATACTACAACTTAGCGGGTATCGGATCAGGCAAGGTTTATGACCACGAGTTAATGCTGTCGTGCGGTAATTACTTGCCCATCGATGCAAATATGATCCCGACCGGTGCCAAAGCGTCTGTGAAATCGACCGATTTGGATTTTACGACCAAGAAGTCGATCGGAGCGAGAATTGAAAAGTTTCCTGAGACGGGTGGATACGACCATTGTTTTGTAGTGGATGGGACGCCCGGGCAATTGCGCAAAGCAGCGGAGGTTGTCGAACCCAAATCGGGGCGCACGATGACCGTGTACACAACACAACCAGGAATTCAGCTCTACACGGGTAACTTCCTGGATGGTACGGCTGCCAATGCAATGCTACCAAAGCACGGGGCGTTTTGTTTAGAGACTCAACACTTCCCTGATACACCCAACCAACCAAACTTTCCGACAACGTTGTTAAAGCCTGGTCAGAGCTTTGAACAAACCACCACGTATCAGTTCGGTGTTACCAAATAATAAGAGGTAGGCAATTTCATGGGTCAAGCCATAGTCGACCCCGAGCAGCTTCGCAACTTTGCAATGCAACTAAAGCGATTTTCCGGGCTGCTTTCGGATGCATCCACCAAGCTCTCGCAACAAATGCAGCATCTCGCCATTACGTGGCGAGATCAGGAACACCAAAAATTTGTCCAAGAGTTTGAGCAGGAGCTTAAGCAACTCAATAGGCTTATCGAGTCTAGCGAGCGGCACGTTCCTTATTTAGTTCGCAAGGCGGATCTGATTGACGAATATCAGAGGGGCCATGGCTGAGGCAAACGTTAAGAACCTGGAAGCGTTAGAGGTATTTCAAAATGCCATCACAACGCTTCGAGATGGCGGTCGTAAACAAGTAGACGATATCAGGGAGCAATTGCAGCGAATAAGCTCTTGGCTCGAAAAAGAGCTCCCTGATTACTGGCGTAATGAGCATCGTTTGGCAGAAAAACGCTGGGTTGAGGCTCGAGAAGAACTGCTTCGCTGTCAAGCCAAGAGTCGAGCCGACGAGGAAATGTCTTGCGGTGTCGAGCGAAAAAAGCTGGCTCTAGCGACCGAGAGGAGGCAACTCTGCGAGGAACGGCTAAAGATACTGCCAAAGTGTGCGAGGGAATGGAATCAGATGCTATTGGATGTGCAAACCGATTTACGGTACCTCGAGGACCTAACCGAATCTAGTCTTTTGTTGGCTTCCCAGAGATTATCGGAATTGATCGAAACACTCAGGAAGTACCTCTCCACATAGCAGTCTCGTGGCATTGAGTACTTTAATTCGCGACTTCTGCATTGCAGATCATTTCACGTCGGATAATGTCAATCCTCAAAATGAGCCCGGAGAGTCGCTTTGAATTTTGAAATCGATTCTTAAAATTTGGCACTCGTTTGAGCATGAGTTGACCGATTCCGAATTAGAATGTCTGGTATGAACGAATCGCAAAGTGCCTATCTCTCGTTTTCTAATTCACCTGCGATGATTGCATCGAGCATGGTGGTTCTTTTGGTAGCGTTTGCGATAGGATATTGGAACGCATCAAACAGCCAATGGAGACGGTCTGTGGTGTTGCTGGAGATAATGAGATTTAGCATCGTCACAGCCATCGTCATTTTGTTTAATCAGCCCGAATGGACCCAAGAGTTTCGCCCATTGGAGAAACCCAGGCTCGTTGTCTTGGTCGATCGCTCCCAGAGTATGGAGACTCGAGACGTATTACCTACTGGTGCAACTGCCAAGGTTGAGGCACAAACACGACGTGAATCAGCAGACCGTTTCGTTCAGCCGGAAACATGGGCGGACCTCAGCAACATCTACAACGTTCAGATAGAACCGTTTTCGAGTGGCGTCACCTCTGGTAGTGGGACGGATATTCATGCATCACTAGAGTCCGTACTAGAGTCCAGTCAACGGACCGCAGCAGTTGTTCTAGTGTCGGACGGCGATTGGAATCGAGGAAAGCCACCCGTCGATTCAGCTATACGTTACAGGAGTCGCGGCGTTCCTATTTTTACCGTTCCGATGGGTTCAAGCACGCGCCTGCCAGATTTGGAAGTTTTATCGCTCGACTTACCTACATTCGCGATCTCGGGTAAATCCGTACGCATTCCATTTAGTATTGAATCCACTCTACCTCGGGATCACGTCACAACGGTTGTAATAGAAATTGCAGATGGTGAACGTCTCACGAAAGAGGTAAAGCTTACGGCTAAGAGCAAAACGACGGAGTCCGTCGTATGGCTGCCTAAGTCGACGGGGGATTTCACGGTAAAGATGAGCGTGCCAAATCACCCCGAAGAAGTGATTTTTAATAACAATGAAATCACAGCTCCAATTTCTATTCGTGAGGAAAAGCTCAAGGTGCTCGTCATCGATTCGCTACCGCGATGGGAGTATAGATACCTACGAAATGCGTTATCAAGAGACCCTGGAGTCGATGTCTCTTGTTTGCTTTTTCATCCGACGTTAGGAAGAACGGGGGGAGGAACAAAAGATTACATCAAAGACTTCCCGGATCAGATTGAACAACTGGCAGAGTACGATGTTGTGTTTTTAGGGGATGTCGGAATACAGTCGGGACAATTGACATCAGAACAATGCAAATTACTGAAGGGATTAGTAGAGTATCAAGCCAGCGGTTTGGTGTTCCTACCGGGGCCGCAAGGTAATCAAGACTCATTAGAAGAAACCGAACTGGCCCCCTTGATTCCTGTCATTACCAATCGTTCTCTCGCTGAGGGAATTGGTGAAAAGACCCCGATGCATTTCGAGCTGACGGAATCCGGACGGCGCAGTTTACTGACTAAGCTAGCTGACACAGAGGAAGAGAATTGGAACGTTTGGTCGACTCTACCTGGATTTCAATGGTATGCACCGGTGATTCGCGCCAAAGCAGGCACCGAAGTACTGAGCGTCCATCAAGAAACGAATAATGAGTATGGCCGTCTCCCGATGATCGTGACCAAAACGTTTGGTGCAGGCAAGATTTTATACATGGCGACCGACGGTGCATGGCGATGGCGACGTGGTGTTGAAGACAAGTACCACTATCGCTTTTGGGGCCAGGTTGTTCGATGGATGGCCTACCAAAGAAACATGGCGAAAGGGGAATTGATCCGATTTTTCTACTCGCCAGAGCAACCCAGCGTCGGGCAAACACTGGCTCTTAAAGCTAGCGTTATGAGCCAATCGGGCGAGCCTCTTGTCGCAGGAGAAGTCCAAGTGGCAGTGACCGATGCCAATGGTAAAACCGAGATCACCACACTGAGCAGCGCAGGAGAGGACAGTTGGGGATTGTTTGAGGGTCGCATGACGATAACGGAACCTGGTAAGCATCAGGTGACAGTAAGTTGTAGAGAGACCGGCGCCAAGCTAAACACAAGCTTCTTCGCACAGGGAACATCTCAAGAACGGATAGGACTAGCAGCCAAGCCTAAGGTGCTGGAAGAGCTTTCCAAGGTAAGTCGAGGAGCCGTTATACCCGCTCAAGATCTAACAAAGCTTACCCAAATCATCAAAGAGGTTCCTGATCCTCCGACCGTCGTGAAGCGGTGGCAGCTATGGGCACACCCCTGGACCGTCGGAGTCTTAACGACGTTGCTCGCGACATTCTGGGTTCTCAGAAAACAGTTTGGTTTAGTCTAGACGCTTTTGCATCACGAATATCTCACGATCAGCTAACCTATCATTAAATCCGCAAGTCCCTAGATCAGAGTTAGATTGTCCCTGTGGACAACCTCTTCGTAGGGGCAACGACCTAATATTTGTTCGATAAGATCAGATCGACAACCGCGAATTTTGCGGAGGTTTTCAGCGTTATAGTTGATCAGTCCGCGAGCGATTTCCGCTCCGTCCGCAGAGAGGATCGAAACAACATCTCCTTTTTGGAAATTCCCCACGACTTCCTTGATGCCGATAGCAAGAAGGCTTTTACCTTTTTCGATCATGGCAGCGGCAGCCCCGGCATCCACAATGAGGCCACCGTTAGGTTGCGCAGAGAATCCAATCCATCGTTTTTTTGGTGCTAGAGTTCTTAGTTGCGGAGAAAAGGCCGTCCCTACCATTTCGCCTTGGAAGAGCCGAATGAGAATGTCGTGCTCTCGACCACCGGCAATAACAACGCCTTGGCCACTCATCGTTACAAAGCGAGCCGCTGCAAGCTTGCTGGCCATCCCCCCTTTGCTCACACCTGTCTTCTTATCTTTTACAAGATCTTCGATCGATTCATCAACGACATCGACGGTAGGAATAACCTTGGCAATCGGATCAGAGGGATCTCTGTCATAAAGACCACTAACATCCGACAGAATGATCAAGCTGCTTCGTTCCAATAGGCCGGCCACCATGCCTGCCAAGCGATCATTGTCACCGAAGGTGGTTTGAAGTTCGTCGATAGCCACCGTATCATTCTCATTGATGATAGGGATAGCACCGAGTTCCAGTAAGCGACGAATGGTGTTTCGGACATTAAGGTAGGCGACACGGTCATCGAGCTCAGACGCTGTGAGAAGAATTTGTGCAGCGAATTTGGAGTGCTTGGCAAAAATCTCTTCATAAACTTGGATGAGGTGAGTTTGTCCAACAGCCGCAACCGCTTGCAAGGTCGCCAGGTCGGTAGGTCGGCCGGGTAAACCGAGACGACCGACACCACTGGCTACAGCTCCGCTGGAAACTAGAACGACTTTTTTGTTTGCCCCAGCCAGAAATGCGAGTTGTCTCGCCAGGTTCTCGACTTGGGGGCGATCCAAGATACCGCCTTCTTTAGTGACCGTTCGAGAACCGACCTTGACGACCCAAATGTCGGATTCCAGAAGAAAATGTCTTGGGTTAACGCTGCTCATTTTAAGTATTTGTGGGAGGAACTCGAATTCCGTAAAACCTGTCATTGCCAGGGATGTTATGACAAGACCGGTGCGGATGGGAATGGGAAAGTATCCGAAAAAGATAGCGTCGAAGCTGCAGGCAAAGAACTACCGCTGCAACGCGGGACGACCGTATAAGCCCACAAGGGCGTCGAGCTGCCCATTACCCGGAAACAGGTTACCTGATATTGTTCGCAAACGCTGTTCTTTTCCAAGTTTAGGTTGGAGTAGTAAACCGCATCCATAGCGTTAAGGGTTTTGAACTAGCCACAAATCCGGAAATCGAAACAATACATCCCTCGCGAAGATAAATCCTGGAATCGGCTTTCTTTGTCCGATTTTTGCAGGCATCAGGTAATCCCTCCCCCATTTGGTAGATAGCATGGAAACATCATTAGTCTTATTGAAACCAGATTGCGTACAACGTCGTTTGATCGGTGAGATCATTGGCCGCTTTGAGAGAAAAGGGCTCAATGTTGTCGGGATGAAAATGATTAGGGTTACGCCTGAACTTTCGAAACAGCATTACGCAGAGCATGTCACGAAGTCTTTTTACCAAAACCTAGAGGACTTCATCACTTCTGCACCGATTGTGGCGATGGCGATTGAGGGACTTGAAGCGATCCGCGTTGTCCGCGAAATGTTGGGAGCGACCAACGGTCTCAAGGCAGCTCCAGGGACGATTCGAGGTGACTTTTCCAGCTCGCGACAAATGAACTTGGTTCACGCATCGGATAGTCCGGAGTCGGCAGCACGCGAATTAGCGTTGTACTTCGCTCCGAACGAGATTTGCTCCTACACCCCGACATTGGTTGGCAGCTTCCGAGCTAGTGATGAAGGCTAATACGTAATTGCGCGTACTGAAATCAGTACAAGCGATCACCAACAAGGTTAGACCGATTTTTCGGCGATTTGAATTTCCGCAGTGTGTGGAGAATGCTGGATGGGCGGTCGAGTTAATTGAAAATAAAGATTCGTTAAATCATGCGTCGTACAGACATTCGCAACATTGTAATCATCGCACACGTTGACCACGGTAAAACGACAATGGTTGATTGTTTGCTCAAGCAGAGCGGTCAATTTCGTGAATCGCAGCTTCAGGGGGAACGGATTCTCGACAGCAACGATTTGGAGCGGGAGCGGGGGATTACGATTCTCTCCAAGAACATTGCGATTGATTACAAAGGGGTAAAGATCAATTTGATCGACACCCCGGGTCACGCGGATTTTGGCGGAGAGGTGGAGCGGGTCGTTCGGATGGCGGACGGTGCGTTAGTGCTGATGGATGCGGCCGAAGGGCCTATGCCCCAGACGCGATTTGTTCTTTCCAAGGCATTAGAAGTTGGTGTGAAGCCAATCGTGGTCATCAATAAGATCGACCGTCCTGATGCGCGTTGTGACGAGGTGGTAGAAGAGGCATTGATGCTCCTGTGTGATCTCGGTGGAGACCATTACATGGATCATTTTGATGTGATATTCGCGTCTGGTCGAAGCGGTTATGCGACGCATGATTGGAAGACTCCCGGCGACAGCATGGTTCCGCTTCTCGACATGATATTAGAAAAGATCCCCGGTCCTGACGTGGAACCTGATGCGCCCCTGCAGATGCTCGTAACCAATTTGGACTGGTCTGATTACGTAGGTCGGATTGCGATCGGACGGATTCAATCAGGTTCCATGAAAAAGAACCAACAAATTGACATTGCGAAAGAGGGCAAAGTCGTTCCAGCACAAATCGCCAACCTACAGATGTTCGATAAGCTTGGGCGCGTCGATGCGACCGAAGGCAAGGCAGGCGATATCGTGGCCGTTGTGGGTATCGATAGTATTGAAATCGGTGACACCATATGCAATCGAGGTGAGGTCAATGCGCTCCCCCGACTAACGGTGGACGAACCGACCTTGGAAATGATCTTTAGCATCAATACATCGCCATTGGCTGGTAAAGATGGTAAATACGTTACGACTCGGCAATTGAAAGAGCGTCTCGATCGTGAACTCGAGAAAAACGTTGCTTTGCGAGTTCGACCAGTTGAAGGTAGCGAAGCATTTGCTGTGCGTGGCCGAGGTGTGCTTCACCTTTCGGTTTTGATTGAGACCATGCGAAGAGAGGGCTACGAAATGAGCATTTCGAAACCGCGTGTCGTTCTCAAAGAAATCGATGGTGTTAAGCAAGAACCTTACGAGACTTTAAACGTGGAAGTCCCAACGGAGAAGATGGGACCAGTCATGGAAATGGTTGGAAACCGCAGGGGTATTCTCGAAGAGATGACCAGTCGTGGCGAATACACGTTGCTTCGATTTGCGATTCCCGCCCGAGGACTGATTGGACTGAGGACGCGAATGCTTAACGCGACGCAAGGTACTGCAATCATTCACCATAGATTTTCAGGTTACCGACCTGTGGAAGCAGAATTGCCTCGCCGCCAAAACGGTGTTCTCGTATCGATGGTCCCAGGCCGAGCGATTCCGTACACCTTGTTCGCGCTCCAAGAGCGAGCGGAACTATTCGTTGCACCGGGGGATGATGTTTACGAAGGTATGATCGTTGGCGAGAACGCTCGAGATAACGATTTGGTCGTCAACCCGACCAAAGAGAAAAAGCTAACCAACGTTCGGGCTGCAGGTAGCGACGAGAATATCATCCTCAAGCCGCCTCGCCAGCTTTTCTTGGAAGCTGCTCTCGAGTACATCGAAGACGATGAACTGGTAGAAGTTACTCCAAATGTGATTCGGTTAAGAAAAGTCTATCTTCGCGAAACGGATCGCAAACGCTATGGCAAGTCGCCGAGCGAACTGGTTGCGAATTAAATTTCTCTACTTCCAGTAGATCGATTTATGGGCTCAAAATTAGCCTCGAATTAACACCCATTGACGTTCGTGCGATAAAATTTGTGGCATTCCGTTACGTCCTTTCAGATTAGGTAGTTGGGAGAAAAGCAACGATGCGCCGAGCGAAATTGGGTATTCTGGGACTTTCCATCTTTTCCGCGTCCCTGGTTAGTGCACGAACTGAAATTGCGTTCGGTTTGGACGACTGGCCACAGTGGATGGGGCCAAAGAGGGACAACATTTGGCGTGAGACGGGACTTGTTGATAAGTTTCCGAAAGATGGGCCGAAGATTGTTTGGCGAACAAGGATTGCTGGTGGCTATTCTGGCCCAGCAGTTCAAGATGGCAAAGTCTTCATCACGGATTATCAAACGAACGACAACGTCAAAGTCGATAACTTCGGTCGAGCGGGCTTCAGTGGAAAAGAAAGAATTCTTTGCCTGGAGGAATCCACTGGCAAAGAAATTTGGAAGTATGAATACGATTGCCCTTATTCCATCTCCTATCCCGGTGGGCCGCGATGTACTCCCGTCTTAGAAAGTGGTTTCGTCTATTCACTAGGCGCTGAGGGAAATCTGATTTGCCTCAAAGCGGATTCAGGTGAAGTGGTCTGGGAAAAAGCACTAAAAGAGGTCTACAAAACCAAGTCCGCTTTATGGGGTTATTCCGCGCATCCCCTCATTGACG
>Ga0315899_10000258_pt1 | contig 65729 bp, 18 predicted proteins | sample LakEriMetagenome_2_FD_203518 | JGI IMG/M metagenome (GOLD analysis project Ga0315899, IMG submission 203518) | Freshwater fungal communities from buoy surface, Lake Erie, Ohio, United States - Buoy 4 MA112 | ecosystem: Environmental > Aquatic > Freshwater > Lake | place: USA: Lake Erie, Ohio... | reverse complement strand
GTGATTGTCTCGGTTAGCGAATCAGATGAATCAACACCGACCAACATCAAGATAAAGAGGAAGAGCATCATTACCGCGCCGGTGTAAACAACTACCTGAACAATTCCGAGGAAGACCGCACCTTGTGCGATGTAGAAGATTGCCAGAGTGACCATTACCCAAGCAAGCAATAGCGCTGAGTGAACGGCCTTCTTAACTAACAACATTCCAAGTGCAGCAAGAACTGAAAGAGGAGCCAAGAACCAGAAGAGAACTGTCTCAGGCGTCTGAATTGTTAGTAAAGGTTCCATTATTTTTGCTCCTGTGAAGGATGTGCTTCCTTAACATCGCCGTTGTAATAGTTGGTATCGGTCATGCCTGGGTACATTGGGTGTGGAGGCGGCAACATTCCGGCGCGAAGTGGGCCGAGCAAGTCATCCTTTTCAAAGATTAACTTTCCGCGAGTTGAATCAGCGAGCTCGTATTCATTAGTCATCGTTAGCGCACGTGTTGGGCAGGCTTCGATGCAGAGACCGCAGAAAATACAACGTAGATAGTTGATCTGGTAAACCTTGCCGTAACGCTCTCCTGGTGACATTTGATTATCTGGAGTGTTATCTGCGCCTTCTACATAAATTGCATCTGCAGGGCATGCCCACGCGCAGAGTTCGCAACCGATGCACTTTTCTAGTCCATCTGGGTGGCGGTTTAACTGATGGCGACCATGGAAACGTTCTGCAGTTGGCTCTTTAACTTCTGGGTATTGAACAGTATTAACTTTCTTAAACATGGTTATGAAAGTTACCCAGAAACCCTGCGCCTGCTTTAGAAGGCTCTTTGCGCCAGGTTGATCCACTTTTTCATAGGAAACGCTGGTGATATCTACATCTTTATTTACCTGCGGTTGCAGTTGATTCTCATTATTTAGCTCAGCCACGATCGCCTCCCTTGTCAGAAACATTGATTGTGGTTATCTCGGATGGAAGCGATGGAACGGCAAAACTTGGAGCAGCTGCCTCTGGGTAAACATGTGCAGCGCGTTTTCTCTTGGAGGCATCAGCGGCTGTAGAGATTCCCATAACGATTAGAACTACAACGCCGGCAAAGATAAAGGTGGTTACACGGGATTGGTTGCTGGTTGAAATTAGACGAAGCGTTGCAACTACCAAGATCCAGAGCAATGAGACTGGAATCAAGACTTTCCAACCGAATTGCATAAATTGGTCGTAACGCAAACGAGGAAGAGTTCCGCGCAACCATACGAAGATAAAGAAGAAGAAGAGAACCTTTGAGAAGAACCAGACGAGTGTGAACCAGCCGCCGAGCCACTGCTCTGTAAAGCCAAGTCCTGGAATTGCATGGTAACCACCGAGGAATAGCGTTGTTGCTAATGCAGAAACCGCGATGATATTCACATATTCTGCCAAGAAGAAGAGTGCGAACTTAAGTGATGAATATTCAGTGTGGAATCCACCCACGAGTTCGCCTTCAGCTTCAGCTAAGTCGAATGGCGCACGGTTAGTTTCACCGACCATAGAAATTGCATAGATAACAAATGATGGGAAGAGAACAAGTCCGTACCACCAGGTGCTCTGCTGTGCAGCGACGATTGATGATGTAGACATTGATCCGGAGTAGATAAAGACTGAAACAAGCGAGAGACCCATAGCAATTTCGTAAGAAACAACCTGCGCGCTTGAGCGAAGTCCACCAAGCAGTGGGTAAGTCGAACCTGATGACCAACCAGCGAGAACAATTCCGTAGACACCAACTGATGCAGTGGCAAGAACATAGAGAACACCAACTGGAAGATCGGTTAACTGCATGACTGTTTCTTCGCCAAAGAAGTTAACTGGACCAGTCATTGGCATAACCGCAAAGGCCATAAACGCTGCGGTGGTGCTAATTACTGGAGCGATAACGAATACAACCTTGTCAGCAGCCGCCGGAATCAAATCTTCTTTCAGCGCCAGCTTTACGCCATCTGCAAGAGCCTGGATTAAGCCGAACTTACCAACGCGGTTAGGGCCAAGACGCATCTGCATACGAGCAACGATGCGACGTTCGCCCCATACAGACATGATCGTCAAGACAACACAAACCGCAAAGACAATAACTGCCTTAAGAGTGATGATCCAACCTGGATCATCTAGCAACAATTGAGCGTTATTCATGCCTTCACCACCGATACAACATCGCCGTGCACAGCATTTAACGAAATCAAAGTTTGTGTACCGAATGAGTTACGTGGCACCCAAACGGCATCATCGTGAATATCCTCAACTAGCGCAGGAAGCGAAATCGATCCGTGTGAGTTAGAGACTCGCAAGATATCGCCATCTTTAACGCCCATTGTTTCAGCGCGCTTTGGAGAGATAACTGCAACGGATTTACGTGCAGTGCCTGCCAAGTTTGCCTCGCCCTTTTGTAAAGTACCTAGATCTAACAAGCGACGCCATGAAGTAAGTAGCGCTTCATTTCCAGAAACTTTGTTTGCACCAGGAGCAGAAACTGCAGCGAAGTTAGCGCGTGCGCCATCCCACTTTCCGAGCGATGAAATTTCGCGCGCTGCTTGGGTAACGGTGCCGAGCATGATTGATTCGCCCATTTCATCTGCAATTGCCGACAAGATGCGAAGGTCAGAACGGTTTAGTGAATCGGCAACTGCGGCATCGAAAGCACGTGCGCGGCCTTCCCAGTTAAGGAATGAACCAGACTTTTCAGTAACTGCAGCAACTGGCAGAACCACGTCAGCGACATTGGTAACTGCAGAGTGTGCAATCTCTAGCGAGATAACAAATGACTTGGAAAGCGCGGCAAGTGCAGCTGCGCTATTTGGCATATCTTGTGGATCAACGCCACCTACAACTACTGCATCAAGTGAGCCGTTGTTTAGGCTTTCAATAATTTCAGAAGTTGTGCGGCCAACGTTTGCCGGAATTGTTGGAACTCCCCAAACAGTTGCAATATCTACGCGAGCAGCAGCATCGGCAACTGGGCGGCCACCAGGAAGAAGTGTGCCGATTGCGCCAGCTTCAAGTGCACCGCGTTCGCCAGCGCGACGGGGAATCCAAGCAAGCTTTGCGCCAGTCTTGTCAGCAAGTGCAACAGCGGCAGAAAGTAGACCAGTTGTCTCAGCGGCGCGTTCGCCGACCAAGATAACTGACTTACCGGTTAGAGAAAGTGCAGAAACTGCAGCGCTTTCAGAACCTGGTGCGACCTTAATGAATTCTGCCTTTAACTTTTCAACGCCGATCGAAAGCTTGGTTGCAACTGCGCTGACCTTTAGCGCACGCTTGCGAACCTGCTTATTAATGCGAAGGAAAACAATTGGTGATTCTTCTTCAGGCTCGAAACCAACTAGAACAACATGATCTGCAATATCGATATCGCGGTAGGTAGTTGCTGATCCAACAACCTTCGCACCTAGGAAATCGCGTTCTTCATCTGATGAAACGCGCGCGCGGAAATCAATATCGTTTGTACCAAGAGCAATACGGGCAAACTTGCTGTAACCGTAAGCATCTTCTGCAGTTGTACGTCCACCAACTAGAACAGCCGCGCGCTTGCCTTTAAGACCTGCTGCAGCTGCCGCAATTGCTTCTGGCCATGATGCAGGAGCAAGAACTCCATCAGCGCCACGAACCATTGGTGTGGTTAGGCGATCAACTTCAGTTACGTACTTAAATGCCCAACGACCTTTATCGCAGTTCCATTCTTCGTTAACTGCGGCATCATCACCGGCAAGGCGACGCAAAGTTTTTCCGCGACGAACATCGGTGCGCATGTCGCAGCCTGATGCGCAGTGTTCGCAAGCAGATGGTGTTGAAACTAGATCGAATGGGCGCGCGCGGAAGCGGTAAGCAGCACCAGTAAGTGCACCGACCGGACAGATCTGCACAGTGTTACCTGAGAAGTAAGACTCAAATGGTTGGTTCTCGTAGATACCAACTTGCTGCAACGCACCGCGCTCATTAAGAGTAATAAATGGATCGCCTGCGATTTGATCAGAGAAACGAGTACAACGTGCGCAAAGTACGCAACGCTCGCGATCGAGAAGAACCTGTGAAGAAATCGCAACTGGCTTTTCAAAGGTGCGCTTTACGCCTTCGAAACGAGTCTCGCCATTTCCGGTGCTCATCGCTTGGTTCTGCAAAGGACATTCACCACCCTTGTCGCAAACTGGGCAATCAAGTGGGTGGTTAACAAGGAGAAGTTCCATAACACCGCGCTGTGCTTTTTCAGCAACTGCAGATGTCAATTGAGTTTTAACGATCATATTTGGCTCTACTGGAATCGTGCAGGAAGCCTGTGGCTTTGGAAATGCGCGACCATTAATTTCGATATCAACTAAACATTGACGACATGCACCAACTGGATCAAGAAGTGGGTGATCGCAGAAACGCGGGATTTGAATTCCTAGTTTTTCAGCGGCGCGAATAACGAGAGTTCCCTTTGGAACGCTAACTTCAAAACCGTCGATTACAACGGTGATGAGTTCTACTGCTTGCGCAGTTGTGTTCTCTTGAGTTGTTGTCATTATGCGTTAGCTCCAGAGAAGAGAGTTGATTTAACTGGATCGAATGGGCATCCGCCGTTTGTTAAGTGGGCGATGTATTCGTCACGGAAATATTTAATTGAAGATGTGATTGGGCTAGTTGCGCCATCTCCTAGTGCGCAGAATGAACGGCCCATGATGTTGTCGCAGAGATCGAGCAACTTAGCTAGATCTGCTTCAGCACCAACGCCGTTTTCGAGATCGCGCAGAATCTGAACCAACCACCAGGTGCCTTCGCGACATGGTGTGCACTTGCCACATGATTCGTGCTTGTAGAACTCGGTCCAACGCAATACCGCGCGAACAACGCAAGTTGTTTCATCAAAGATCTGTAGCGCTTTAGTGCCGAGCATTGAGCCCGCAGCAGAAACGCCTTCGTAATCAAGCGGCACATCTAGATGCTCATCTGTAAACAAAGGAGTTGATGATCCACCAGGTGTCCAGAACTTCAACTTATGTCCGGTGCGAACTCCCCCAGCAAGATCAAGAATCTCGCGCAAAGTAATTCCGAGAGGCGCTTCAAACTGTCCTGGATTGTTTACGTGGCCAGATAGCGAATAAAGCGTGGTTCCCTTTGATTTTTCAGTACCCATTGCTTGGTACCACTCAGCGCCGTTAGCAACGATCGCTGGAACTGATGAAATTGATTCGACGTTATTTACAACTGTTGGACGTGCATATAAACCAGCGATCGCAGGAAATGGTGGACGCAGACGTGGTTGGCCGCGGAAACCTTCAAGTGAATCAAGCAACGCTGTTTCTTCACCGCAGATGTACGCGCCCGCGCCGACGTGAAGAACAACGTCAATTCCTTTACCGAGGTGGCCAGCTTTGTAAGCATCTTCGATCGCTTGATTTAAGCGGCGAACAACATGTGTTACTTCACCGCGAATATATATAAATGCATGCTTGGCGCGAATTGCGTGGCAAGCGATGATGCAACCTTCGATAAGAACGTGTGGGTTAGCCATCAAAAGCGGAGTGTCTTTACAAGTACCTGGCTCTGATTCGTCAGCGTTTACAACTAAGTAGTGATCTTTGTTATCGCCTTGTGGGATAAAGCCCCACTTCATTCCGGTTGGGAAGCCTGCGCCACCGCGACCGCGAAGTCCTGAATCTTTTACAAGCTGGATTACTGCATCTGGATCCATGGCAAGTGCTTTTGCTGATGCCTTGTATCCGCCGTGACGTGTGTATGCCTCGATGGTAAATGAATCTTTCTCATCCCAATGTGCAGATAGTACGGGAGCTAGTTTTGTCATTACTTGCCCTCTTTCGAAAGTTTCAAACCAAGAAGTGTTGGTTCGCCGGCTTGCAAGCCTTCATTGGCTTTGCCGTCATTTAAGCCGGCGAGTACTGCAGATGCTTCTTTCCAGGTAACTAAAGAATTTGGGCCGCGCGTTGGTGGCTTAGGAGTTCCCTTACGCATTGAATCAACTAAATCTTTTGCAGACTCAACGTTCTGGTTGTCGTAGAACTCCCAGTTAGCCATAACAACTGGTGCATAATCGCAGGCCGCGTTGCATTCGATATGTTCGAGTGAAACTTTTCCATCAGCAGTAACGCCATCATTTTCAACGCCGAGGTGGTCTTTAAGCGCTGCAAATATTGCATCTCCACCCATAACTGCGCACAAAGTATTGGTGCAAACGCCTACGTGGTACTCGCCTACTGGACGGCGCTTGTATTGGGTGTAGAAAGTTGCAACTGCTGTTACTTCTGCGGTTTCTAGTTCAAGCAACTTAGCAATTTCTTCGATGCCTTCATTTGTTACGTAACCAGCAAGTGATTGCACATAGTGAAGCAAAGGCATGATTGCAGAACGGCTACGTGGGTAGCGCTTGATAATCGAGTTCATAACTTCGATCTGATCTGATGAGTAAGCCATTAGCGGTCAACGCCTCCCATCACCGGATCGATGGAAGCAACAGCGCCGATGATGTCGGCAACCATTGAGCCTTCACACATTGCAGAAGTTGATTGCAAGTTATTGAAAGATGGTTCGCGGAAGTGAACGCGGTATGGACGTGTTCCACCGTCAGAGACAACGTGTGCACCTAGTTCGCCACGTGGTGATTCAACTGCTGTGTAAACCTGGCCTGCTGGAACGCGGAAACCTTCTGTAACCAGTTTGAAGTGGTGGATCAAAGATTCCATTGATGTGCCCATGATTTCGCGGATGTGGTTGAGTGAGTTACCCATTCCATCTGCGCCGATTGCAAGCTGTGCTGGCCAAGCAATCTTCTTATCGGCAACCATTACTGGTGCACCTTCAAGTGATTTAAGTTTTTCAGCGCATTGTTCGATGATGCGAAGTGATTGTTCTAGTTCGTTGATACGAATCAAGAAGCGGCCGTAAACATCGCAGGTGTCGGCTGTTACGACATCGAACTTGTAATTTTCATAACCTGAGTAAGGCTGAATCTTGCGTAGATCGAGTGGCAAACCAGTTGCACGAATTACCGGACCTGTAACGCCAAGAGTTGTTGCGCCAGCAAGATCGAGGTAACCGATTCCTTCGGTGCGCTTCATCCAGATGCTGTTACCGACAAGCAACTTCTCGTTATCTTTAAAGCTGTGGCGAAGATCTTTAACTGTTGCCAAGATCTTGTCGACAGCGCCGGCAGGTAGATCCTGAGCCACACCGCCTGGGCGGATATAGGCCATATTCATACGTAGGCCTGAGATAAATTCAAAGATATCTAGAACTTTTTCGCGTTCGCGGAAGCAGAAGATCATTGGTGAAAGCGCACCTAGTTCGAGCGCTCCTGTGCCAAGTGCAACCATGTGTGAAGAAATACGGTTGAACTCCATCATCATTACGCGAATAACGTTCGCCTTTTCAGGCACATCGTGGGTGATGCCCAAAAGCTTTTCTACACCAAGGCAGTAAGCCGCTTCGTTAAATAACGGAGCCAAGTAATCCATACGAGTTACGAAGGTTGTGGCCTGGGTCCAGTTACGGAATTCAATGTTCTTTTCGATACCGGTGTGCAGGTAACCAATTCCGCAACGAACTTCAGTGACAGTTTCGCCTTCAAGTTCAAGAACCAAACGAAGTACGCCGTGAGTTGATGGGTGCTGTGGACCCATGTTTACAACAACGCGTTCTTCTTTCGCCTGACCAATTTCAGTTACGAGTGAATCCCAATCGCCACCGGTTACAGAGAAAACTGTGCCTTCGGTGGTTTCACGTGATGATGCATATGGATCCGCGTAAGTGCTCACTTGTAAGACCTCCGATCTGATGGAGGTGGTGTAACAGCGCCCTTGTATTCAACGCCGATTCCGCCAAGTGCGTAATCCTTACGTTGTGGATGTCCTTGCCAGTCATCTGGCATCAATATACGTGTAAGTCCTGGGTGGCCATCAAAGATGATGCCGAACATGTCGTATGTCTCGCGTTCATTCCAGTTTGATCCAGCCCAAACTTCAACAAGTGATGGAATGTGTGGATCGGTATCTGCAACAGAAACTTCCAAACGAATACGTTGGTTATTTGTAACTGATAACAGGTGATAAACCGCATGTAGCTCGCGATTGGTATCTTCTGGATAGTGCACACCAGATACACCCATCGACATTTCAAATTTCAATTTATCGCGCAAGATAAGTGCGACTTCAACTAAACGCTCGCGCTTGATGTGCAGCGTTAGTTCGCCGCGATCAACAACTACGCGTTCAATTGCATCAGCGAAATCCGGATATGCGCGCTCTAGATCATCAGCAACCTGATCGAAATAGCCACCAAATGGGCGTTGTGAAGATCCAGGTGTTGCAGCCGCGCGTACTAGCCCGCCGTAACCCGAGGTATCCCCCGTGCCGGCAGCACCGAACATTCCGTGCTTATCGTCAGACATTTAAGCGAGCAACCCCTTCAACTGATGGGTTGGTACTGCAGCCATTGCTGCCGCTTCAACTTCTTTAATTACTTTTTCGCGGTTAGGTCCGAGTTTTTCGTCGTAGATCTGATCGTGCAATTTAAGAATTGCATCCATCAACATTTCAGGACGTGGTGGGCAACCTGGCAGATAAATATCAACTGGTACTACGTGGTCAACACCTTGCACGATTGCATAGTTGTTAAACATTCCACCTGAAGATGCACAAGCGCCCATTGCGATAACCCACTTTGGCGCTGCCATTTGATCGTAAATCTGGCGAAGCACTGGAGCCATCTTGTTTGAAACGCGACCTGCAACGATCATCAAATCTGCTTGACGTGGGGATGCGCGGAAAACTTCCATACCAAAACGTGCAAGATCGTAACGACCTGCACCTGCTGCCATCATCTCAATTGCACAACATGCCAAACCGAAAGTTGCTGGCCAGAGTGAATTTTTACGCATGTAACCTGCAAGTTTTTCAACTGAGGTTAAAACAATTCCGCTAGGTAACTTCTCTTCTAATCCCACTCGAGGCCTCCGCGACGCCAGACATATGCAAATGCAACGAAGACTGTTCCGATAAAGATCGCCATTTCGACTAAACCAAATAGCCCGAGTTGATCGAAGGTAACAGCCCATGGATATAAGAAAACGATTTCAATATCGAAAATAATGAAGAGCATTGCTGTTAAAAAGTACTTAACTGGAAAACGTCCACCTTGTGCAGCTTGTGGTGATGGCTCGATTCCGCACTCGTACGCTTCTAACTTCGCGCGGTTGTAACGAGCAGGTCCGGTTAAAGCGGCTGCGGCGAGAGAGAAAATTGCGAACCCAAAGCCAACGGCGGCAATCGCCAGAATTGGAACATATGGGTTACCGATCACAAGCGAAATCCTAAGGTGGCCACGGGGGTGGTCGTGACCGTTACGCCTTTACGCCTCTGTGAACTGCAACAACCCCGAAAGTTAAGTTCTGCCAGCCGACTTGGCTCCATCCGGCGGCCTCGATCTTGGCGGCGAGCGCCTTCTGGTTTGGCCAGGCCCGGATCGATTCCGCAAGGTAGATATAGGCATCCGGGTTAGATGAGGTCTTCTTGGCGATAGCCGGCAGAGCGCGCATTAAGTAATTGGTATAAAGCTTTCGAAATGGAGCCCAGGTTGGGCTGGAAAACTCGGCTATGACGATCCTGCCGCCCTTTTTGGTGACTCGTAGGGCTTCCCGGAGGGCTTTATCAACATCAGAGGTATTGCGAAGCCCGAAAGAGATGGTCACAACATCGAATTCTCCGTCGGCGAAGGGCAGATTTAAGGCATCGGCGAAGGTAAAGGGCAGGTGGGGACGGGCTTTGCGGCCCGCGGCCAGCATGCCTTCCGAGAAATCGGCTGGAATCACATCGGCGCCCGCGGCAGCCAGGGGTTCTGAGCTAGATCCTGTTCCAGCAGCCAAATCCAGGATCTTCATCCCAGGCTTTGGGGCGATGATCGCGGTGGTGGCCCGGCGCCAAGCCTTGGTCTGGCCCAGGCTGAGCAGGTCATTAACTAGGTCGTAGCGCTTGGCCACGCCATCGAACATTGCGGCGACTTCATCTGGGTTTTTATCCATATTTGCGCGCGACATGGGCAAAGTCTCTCGCACGTTTGGGTACTTCCACAACTTTTAAATTTAATGGGTCGATTAAAACCGATAGATTTAATTCTTGTGGCGCCCTTAATCCCCGTAACTACTGCACGCCTTGGCGGGCACCTGCCACTTCTTGAACTTCTTCCGGATAGCGCACCGGTTTCTTGGGTTCGCGGCGGCGATGGCTTAGTTGGCTGGGGATCTTATGCATCTACAAAAGTCAGTGGCCCAAATCGATTTAACGATGCGCGCACTTGGTGGCACCAACAGTTAGAAAAGTTAGCAATTTCAGACTCGGTACATACAAGTGGCACCGGCCCAATTCTCTTTACCTCTTTCTCTTTCGATCAGAACGAAGAATCTGTTCTCGTAATTCCAGAAGTAATTGTTGGAATGCGAAATGGCAACTCTTGGATTACTTGGATTGGCGATCAAGCCCAGCCGAAGTTATTTGAAAGTGCGCAATATCTGGAAGATGCCGAATACAACTGGGGCGATGGCTCAATTAGTCCTGCCGAATGGCAGCTTCGCGTTGCCCAAGCAATTAAAGAAATTGAAGGCACAAAACTTGAGAAAGTTGTACTTGCTCGCGATCTAATAGTGAATTCTCACCGTGCGATTGATCCACGTAAAATTCTGCGTAATTTAAGCGCAGAATATCCTTCGACTTGGATCTTTGCAGTCGACGGTTTAATTGGTGCTACACCTGAACTCTTGCTTCGCCTATCCCGCGGCATGGTTACATCGCGCGTGCTTGCCGGAACGATCCGTAAAACCGGTGATGACGAGAAAGACCTGGCGCTAGCGGCTTCACTTGCCCGATCATCAAAAGATCTCGAAGAGCACGAATACGCAGTTCGTTCAGTAGCCGAAGCGCTAGAACCTTTCTGCACATCTACCAACGTTCCTGAATCACCATTTGTTCTCCACTTAGCAAACGTTATGCACCTTGCCACTGATGTGACTGGTGCACTAATCGAAAGTAAGAAGAGTGTTGATGCATTCACTCTTCTTGAAAAATTGCACCCATCAGCAGCAGTCTGCGGAACCCCGACTGATATCGCAGCAAAGTTGATAAAGGATATTGAAGGTATGTCACGTGGTCGTTACGCCGGCCCTGTTGGCTGGCTCGACGCACGCGGCGATGGCGAGCTAGGAATTGCACTTCGCTGCGGACAGATAACCAAGAACGAAATTCGTATATTTGCTGGCTGCGGAATTGTTGCCGGTTCTAACCCTCAGAAAGAGTTAGAGGAGAGCGCTGCAAAGATGATCCCAATGAGATCTGCTCTGCTCTCACCAGTGCATGGCCTTTTGCAGACCGCAAGAGATTAGTTAAGGGCTAAGTAGGTACCAATTAAGACCAGCGCAATTGCGCCAATACGATAAAACCATTTAGCTCGATTGCCTTCATACCAACTAACTGATTCCGGGCCAGGTGCTTGGGTAAACAGCGCGGCAATTGAGAAAATAAAGCCTGGGATAGATAAAAGTACAAAGATGATACTCGCTCTTTCCGCTCCATCAGCTGACCCGCTTACCCACAACCCACAAATTGCGCCGATAGTAAGTAAGAGAACCAACCTAGCAACTCCTACAGGAACTAGTTTTGAGAGTAGCGATGATTTTGGAAAACTCTTGGCGAAGGTGGAGAGAAATGCGGGGAAGATAAGAAGAAATGTACTCACGTAGAGCTGCCAACTATTTCCAATAAAAGGTTGGGCTAAGAAAACAAATAAGAAAGTAGTTAGTGCGATGGAGAAAAAACGTTGCACCTTTAGCGGGTTGTGCATCTGATTTCTTTCCACCATTAACAAGCGCACCGGATAGTTCTTAGTCGCACTCTCTTCTAGGGAATATCGCAGCGCCACAAAAAAGAAGGCCAAAATGGCAATCAAGTTAGCGCTATTTACGATTGGAAGACTTAACCCGGCAAGTGTCGGTAGGCCAAAGATCAAACTTTTGACAGCAAAGGCAGCAAGGAGTGGACCTATCAACAAGTCGCCCGCACGTTCCCACTGATATCTTGAAAGTTCTTCTTGATTATCGCCATCCGCTTCAGGTTTTTTACGGCGGATAGGGCGAGCAGCTGATGCAATTAACGCTGGCGCTAACCACAAGATCGCCAGACCAAGGCTGGTTCGAATAGCCGGAGCGCTGTCTAAGCCACCAAGAATTGTTGTGCCGGCTAGAACGATAGTTACAGCGAGCCCAGCGGCGCCGAGATCAAGAATTCCTAGAAGCAGCAACGCCATAACCGTGAGTGGTTTTGGAGGTAGAGCTTGTCCACCAGTTTCAAGCAAGGCAATTACTGCGAAGATAACTGCACCAACCCAAGTAAGGATTGCATTCGCTCCGTACATCGCGCGCAGGTATGTACCGTCAGAGTAGATGCGACCTAGAAGTGGTGAGAAGCGATTTAAATTCGCGGCAATGGCGTGGGTAAGTTTTTCAACAAATTGAGTAAGTCGCAAGCTCGGCCTACGCCAGGACTTAGATCGATCCCCCTGCGCATCAAAGTCATCAAATGATTCGGGATTAGAATAACTAACGCCATTTAGCGCAGCCAATTCATCATCACGTCTAAAACCTTTTATGCGTGCTGCGCCAGAGAGAATTCCTAGTAAAGCTAGAGCTGCAACTGAAGTATTTACAATACCTTCCGGAAATGATGCGGGATCAAATTTAGGAAGTGATTCGCGAGTTCCCACGCCACCATTTTTATCGGTGGTCGTAGCCCCTGGTATTTGTGGTTCTTGATTTGCTTCATTGTTTTCATTACCTGAATTTGCAGTTGTCTCATCATTTTGCATCTGTCCCGCATTGGCGTCTACCTGCGTTATCGGAGAATCTTTAGCATCTTCCAGATTCTGAACAAGGCTGATAACAGAGACGGCATATTCGTCAGTAACCGAAGTCGCAATAATGCGATAAAGCGCACCTCCTAAAACATATGACAACTTCAGACTCTGAACATTGCCGTCGACAACTTCGGCATTGGACCAAGTCATTCCGCCATCAGTGCTGATTTCTATGCGATAAGAATCAATCGTGCTCTTTAAGCCCGGATCGCCCCAAGTTAGAGCGACCGAGGAACCCGTAATCGTGCTATCTAATTCAAAGAAATCATCCTTTAATACGCCAATTAGCGCTGCCGCTGAATCAGACCACTCGCTATCAATTCGATTTGATGCGATTGCTTTAACTCGAAACGAATACGTCAAACCATTTTCAAGTCCATCAATTAGGTAGCGATTGGAAGGCGAACCAGTGTCTTTATTGGTTAACTTCCAAGTAGTTCCACCATCTGCGGATATTTCAACTGCATAACTAACGATTTTTGCGGATGCTGGCGCCGCATCCCACTGCAGGGAAGCCTGCCCATCACCGGCAATTGCAATAAGTGAAGTGGGAACTTCTGGCTGACCATTTGGTTGGGCAACAACGGCTTGGCTAGGCGATGAGGGGATGCCTTTACTCATCCACTTCACACGGAACCAATAGTTTGTTCCATTAGTCAGGTCATCGACAAGGTGGTGAGTAGCGCTGCCCGGCAGCATCGCTATCTGCTTCCAGTCCGCTCCGCCATTACGACTCTCTTCGACAACAACAAAATCAACGGGGGAAGTTGGAGCCTTCCACGAGATATCTACTTGAGTATCACCAGGTAGTACTCCAATAACAGGAGCACTTAAGCCGACTGCTGCGGCCGTGAAAATTAGAGCTAACGGTCTAAGCATTTATAAGTAATCCTTCTTCCAGAGCAATGCGACGTAGTTCTATTTTTATGCCAACGGTTTTTCCGGCTATGCGCCAGTTCCAGGTAGACGTGCTCCAAGTGATGGAACACCCTTTCCGTATGAAGTTACTGCGCGGATGCGCATTAGCTGAGCTTTCTTAGCTAGCGGAATTCTGGCGCTTTGTGTTCGAGCATTTGTTCTAACTGCCGTCGTCCAGATCTTTCCGTTTACAGATACTTCAACTATGTAACCAGTAATTGCTTTTCCACCGTTATCAGTAGGAGTAGTCCATGAGATAGATGCGGATCGCGGTGCGATAACGAATGTTCTTAAGACCGGCGCACTTGCCGCAGCTCCTGGCTTAGCAGAGACAGCTGCCGAGACGGCACCCTTGCCAACTTGGTTAACTGCAGTAACTCGGAAGAAATAATTAGTGGTATTCGCTAGACCAGGAATATCGATGCGAGTTAGCTCTGAACCTGAGTTCGCAACTGCAACTGTCCATGGACCGCTGGCCGATGGTGCAACTTCCGCGATGTAGTAATCAATTCCGTATCCACCGGTGTTCTTTGGACGCGTAAAGGTCAACGTCATCTTTCCGCTAGATGGATTTGCGACCAAATTAGTTACTGCATCAGGTCTAGTGGCCGGGGTTCCCAAAATTACACTCGAGGCTCCGGTGCCGGTAGCGGTAGCTGGAGATACTCGGATTTGGTAAGTCTTACCGTTTGTCAGGCCAGAAACGGTTGCAGATGTGCTGGTTGCACCCGTTGTTGTAGATACTGCCCACACTTGACCATCAGCGCTGTATTCAACTTTGTAGCCAGTGATTGTTGATGCGCTGCCGCCAGTAACTAGATCCCATCCAACTGTTACCGCTCCAGGGCCGACCGAAACCAACTTAAGTGTCAATGCTGCTGTCGGTAGAACAGATGGGCTAGCAGTTAGCGTTGCAGACGCACCCTTACCAAAGTTAGTTACGGCAGAAACTCGGAAGTTGTAAGCGGTGAAGTTCGTTAAGTTGCTGACATAGGCGCTCAATGAATTCATATCTACCGATGCAACTTCAGACCAAGTGTTACCAGTTGTATTTTGCTCAACAACGTAACTCTTAATTGGTAGCCCGCCTGTATTTACCGGCGCCGTCCAGTTCAAAATTACCGATGAATCACCAGGAGTTGCAGTAAATGCTAATGGCGCAGCAGCAGCAATTCCTGGCAGTGCAGATGCAGTAACTGGCAGGTTCTTACCACCAGTACCGGAAGGAATAATTCGGAAGATGTAACTGGTGCCGTTAATCAAGTTTCCAATTGCTGCAGTAGATGCAGTTCCCGCAGGGTTTGCAACTGCAGTCCAGTTTGTACCATCAAGGCTAGATTCAATATCCCAAGTTGAACGGTTTGTATCGGCAGGGGCAACCCAATCAAGTTGAACCTGTCGATCACCTGCTTTGGCCGTCAAGGTAGTTGCGCTAAGCGGAAGTGGAGCTGGAACTGGAGATGCAAGCATAGGTGGAGTGAATGCTCCCCCAAATGATGGAGGGGCTGGTACTTCATAGACCGGAAGTGCGAGCCTAATTTGAGCTTCGACACTTTCGCCGAATCCAGCAACTGGATCAGCTCCGATACCGATAACTTCAAATACATAGGTATTTCCACCGATTAAGCCTTGGACAATGCAAGATGGTGCGGTCAAAGTGGCACAGCGATATGTAGTGGTGACTCCAGAATTAGCAATTCCGACTCTGACTGTATAAGTCTCTGCAAATTGCAACGCATTCCAAGTTAGATTTACCTTATCCGCATTTGTTCCAGCCTGTTGCACAGCTACTAGTCCAGTGATTTGCGGTAGCGTCTTTGCCAGCGCTTCATTTCCTAATGAATTCGTTGTGACCTGAACGCTCGCGCGAGCGCCATCACCGGAAGCGTTAGTTGCGTAGACGTAGAAGTAATAGGCGTGCCCAGTCATCAAACGTCGAACGGTACAAGTCGTAGTTGCTGGGTTGGAAATATTACATTCAGAAACTCGCGCTCTAATTGGATTTAGCGCATCAGATATTTCAACATAATAACCAGTCGCTAATTGCTCTTGATCCCAGGTCAACGTGACTTGGCTAGATTGCGAACCAGTTCCAGGTGTTGCGACGATATTTGCAACAAGCCCAGGTACTGGTTGTGGCGTTACGGCAGATAGAGATGTAGTGCTCTCACCATCACCAAATCCCGTAATCGCAAAGACCCGGACAAAATAACCAGTTCCGTTTGTTAAGCCAGTAATCGCTACTGAAGTCTGGGTATCTGGAAGAGGTGCAATCAGCTGGCCCCAATTCGTCAAATCAGAAGCGGGTGCATACTCAACTTCGTAGCCAGTGATTGGGAAACCACCGTTATTTGTTGGAGCGTTCCAAGAAACGTTCACTTGGCTATCTCCAGCAACAACTGCCAGATTTCTCACAACCGATGCTTGGCCGCCTGAATTTGCAGTGATTACTGTGGCTTGGCCAAATGCGTTTCCGTTAGTTGGGGTAACACTGTAGAAGTAGTTCTCACCATTTGTTGGAACGTTGGTGTCGGTGAAGTTATTTAGCGCACCGGTCGTGTTTAGGGTCACCCAATCAATAATGTTTCTGCCATTAGAAAGTACTGATGCTCCACGTTGAATTCTGACGCCAGTTGCCGAACTTGGAGCAGTCCAAGTCAAGGCGATTTGGCGAGAGCCTGGAGATGCAAATGTCAGGTTAGTGACTGGCTCTGAGAGTGAATCAGGGGTGACTTGCGCTTGCGCAAAGTTGGCAGATACACCGACCGAGTTACGTGCCTTAACAGTGACAGTAACGCTCTCTCCATTAGTTAGGCCATCGACGAAACAGAAGTTTTGAGTTGTCACACAGAGCGGTGATGAAACAACGCTTCCACGTTGAGTAACTACAACTTCGTATGCTGTGATTACTGATCCACCGTTGGTAGAAGGTGAAGACCAGCTGATATCCACTTTCTGTGATGATGGAATTACGATCAAGTTGGTGACATCACCTGGTAGGCCGCGTGGGGTAGCACTTACAAATAGTGGCTCTTCAGATTTAACCGAACCATTAGCGTTCGTTGCAAATATTTGCCACATATATGTAACGCCGTTAATAAGACCGGAGTTAATCGTCATGGTTTCCACCTGACCAGTAAGTGGAATAGTCATCGGAACGCCATCTGCCCCGCCTGTTGAAGTTAGGCGCTGAACGATGTAGCCAGTTGTGGATCCTTGACCTACAAGTGCGTTACCTGCACGCCAAGCGAATGAAATAACTCCATTGCCCTCAATCGGATATCCGGCTTCGAGAACTGGTTTAGCAGGTCCAGCAGCTGGAGTAACTGTCGTAGTACTTGAAACAGTGAGTGTTTCGCTTCCAATTACATCCCAGTATTCAGCACTTACCTTAAGGGTGTAAGTCTGCTCATTAGCTAGTCCGGTGATCTTGCATGCAGTCTGTAGTCCAACGGTTGCACATTCTCCTAAGACGGGAGAGTTGTTGCCGTAAGTAACTAAATAGTTCGAGATCGAGCGGCCCTTGGTATCTAGTGATGGACGCCAGTACAAGAACACTCCACTGTTTGCAGGGTTTGCGCCGACAGTTGGAGGCTCAGGGGTGCCTAGAGCCATGGAACTAGTTGAAGTAAAGGTGCCAAGTCCAGCCTGATTAAAGGCGGCAACGCGAATTTGCACTGACTTTCCGCCAATTAGATTTCGCAGCGTTGCTGTGGTGTTTGTACCTGTTGGTACTTCATTAGCAACCGTCCAAATCAGACCATCGTATGAATATTCAATGTTCCATGAAAGAACTGTTGAACTATCGGAGATTTGCCAATCCAAGCGAATTGGTGAAACTGGATCTGATCCAAGTGGAAGCACCGTTGCAGTTAGCGCATTTGCAGTTGCAGTTGGTCGGCTTGCTGCAAATACCGCGGCGCTACATTCGCTGACGAAGCTATCGCCGATGCTATTGGATGCAATTACGCAGAAGCTATATAGATCGGTAGTTGCGCCAGTAGCCTGATAGATCATTGATGTACCAGAAACCGCGGTCAGCGTTTCATAACGATCAGTATTAGTTGCATCTCGAATGATGACAACCGGTGTATATCCAGTAATTGGAGATCCATTATCTTCCGCTAAATTCCAACTGACCGCGATCTGTTGCGGTGCAACTGGCATCGCAGTTGGGCGTGCGACCTGCGATGGAACATCTTGCAATTGAACGAAGGCAAATGAGCCAGATGATCCAGCTTGGCTGTCTAGATTAGCGCTCTTAAAGGTTCGCTTGGCCTTGAGTGAAACTGCCTCTGTTCCGGTATATGCAGATAGCTGGAATACCAGAGGGTTTCTGCTTGAGAAAGGTTCAACAGTTCCACAATCTCTGCTTGCTGCATAGGTATTTATATTGACAGAACAGATTCCATCGACATCTGCACTAAATGTTGTACTAAGGAAGGCGGTTGCGACCATCGTCTCTGATGTTGATGCGCCTAAGAATCCCACAACTGTTGGGGTGTCATTGGTAATCGTGTTGACCAAGCGAAGTGCACGCCACTTATCCGCACCGGTTCCGAGAGTTGTAGATGGCTGCGCCTGCAATAAGTAGTTTCGAACGTTCAAACCTACCGGTGCAGTCCATTCGATACGCAATGATTGTGGTTGACCAGCTACTCGAGGATTCGCCCTGATGCTAGTTACAACCACTGGGTTCAACGTTGAAGCAGAATTACGAGAAGTCGTAACTATTCGAGCCGTAGATGCTTGGCCAGTAACTGAGTTCTCGGCTATATCTACGCCCGTGGCTACGATTCTTGGGCTTCCCGTGATTGCCTCGACTGTAACTGAATACTGTCCGGCGGTACTAGTCACCAAGTTATAAGAAGTCAATGTAGAAGCTGTCGTATCAACAATTGAACCTGTAGTTCCATTTACTCCAACTGCTGAAATCTTGTACCTCAGAACAGGAGCGCCATTTAGATTTACTGGAGCGCTCCACTTGAGATAAATGTTCATACCGTATGCAGTTGCATCTGTAATGGTTGGCGCAGTTGCTGAACCGAATGGAGTGATTGCTGTTGTCACAGCTGAGCTTGTACCTGCGCTATTGACCGCGCTTACGCGGAAGTAATAAACGTTTCCATTAATTAGATTTCTTATGGTTGAGACTGGTGCAGATGGCGCATCTACCAATGTCCATGGAGTTCCAGATCTCATCTGCTCCACCTTGTAGTTAACAGCTCCAGCAGATGGAGACCAAGTCAAAGTGACGAATGTGTTTCCTGCTGAAGCCGCAAGATTTGATATGCCGTTTACAACTTGTGTAGAAGTCATCGTTGCCGTATTTGAGTAAGCGCTGACCAATACCCCGTTAGTATCTCTAGTAATTGCAGCAACGCGATATTGGTAAGTGCCGTTAGTTGCAGTGAAACTAATACTGGTTCCAGAAGTATTGGTGTTCTCTCTAAATACAGACCAGGTCGCTCCAGCATCAGCGCTTTGTTCGATCAAGTAACCATTAAGTGGCGCTCCACCGGTATTTGCTGGTGCATTCCAAGTCAACGTTGCAAGAGATTGAACAATTGTTCCTGCCAAGTTAACGGGCGCACTTGGAGCGGTTCGTGGTGTTGCCGTACCGATTGATACTGGACCATATCCACCATTATTTCGCGCACTAACTCTGACCAAATAGTTCGTTCCGTTTACTAGCGAAGTCAATGTTTCTGAGGTTGCAGTTGACGGTACAAAAACCTGACTCCATGTAGCACCATCTGTGCTCTTTTCAACCAAGTATTCGCTAACCGCACCAGCTGGAGCAGTCCAGTTAATCGCAATTGCAGTATTGGCTGGTTGAAGTCTGAGAACGCCGACTGAACCCGGTGGGGCTGGCGCCGTCGTCGCAGATACTGACGAGCTTGCAGCTCCGGTACCAACTTCATTTATGGCAAAGACGCGATAGCTGACACTGCCTGAAGTGTTATTTAAGTTAGCTGAGGTTGCTGAGTTGCCAGTGTTTGCAGTTGTAATTGTCCAAGTTGCACCTGCATTTGCAGATTCTTCAATCTTGTATCCAATGATCGCATTTCCGCCGTTATTAGCTGGTGCACTCCACGAGAGCGCAACACCATTAATGATTCCAGTGGCCGAAATGCCTGTTGGGGCATCTGGGATGGTCATTGGCTTAGCTGCGATTACTGCTGATGCGCCTTGACCCGCAGAGCTGCTCGCTGAGACACGGAAGTAATACCAAGTTCCATTTGTTAATCCGTTTGCGGTGTAGGTCAAGGTAGATGGCGACGTTGTTGTCAAAGTCGTCCATGGAGAACCAGAAGAACTTCTTTCAACAACGTAGCCGGTGACGGAACCAGATGCTGCTGACCAGTTCAGAACTACCTGACCACTAGTTGCTACGGCGGTAAAGGTTTCAACTCCAGAAACCGCTTCAATCGAGGTTGCTGTGACGCTATCGCTATATGCGCCAAGTCCTCGTGAGGTAATTGCTGCTAGACGGAATTTGTAACTAATTCCAGGAATTAAGGTATTTCCGCCAACGCTGTTTAATGTAAGTGAAGTTGCATTGCTCTGTGTATTTGCAGTAACAGATTCCCAAACTGTTCCATCAGAAGATGAATCGACTCGGTAACCAATAACACTGCTTCCACCGTTAGATGTAGGTGCGCCCCATGTCAGCGTTACTGAACCTACTCCGCCAGCAGCACTTAGTGAAACTGGTGCGCTTGCAGTTGTCGCTGGCGTTGCACTACCAACAAGACCGGTACCAATTCCAGCTCCATTAATTCCACTCACGCGAACAAAGTAATTTGTTCCGTTGTTTAATCCATTAATGGTAAATGCGGTTGCCGTTCCATTTGTATTACTTGATGCACTTGTCCAAACGGATCCACTAGTGCTGTATTCAATTCTGTATCCAGTTACGGCTTGCGCAGGTGCGGTCCAGACAAGTCCGAGAGATCCGCTAAATACGTTGATTGTCAGAGCTGTTGGAACGTCAGGCAATGAAATGACAGTTACAGGAGAAGATGTTGCGCTGGCGCCCACACCAACGGAGGTGATGGCTGAAATTCGGAATGACACAACTGATCCCGGTGTGGCATTTTCATAGAGGTAGGCACGTCCCAGAACAGCATCACTTAGCTGGCTCCATGTGGACCCAGAATCAGATGAGACTTCAACCTTGTAGAACTTAATCGATGCCCCGCCAGTTGTGATCGGTGCGTTCCAAGAGATTGCTACCGAATTATTTCCTGAAGCAGAGGCCAGAATGTCTCTTGGAGAGCTGGCCAGTGTGACCGGCTTGGCTGCAATTACTGATGACTTATCTCCCGCAATTGAAGTAGTAGAAATACGGAAGTAGTACCAAGTTCCGTTGGTTAATCCAATTGCAGTGTAAGTGTGGACTCCTGGTGCCAAAGTTGCCAAGGTATTCCAAGCGGTACCGTTGGTACTTCTCTCAATTCTGTAACCCGAAACCGTTCCTGTTGCTGGGGTCCAGTTCAAAATTATCTGTTGATCGCCAGAAGTTGCAGTGATGGATTCAACCGCAGAGACAGTTTGAACAAGTAAAGCTTGAATTGTAGAAGTGAAGTCACCAATTCCTAGGTTCGTCACAGCCGCAACTCGAGCGTAGTAAGTAGTTCCACCTACGAGCGCACTTCCTGCAAACTGGTTAATCGTAATTGTTGTAGAAGTTGTTCCAGTGTTTGCAGTCGTTGTCTCCCAATTGGTTCCATCAGTAGATAACTGAACTGTGTAACCAAGAAGTGATCCCCCACCAAGTGAGCCTGGAGCGCTCCATGTCAACGTGATCTGTCCCGATGCAGTGAGAGCAGTTAAATCACTTGGCGCTGATGATTTAATTGCTGGCGTTCCAATACCAACTAGCCCAACTCCAGTACCGGCCGCATTTGTTGCGCTGATACGTACGAAGTAGCTCACACCATTAGTTAATCCACTGATCGTAAATGTATTTGGTGTTTCAGGGGCGTTGCCAGTTGCCAAGGTCCAAGTTGCACCATCTGTTCCATATTCAATTCGATAAGAGGTAACTGGTCCGCTAGGTGCGCTCCAAGTAAGTGCAAGTGCACCAGTGGTAGGAGTTATAACCAGTCCTGTAGGAGCAGAAGGCAGTGCAACCGCACCAATTGCAACGTTAGGCGAAGCCGGGCCAGTTCCGACAGCGTTTATTGCACTAATGCGGAAGACTAATTGTGCAGATGCTGATTGTGATGTGTATGTATATGAAGTTCCTAGTACTGTCGCAGTGACGGTATCCCACGTAACTCCAGCATTTGATGAAACTTCAATCATGTAATAACTAATTGCAGATCCACCCGTACTTACTGGTGCGCTCCAAGCGAGTGCGATCGTGTTATTTCCTGAGACGGTGGCAGAAACTCCAGTTGGTGGACCTGGAATATCAGCTGGAGTTGCCGAAATAGTTGCAGGTGCACCGGCGCCCAGTGCGGTCACAGCGGAAACGTGGAAGTAGTAACCAACTCCATTGGTGAGTGAGGTAACTGTGTAAGAGGTTGCAGTAGGTGTATCCACTGTTGTCCAGTTAGATCCGTTTGTACTTCTCTCAACCTTGTAGCCAATTACTGATCCAGTTGCAGCGTTCCAACTCAAAGTTACTTGACCCGGAGCGGTGACAGCGGTGAGCCCAGAAACGGATCCCGCAGCTGTTGAAATTACTGAGTTAGCGACTGCGCTATAACTACCAATTCCTAGAAGGGTAACTGCGGCAAGGCGAATGTAGTAAGTCGTTGCAGCGATCATCGGTGCATTGTTATGAGATGTAACTGTGTAGCTAGTTGCAGCGCTAAAGGTATTGGCGACAACAGTCGACCAGTTTGTGCCGTCTAGGCTCGTCTGAACTTGGTATCCCGAAATTGCTGATCCACCATTAGAAGTCGGTACTGCCCAATTTACAAGGATTCCGTTCAGTACAGCGCTTGCCGCGATTGAAAGTGGAGCAGTTGCAAGTGCTGCAGGAACAGCATTTCCAACAACAGCGGCACCGTACCCCGCTTCGTTAACAGCGCTAACGCGTACAAAGTAAGAAGTTCCATTTACTAGTCCACTCGAAATTGTGAAGTTAGTGAGCGCAGTAGTTGTATCCAAAATCCAGGTAGAACCATTGACGCTATGTTCCACTCGGTATCCGTTAACAGTGCCACTTGGAGCAGTCCAGCTCACATTGAGCGAAGCATCACCAGGGGTTATAACTAATGCGGTAGGTGCTGCTGGGAGTGCTCGCGCTACAACTGTTGCAGGCGATGAAGAAGTGCCAATTCCAGCGCTCGTAATTGCCGAGACTCGGAACGATAAAGGTATTCCCACAAGAGTTGCGGTGTAGTTATAGGCAGTGACTGTTACTGAATCCGTTACAGAATTCCAATTAGTTCCACCATCAGATGAAATCTCAACACTGTAGGCAAACACTGGCGCTCCCCCAGTAGCGACTGGCGCTATCCAAGAAAGTGCGATTGTGTTATTGCCAGAAGCCGTTGCAGACAAGTTAGTTGGTGCGCCTGCAATAGTTGCAGGAGTGCCCGAAGTCGATGCACTCGATCCCAACCCAGCCATAGTTACAGCAGAGATTTGGAAGTAATAGAGAGTTCCGTTTGTTAATCCGCTTACTAAGTATTCAGTTTGTTCTGAAGTTGCAGGGGTTAAATCACTCCAATTAGAACCATCGGCTGATCGCTTAATCTGGTAGCTGGTAATCGACTGGCCACCAAGGTTTGATGGGGACGCCCATGAGAGTGTGAGCGTTCCAGATCCAGTTGGCGTTGCACGGAAGTTTGTCACTGCTGATGCTGGGTTCAGAACAGTACCTTGCGCCGGAGTTCCGAATGCTCCAGTACCTACCAGTGTTACCGCCGCTACCTTAAATGTGTAAGTGGTTCCGGCGCTCAAACCTGTTATCAAAGCAGAGGTAACAGTTGCAAGTGCGCCATTCATGGCAGGTGCGTAACCGGAGCCAGAGTTAACTTCAATTGCATACCCAACGATTGGGTAACCGCCCGAATTAACTGGCGCGGCCCATGAAAGATTTAGCGCATTCGCCGTCGTAGCAGTGACTACTAAAGCAGTAGGAGAATCAGAAACTTGCGCTGGAGCGAGTGAAGTAATTGCGGTGGCGCTACCAGATCCGGTTAAGACGGTTGTGACGCGGAAGTAATAAGTTGTACCGTTGGTGAGGCCAGTTACGGATGCAGTAGTAGTTGAATTTGAATAGCTGTTAGAAAGTACCCAGTTTGTTCCGTTGGTGCCGAAATCAACTAGGTAGTTAGCAATCGTGGATGTTTCAACACCCACTGGTGCTGACCAAGAAAGATCGATCTGGCCACTAATACTTGAACGCGATGCAGTCAGTCCGACTACTGCGCCAGGAGTTACGCCAGCAACTACTGAATTTGATGCGCCAGATGCGCCGGTAAATACGCTTCCTGCAGCAGTTGCATATATTCCCTTAACTCGGAATGTGTATGAGAGGCCAGGGACCAAGCCAACAACTGTCGCACTCGTTCCAGTGACAGCATTTGCGGTTCGAGCTGGAGTCCAGGTTGAGCCACCATTTGTACTTTGTTCTACTGAATAACTAGTAATCGTTGAACCATTGGCCGCTCCTGCGATCCAACCCAAAAGAACATTTCCATCTCCCGATACCGATGCTCCCGTTGTCGATGACATCACCGGTGCCGCTGGTGCTCCGGCAGGTGAAGCTGAGGTAATAGAAGCTTCACCATTGCCAGATGCTGTAACAGCGCGTATGCGGAAGTAAATAGTGGCGCCAGCCGTTAGCTCGCTAACAGTGTGTGTAGTCACCAAATTGGAAACAGTAGTGAGATAGCTCCAAGTGATTCCATCTGATGATTTATCAATTATGTAATTAGTGATCGCTGTGCCACCTGTGCTGACCGGCGCGTTCCAAGCCAGTACAACAGATGTTGCTGACGCAACTGTTGCCGCAAAGTTAAGTGGAGCTGATGCAAGTGAAACCGGTGAGACCGCAGAGCTCGCCGTCACATATGCGCCAATTCCCGCGGAAGTAACAGCGGCAACTCGGAATGTGTAAGAAATCTCCGTTGAGAGATTTGAAACCCTCTGAGTCACTGTTGCACTATCCCCTGTGACATTTACCAATGTGAACGGCGCAGAACCTGTCGTTGAGTATTCAACTCGGTAACCAGAGATTGGATATCCACCATTATTTACTGGAGCGGTCCACGTAACTAATACTTGACCAGGTGTGGATGTTGCAGCCACGTCGATTGAAGTAGGTGCGGTGGCGATCGATGCGGGAGTCGCAGAAACAGTTACATAGTCAGATGTTAGAACTGGAACCGCAACCGCATTTCGAATTGCAACTCGGAAGAGATAGTTGGTTCCATTGTTAAGACCCGTGATGGTGCTCGTTACGGTGTTTCCTGAAACAGTTGGCGCTGTTGTCCAGTCAGTCCAAGTGATTCCAGTCAATGAATATGAGACCAAGTATTCAGGAGATCCAGTCAGTCCACCCAAACTTGAAGTAAGCGGAGTACTCCAAGTTAGAACTACTGAGGTTGAACCGCCTTGGGCATTTACGCCAACAGGTGCCGCCGGTACTGCGTAAGGCGTTGCAGTTACGGCAGTTGAAGATTCAGAAGAGCCAACAGTATTTATCGCATAAATCACGAACTGATAAGGCGTTCCATTTGTCAATCCAGTTACGTTTACCAATGTATTGAGATACGTGGTGATCGGAGAACTCCACGCTGTATCAGCAACCCGCTTATAAGAATATGCAAACGAAGTTAGAGCTGAACCACCGGTGTTAGATGGTGCGCTCCAGGAAAGTGATGCCTGTCCGCTGCTTACGATCGCAATAACGTTAGTAGGTGCAGCAGGTGCGCCTGCTGGGGTTGCCGCAACAACAGATGGCGCACCTAGACCTGCTGCAGTGAGTGCGCTGACGCGGAAGAAGTAAGAGGTTCCCGTTGTGAGTCCAGTTACTGGATATTGCAGAGTGCCGCCGGTAAATGAAGCGTTAAGAACGCTCCATGTATTTCCGTTAGCGCTCTGTTCAATCTTGTAGCCGGTAACTCCATCAGTGACTGGTGCGACCCAAGTAAGTTGTATTCCACCGCTGCCGATTCGAGTTGCAGTTAGATTTATAACCGCCTCAGCGATTCTCGCTGGAATTGCCGTTACGGTATTTGAAGAAGGTCCGATATTTCCATTAGTTGCGGCAACAGAAATTGTGTACGTAGTGCCATTAACCAGGCTTACTCCCCCGAAAAGCGTAATGATCTTCGTGGTGATTGTTCCGCTAACGGTTTGAGTTTCAGTGGAAACGCCATCGCTGATTGTGATTATCGATCCAGAAATTGATGTTCCACCATCAGATGTTGGAGGTAGCCAGTTAAGAGAAATTTGCGCATTGCTGCCATTAGCGGCCAACGCTTGCGGCGCAGATGGAGCACCGAACGGCTTTGCTGAAATAGTTACATACGGTCCGCTACCGATCACATTGAGCGCGGCTATACGGAATATGTAGGTAATGCCATTAGCAAGTGAGCCGGCTACATATGTAGTAGTGCTCGCTTGGGTGGTCGTAACCGCTGACCAAGTCGAGGCATCGGAGCTCTTCTCAATGAGATAACCCGTAATCGGAGTTCCACCATTAACTGCCGGCGCACTCCAGCTTAGAGTCGCTGCTCCTGAAGAAGCGACAGCAGATAAGGAGTTAATCGCGGTCGGTAGACCAAATGGCGTAACCAGAACTGTTGCGGTATCTCCAATGATTTCACCTGAAGTAACAGCTGCGACCTCCACTGTGTAAGTGGTTCCGTTGGTAAGTCCACTGATTGAGGCAACGCTTGTAGAAACTTGGGCAGAGATCGGAGTAGTAGAAGCGTTTATCACTTCGAAGTTTCCACTTGTCTTGATTCGCACGCGGTAACCCGTAATGACAAGGCCACCATCATTGGTTGGTGCAGACCATGCAACAGAACCTGTTCCAGATCCCACTGAACTATTTGTGATTACTGGCGCTGATGGGCGGCTGGTTGGGTTGATGCGCACAGTTGTCGTTACGCCATAACCAGCTTCAGTTCGCACCGAAATTCGATAAAAGTAAGAGGTTCCGTTAGTTAATCCGCTTACATTAAGGGTAGTAATCGCACCATTTGTAGTTATAGCTGGGCTGCTGACTTCGCTATAGCTTGTTCCGTTGGTGCTCACCTCTACTAGGTAGCCAAGTAGCGATGCGCCTCCGAGATCGTTTGCACTTGGCGTATTCCAAGAGATTGCACCTGAGCCATTTGCACTTGTAGCAGTTGCGCTTTCAATTGCCTTCGGTTGAGCAAAGACAATGAGGTTGCTAATGGTGGAATCGGCTCCATAAATGTAGTTTCCGGATGGATCCTGAGTTACCGCAGCTACCGTTAAGGTGTAATCACTTGCGGAAACCAAATTGGTAAATATCGCAGTCGTAGATAGAACCATTTGAGTAGTTGGTGCATTTCCTGCACCGACCAAAGTCACCTTGTAAGCAGAAATTGGTGAGCCGCCTGTATCAGCCGGCGCTACCCAAGTTGCCTGCAAGCCACCTAATTGTGAAACCGCGCTAAGTCCAGTTACGGCTCCCGGAGTAGTTGTCGGACGAACTGTTACAGAGGTGTAATTGGCTCCATCAGATGAAATGCGGACCAAGTAATCCACACCGTTTTGAATGCCATCTGATTGATTTAAAGTAAGAGTCTTTGAAGTTACTGTTCCTGTAATTGGGAAAGTTACACCGCCGTCGCTACTTACCTTGTAATCCCAAGAGATTGCCGTTGATGGATCACTCCAAGTCAGCGTAAAGGTGCGATTGCCAACGTTTGTTGCTGATAGTCCTGCAACAGATGAAGAAGATGCAGAGACCAGCGTTGATGCTGAAGTTACATAGGCGCTGCTTGTTCCCGCCGCATTAATCGCTGCAACACGAATATCGTAATTTAATCCAGTTTGAAGTCCCGTGACTTGAATAGTTGTCGACGAAGTCGTTGTTTGAGCAAATAAGGACCAAGTAGATGAAGAGAAGACCTTGAACTCAACACGATATCCACTAATCGGTGATCCGCCATCATATGTTGGAGCTTTCCAAATCGCGAGCAAACTGTTGATTGTATTTGGAACCACGCTTATGTTCTGTGGCGCAGTTGCAGTTGTTGCAGGAACGTCGGAAGTAACAAATACCGGGCCAAAGCCTGAAATAGAGTTAGGAGTGACTCTTACGTAGTATCGAGAACCATTAGTCAATCCGTAATAGGTGTAACTCAAAACATTCGCGGCAAGGACTGTAGCGCTCTCCCACGTTGTACCGCTATCGCGAGAAATTTCAACACGATAACCGGTTACGACTGAACTCAAAATTGGCGCAGTCCAGTTCATTGTCAGTTGCTGGTTACCAGGTGTGAGCACCAAGCTTTGTACTCGATCCGGCAAGAGCGCTGGAGCAACAGCTGTTGTGAATGCGCTCGACCCGTTCGCGTTTACTGCTTGGACCCTAAATGAGTAGTTCGCGATGTTTTGCCCGACCGCGATATTAACCAAAGCTGTCGTTGCAGGCGCCGATACCGTTACATCTGCAATCGCTGCTGCACCGTTGGATGCAATAGAGCGAATTACATAATAGGTAAGAGGTGATCCACCGTTATTTAGAGGTGCGATCCAAGAGACTATTGCTGCAGTTCCTTCCTTGCCGGCAGTTACATCTGTTGGCATATCAGGTGTTGTACTTGGAGTTGCCGCTACCGTTGCTCCAGTTCCTGGGCCTTGGTTGCTGATAGCAGAAATTCGGATCAAAGCGGTTACACCATTGGTGAATCCAGTCCCGTTAAATGTGTAGCTACTTGCTGATGTTGCGGCAACATTTTCAGCAACTATCCAAGTAGTTCCATCAATACTCTTTTCGATTCTGTATGAAGTAATTCCACCGGTACTTGTCGGTGGCGCAAATTCAATCGTGATCGTTCCGTTACCGACTACGGTCGAGATAATTGTTGGTGTTCCAGGGACCCCGACCACCACAGGGGCAACTTCGCTGCTAAATGGACCATAAACCGTTGAAGTTGTTATTGAGCCAGGGTTAGAAACTGAAGTTGCACCAGATGTAACTGCGCGGACTTTTACCGTATTCAGAGTTCCATAACTACTTGAAGAGTAGGTATTTGTCGCTGAGACAGTCTGAGTCTCTGTAATTCCGTCGCTAGTTATCACTACTTCATATCCTGTTATCTGCAACCCACCAGAATCTGGGGTCGGCCAAGAAACGATCATCTGCCCACCGAGGATTTGCGCAGTAACACTTGGAGCAGATGCTGCTGTGTAACCAGCTGAAGTAACAGTAAGTGGAGCGCTTTCTCCAAGTGAGTTCAGCGTTGATACGCGGAATTGAGTTTGGACTCCATTAGCAAGTGAAGTTGCGAGGTAGGTCGTCGATGTCTTTGCTGGCGTTGCAGCAACAACCCAGTTTCCGCCAATTAATCTCTCAACTTTATAGCTTGTAATTGTTGATGTGTCATTCGGTGCTACCCACGTCAAGGTAACTTGAGTATTTCCTCCGACTGCCGTCAATGACTGTATCGCTGCAGGCGGTGCGGTTATTGTCGTGACGCCTACAGAAGAGTAGAGGCCGGTTGCTGATGCGTTAATTGCAGCGACTTGGAAGTTATAAGTTGCGCCAGTTGTGAGCCCGTTAATTGTGTAGGAAGTACCGAGTGAATTGGTATTTGCGATTGCAGTTGACCAGACCGAAGCACCGGCAAGTTTGTATTGAACGATGTAGCCGATTAGCGCAGTTCCGCCTGTTGTAGCCGGTGGGTTCCAGGAGACAGTTGCAGCAGTAAAGGATGTAGGAACCACTGATGTTATCGATGGGGTTCCTGGTGCTTGGGTTGGAGAACCTGAGGTGTATGCGTATGCGCCCACAATTGTTGAATTGGTTATGCCTGCTACGCGGAAGTAGGCGGTAGCACCTGCGGGTAGACCAGTTTTGGTGAAGACATAAACATTTGGTGCAAATGAACCATTATCTGTCCAAGAGATACCGTCAAAGCTGTGCTGTACTGAATAACCAGTAAGAACTCCTCCGTTTAATTGAATTGGAGCGATCCACGATAATTGGATATCTGTCGCATTCACGGCTTCTGCAGTTAGGCCTGTCGGAGCAGATGCAGGACCACGTGGAACAATCGTGAATTCATTCGAAGCAAGTGACTCACCAGCTGCGTTGATAGCTGTGACTTTAACCTTATAAGACGTTCCATTGACTAGGTTTTCTCCACCAATTTGGGTCAGTGAATAGAACGTAGAGACTGAATTAGTAACAACACCGGCTCCATAAGCATTCATCGATTCAGCCACATATACCTTGTAGCTTGCTATGGCGGTTCCACCTGTATTTGTTGGTGCAGTCCAAGAAAGAGTTGCTGAAGCATCGCTTAATTCGGCAGTTAGTGAAGTAGGTGCACCAGCCAGTGAAATCGGAGTCGCGCTAACGGTGGCGTAAGCGCCAATTCCTGCAGTTGTTATTGCTGCTACTCGTACGAAGACTCTTGTTCCATCGGTTAAGCCAGTAATAACAAAAGGTGATCCTGATGTATATGTAGAAATAGTTGCCGTATCTACATCGCTCCAAGTAACCGCGTCAATACTTGACTGAATTACATAGTTCAAAAGCGTTCCACCATTTAGATTACTTGGGGCCGCGTATGACAAGTTCAACGTTCCGCTTGCTGCAGGTGTCGGAACTACTAGCGAGATTGAAGTAGGTGCAGTTGCTAGCCCACCAGGTGTCGCAGTTGGTGAAGCCAAACTACTTCCACCTTCACCTAGGGCGTTAAATGCACTCACACGGAAGATGTAGGACGTTCCATTTGCCAGGCCAGCGCTTATGGTTGCAGTTGTTCCGCTATTTCCAGTATTTGCATATGCACTCGTCCAAACTGTTGGATTCGCTGCAGTCGCATATTCAATTCGGTAACCAGTAATTGGATATCCATTTGATACTGGAGCGGTCCATGAGATTGCTACTGATTGCGAACCTACTTGAGTAATCGTTGGAGCGCTTGGAGGTTCAGGTTTCCAAGCCAAAATAACAACAGTGACAGCGTAGGAACCTAGGCCGGCAGATGTATTTGCAGCAACTCGAATAAAGAGTTTAGAACCATCTAATGTGCTGCTCGTAATTGTCTCGGAAGTAGCACTTGCACCAAGCGTTGAAACTTGGGTCCAAGTAGATCCGGTAAGGCTGGTTTCAATCGAGTAACCAGTTACTGCGAGATTATCTGCACCTACGGTAGGTGCAACCCAATTAACAGAGATCGAACTGTTTCCGATCTTTGTTGCTGAGAGAGAAGTAGGAGTACCCGGAATAGTTACTGGTACTGCGCTAACGATAGAAGATGCGCTGCCCCAACCGCTGCTGTTGTAAGCGGCAACTGTAAATTGGTAAGTGGTTCCGTTATTCAGCCCCGTGATCTGATATGCAGTGGCAGAAGATCCGACTTCAACTGGCGAAGTAAATCCATTTGGAGCAGGCGATACTGTTATTCGATAATTCGTAATTGGTGCGCCACCTGTTGCACTTGGTGCAGTCCAAGTTAGTAGCGCTGTTCCAGATCCAACGGTAGGCGCAGCGACAACTGGCACACCAGGAGTTGTCGTAGGTGTCATTGCCTTGACCGCATACTGGCCAGCGCTGCCTCCAACAATTGCCGCCACGCGAATTAAGTAATTTGTTCCGTTATTGAGTAATCCTGAAATTGTGTAGGTAAGTGCATTTATATTGTTGGCAACATTTGACCAGTTTGTTCCATCAATCCCATAATCAACGCTATATCCACTGATCGTAACTCCACTACCAACGACCGGTGCGGTCCAGTTGATTACGGCTCCTTGGCTTTGTGTGGTGATCGAAGTAATCGTTGGAGCCCCTGCTGTGCCGGATGCGACAATCGTTGCAGCTGGAGTGAACGCACCGGTTCCATTGGCATTTACAGTTGCCACTTGGAAGTCATATGAAGTTCCTGAATTCAAACCAGTTACGTTATAGAAAGTTCCAGTTGTGCCTGTATTGGCTGTCTGCGAAGTCCAATTTGTTGTACCGGAAATTCGGTATTCAATCTGATAGCCACCAATTGGTAGACCATTTAGGTTCGTAGGAGCAGACCAATTAAGAAGAATTGAACCGTTGCCAGAGTTATTTACGATTAGGTTAGTTGGAGCACCCGCCAAACCAGATGGCGTAACAGTTACAGTTCGAGACTGTCCTGCTATTGAACCCGCGCCAATTGCGGTAACTCTAAATATAACTGGTGTTCCATTTGTGAGTCCGGATGCAATTGTCCAAGTTAGTGGACCCTCTGTAGGAATCGATGCGAGCGTAGTCCAAGAGATGCCATCGATAGATGAAGAAACAGAGTAAGAAACAACTGAGCTACCCGGGAATGAGGCAGGGCTGAAGTTCACCGTTGCAGTTTGATCACCAGCAGTTGCCGAAATTGTTCCAACTTGGCCTGGGAATCCGATTGGAGTTGTTGATGTACCGCCAGTTGGTCCCGTTCCAGCCGAGTTGTAGGCAGCGACGGTAATTGTTATTGGGGTTCCGTTAACAATGTTGTTGCTAATTGTGTAAGAAGTTGTAAGTGCGCTTGCCGTAACTGACTCGGTAACTCCCCCACGTGTATTAGTAATGATGTATCCCATGATTGGGCTTCCACCATTTGAGGTAGGTGCAGTCCAGCTAACTGTTGCATATCCATCTCCAGATATTGCAGACACAGTTGCAGGTGCAGTTGGAAGAGTGATTGGCGTATTTACTGCTAGTACATAAGCACCAGTTCCTGCTGAAGTAATCGCTGCGACTCTTACAAATATCTGAACACCATTACTTAATCCGGTTAAGACCTTTGGACTTGTGGAGGTGTACGAAGTCGTGGTGCTGGTATCAATATCTGTCCACGAATTGGCGTCGACGCTCTTTTGAATGCTGTAGCCAATAACTGTCGCACCACCGAGCGAGGTTGGCTCGCCGTAAGAAAGATGTAATTGTCCGGAAGCTGCATCGGCTGGTCGAGCAAGCAATAGATCCGTTGGAGCAGTTGCTGTTCCAACTGGAGTTACAGATGTAGAGGTTGGCCCCTCTGCTCCAATTCCGAGTGCGTTAATTGCACTTACCCGGAATACATATGCAACTCCGTTTGTCAGCCCTGAAACCGTAGCTGCAGTTGCGCTACTTCGGGTATCAGCGATACCAGTTGTCCAAGAGTTTGGTGATGCAGCAGGTGCGTACTCAACTTTATAACCCGTTATCGCGTAACCGTTTGTAGTTGGCGCTGTCCACGAAAGTGAGATGGAACCTGAAGAAAGAGGTGCTGCCACCGGTGCGCTCGGTGCTTCAGGTGACCAGGCGCGGATCAAGGCTGTTGTTGCTAACGGACCGCTTCCGCCAGATGTAACTGCGGCAACGCTAATAAAGAGGATTGATCCATCAAGGGTTGCATCAGTAAAGACACTAGATGTCTCACTTGCGGTCGGTGTAGCAACTTGAGTCCAGTTGACGCCATCAGTGCTAGTAAGAACTGAATAACCAGTAATTGATAGGTTGTTGGCACTTACTGAAGGTGCAACCCAAGTGAGTGAGATTCCAGTCTTTGAACTCTTTTCAGCGCGTGGCAGTGTCGGCGCCGCAGGTATCGTCACAGGGGTTGCAGTTACTGGCGCAGAAGGTGCGGTCCAACCACTGCTGTTAAATGCAGCAACGGTAAATGTGTAAGTGACTCCGTTTGATAAGTTTCCAATCCGGAATGAAGTAGCAGATGAGCCAACTACAACCGGTGATGAGCCGCCTTCAGGCAGCGGTGAAATTGTGATTCTGTAATTTGTCACTGGCGCCGCATCTGAGAATGAAGCGGTCCAGCTCAGTAATACAGCGCCGGCCTGTGCGGTTGCTTGCAGAGAAGTTGGTGCAGCCAAAGCGCCCGATGGCGTTCCGAAGCTGACAGCGTATGCGCCTGTCGTGCCACCAACAACTGCAGCGACCCGAATTAAATATGCCTGGCCATTTGTTAGCCCAGTAATTGTGTATGTAAGCGCATTGAGATTTGACTGAACATTGATCCAAGTAAAGCCATCAACTGAGTAATCAACGCTGTAACCAGAGATGGTTACTCCATCACCAACATTTGGTGCATTCCATGAGGCAACTAATGCACCGAGCTGGGCAATAACTGAGGTAATTACCGGAGCACCAGCTGAACCTGTCGCGGTAATTGATGCGCTAGCCGATGGTGCACCAGCGCCATTGACGTTTATTGCCAAAACTTGGAATTCGTAAGTTGTTCCACCGGCAAGTCCGCTGGCGTTATAGAAAGTAGCGTTGTTACCTGTGTTTGCAGTAACGCGATTCCAAGTCGTGGTGCCTGATACTCGGTAATTGATTCCGTAACCAGTGATAAGCGCTCCACCATCAAAACTTGGAGCGGTCCAACTCAAGATAGCCGAGCCCACACCAGATGGAGTAAGGGTGAGATTTGTTGGCGCATTAGCAAGACCCGATGGCGTCGCGGTCACGGTTGCTGCTGCACCAGTACCGAATGTGCTCTTTGCGGTGACGCGGAAAATTACAGCATTTCCATTAACTAGATCTGTCGCAGTCGCACTGTATGAAGTCGGTGAAACATTTGTAACCGTTTGCAATACCGTGTAAAGCGCGCCACCGTTGGTGCTGTATTCGATCAAATATTGAGTCAGCGTAGAACCACCGCTATTTGCTGGACCGAATGAGATAGATACTTGGCCATCACCAGGTGTTGCTACAAGTGAAGTTACCTTTCCGGGAACTCCAACCGGCGTTGCAGATTGCGTTGCTGTGTTAGTGCTATTACCCGCACGTGTATTGGCAACAACACGAACTTCAACCGGCACACCATTAGTTAGCCCAGTGATTTCATAGGTGGAGACCAGCGCTGTAACCGATGCTTGTTGCACGTTTCCGCCTTGAGGTGTCCAGAAGACTATGTATCCAAGCAGAGGTGAACCACCAACATTGGTAACTGGAGACCATGAAACATTTACAACGGTACTGCCCGCGTTTACGTTAAAGATTGGCGCAGCTGGTGGCGCAATTGGTATTGCCGATGCCAGAGCAAATGGGCCAGTTACTCCCGCAATATTCTGGGCAGCTACTTTGACAAATATTGCTGAGCCATTCTGCAAGCCAGTAATGATTACCGTCGTAGATGAAGTTGAGTTATTTGCCCACGTCAGACTTGCCGCAAGAGGTGTTTCCCAAGTAGATCCATCTGTCGAAGTTTGAATAACGTATGCGCCCAGACCGACACCACCCAATGATGTAACCGCGCTCCAACTTGCCGTGACTTGACCATCTGCAGGCGTTAGGACTAATCCGGTTGGAGTAGCTGGAATACCCGCTGGTCTAATGGAGTTGGATGCCGTTGATGGCTCAGAATTACCAAAATCATTGACTGCCTGAACGGTGAATACATAACTTGTTCCGTTGGTTAAACCAGTAACGGTAAATGATGCATTTGCGCTATTTGTTCGGAACGGAGCGCCAGTTACTGATGGTGATGGTGTTACCAAGTAATCGATAATTGGTGAACCACCTGTTGAAGTTGGCGGCACCCAAGTCAAAGTTGCTTGTGTATTTCCTGTTACGGCAGTAACTCCGGTCGGAGCAGCTGGTGCAACACCTGGCACACCAACGGCAGATGTCATGCCTGCACTCGCACCAGCTTGGTTAATTGTAGAAATGTTAAAGAGATAATCACGGCCGTTATTCAAGCCAGTGATCGTTATGGTGCTCGTCTCTCCTTCTGCAACCGCTGAAGTTGCGCTACCACCGTTATCGCTTGGGCTCCATGTGATGGCATAGCTAGCAGCGCCCGGTGCATTGTTCCAAGTCAAGGTGACTTGAGCATTACCGTTACTTACAACCACATTTGTTACTGCAGACGCGCTAGCAATTGGTTGCACCGGATCTGAAGACACAGAAGCTGGTCCACCTTGTGCACCAGTTGCAGAAGTTATAGCTGCAACAGTAAAGGTGTAAGTAGTTCCGTTGGTAAGACCCGTAAAGACATATGAAACTGAAGCAGATGGTGTAGTTACCTCAATCGGAGATCCAGATGTTGGCGTTGCAATTATTCGATAGCTAGTTATCGCTGCTCCACCACTATTTGTAGGAGGGTTCCAGGATAGGGCGACTCTTCCAGAAGATGCTGATGCATTGTTTATTACTGGCGCCGAAGGTGACCCTGCTGGCGTTGCAGTCAAAATCAAGAAGGAAGATGTGCCGGCAGCTGATGTGCTTGCGATGCGGAAGTTATATCGCTGACCATTGTTTAGCCCACCAATTTCTTCAGTAATGAGCCCCGGTGTATTCGGTTGTGCAACTGGCGAATTAGGTGCGGCGACCCAATTTGTTCCATCCAAATAAGAAATCGTATATCCCGTAACTGTCTCTGTGTCATAAACTGAAGTCCAGCTCAGTGTCACAGAACCATTACCTGGAACTGCGTTTGCATTTGCACTAGATGGCGCAGGAGGAATTCCTGTAGGTGTTGCAGTGACGGTTGCAGAGGATTGACCCGCTGCACTGGTGTATGCAGCCACGCTAAATGTGTATTGGGTGTATGGAGTAAGCCCAGTGAACTTGTATGTGTTAACAGCTCCGATGGTTCTAAACACTGTTGCTGTTCCACCTTGTGGGGTGTATGTAATCCAATAACTAGTAACACCCGAACCGCCTGTAACTAGAGGCGTATTCCACGTCAGAGTAACTTCTGTTGCAGCTCCCGCGCTGGCTGTTACCTCAGTAGGTGGTCCAGCTTGCCCAGCAGGTGTTGCACTAACTAGCGCCGCAGGTGATGTTGCAGGTGCGGAAGTGACTGCAAGTACTTGGAAGAAATAATTCTGACCATTGGTCAAGCCAGTAAATGTATATGTGTAACCGGATGTTTGACCCTGTACGTTCGGAATTGACGCGGTGTTGGTCCAGTTCACGCCATCGACAGAACGCTGCACAATAAAGTTAGAAAGTGTGGAACCACCGAGTGAAGATGGAATACTCCAAGTAAGTGCCACAGACTGGTTTGCGCTAACAAAAGTCAATCCTGTTGGCGCAGATGGTGAACCAAATGGCGTTCCAGTGAGCGCACGGGAGTAAATTCCCGTTCCGGCCCCGGTAATTGCAGCAACGCGGAATTGCAGCGCAAAACCATCTTGTAGCCCAGTAACTGAGTAGGTAGTTGCAGTACTTCTCGTATTTGCAACTGCGCGGGTCCATGTCGATGAGCCGACGGGTGCTTGATCAATCTGGTAACCAATAATTACGCCACCACCAGCATTAGATGGCGCTGCCCAGACCAAAAGGACAGAACCTGCACTGCCGTTAGCGGAAAGCAAGATAGGTGGTGAAGGTATAGCAGCTGGAATTACATTTACGTAAGCGTATGCACCAGCGCCCACTGAAGATAGAGCGCTAATTCGGAAGAAGTACTGCACACCATTTGTTAGGTTATAAGCGGTTGCGTTAAAGGTTAGGGCATCAATTGCTTCTAGTGGTGTCCAGTCAACCGAGTTAACTGAGAAATCAACTTGGTAACCATTAATTGTTACACCTGGCGCAGGCGTTGGAGGCTGCCACGAAAGAATAACCTGAGTATCTTCTGGTGTTGCCACGAAGTTGCCAGGAATATTCGGCGCACCTAGCACGGTGACTGTGACCGTATCTGATGGATTAGATGTGAATGATGCAGTGATTGCAGCTACACGTATCTGATACAACGCTCCTGGTGTTAATCCAGTCAATGTTGCAGTTGTGTTTTGAGATCCAGTGTTCAAAACTAAATTCGTCCAGGCGGTTGTGGTCTCGTAACCAATGCGGCCTTGAATTTGATAAGCCTGAGTATTACTTCCTGTGTCACCGGCGGCTGCAACCCAAGCCAAAGCAACAGTTCCGGGCGCTGTCGAAGAAGCGCTCAAGGATGTTGGACGAGTTGCGCTGGCCAACGCTGCTCCAGTTATAGTTCCTGCAGATCCAATAGTTGAAACGCCATTGTTTATGTAAACCACGCGCACGCGGAAGAGATAGTTAACGCCATTAGCAAGCGCGGTATTGCCTACGCCACCAACACCAACTAGTGCAGAGTTTGTTCCATAAGGAATGAGTTCAGGTGAACCAGGAACATAGGTAACACCGTTATCTGCTGAATAATCCAAGTAGTAACCACTTATTGTAAATAAGCTAGATGTTGAAGCGGCCCAAGAGATTGTTGCCGATCCTGTACCCGGAGCAACCCTTAGATTGATTGGTGCGCTTGGACCAGCATTTGGAGTTGCAGAAGTTGTGGCGACTGGACCGTCTGGGCTGCCAGTAAAGAGTGGGGTAACGCTGAAGTAATAAGGAACGCCGTTGGTTAATCCATTTATCTGGTAGTTAGTCGCACTCGCTTGCAAGCTCGCAATTGCGGTAGTTGGTGAAGAAGCTAATCCACTCGTGGTGGTTGAGTAAAGAATCTTGTATCCAGCAACGCTAAGTCCACCAGTTGATGTAGGCGGTCTCCAAGTAAGGAGAACGGAAGCATTACCTGATGTTCCAGTTAAATCAGCAACCCCTGAAAGCGTTCCAGATTGAATCGTTGCAGCTGGACCGAATCCATTTGCATTTAACGCCTGAACACGGAATATGTAGGTCGCACCCGGAGTTAAACCTGTTTGACTATAAGTAAGGGTGGTAGAAGTAAAGAGAATTGGCGCTGAATAACTTCCCCCAGAAACGGCGTACGAGTATTGGTAACCAATTACCGCAGGCGATGCTGTTTGCGCAGTCCACGTTAAGGCGATACTTGAATTTCCAGGAACCGCAGACAAGGTAGGTGGCGGTCCTGGAATTGTGCCAGGAAGTGCGGAAACGGCGGTCGAGAATGGACCAACCTGCACTGACTGTCCTGAAGTGGTGAGCGCCGCTACCTGATAGACGTAAACCGTTCCATTTGTGACATTTAAATCCTGGTAGGTAGTCGCGGGTGAGTTGGTATTTGATACCAAAACAGCTTGAGTACAAGTCAAAGTTGTACTACAACGATTGATTCTGTAACCAACTGGCGGAGTGCCACCGCTAAGTGCTGGAGCGGTCCAAGTGAGGGTAACTGAACCATTTCCAGGAGTAGCAAGAATTGTCGTTGTCTTAGCTTCAAGTGATGCCTGGTAATGGCTTTGTACCCGTGCAGCACTCAACGCAGTTGAATACATTGCAAACTCCGACATATATCCAGGGAAGGTTAAATTACTTGAATTGTAGGTTCCGCCAATTCCAACAAATGACGAAACAGATGCTGGGCTCATGGCTGGCGAAGCTCCACTAATTGGAGTTAAAAGAACACCATTTACGTAAAGTGCAACATCGGTGTTGTTGGCAGCATTAGCACCTGTATAAGTTGCAACAATATGCAACCACTTACCAGTCGTGATTGCATTCGCATAGCAAGCGCTCTTATTTACTCCAGCAAGGAAGCACAATTGCGCGTTGCTGCCTTGCAATAACCAGTTATGCGAACTGGCTCCACTATTAATACCAGCCAGATCATAGGTTGTCGTTGGCAACGTTAAGTAATACGCCCACATTTCAATGGTAAATGGCTTGCTCGCATCTTGCGTTGTTCCAGAAGTTGCCGGAATCAGTCCCTGATTTAGTGATGACGAGTAAGGAACGCTAACAATTCCAGATGTTCCATCAAAGAGATATCCTGTTGAACTTGTCTTTGTTGGACTTGGAATCGCCCCTACTGTCGGAATAGGTGAGCCCGCAACCTTGTGAGTTGGGAAGGTACGGGTTCCGTTTGCAGCACTTCCTAGAGAACCAGTATTGGTAACCGCCGCGTTACCTGGATTTGATTCATTCATGCGCATCCAGAGAATTGGATTATCTGCACCTACAACGGTCGCATACGGATCAGCTGTAGCGGCGATCTGTGAATAATTTGCCGACAACCAGTGTGTGCGGATTCGCTCTTGTGATAGCGCAAAGCGATATACAGCTAACTCCGAAAGTTGGTACTGCGGATGTGAGTGGTAGTTATATGGAGATGAAGGTCCAACGGTTGGGTCAACACCAAGCGATCCCGTTGTATTCCACGCCGCTGTCACGTTGGCAAGGCTGGTCATAACAAGAACACCATTTATATAAGCACGCAAAAGTGTGCCATTGTATGAATACGCTATGTGGTACCACTTACCGGCTTCAATCAGTCCTGCTGATGATGAAACTTCCCACAGAGTTCCACCAGTTGCCGCATAGGCAAGTGAGATAGAAATTGCGCCATTGCTTCGCACGGCTAGGCCAAAGTTCTGCGCAGTATCAACACCTTTATTTAATATTCCAAGGGCGCTCTGCGGCATCGCTGCTAGTTTGACCCAGCCCTCCACTGTAAAGGCAGGGAAGTTGATGCTGCTGCTATTTGCTAACTGGATCGCATTGGATCCCGTGGTCCCGCTAATACTTGGAATTGTCGCAACGCCCACCCCATTGGTCGTAGGGCTTGAGTTTGATGTTGCGTTATAGCCACCGGTAATTGATCCGGTAACAGTTGCATTGAGTGAGCTTCCACCGACTCCAGAATTCTCTTCGGTAGTAACTGTTGTCGTATCTTGGAAGCGCCACCAGATCACAGGTGAATCTGCAGCGACTGCTGTTGCATAATCAGATGCTGCAGAAGCAAGCGGGAAGACTCCCCCAACTTGGCCTGGCAATAAGGTCGGAGTGAATTGAACAGTTGTCCACGGGCCTTGCCCGCCAGCGTTATAAGCGGCAACTCGATACCAAGTCGGCTGACCAATCACAGTAACGTTATCGATATAAGTTGCAGTCTTTACATTTGCAATATTTGCACCGTAGGTGTTGCCATCAGCGCTTCGCTGAATGTAATAACCAAGAACTAGTCCACCACCTGATGAAGTCAAAGCGGTCCAAGAAAGTGATGCCGAACCGGCTCCGAGTGTTGTGGCTGCAAGTGCAGAAACCCCTGCAGGTGGAGCTATCGGTGTTGCTGCAACAATCGAGCTTGGTTGACCTTGAATCAAACTAGTGGCAAGTGCAGTCACTGGAGTTACTTGATAGAAATAAACAGTTCCATTAATTGCAGTTGCATCAACATATGTCGTAGCGGTCGAACCAGTATTTGAAGTTAACGTTACAGGTGAGGTCAGGTTTCCAAGCGGCTGTATACCAATCTGGCTCGATGTATTGCTGGATCGATCTATCTTGTAACCAATAACAGGTGAACCACCTGTGGTTGATGGTGCCTGCCAAGAAAGTGCGACTTGATTATTTCCACCAATTGCACTGATTGGGAGATTTCTGGCTTGCAAGGATGCGTTGTAATGCTCTTGCACACGTGCCGGTGTCAGGTTGGTAAAGTTATAGAAAGCAAATTCAGCGATAGCTCCGCGTAAGCCGAACAAGGTTGTAGACGCAACTGGGTTGGCGTTTCCAGTTGATCCAATCCAAAGTGGAGAAGTTATATCTTGCGCTCCCGAAGCTGCAGCTGCCCAGTTCACATGCAAAACCCCATTAAGGAATATTTGGAACTGGGTACCGTCATATTGAATTACTGTGTGATACCAACGACCTGCGACAACACTTGATGCGCTAGCCGAACAAAATGTAGTGCTTGTGCTTCCAGCAGTGTAGGCACAGATACGCCCATCTCCGCGCACTTGTGCACCGAATCCTCTAGCAGCCCCGCTTGTGACATCACCTTTGCTATACAGGCTCTGGAAGCTGGTTGTGCTTCCATCAAGATTAGACGCGTTAAACCAGAGTTCTACCGCATACTTTTGAGCCGTGGTACCAGTAGAGACTGCATTTACGACCACGCTATTTGGAATCGATAGGTTGGAACCACGTCCATTAAATCCAGCCGCAGTTGCACTTGCTGACGTAGGACTTGTTGTTGCACCCATGGCTGCACCGTTGACGCTTGCTGCAATCACTTGGCTCTTAGTAAATCCAGTGCCGGCGATGCTGGCTGCTGCAGAATCAGCGGCAGTTGTCGCGGTGGCTAAATCATTCATGCGGTACCACACTGATGGATTATCTGCGGAAACCATTACGCCATACGGATCAATCGGAGATCCTGATGATGCGTTGACAGTCATTCTGGCGCCGTAAGCGGAAGAGATCCAGTGCGTATAAATCTGATCTGGCGTCAGCGCTCTATTGTAAATAACTGTGTCACCTAGGTAACCAGTCCACTGTCCATACAAGCTGGTCGTGCCGGCGAAGGCGGTTCCGAATTGAACTGTAGACGGGCTCACCCACGAAGATTGAAGTCCAGCGATAGAGACAGGCTGACCATTTAGATAGAGGCGAATCGAAGCGCCATCGAAGGTGCCAACGATGTGATACCAGCGACCAGCAACTATTGCGCCTGCTGCTGTTGTATTTGTAGTTGCTGTGCCGGCGCTATTTGATACAACAAATTCCAGCGCACCTGTTCTATTTAAGAAGATAGAGTAGTTACGACTTGTTGAGTTTTGGCGGGTGGCTATGGAGATTCGATCAACAGTATTCCAACTGAAATCATCCAGATAGAACCACTGCTCAAGTGAGACTGTTCCTAAATTAAGAGCGTTTGTTGTGTCATTGGCAAGTGCGCCGAATGACTCGTTAGTTCGCGTATTTACACGTTGAACATTTCCGGTTCCATTTGTTGGGCTTGATATATTCTTGTTAAATGCTTGCGTGCCCTGAACTGTTGCCGCAAGGGTAGAGCCGCCATCTCCAGAGTTGGCAATAGTTGTTGCGCTCGTCGCTACATTCTCAATATTCCACCAGAGAAGCGGTGCATCGGCTGCGACGGCGGCTGACCAAGAGGCTGCAGCTGATGCCGAAGTTGTTCCAATCGGAGGCGACATTGGTGCATACGGTGTACCACTGACAGAAATCTTCGTGCCAGGTTTTGAAGTGCCATTCTCGGTAAACATAGATGTGACAGTGAATTCATATGCCTGCCCATTTGTTAGCCCCACAACATTTGCGAAGGTGGCGTTTGCAGGCAGGTCACGAATTACAGTAGAGCCGTTATTGAGGTAAGAGAGTTGTATTCCGGTGCGTGGCAAACCTTTTTGAACTGATGGAAGTGACCAGGTCAATCCAATTGATCCAGGTCCTGGATTGGATAATAAGTTTGCAACCGCTTCGGGAGCGCTTAGATATTGAACTGATGTTGCACTGGATGCTACAGAGCTTCCAACTGCATTTATCGCAACAATTCGGAAAGCCACACCACGGAGCGCATCAGTAGTTGACCAGAGTTTTGTCGCCTGGTTTACCGTTACCGTCGCGGACTCCACTGGCGCATTGACATATGGCACTGTCGCTACCGCATTCCACGTTAAAGCGTTCGCGTTATTCTGGCTTGAAGCTTCGATGCGGTAGGAGGTAATTGGTGTGAGCGCAGAGAAAGTTCCAGGGTCCCACTCCAAAGTCACTCGCCCGGTTGCCTGATCTAATTTTGCAGTTGGTGGCGTCATTGATGGTGCGGAACCAACAGCTTGGGCCAATCCGCCTGCCGCCCAGTGTGCGGCAATCTCTGCTGCAGAAAGTACAGAGGTATAAATTGCAGCATCAGAAACTCGTGCGGGGTGCGTATTCGCCGTATTAATATTTGGGAGCACCATCAGATATGCACTGGATTGTGCGGTAATTCCACCGACTGGTAACGCTTGTTGCGCGGATAATTGACCATTTACATAGAGTTGAATGTTGTTGCCATCGCAGGTTACAACAATATGGTTCCAGTTATTCAGATTAAATGTTCCGTTAGCTGTGGTGATGCTTGGATCTGAGTTGATCTGCTTAGTTGATGGGTTTTGTGTGTAAACCGATACCGATCCATTTGCCGCATCCACTGACAAGCTAAATTCACCTAGAGCCGATGTGCTAGTTGAAGCACGCTTTGCAAAGATATGTTGGTCGGTTAATCCAGTCCTGCTTGGAATATTCGCCCAAATCTCAGCCGACCAAGATCCACTAAGGTTTGGCGCACTCGTGGTTGTTGCGGTAACAACCGCTATGGATGGAGGTAGGCCACCGCGAAGCGATGTGCGTGGTAAAGATGCAATCTCAGGCTGAAGTGGATTATATGAATCAGCGCTCAACATAAAGTTTCTATTTTCAACCGATGTTGAAGTGAATTGATTTCCCGTATATGTACCATTTTGTGCTGAACCGATAGAACCAGAGTTCACAGCTGTGGTTCCTGAAGCCTCATCTAATTTGTACCAAACGGCGGGCGTTGTACCAGCTGCAATAGCGGCAGCATATGTACTTGCACTGCCGTTGCCAGGTGAAGTGACCGAGACTCCCGCTGCCTGAGGTAGCGTTGTAAAAGTTGTAATACTAGATGTTGCGCTAGCCGAAGTACCACTTGGTGTATAAGAAATGATGAGATCATGAACACCAATACCATCGCCAGTAGCAGAACCTGCAATGTACCAATTGGTGCCGTTTCCATTCGTCCAGCATAAATTCATCGCCGCAGTTGATGCGAAACAAGCACCTGAACCACCGCTATTCAAATAAACTTTTGATCCGCCCCCAACGGTTCGCACTTGAATATTGGTACCAGAGAGCACGACCTCAACTAGTACCATTCTTGTTAAGAAATTATTTGTGTGCGCCAAAATGTAGTTATTTGGCGTTGCATTTAATGGGAAGGCCTTCGCTGCATATTCAGCTCCAACCTTATTGCCATTCATCGTTCCACCTTCGATTACAACGGTTGAGATTGCTGCGTTAGTGGTTAATCCCGTGTTGGTCGCACTGTTGTTAACGTAACTTGAATAAATTCCAGGTGAAACCTGAGCTCGTGGTGTTACACGAACTGCATATTGAGTACTTGGAAGTAGGCCAACTAGCTGCAAGCTAGTTGTACCTGACACAGTTACCGATGGGGTGAGCGGAGCAACTAATGAATTAACCCCCGCAGGTAGGACAGATCCCGTAAAGGTTGACCAACCAGCATAAGTTCCATCGCCGTTGACTGTAGAAATCTCAACTAAACGATTGGTGGCAGGGGTGGCACCCGTCTGAAGATTGAAATTCAACTTGGCTGAAGTTCCACCAATGTCAGTGACTGCAAGTCCGGTAGCTGATCCAACTGTTGGAGCAGCAACCGAACTAGTGCTTACCGCACTTGTTGTGTAGGTAAAGGCGCCTATGCCAAAGGAGTTAATTGCAGCAACACGAACAAAATAACTTGTAGATGCCGCTAAACCAACTATTTGGTAGGTATTTGCAGTCGGTGAAATATTTGAGGTGGCAACCTGCCACACTGCCGCACGACCATCTTGTGAGGTGATTGATGGAACACCAGAAACCGGCAAGGTAACGGTGAAGCTGTTGGCGTTGAGGACGCTTACAATGGTGAGAGTTTCCCCATTCAAACTGTTATTGGTTAGGTTCTGGACAGTAACAACTTGTCCAGCTGTGAATCCATGATTTGCTGCAGTATAAGTTGCAGTTGTTCCGCTTACTGAAACTGCTGTAACTGTTTTAAACGAATTTATGTAGTCAACTTGATATGACCGAACTGGCAAGCTGGAACTCGCAGGTGCAGTCCATGAAACATTAAGCGCTCCTCCAACTAATGAATCGGTTACAACGTCAATGGTTGATGGCGCTAAAGGTCGAGTACCAGGCACCAATCCATCTACAACCAGCCAGACAGATGAACCGAGCGCATTGATTGACCTGATTCGAATTTGATAGTTAACACCATTGACAATTGTGTAAGTTGCGCCGTTGGCAAATGTCTGTGTCAATGCGTTTGTGCGGATAGGGGTACTTGGAAGCCAAGTTACTCCACCGTCTGCGGAATATTGCAAGTCATAACCCGAAACGGTAAGTCCGGAGCCAGTTACGACTGGCGCGGTCCAAGTCACCCCGATTGATTGATTTGAAACCACGGTTGTAACAGATCCCGGAGGAGAAGGAAGCGCAACTGCCATTGCCGAGATTGATACAGCAGCTCCGTCGCCAGCCGAGGTTACTGGAGTGACTCTAAATGTGTACGACGTTCCGTTGGTAAGGCCGGTGATCTGATAACCACCAATAGCTGGCAAGGTTGTATTCGTTGTATAGACAACAACGTTCGGAGAAGTCTGCTCAACCTTATATCCGTTAATTGGAAGTCCACCGGTTGTAAGTGGCGCAGTCCAATAAAGTCCAATCGTTTGATCTGAAGCGAGTGCCTGTAAACCTTGAACCGCGCTAGAAGTTGTTTGTGGTGTTGCTTGAACGAAGGCGTAGGCTCCAACTCCAAAGGTAGATTCATATGCGATACGGAAACTATATGCAGTTCCATTGGTGAGACCAGTAACCGCCTGACTGAATGGGGTTGATGCATTGGGGCTACCAGCTGCTGGTGCCCAAGTTGCACCGAAAAGTTGCTCCACTCGATATTTAATAAAACTTCCTACACCAGTAGTTGAAGGTGCTGTCCAGGTCAAAGTTACTGTTCTGTTAGTCACTGTTGAAGAGACAGCTTGTGGTGCAGAGGCAGGTGATCCCGGCACAATGGTCGTGTTAACCATAATTGTATTTTCGCTAGTACCTGCAGAATTTTGAGCATTCATCCGGAACCTGTAAGTAGTTCCATTTGTAAGTCCGCTTACGACAATGGATGTGCTACTGGATGGGATATATCCATTACTTGTATTTGGTGCGTTGAACCAATTTGTACCATCTGTGCTGAATTGCAAGAAGTACTGAAATGGAAGTCCTCCACCGTTATTAATCGGAGCTTGCCAATTTAAGGTGACTCGCCCATCCCCCGGTACTCCGAAAAGTCCAATTGGTGCGGTGGATGCTGTTCCGGGCCTACCCGTAACAGTTGCAAAAGAACCAAAAACATTGCCGCCCGTAAAGCGAACTGTTACGGGATAGACACGGAAGGTGTACAGGGTTCCATTGGTTAATCCAGAAACCACATACGAATTACTAGTGCTCTGCGTATTTGAAGTAAGGGTTACAAAATCTGAATCAGTACACGAGGTGCTTGAACAGAGATCGATTCTATATCCATAGACTGGAGAACCTGCTGGAGCGGTTGGCGCAGTCCAAGAGAGAGTCAAAACCTGATCTGTTGGAGCGACAGCAAGTGATGAAACTGCTGGGGTTAACGCGCGTGGAACCGCGGTCACCATCGAAATAAATCCTTGCGGAGGCGTTGATCCAGTTAAAGCCTGTATACCGAAGTAGTACGTGGTGCCGTTGGTCAAACCAGTGATGTTGTACGAAGTAGCTGTTGTGTTTGTATTTGCTGTATACGTCGTACCACAACCGGTAATGGTTGCGCCAGAACCAGTTAGCGTAGCGCTATTACAACCAAGAATTCGATAGCCAGTCACTGGAGTACCACCAGTGTTTAACGGTGCGGTCCAAGTTAATAGAACTGATGAGTCATCAGTAATCGCAACTACGTTACTTGGTGCTTGCGATGGGCCTACCGGTGTTGCGGAAACTACTGATGAAAATTCTCCCACTCCAAGGCTAGTTAGAGCCGCAATCTTGTAATAGTAGGTCGTACCGTTAATTACACTTTGATCAGTAAATGTGTTCTGCGAGCCTGAACTTGGTGCACCTGAGTTCTCTTCCAAAGTTGTCCATATAGATCCATCGAGAGATCTCAAAATTGAGTAGCCCTGGATAGGTTGTCCAACTTGTGTCGGAGGAGTCCACGTCAAAGTAACTGTTGCATTTCCAGTCGCTGCTGATAGCCCACTTGGTGCAACGTATACAGCTTGGGCGTAGGCCAGAGCAATATCCGAGTTAACTGAAGTTTGTGGAGTTGGCGCTGAATTCGTAGCTCTGATTTGGTATCTGTACTGCGTGTTAGCAGTCAAGTTCGTATCAGTAAAGCTGCCCGCATCAATGATCGCTTTATCTGCTGGCGTAGCGGCGGCAAGTGTTCGCAGAACTGCAAAAGCTCCACCAGAAACGCTTCGGTCAATTATCAGAGTTGAAATTGGATATCCGCCAGTGTCGAATGTGCTCCAAAATAGTTGCAACTTTGTCGCATCCCCGGGGACGTTATCAACTACTAATTGATACTTCTCCGGAACCTTAAATGGAATTGCAGTAACAATATTGGAAATCGATTGCGCCGCTCCACTTGCCGAAGATGCCAAGATAGAGAAATCATATGAAGTACCGTTTACTAATCCAGCAATAATTGCAGTAACTGCACTTTGTGACTTATTTGCAACGTACCAACTACTTGTTCCTGTAACACGATATTGGACTGCGTAAGTAACAGGTGCAATAGCACTTGTGGGAGCGGTCCACGCTAGCGAAACCTGACCAGCAGATGGAGTTGCCGTGAGCGCAGATGCTGCAGAAGTGGCTGGGTAATAGGTTCCGGCTGCCTCACTTGTAGCGCCCGTAGTTGCTGCTACAAATGGGGTAATCCTAAAGAAATGTTCTTGGGTCGTTGCGATATTGATATTTGGAACTATGACTGAGAACGTTGTACTTCCACCAGTTGGCGTGAAGGTATTTCCAGTGAACGTTCCGCCGACCGCGTTGCTCAAAACAGAATCTACATAAGTGCCACCGGATCCAGCCTTATTTTGGATCTTATATGAAGTAGCCGTTGTACCTACTGGAGATGCTTTCCAACTCAGCTCCATATTTACACTTGTAGATGAAACGACTCCATTGCTAACGCTGAAATCAAAGACTGCCCCTGGAGTATTTGCAGCTGGGGACTCTGCTGCACCTGATTGAGTAGTTATCACCAACGGCGTCCCAAGGACGAGAGATCCCCCAGATATTGGCGAGCCAATTGCTGTGATTCGGAAGGTGTAAGTGGTCGAAGGCGAAACACCAGAAACCTTGTATGTGAGAGCACTTGTCATTGGAGAGTAAACGATGCAAGACGTTGCTGTGCTATCAGAGCAACGTTCTATCTTGTAACCCAAAATCGTTCTACCACCAGTTGCAACCGGGGCCAACCAGTTGAGAGTTATTTCTCCGGCTACGCCATTGTTTACTGCTGGATTGCCAATAACAGGTGCACTAACTCCTGAAGCGGGCAGGAACTGGATAGTTCGTATTGGACCAAGACCCTGTGGCGCTAGAGGAACGACCGCAAACCAGTACGGTGTTCCAGCGCTAAGGCCTGTGATTGTGTAGTTATTTACCGCAAAACCACTCAACGAAGATGCAGTGGTAGCGAAAAGGGTAAACGAATTCGATGTTAAGTTTGCAGAAGTAATGTTAGTAACTGGCGCAGTAGTTGATGTATAAATCCGATATCCAATAACCCCATCGCTCTGTGCCGTATCTGAAACGGTCCATGAGAGCGCTACTTCTCCAGTTGCACCAGATACAGCCGAGAGATTAGAGACGCCCGCTGGTGGGATAGCCGGGATGACAGTTACCAATATTGAAGGGCTTGAGAAAGAGGTAACGCCATCTAGCGAGGTGTATTTAGCGGTAATTCTAATGGTGCGAGGAACTTGGTTTGCAAGGCCAATGAATTGGTAGGTTTGAGTGAACGCACATTCCAGAGGCGCTGCTTGGGCCCTAAAAGTTGCACAGAAAGGATTTGAGTTCCAAACAGAATTTGGTGTGTTATTGAATGCGCTAAAGCTGCCATCTGACAGGCTGGCTATTTCGATCAAATCGCCAACGTGAATCAATCCAAGAGTTTCAATGCTCGTTATGGTCGCAGATGCACCGAAAGCATTGTTGGTAACCACAGCTGTCGGTGACGCTATAAATTTACTCTGCACGACCGTTACGAATGAAAATGGGCCAGTTCCCGCACTTGTAATTGGCGCAACGCCATATTGCATCGTTGCACCGAAACCGCCATAAGCGGCAACGCTTCCCGGGATTGTGTATTGGCTTGAGGATGAAAAAGTGTTGGCCACTAATACAGTCGTGTTCGTGTTTGTGCCGACACATAAATTGGCAGCCTTATTATTAATTTGGCAATACCTCAGCGCCCAGCCGGTGATCGGCGAGCCTCCGGTGTTCGTTGGTGGCGTCCAACTCAAGTTAACATTCGCCGTTGTTGGATCATAGGTGTAGGTAAGACCTGAAGCAGCCGAAGGCGTTCCTACCGGCTTACCTGTAGCTAAAACAGCATTTCCTAATCCAGTGTCTGTAACTGTTGTAACTCTTACCTGATAATTAATTCCATTTTGAAGTCCGTTTATGGTGTAACTAGTTTGATTAGTAAGGGCCGATAACGGAGTTGCCGGAAATGAAGAGCCAGCTGCAGTGATTTCAACTTGATAGCCAACAGTTACTGTTCCGTTTGTCTGAGTCGGTGCGCCCCACGTCAGATCAAGCCTTCCATCATTTGCTGTAACGATTAAATTAGATGGTGCTCCAGCAAGTGCAATGGGGCTGCTAAAAACACTTGTTGTATTTGAACTACTTCCCACTGCAGTTATCGCCGAGACTCTAAAACCGTAGATCTTAGAGTTGTTCAACCCAGAGACTAAGAATGAAGTGGCCGTTGAACCAGTGTTTGCTACGAACGGGTTAGTTGAAAATGAAGGCGTGCTACCTGAATCGGCGGCGCCTGAAAGGTCGATTCGATACCCAATAATTGGCAAGCCACCGGTGTTGCTCGGTGCATTCCAAGTCAAAGTAACTGAACCATCACCAGGTGTAGCAGTCAGTTGCGTTGGTGCCCCAGCATTTGCAGTCAAAAATACGCTTACTGAATTACTTGCTCCGTTTCCGATAGTCGTAATCGGCGTTACACGAATCCAAATTTGTTGACCTATTGGAAGTCCACCAATTGTTGTGGTAGGTGACGCGCTGTAAACCAGATTCTGCGCGGTGGTGTAGTTGATTTGGTCGCTACTCCATTCGACTAAGTAATTTGTAAGTCGCGGTGCAAGAAGAGAAGTGTCGGTAGTTAGGGTCACGCCATTTAGATTCTGGGGTGTCTGCCAAGAAAGCGTGGCGGTAGGACCAGAGGTTGAAGTAACGCGAAGTGCATGAACAGCACCTGTCGCAGAGGACGGAGTAGCCAAAACGGTAGCGGAGGCTCCGTGACCTGCAGATGCATCGTTGCTATTTCCTGGTCGAGATGTAATTGGCGTTACCGTGAAGCACGGTGTGGCACCGTTAGTGATCCCTTGGATAGTGAAGCTATTAATTGCACTTCCAGTATTCGGAACGAGAGTCCAGATTGAACTACAAGTCCCGCTCTGAGTCTGACCGCTCGAAGTCTGCTTTATGTCATAGCCAACAATTGGATAGCCCCCAGTATTTTCCGGGTTATCCCAGGTAAGGATTGCTTGACCATTGCTGACCGTCGCAGCCAGATTTCGCACCGCAGTTGACAAACCACCCGGGCGAATCGAGGTTATGGCTGGGAGCGAGGGTCCCGCAGAAGTTAGCGCTATGACACGGAAGAAGGTATTTATCCCAGGAGTTAATCCAGTAATGGCGCCTATGGAACTCGATACGACATTGGTAATTGTGGTCCATGACGCGCCGCCATTCACGCTCTTCTCAACTGAGTAACCAGTCAGAGTCACGCCACTTCCAGTCGAAGGTGCGCTCCAGGTTAGGTTGATCGTATCTGGTGCGAAAGATTGCGCAGAAGTAGACATTCTGGCCTGGAGATACGTTACCGCGGGTGTTAATGTGGTGGAAGCCGTTGCACCAGTTACTTGGATTGTTACATAAGCAAACTTCCAGCTTGAATCGGCGCTCCACGTATTTGCATACTGTGTAATTGGTACGACTCGGAATTCGTGTGTACCAGTTAAAAGTCCGCTAAACGTATAGGTTGTTTCAGTTACAAGTTCAGTACCTCCACCCGACCAACAACAGCCATCTTTACGATCAACTTTATAACCAACAATTTCTTGGCCACCATCAATGAGAGGTGGAGCCCATGTGAGTTGAACATCTCCTGGGTTCTTGCCCGCAACTGCTTGTAGGGATTGAACTTGTGAAGGCAATCCCATCGGTTCGACAGAGACATATGCGTATTCACCAATGATTGGGGTTTGCGGGGAAACGGATGTAGTTGTACCAAATCCGCCAGTTGTGATTGCTCCGACGCGGAAGTTGTAAGCAGTATTTGCAGCAAGGCCTGTGATTCTGTAGGTATTTATAGTTGTATCAAGGACTTGCGCTAATGGGGTCCAGGTAGTTCCGAACTGTTGCTCGATTGAATAACCACTCATGGTGGTACCAAAGCCTCGGTCATCGTTGGAAGGTGCTGACCATTCCAAAACCACTGTATCAAGGGGTGTTGAAGTACCGTTTGCGACTCTGAGCAACTTAGGCGCTTCAGATTTTCGTTGTGTAACCGTCTGACCTATCGCACTTAGACCCTTGCCAAATGAAGTTAGCGCCTGGACTGAGAAAGAGTATGTAACTCCGAGTTTTAAACCAGTCACGGTGTATGAAGTGATAGTCGATCCGGTATTTGGTGTGAGCTGAGTAAACCCACTGGCTGGATTGGTACTTGAACCTTCGACCATTCCAATGGCATATCCATAGATAGCCGAACCACCTGTATTGACCGGCGGTGCCCAGTTGAGTTGCACCTGTGATGCTGATGGATTTAGGGTGAGGTTCAGCGGCGCATCTGCAGCTGTATAAATAACGGCAACGGCAACGTTGGAAGGCGCGCTCAAACCGCCACCGTTAATCAGCGCCGAAACTCGGAATTGCCGGGTAGCGCCACTGGCAAATCCACTTACAAAATACCTTCTCTGCGTTGTAGCAGTGTTAGCCGTCAAAGTTTGCCAGCTAATCCCAGAGTCACTGGATTGCTCAATTTTATATCCGTTGACTATCTTAAACTGCGACTGCTCGCTCTCAAGAATTGAAAGAATTGTTGGCTCATTCCATACAAGCTCGACTTCACCAATGCGTGCGCCTGAGGTTTGAATAGTTGCAGTGAGACCGGTTGGTGGAGATGTTGGAATGCGGAAACCAACATTAACTACTGAAGGAGCATTTGGATAAGTTACATTCTTATTTGCAGTCACAGCTGTAACGCGGAACCAATATGTCTGTTGGGCTGCCAGCGCACTTACCGAGTAGCTGGTATCGGTGGTGAGGCTGGTCAACGTTGTCCAAGCTGAATTATCAAGTGACCGCTCGATCATGTAACCATTGATCGCCTGACCACCAGAATTTACCGGGGCTGCCCAGTTCAACTGGATGTATGCCCTCTCAGGGGTTGATCCGATGACGTTCGCCGACAAGCTTTGCACCGCAGTACTTGCACCTACTGGAGTTACTAGGCCATAACTGTAAGTTCCAACTCCCATTGTATTGATTGCCGCTACGCGAAATCTCACCGCAATTCCAGGTGTTAAACCAGAAACATCAAAAGAAGTGACTATTCCTAAATTGTTAGAGATGCTCACCCAAGTGATTCCATCGGCGCTGCGCTCGAGTCGGTACCCCACAATTTCTCCATTTGTAATTTGAGGAGCGGTCCATCCGACAGTCACACTTCTAGTCGTTGTATTTACGGTGTTATCGGTAATCACTAGCGCGCCTGGGGCACCTGAAGTTGCACCAGGTAATGCGCTAGCAACAGCTGCCGTGCCAGGTGTCGTTGAGGCGGTGGTGATTGCAGAAATTTCCACATAATAGGTAGTGTTATTTGTTAAACCAGTGATGTTATAACTTGTAACACCTACGCCAGTATTTTCGACGATTGTTTGATAACTTGAAGTGTTGGTTGGTGAAAGTCTGATCCTGTATCCAACAATCGTTCCACCTCCTAGTACAGAATCTGAGGGTGCAGTCCATTGCAGATTCAAGGATGAGTCGCCGCTCGTTACGCTGATACTTCGTGGTGCACCTGTTGTAGTCATCGGAGTTGCAGTGATACCTGAAAAAGCTCCCTGACAAACAGCGCCCGCAGCAGAAGATGCGCCAGAACATTGTGATAGCTGAGCAGCGATTTGGAAATCGTAGGCGACGCCATTGCTTAACCCGGAGACAGTCATCGGAGAACTTGATGCTGGCGTTAATGTTGAAAGATCAGACCAAGCGGTTGTGCCGTTTTGGCGAAATTGCACGCGGTACCCATCAAGCGTTCCCTTGTAGAACTGGGGTGCCGCCCAAGCGAGAGTGACCTGACCATCTGCTGGAGTTGCAGTAAGTGAGGTCGGACCGCTCGCTGGTCTTGCCCAAGTGTTTTGAATATAGGCGGGAGTTCCATAGATTGGTGAGAGCGTTGTTCCATAGAATGGAGTAACTTCAAACCAATATCTGTTCTCTTCAGCGAGAGCTCCGACCACCCACGAGGTTGCAGTACCAGGTAGCGCCGAGTTAAGAACCTGGGCACTTGATGGCCAGAGAGTGCTCCAAGTCGAGGTGCCGCTTGCAATCTGAGATGTGTAGCGGACTCGATAACCAGTTGGCGTAGCTGGAAGATTTGCATCCCAATTAAGCGTCAAGAGTCCCGACGATTGGTCAATTCCAGTTCTTAAATTGCTTACTGCGCTAGTGGAGTTAGCCGCAATCAAACGGAGTTCGGAGAACCAAGATTCTGTAGCGGTTGTTGTTGAAGGACGCAGCGCCGTTGGAATAAATCGGTAGTAACGATAAGGCGTTGAATTAATGAAATTTACATCGGCATATCTTGTGTTATTTGATCTAGGCGCATATTGCGCATCACCAGTGTGCGAATAGATTTGAGTACAACCGCTAAGCGTTGTTACTGGTTGAACGATCGTTGCAGTTGTACAGCCCTCTAGGGTCCAAGAATTGATATCGCGTTCTGGGTTAGAAGTCTGAGTATGCGAAGAAGTTAGCCCGAGTCCGGTTACGGTTACGGGAGTAGCCATATCAACAACAACCGCTGCAAAAGTTCCAGTTTTCGCGCGGTTAGTAAACGTTGTTCCGGTGTTGTTATCGCATCCGTTAGTGATGGCAGTAGTTGCAACAGCTGTTCCGGAAGTGCCACCAGTTGTAAATTGAAATTGAGTTGAACACGCTGAAGACGAAGGTATAACTCCGTTGCTAAATGGCATCACAAATTGAACGCGAGCTGGACGGCCAAGTCCACCAGAGCTCCAGCGTGCAACTTCTACTTCATAGGTCAACCCAGCTGTTAAACCATTTAGATTAAAGAGGTTTTCATGACTTGGGGCGTTGTTGGTCAGAACTAACCAATCAGAATTCGCAACTGCGCCAGCCGTTGCCGCACTCCGAATTCTAATTTGATAATTGCCCCCGGTAAGTCCACCCACGTCAGTAGGTGTTGTCCAGTTAATCTGAACAGCTCCGTTAACAGGTGTATCTAGATTTGCAAATATAGATAATGGTGCAGATGGCGCCGCGAACGGGATCGCTCGAATTGCTGCATTTCCGCCCGTTTGGGAGCCAAAGAACGTTGTTACGGTTACGGTGTGCGGGAGTCCGTTAATTAATCCGTTGAGCGTAATTGATGTTGCTGTTGTCAAACTCGAAGCGATAACTGTAAGGTTTTGAGCATTAGCTGGGTTGAGATAAGTGTAGGTGACTCTGTAACCCGTTGGATTAACACCGACCGGCTTTTTCCAAGTGAGAACTAGTGATCGGTTAGCAGAGACTGCAGTGAGTTCAAGAGGAGCTGGCGCCAGAGAGCCACTAGAACCAGTAGTACTAGGCGATACCGAAATCAAGCCAGGAATACCATCGCCGTTTACGTTAATTGCTGTAACACGATAGAAAGTTGTTTGGCCCGGGGTAAGTCCTGATATATCTAGCTGCTGCGCCGACTGCGACAGATTCTTCATCAGCGAGGTGATGGTTGTCCAGATACTTCCATCGTTAGATTGCTCCACACGATAGCCCGTAATTGCAGCACCGCCATCATAAACTGGGGGGTCCCAATTAATAGTTCCGGAGCTACCGTTAGTCGTTGCCAGGGTTAGCCGCACTTCACTTGGCGTTGAAGTAGGGCGCGCTTGAACTCTCGACCCCGCAATACTCCCAATAGCAGTATTTGATGAAGAGATTGCCTTTACTCTGAAATAATAATTTGTTCCGTTTGCTAGACCATTAAGAACCCATGAGTTTGAGGTGCTAGGGACTGTTGTGGCAGTTGCTCCATTCATATTGTCATTCGTTGACCATTCAATGTAATAACCGGTGATCTGTGTTCCACCAGTTAGAATTGGCGCTCTCCAATTCAAAGTTACCTGGCGTGGTCCTGCAGTTGCAGTTAACTGTGATGGTGCACCAGGGGTTGAAAATGGTGTTGTACAAGCGATGCGAGAAAGATCGCTACCCAGGGAAGTCATTGGTGTGACTCGGAAACAGTAATTGTCACCGTTAGTAAGTCCGCTGGCTATAAAGTTCGTTGCTCCGGCAGCAAATGGACTAATGATCTGATAGGGCTGATTCTTTGCGCTCTGCTCAATCTGCCAGCCCAGCGGTGTAGGTCCTACGCTGCTTTGAAAGTTCAACGTAGCTTGGCCATCACCTGCCGTGACGGAGAAGGAACTGAAGGTCTGAGTATTGAGCGCTGTTGGCTGTGCAAGAACAACTGCACCGGGGCCGGTTCCGATACGCGAACCGTCGGTTGTACCCGTCTGAAGCGCTTGAGTTGCAGCGGTGATGGCGCTAACACGGAAGACATACGTGTTTGTGCGGCTGTTTTCCAAGCCATTTACCCGAAAAGATGTGGCAGCGCTACCCGTATTTTGTGTAACTACCGTGTAAAGATTGCTATCGGTTTGAGATGGCTGAAGCGCGTCCGCCACAGTGCTAGTGGACTTTGAAAATTCAATTGAATAACCAATGATTGGGAAGCCACCGTCGTCATATGGCGCCTGCCAAGAAAGATCCACTAATGCAGATCCAGCAATAGCCGTTAAGCCTCTCGGTGCCGTGGGAAATGCTCGAGGAGTTGCTGAAATGATATTTGGAGTTCCTGGTCCTGCCGCGGTCAGCGGAGTAACTCGGAAGTAATAATTAACTCCATTTGTCAGGTTTGAAAGAGTGTAGCCAAGGCTTGTGACCAAAGGTGAGACAACGAGCGTTGTTGCAAAGTTCGGATCAGTTGACTGTTCTACGCGATAGCCAAGAACTACAGGGCCACCGGTGGCGCTTTGACCAGTAGCGCCAACGCTGCCCACAACCGGTGCGAGCCAAGTAAGGTCTACACGTTTATTCATTGCATCAGCGGCTAGGTTACTAACTGGGTTAGATAAAGTTGTTGGGCTAAACGCTGTTCTTGCATAGCTGCTTGAATAAAGAGTTCCATCCTTGGCACCGATGGCAAGGACGCTAAAGTAATACAGGGTTCCAGTAACCAATCCTGTCACTGTGTAAGTTCGGGTATTTGGTGTACCGGTGTTTAAAGAGGCGATTACCGGGCTGCTGTAATTTGAGTTAGTGGAATATTCAATGCGATAACCCGCGATTGCCAGACCGTTCAGCGCCGATGGCGTATCCCAAGTAAGTGTCACCGCTTGAACACCACCCGAAGTAGCGATCAAATTCTGCGGTGCACTCGTGGCTAAATAGTTAGAAACAACGTTAGATGTTGACTTTGTAGTTGAGTAATCACCATTTGCAGTGGCTCCATAAATATTGTAGACATACTCAAATGCCCCTGCTGGCAAGGCGTGTGTATAAGTGTTTACATCTCCAACTGAGCTACTGATTAGAGTCGTTGAGTTTGCCGGAAGCCAGGTTGTTGTTCCTATGGCTCTCGATTGATAGTCAATTCGGTAGCTAGAGACTCCTGATCTTTTGATCCAATTCAAGGTAACGGTGCCGGAGATTAAAGTTGCTGTGAGGGATTCAGGTACACCTATTGTTGAATCAGGCAATCCCCCTAGAAGAGTTTCCGCATACGGCCCAACAAAATTTGAATATGCAGTCGTAGCGTTCGGTGCTGTTCCAGCGGTCACTGCCGCAACGACGAATTTTCCTAGAGCGCCTCGTGGAATTTGAACGTCTCTCGTTGCAGATGATATTCCTCCAGATGAGCCAGTAATCGTTGTGCAATCTGCGAGAGAGGCGCTGGCGCAAGCCATCAATGAATACGAATAACTAGAAGCTGTACCGCTCCAAGTTCCTCGCGAAAGGGTTGCGATTCGACCAACTGAAAGCGGAGTAGCCGAATCTGTTAAAACGGGAGCAACGATGCTTACTGGTGTAACGCTAACAACAGGTCCGGAATTGTATAAAAGTTTTAATTCAGCAAATTGGTAAGAATTCGTTGAATAAAGATTTCCGCTAACGTCGTTAACTACAAATTGGTAGAACTTGTAGCCAGTTGTATTTTCAAAGTAAACATCAGGGTAGTCAGCACCTCTAGTTGCAGAAGCATCAGGAACGGTTGCCCCGTACGTGTGTGCTCTGACAGTGGTCCAGGGTCCTGTGGCAGATGTATTGCTACCGAGCAGCGTCCATGAAGTTGGGTCTTTTGTCGCGAAGTCATTGGCGCTGGTTAGACCAATTCCATTTGCAATGACAGGTGCTTGGTAACTAAAGACAATACCGCTGGTTTGCCAGTCAGGTGTGTATGGATTCTCGTTGCTTATACAAAAGCGAGTTTGATTGTTGTTATCGAAGGCGTTATGAATTAAATCAGAAGCGCTACATGCCGAATTTCTTGGCGATGTGACGTTGAAATAAAGTCCAGATCCAGTTGCATTTGATTGAATCAAAGCCGGACTACCGTTGGCAGTTATTCCAGATGTTTGTACTCCACGTGTTGCAGGTGCGGTTACGACACCTGATGTTAAGTTTGTTATCTGGCTGGTGTTTGCAAAGTCCCATGACCATTGTGCATACAAAGTCGTATCGGCTGAAACGGCATAGTTCGCCTGACCATCTGGAATAAGAGTGGCGAAGGATCCAGCGCCATTAGTAACCGACCAGTTGGAGGGCGTCGTCGACCAACCGAGAAATGTGTAACCAGGTCGAGTAAATGTGTTGGCATCAAGAGTGGCATTTGCCCCAGATACAACTTGTGTTGTGGTTGCAATCGGAGCGCCTGTGTAGTTCGCGTTGAAGGTAATCGTTCCCGCAGCTTGAGCAGTGGGAGCAGATGAAACTAAACCGACAGGAATAATTCCAGCGAAAAGTAGGTAGACCAGATATTTGGCTACGCGTGTGTGCCAGCCCTTAAAGGCACGTACAAGCAAATCCTTGAGCACGCGTAGCCAGTACCTTCCTTGAGACCTCAGTACCCTCATGAACGGGGTTTCATGCATGGAGGAGCATGTCAAACTTGGGAGAAAGATTCAACTCTGGATTAAGTACAGGAATTTCACAGGGTCGACAAAATCGCTGCCGGCGAAGGTGGTCTCATTAAGGGAGAAGCGGAGGGTTATTTTTTGGAGGCGATGGTCAGATTGAGAATGACCTGGCCCGAAGGGATCGTCGAGCTTGAAGAGAGCAAGGTCGAAGTGTTCTTAAAATAGGGCAGATTTAGTTCAGCGATTCCCGCTGCATAACGCAGGGCGGTTTGTGTTCCACGATCTGGGCTCTCTGTCTCAGTGTTAAACCCACCAACAATCGTTACGCCAGTTACTCGGTAATCCTCAGGCAGGTTGTTATCGGCTGCATATTTCTGCATCGCCATCATGATTGTGATTTGGTCAAACTTGGAAAGTGGAATGGCGGTCTTACTTAGGTCGACGGATTGATCTGCCGCAGCCTCAGCCGACATTTCTGCAGAAACTGCATCTTCTGACGGAATAAATGAAATTGTTCCCAGGAATACAACCGCTAACGCCAAAAGGAGGTCGGCAAAGACCCAGCCCGCTAGGCCGGTTACATCTTCCTTTTTCCTGTGACGTCGTGGGCGCAATTATCTTCCGGTCTTACGAATCTCTTGAATGATGGCTGCATTGTTTGGAAGTGACTTCGAAACCTTCTCAATACGTTGTGCTGCCTCATTTAGCGACTTAGAAGATGCGCTTAAGTTCTGCACTGATCGCGCAAGCGCGGAGTTCATTGTGACGCTACTGACGCCACGCTTGTCGAAGAGGTAACTCATAACTTCAACTGCCAGAGTAATGCGCTCTCTCTCGGAATCAAGATCCTCTATCTCGGCGCGCGCCTCGGCTCTGTCAGAAACAAGTTCAGTAACCAAAGTTAAAATGATAACGGCGAGGATAAGTTGAAAGTCGAGAACTGCAATGTGGCTAAGGGTCCAGTCTTCTCCCAAGTACCCGTATCCGTCTTCCCAGAACTGGAGGAAGTTTGCAACCGTTCCGGTCTCTTTAGTTGTGTAGATCGCAAAGGCTTGGGTTGCTTTTCCAATTGCCAGCCAGGTAAGTCCCACTGGTACGAATACGAGAACATTTCGAATCAAGACCAGCAGTGAATAGATGCGATTTGGCGTCTGGGCAGCATAGGAATGCGGGAAAACAGAGAGAACGTCAGTTGAGGCCCAGACAACTAAATCTTTGTCATTCTCCAGCGCGTCAGCGAGCCCAATTAAATATCCATCTTTAGAGAGGCGACGCTTCTTTCCCCAGGAGCGAATCTTCTCTGCCAGTTCTGGATTACCCGTGACCTTCTTCCGTGAATTTGATTTAACTTGTGCTTCTTTAACTTCTGTTGGCTTAGTAACGCTGCCGACTGCGCTCTTGGCATCTGTAGCAGTTGAAGCAGCTGGCGACGTTTGATCAGTTTGTGCAGCTGGCGTTTTTGGTGCGCTTTCTCTCCCCCATCGCTTTAATTTACTCTTCGGTGCTGGGGTAACTGCTGCAGTTGGAAAATTTAGCGTTGAGAGTAAATCTGGCTTCATCAAAGTGGGGTTGCTATTGGTAACGGTTGAAAGATCACTCTTTACCTGTATCACCGCTGGAACCGCTGGAACTGCTGGAACCGCTGCAACTGCTGGAGCCGCTGGAACTGCTGGAGCCGCTGGAACTGCAGCGATAGCAGGTGCGCTCTTTTTACCCCAACGTGAAAACGTACTCTCTGGCGCAGCTGCTGGTGTAACTGAGAGGTTATAAAGATTTAGAGCCGCGAACAAATCTTCTCTTGTCAGCGCAGCGCTGCTATTTAAACTTCCGCTTGGACTCTTTGCATAAGATTTCTTGGCCACTCTCTTCTTGGCGACCTTCTTTACAGCCCGCTTTGCAGGTGTGCGCTTTTTAAGCGGGCTCCTCTTTGCGACAGATTTCTTTACAGCGCGCTTGGTTGCCGTGCCTTTTCTTGCAGCACTCTTTTTTGCAACAACCTTCTTGCGGGTCGCCGTTCTCTTCTTTGCCTTTGAATTTGCCATTTTATTTCAACCTTTTCGGCTTATTTACAACTTTTTTGTTTCTCGCCGCTTTAGCGGGAGTTTTCTTGCTTCTCACCGGTTTAGCGGGAGCTTTCTTGCTTCTCACCGGTTTAGCGGGAGTTTTCTTGCTTCTCGCAGTATTCGCCGATTTTCTTGCCTTTGGATTTTCTTGGATATAGAGCTCCTCGGCGCTTACCGTGAGGATCTGTATTGCTTCTTGGACTCTTGTGAGCTTCATTCAGCAGGAAATCCGGCTCGAGTTAGTTTGACGAAGACCCTAAATCTGATCCCTAATAGGGTCACCCCTGAAGAAGGCCCTGGTCCAAGCAGATTTCTCATGGGTTGGTTCCTTTGGATCTGAATAATGGAAAGAGCATACAAACTTGGTGAACAATGTCATACGCAAGGGTTATTTTCAAATTTAACCTCTACCTTCAAATGTCGTGACCTATGCCACAACTGTCCTTCGGCACTAGAATTGGTCTATGGCAGCGAAGAACGATGATGCAGGGGGAACCGGTGGCCGCCAGGCTGCCTATAGCGCCCGCAATCGCGCCCGCCTGGTAAAGGATGCCCAGGAAGTCTTAGCTGAGATCGGTCCAACTGCCACCATCGAACAGATCGCTGCCCATGCCGAAGTTTCCCCGACAACTATTTATAAATATTTTGAAAATAAAGACCTTTTATTTGTGGAGGCTTTAAGCCAGGCATGGGTTGGCTTTCTTATCTGGGCCAACGAGCAGAAGGCACCGGGCGACAGACTTGAGCGCACCCTAGATTCGGGACGTAAGCTTTTTTGGGCAAAGCAAACCCATCCACTCTTTGCGAACATGCTTCACAACTGTTTGAACGAGATGTCAGAATTTCTCATTCAATCAGATAGAGGTGAGGGCAAAAGAGTATTTAGCGAGTTAGCCGCAAGTGGGGATCTCAAGCAAGAAGATTTTGAACAGCGATGGATTCTGTGGGTAAATCTTTACAACGCGATTTTGAAATCGGTCTTTGTTACTGAAGAGCTAACTCCATCAGAGGCTGAAGTTGCTCTTGGAATCGGACTTTCAGTTTGGGGCATTAGCGAAGCCAAGGCTAAGAAATTGATTTCGCGTCCCTTGATTTACACTCCTGTGGAATAAGAGTTACATAGAAGCAACGCTGTTATAAATCCCCTTTAGGAAATCAGCGGTCACTTCACGACCGGGTGCGTTTACTACAACAACGCTCAAGCCCTTTATTGGACCTGAAAGTTCTATGATCAGTTCTTTCTGTGTGCTGATTGTCTTAGCTGCTACGCCCATAGACGCAGCAATCGCTGCAGGATCTAAACCGTGTGGAGTTCCGAATACTTCTTCAAAGCCCTCGACTCCGCGTTGAGAAAGTGTGGAGAAGATCCCTCCCCCGTCGTTATTGATCACAAAGATCTTTAGGTTTATCTGTTCTTTTTGAATAAGCCCGGTGAGATCGTGAAGAAAGCCCAAATCCCCCAGCACTGCGATCGTTTCCTTGCGTTTAGATGCAATTCCGAGCGCAGTAGAGATATTGCCATCGATGCCCGCAAGTCCGCGGTTGGCAAAGGTTTCAACGCCTTCACGGGCTACTGCAAATCCTTCAAGATCGCGGATAGGGCGTGATGATGAAATAAAGAGTGATGTTCGGCTTGGAATATTTGCTGCGATTTCGCGAGCGATCAGTGCTTCAGACCAAGTTGAGATATCTGCAACCATCTTTACGGCACGTGCTGAGTACTTTTTCCACTTCTCAGCATATTCAACATCAGGTGTTTGTACTTGAACAACAGGTAGTTGAGTAAATTTCTGAGAAGCCATGCGATCGGTGTCAACGGTTGCCGTACGTGGATCGATGACAATCTCTTTGCGGGCCATCTTGATAAATGCATTGATGGAACGTGAAAGAGTGGTGCGCCCGATTACAACAACGGTATCTGGGGCTAAATCTTTTGCGATTGTGCTGTTAGTGAGAAAAATGCTGGCATGTGAAATTGCGTTGGCAAAGGTAAGCGGATCTTCAGAAACAACTGGCCAACCAAGTTCATCTGCAAACTTCTTAACGGATTCTGCGCTTAACCCACCGCGATCATGGCCAATTACTAAAACTCCACGAGTTGATTTTGTATAGAAAGTTCCGGGGCTCTTGCGATCAAATACTTTAGGTGGCGAAATTGTTAAGTTATCTAGCCAAGATTCATCTGCCTCGCCAATAAGTGGCTCTTCAAATTGAATGTTTAAGTGAACCGGGCCAGATTGAAGTGAGTTAAAGGGAAGTTCCATTGGATAAGCAGAACCTGAAATATCTGCAAAGTAGCGGACGGCTTTGCCGAAGATGCGCGCTTGCTCGGTTGTCTGGTTTGCACCTGTACGGCGAAGTGCAGCGGGACGATCTGCAGTGAGAACCAATAGAGGTTGGTTGGTATGCGAGGCTTCAAGAACGGCTGGGTGGTAATTAGCAACAGCTGTGCCGCTGGTGCAGACGATCGGAACTGGCAGCCCAGATGCCTTTGCGATACCTAAGGCAAAGAAAGCGGCAGTTCTTTCATCGATACGAACATGCAGAGAAATCAAGCCTTTCTTGCTGGCTTGATAGAAGGCAATCGATAAAGGTGCGTTGCGTGAACCAGGAGAGATAACTACATCTTTGACGCCGGCTTCGATAATTTGGCGGACGATTACTTGGGCAAGGCGCGTTGCTTGGCTCATCACAACAACGCTCCGACTCTCATAATGCGATTCTTCCACCATTCAAAGCGATCAGGTGCCACATCAAGGCCATCTATCTGTGGAGATATCTGACCTAATTTGATTTTTCCATCAACAATTTCATGCGCAGCAACATCGCTGGCTAAGAGTGATCCAGTTGCTAATCCACAGTCATAGGTCAGATCACTAATTGATGCGGCAAGGTCTAGTCCGTACTCGATTCCGATAGCGCTCTCTAAAGCGCTAGAGACAACAACTGGCAAACCATGATGGGCTGCGATTTCAAGAGAGCGTTGAATTCCGCCAAGTGGTTGAACTTTTAGCATTACCAAATCTGCAGCGCCTGTTAGATCAACAGCAAATGGATCTGCAGCTTTGCGAATGGCTTCATCTGCCGCAATACGCAATGGAATTTTAATCTTGCTTTTTAGTTCACGGAGTTCTTCTACTGTGGCACATGGTTGTTCTACATATTCGAGGGGGCCAATCTCTTCGTAATACGCATATAGATGAGTGAGCGCTTCATCTACTGACCAGAGTCCATTTACATCGACGCGGATTGCAGCTTTTGGCGCGTTAGAAAAGACGCGAGCAACACGAGCCACATCTTCATTTAGATTGCGCCCAACTTTTACTTTAAAAGTTTTCACACCTTTGTAAGAACCCATGAGTTCTGCGATCTCTTTTTTATCGTTGAGCTCTGGAATTGTTCCGTTGACTGCAATTGAATCTCGATATCGCTTAGGGCGCGCAACTGTTGCGGCCTCTATGGCGCTAGCAAGCCATGGGCGGCACTCTTTATCGTCGTATTCGAGAAATGGTGAGAACTCGCCCCAACCTTGTGGGCCTTGCATAAGTGCAACTTCGCGATAAGTCACACCACGAAAATTGGTGCGCGTGGGAAGAGTGATTACACGAAGTGTTGCAAGGAGGTCATCAAGCATAAGAACTAAGGACGCTTTGGAAATTTTCCGAAATCAGGTGCGCGCTTTTCTTTATATGCATCGCGGCCTTCTTGTCCTTCTTCGCTTAAATAGAAGAGGAGGGTGGCATCCCCAGCGAGTTGTTGAATTCCGGCAAGTCCGTCATCGGCTGCATTCATTGAAGATTTAAGTAACCGAAGTGCGAGTGGAGAATTGCGCAGCATCTCGCGGCACCATGAAACTGTTTCGGCTTCAAGTTCTTTAAGTGGAACAACGGTGTTAACCAGTCCCATGGCGAGCGCTTCTTGCGCATCGTATTGGCGAGTCATAAACCAGATCTCGCGCGCTTTCTTCTGTCCAACACTTGCGGCAAGTAGACCTGAACCATAACCGCCGTCGAATGAACCAACCATTGGGCCGGTCTGACCAAACTTGGCGTTCTCTGCTGCAATTGTTAGATCACAGACAACGTGTAGAACATGTCCGCCGCCGATTGCCCAACCTGCAACCATGGCAACAACTGGTTTAGGTGTGCGACGAATTTGGATTTGGAGATCTAAAACATTTAAGCGGCCAATACCTTTTTGTGCCAACGGATCTTCGCCGAGATATCCATCATCTCCGCGAACGCTGATATCTCCGCCGGAACAGAAGGCTTCATCTCCGGTTCCGGTAAAGATGATTACGCCGACTTCTGAGTTATCGCGGGCAAGTGAGAATGCTTCTTGTAATTCAATAATTGTTTGTGGGCGAAATGCATTGCGCACCTCTGGTCGATTGATCGCGATCTTGGCCATACCTTCGGCTACTTGATAGGTGATATCTGAAAATTTCTCTCCACCTGCGCCGGTTGCCCAGGCAGGGATAGAACGGTTACCAAATTCACGCTTGATCGGCTTGCTCACGATTCCTCCATCTTCGACTTCGAGCGATAGCCTACGCGTGCAATGGAGCAGA
>Ga0315899_10000257_pt1 | contig 65746 bp, 47 predicted proteins | sample LakEriMetagenome_2_FD_203518 | JGI IMG/M metagenome (GOLD analysis project Ga0315899, IMG submission 203518) | Freshwater fungal communities from buoy surface, Lake Erie, Ohio, United States - Buoy 4 MA112 | ecosystem: Environmental > Aquatic > Freshwater > Lake | place: USA: Lake Erie, Ohio... | reverse complement strand
TGGATGCTTGGCAAAGTAATCCTGATGATACTCCTCCGCCGGAAAAAAGACTCGTAAAGGAGAAACCTCGGTGACGATCTTCCCGCGAAACGTTCGCTTCTTCTTGTACTCCTCAAGCAAACCTTCGACCACCTGCAACTCTTCTTGCGATCCGTAAAAAACGACCGAGCGATAACGAGTCCCGAAATCAGGCCCTTGTGCATTAAGACTGGTCGGATCGTGAGACTTGAAAAAGATCCGCAGCAATTCTTCGTAGCTGACAATCGAGGGATCGTACTGAACCCTCACCACCTCAGCATGCCCTGTTTGATCGGTCAGGACTTGCTCGTAACTCGGATTTGCCAACGCGCCCCCTGAATACCCTGAGACGACCGACTCCACTCCCCATACTCGCTCAAAGACGGCTTCAAGACACCAAAAACATCCGCCCCCAAAAACGGCGTTCGCGACCCGAGTCTCCTCGCTCGCACTCCCGTTTACTCTTTGGGCCTTTGCTCCTTGGACCTTTGCCCCTTCGACTCCCCGAACCCGTGGGACCGAATCACCGACATCCTGGCCCAAGACATCTTCTTGAACGCCAAACAAGCCGAGCACGCTGAAAAAACAGAGCACCGTTAGACTGACTGTGCCTAAACGTGCCGCGCACAATCCTATTCGCTGCCCTAAACTCATTGCCCAATCGTGTGTTCTGAACTCTTGCATGCTAAGCTCCCAACTTCAGCGGCCCAAGCGATCGGCCAAAAAAGGAACGTGTCAGTGAATGCTGAAAAAGAACCGGGTCAAGTGATAGAAGATAGGTGCTGAGAAACAAAGGGAATCTATCCGATCCAACACGCCAGCATGCCCCATCACCAACGTACCGTAATCTCGAACACCCCGGTCTCTCTTGATGGCGCTCATAGTTATCCCACCCGCAAAACCTAAAAAAGCGATGACCATGGCCATACAAGCCGATTGCCATGGGGTAAATGGAGTAACCCAATATAACAAAGCACCGAATATCCCTGTCGATAAAGTCCCGCCTAGCACACCTTCCCAAGTCCGCGTGCTGCTGACATCGGGGGCAATGACTCGCTGACTTTTCAAACGACTCCACAACCATTGCAAAACATCGGAGAGTTGCGAGATCAGCACGAAGTAAAACAATAGTCCCGCACGTGAGCCTTCCCACAGCGAACCGTCAGACTCGATCAACTTCAAATCAAGTAACGCTGGAGCATGGGACAAACAGTAAACGCAGATCAACAAGCCGGCTTGAATTTGCGCCGAACGTTCCAAAAATCGCTTGTGATCCCCCGCTATCGCAATCCTCGCCGGAATGAATAACGACGCATACACCGGAATCATCACGCTGTAGATCGAATAAAAATCGATCCGTTCGCCTCGGTATGAAATCCCGGACTGAGAAAGCCCTATCAGCAAATACTGCAACGGCGTGAACACCACCAAACTCCAGACCAACGCCCGATGATCCCCACGCCTCGTCGGAGTCATCGTGATGAATTCCCGAAACGCCCAAAACGATACCAACCCGAACAAAATGATCGTTCCCACCCGATGCAGAAACATCCCGGAAATCAAAATGGCAAACATGAGCCACCAAGCCCACAATCGCTGCACAAAGCGATTAACCAACGCAGGATTCACCGAAGATGTTGGCTGATTGCTCAAATTCCTAGCCACGATCGACGCGACCGCTAAAACCCCTAACACGACGCTCGCTAACACAATCGTCGGTAAGTCCAACCCGGTAAGGTTTTGTGGCTGATCATCCATTGCGAAAAACTGATGCGTCTGAGAAACTGCAAAACACAGGGCGATCACGAAAAGGACCACAAGGTCGCCTCTGTTCACCCTCCAAGCATGGTAACAAGAATCCACCCAAATGCGCAGGTCTACCACAGACACTTTCCCCCCCTCCGACCTCCTACGTTAACGTTTTTGCAGGTCTTTACCCAAAGCTCCCCAAGCTTCGAATAAGCAAAATTCAAGGAATCTCTGTCCATGCACCTTCGAATCGGTACCCGGCACAGCCCCCTGGCACTCTGGCAAGCCCACTGGGTTGCCGACCAATTGAATTCAGCCGGCCACCAAGTCGAATTAGTGAAAATTACCACAACCGGCGACACAACTACCACTCCGTTGGGCCATGGGGGCGGCGTGGGACTGTTCACCAAAGAAATCCAAAAAGCTCTGCTCGACGGTCGCTGCGATATTGCTGTTCACAGCTTAAAAGATCTACCAACCCAACCGATCCCAGGCCTTGCACTGGCTGCTGTCCCAAAGCGTGAATCTCCCAACGATTGCTTGATTTCAACCAAATACAAAAGTCTCTCAGACCTTCCTCAAAACGCTCGCGTCGGAACCGGTTCTCCACGACGCAAAGCACAACTACTACACCTTCGCCCCGACCTCGACCTGCAAGATATCCGAGGAAATGTAGAAACCCGCTTAGCGAAACTCAATACTCATCCCTTCGATGCCATCGTCCTCGCATACGCAGGACTCTTGCGCCTCGGACTCGATTCGCTGAAACTAGCCCCAGAAGACTTATGCGTTCTTCCCACCGATGTGATGCTCCCGGCTGTCGGTCAAGCAGCCCTTGGACTCGAAACGCGCAAAGAAGATGCAAACACCCGAGAAGCTCTTCTGCCCCTTATCGACACCCCTTCTCTTCTTTGTGTTCGGGCTGAACGGGAACTGCTACGCTTGCTCCAAGCCGGTTGCCTCGCCCCCGTCGCCGCTCACGCCACAATTGCCAACCAACTTATACTCCTCCGCGCGAAAGTCTTCTCCGACGACGGATCTAAACTGATCTCCACAATTCACCAACTTCCTATCGATCCTACTACTCTCTCTCAAGCTGATGCACTCACCGACGCGGCCCCAATCTCCCTCGCAGCAAATGTTGCTCAATCACTGAAATCCCTCGGCGCCGAAGAACTCATCGCAACCACGCGGCTAAACCTACCAAAAGCCTAGGCCAACTCTTCTCAATACCCATTAGTTCAGCCAGTCTTTTCAACTTCGCTACCGATGCAAAAGCTGCTTGAAGTTGATGAAGTTACTGACGTACAAAACAAAAAAGCGACCCCGGTTTAACGGGATCGCTTTCTATGTTTTAAGCTTGAATCAGTGAGAGAACTACAAAGCCACATCCAACTGCGACTGACCTTCTTTCACCGTAATCGTTCGCTCCATGTTCGCTTCCTTCAAACCAGCGTCAACACCTTGGAAGACCGCTGCTTGTGCAGAATCGTTGCTCGGAGCCAAGTAATAAGCATACTTGCCTGGAACCAATGAACCTTTGAAAGATCCATCGGCCTTGACTTCCATTGGAGCCGGATGACCAGATTCCAACGGTTGCAGCATCAAGACTACGTTGCCAAAAGGCTGGCCACCTTTGGTGACTTTGCCGGCTACCTCAGCGGGCCCCTTGAGCATCTCTGCCCGGTATCCACACCCAAGCGTGAACAAGCAAGCCATGAACAAAACAACCAAATTTCTCATTGGTGGCTCCTTAAATTATTCTTGTGCTTCGTAGGTCTGACCGTCGTTTCGACCGACCATCCACTTGAGGATGATACCATCCAAGTTTGCACTCAAGAATCGTACGGAACCGTCACCGAAGACAGCTTGGGCTCCCGATCCGTGGAATGCAAATGGCTCGTCGTTCGGTCCGCAATTGTTAACAGACCACAAGCACTCAGCAGGGCCACCGTTTACTTGACCGTAGTTGTTGATCTTGGCTGTGCGTGGAGCAGGTAGAATCGCATTGCTCGGACCCGAGTAACCGTTGGTTACAGCGTCCGCATCCGCCCAAGCGTACATGTGGCGTCCAAGAGGACCAGTCATCATGTTCACTGGGAATGCTGGGCTGGACACCGGAGTCTTACGAGCCGATAGAGCACCGAACTTAGCGACGTTCGGGTGAGCACGACCAGCGTCTTCAATCGACAACAACGTGTTCGAGGTACCGTCGGTCGATGCAGCCAATCGACTACCTTCGCAATCCAACATCCCTTGAACTCGCATCTGGGTTAGTTGCGGGTCAGATGATGGAGTACGAGCCCCATAGGTCGCCGAACCAACGCGCGAATCAACGTCGCTCAAATCGATGAACATGTAGTCGATGCCGCCCAAACGGTCGACAGGATCACGTGTTCCTGGATCTAGAGGAGTGGAAGGACATACGTAAGTTGAAATGTTCGTTTGAGCTGCTAATTGACCGGAAGGATGCGTCGGATCATCATAAGCCTTGCCCTTCGAAGATCGGTGAATAATACATCCGCTTGGAGTGATGAAATCGCTGCCGCTTGGAGAAGCTCCGTAATGAGCGATGGAATTCGTGTTGTGATCGAACATGTTGTAGACGGTTTGTTGCTCGATGTAGGGCAACAACTGAGTTGCCGTCGAGTGAATTTGATAAACCGTTGTGGTGCTCCCAGTCGATCCGCACTGACCACTGCCAGGAAGCTTCTTGAAAGCCGATTCGTGGTTTTGAACCGCCAAACCGATCTGCTTCATGTTGTTCGAGCAGCTCATCCGACGTGCTGCTTCACGAGCAGCTTGCACTGCTGGCAAGAGCAAACCAACCAAAATACCAATAATTGCAATAACAACAAGCAATTCAACCAGGGTGAACGCTTGACGCATGGTCGACCTACGACCCAAACGCATCTTCATACAACAATCTCCCGTAAAACCTCCGTCCTAGGCTCCTCCACACTCCGCAGAGAAATCCGTAGCCAAGGACATCGCCGTCCCGGACCACGGGCGAATAGTACCGCCAAGATCGAATCGTTGAAGATCTCCGAACCTCAATTCACGAAATCTTAACCTGCCGATAACAGAACAAAACTGGAAGAAGCTCGGCTATTAAGAAACGATGAATAAATGACGAAAGGTAGGTGAGCTTTTCCAAGCCCGCCTACCTTTGCCGCAAATCGAATCACTTTTGCAAATCTCCGCTCGCATCTGTCTCACAGGACGACGCACCGGAGCGATTTCTACAAATCGATTAATCTAATCCTTCTTCGGTCAACTCATCCAGATCATCGATGCGATCGAAGATCTTCTGAATTTGATCATTGCTCCAGTGGGGCCCATTCAACCCACTCCCTGTTGCTCGACCTCGAACTTGATTATCTGAGTGCTCTTGATTCAGGCTTGACCGAGCACCCTCTCCACTCACAGGGCTGATGGAAACCGGGGCGCTTGGCCCAGCCGCACGGTTGCTGACGGTCTCGGTCAGAGCCTCTAAGCGATTTGCAAGCTCATGAACCTGCAATGTCTTTCGCTTGAAGTCGGATGATTTATTCGCCAAACGATCCGTTAGTTCGTTAACCGATGTCTCCATGGCTGTCTTAACACGGGTCAAATGATCGATCTCAGCAGCCAACTGGCGGTGATGATCATGCACTCGTTCGAATTGCTCGGTCGCGACCAACAATTCTCCTCGCCTCGCCGACAACGTTCCGTCAAGCTCTGAAATCGACTTGTCGAGTTTGTTGCATCGTAACTCCCGATCTTCTACCAACACCTTCGTTTGTGTCTCGAGCAACTCATTGAGTTCTCGCTTCTGCGATGTCTCTTCGATCAGACTCTTCAAGCTCTCTTCACACTGCTCGCGACTTGCTGTCAATCCTGCAATCGCATCGACCAAGCTCGCTTGATCCGCTTTCAAACTATCTAGATCCCTTCGATTGACCGTAATGGCTTCTTCAAGCAAAGAACGCTCCGCTTTGCAGTCCTTCAATGATGAAGTCACGCTCGCCAAGGTCTGAGTCTGAATTTCTATGTTCCTATCGAACTCAGCTTTCAACGAATCAAGATCCGCTTCCATATCACTCTTCTGTCGGATCAACCCCTCGCATTCACCTTGAAGTTGATGCGATTCGCCGGTCAACTTCTCAATCCGACGCTCGATCGATTGCAAGTCGCGATTGAACTGTCGCAAATTGGCTTCGTACTCGTTGCGGGTTATTTCAAATGTGTCTGCTGCTTGAACTGACTTCTCTTCTAGCTCGAGAATCTCCCGGCGAACCTTCTCACGCTCGTTCCTCAAGTCCGCCAGATGCTCTTTCTTGGCTTCGATCTCCGAATCGATTCCGCACAACTTGAGTTTCGCATAATCCGCGTCAGCCTGACGTTGTACCGCTTGCTCCTTCAACGACTCTACAGTCGCAAGAAGCTCATCGCGCTGCCTTCCAAGCGCATCGGATTCCTCGATACATTGCTTTGCCTTAAGTTCCGCCGCGACACTTTGTGAATCAGCATCTCGAACTGCCGCTTCCAATCTCAGCAACTGACTCTTCTGACTCTTCCAGTCGGAAATCCACCGTTGATAAAGTTGCGACATCGAACGGACTTGCTCTCCGATGGATTCAACCCGACGACCTGATTCCTTGCGAACCCGATCGTTGCCGATCTCACGTACCGAACGATCGTAAAATAGACTTATCCCCGAGAGTAGAAATACCATCGCCCCGGAAATGTTGAAAAGCACAAACTCGTGATCCGCAAGCTGACGGCCATAATTCCAATAGTTCGTGGCTCCCGTTATGGCGATCCCCAAGCCGAACAAGCAGAACGTCATCAAGCTAGGCCAGCGATCGTAACGAGAAGTCTCGTCCGCCTCCGCCCAACCTTTTACCTGCCGATCGTACGAATCGAGCAACTTCACCAAGCGATCGATCGTCGTATCATCTAAGAGACGATCATCACCGGCCAAAGAAACACTGCGACTCCCCTGCAAAACAGAATCTGGAGTGTCATTGACGAGCACCCCGGGCAGCGAAACTCTGGATTTCGCACCCGCTCCTTGTGAATACCGATTCCCTTCGGTGCCCTGCCTGTCCTTGCTGATGTGGTCTATCGACTCGAGAATCTCGGTTTTCACCTGACGGCTCCCTTGAAGGCTGAATTTGGTCTGTCTTCGTTTCTCTAAAACGACGGTACTCTCCGTATTCGGCAGACCTTTCCTAGCCCCCATATTTTTCCCAGTCGATTCGATCGAGGAATTTTATCGCGCGGTGCACCACTTGTCACATCTGTTACAATCGGCACCTTTCCCCAGAAATGCCCGCCCGCGAATTCCCATCCTGACTTTCCATCAGGAAAAATCACCTTTCCGACCTCGCTGATTCATATCAAATAATCCAGGAAACACCGATGAAGATCTTGGTTACAGCCCAAGCTTTCTCCGTAAGCGGACGCGCTCTGCAATCGCAACTTGAAGCACTCGACTGCTCAATTCTCCACTCCAACCCCTGGGGGCCCTTGAACGAAAATGATGTGATCGATCAAGCCGCCGAAGCGGACGTCATCATCGCCGCGACCGACTCCTACTCTCCCATTGTGTTCAAATCCCTTCCAAACCTGAAACTCATCGCCCGATGCGGCGTGGGTATCGATAGCATAAACATCCCAGCAGCAACTCAATCCGGAGTGATTGTCACAAACGTTCCAGAAGCGATGACCGACGCCGTGGCCGACTACTGCTTCGGCTTGCTCCTCTCCGCCGCACGACATATCCACACCGGATACGCTTGCATGAAATCCAATGGTTGGAAGGAATTCCCTGGCATCGAACTGAGCGGCAAACGACTCGGGCTCGTAGGCTTCGGGCGTATCGGCCAAGCTGTCGCAAGACGAGCTTTTGGATTCGGGCTGAAAGTCGTCGCATATGATCCTTTGCTAGAATCCACGATGCGGTCCAAACAAGCCCCTGCAGCACTGCTCGATCTGGCGTCAAACATCGAATGGCTATCCTTCGACTCGCTGCTCGAATCCTGCGACTTCGTTTCAATCCACGCCCCAAACTCCCCTGAGAACAAACATCTGTTCTCCGCCGAAGCTTTTCGAAAAATGCAACCGCATGCTCTCTTGATCAACACCTCTCGAGGCGGATTGGTCGACACAAACGCTCTGATCGACGCTCTGAATACGGGAGCCATCGGGGGAGCTGCGATCGATGTATACGAAGAAGAACCGCTACCCGCGAACCACCCCCTGCGTTCCACCCCAAATCTGTTGCTCACCCCCCATAACGCATTTAATTCTTTCGAAGCCTCGCGACGAATGAGCCAAGGATGCTTCGACCCCATAGAAGCACTTTTAAACAAAACACCACCGTCTTTTATCTGTAACCCACAGGTGCTTACTCAAAAGAACCTGCGGGCTTCGCTTAAGATCTAAGCCTACGCTTACCTCCCAATTCAAAGCAATCGACCAATTCGGAGTACATTCACTTGATAACTAACGCAGTTCGACAAGCTCTTCACAATGGCCAACACCAAGTCGGTACATGGCTGTCCCTATCAAGCCCGACTGCAGCACGCTTCATGGCTCGGACCGGTTTTCACTGGCTCACCGTCGACATGGAACACAGCGACTGCAATTGGAATACCGCTGCGACGATCTTCGCTCATATCGCAGATGCCCACTGCACTCCATTAATCCGTGTCCCATCGATCTCTCACGAAAACGCAAAACGAGCACTGGACCTCGGAGCCCACGGGATCATTTTCCCAATGTGCAACCGCGTTGAACAAGCCGAGCTCGCAGTGGCAAGTTGCAAATACCCGCCGAGAGGCACCCGCAGCGTCGGTGGAAGTCAGCATGCACTGAACTTTCAGTGCTCCGCCGCTGAGTATTACCAAAAAGCCAACGACCAAATCCTTGTCGTTGTCCAAGCCGAGCACATCGAAGCGGTAGATAGGATCGAACAAATACTCGCCGTCCCAGGCGTCGATGCCGTCTTTGTCGGACCTAACGACTTGTTAGCTTCCATGGGCAAAACGCCTCAAATGGATTGTGATGATCCCGAATTCATCGATGCTTTGAATCGCATCCGAAACGCAGCGATCCGACACGGCGTTGCTCCCGGTATCCATGTCGCCGACGCCACTGCCGCCTCGCGGCGTATGAGCGAAGGTTGGAAATTCATCGCTATAAGCAGTGAATTGGGGATGATGAATCAAGCCGCTGCGCAGATCACTTCCCAACTCAAACTCGCCCCGCTGAAGGAAATCGCACGTTACTAGCCTAATCGATCTAGGCTTGCTGAATTCCCTCGAAAGAATCGGTACGCGTACTTATGCACTTATCCTTCTCCGATCGCTCTTCGATCCGATGAATCGAAATCCCCGACGATCAAAGTAAGGATTACCGCCCACAGAAAACCACCTAGGACCTTCGCAACGAACTGCCCGGCCACAATTCCAGGCAACAGCGCACCGAAAGCAACCGTTGGAAAGACCAAGCTATCGACCAGTGCACTCCCCACGTTCGAAGCGTTTATCTTTACCATGCGAGGCCGATTTCGAAGCGACTGGTACAGAACACCATCCGTGATTGCCGCCAAACCGAACGCTAAAGTGCTTGCCAATGCGATTGGTCCGGAATTTCGATTAAGCAACCAAGAGATCGCCGCCCCGACTACGATCACGCAAGTCATCTTCGGAAGCAATCCACGGTTTTGCCACGACTCATGAAGTTTATCGCGAGTCGTTAAGTCCAAACCGATCAGAAGAAATGCGTTTACGATCGACGCCGAGGGACCAAAGTATGTCGAAGATAAATTCGCTCCTACGATGGCGACGAGATATAACAAAACGTAGAACACCGAATGGAATCCCTGCAATGTAAAAAACGCATACGACCCGTGCCGCACAACCCCGCAGGATGACAGATCTCGCAACCGATACATCAACCGCCCCAACCAGTCCCTATCGCAAACCAAGTGATCCTCGCGATATGCCCCGCACGGGGCGCTCCCCGGGATTCCCCCCCCTTAACCCTTTGTGGTTGAAAGTGAATCCCACATGGCGTCGCCATCGACCGGGGTAACCATCAAAAGGAATAGGACCGCCCGGATTCGAACCGAGAACCAAGGGATTATGAGTCCCCTGCTCTAACCGTTGAGCTACGGTCCCAACACGTCGGTCTTCGCAAGCTACCTCACGAATCCTACGAATATCGCCTTATAGTGTAACTTATCAAGTCACGCCGAGAAGGTCATTTATCCGTCAAGCACTCAATCCGCAAGCTTTGCGATGGCGATGTATCCACCCGCCCGAAAATGTGGAAAACAAAGCCTATGCCGTAACAGCCCGCTCGACGTTCGATTTAAAACTATCCACCTCTCCAGCCGAAACCCACTCGCCCTCAAATCCGCTTTCAACTCCCGAGCCGAAAAAATGTGCAAATACATACTCGGCAATCCCCGGTAGGCATAAACCCGATCCCCGTATTGCCAACGCGAATCTCGACTATTTTGCAAACCCCGCTGCTTTCGCGATTCTCGGAAACTTCGCCACCGATCCGATAAACATCGCTTAACCCCACCCGGATCTCTCCACCAAGTCCCCCGGTTGTGTACATGCACAATCAAACGACCTTCTTTCCTCAAACTCCTTCCCACTTCCCGCATCATCCCAACCCGATTCGATCGACCTTGAACCATCCCAATCGAACTATACAGACAATAAGCAAGGTCAAAGGAGGCTGTCTGTAGAAACTCTAACTGCGCTAAATTCCCTAACGCTCCAAAGACATCCCCACCCCCTCCAAAGACCTTCCCACCCCGATGAACAGATCCTGACTCGACCTCACCACCCGTCCACTTCGAATGGACTTGCTCCAACATCGATTGACTTAAATCTACACCGAGGACTTGCCAACCACGTCGCGCCAAAGGCATCATCACCCGCCCTGTACCGCAACCTAAGTCCAATGCCCGCAACACTTCCTGCTCGTTGGATGCTTCATAGCTGCACGCTATTTCAAGAACGAGTTGCCGATCAAGCTCGAGCAATGGGTGACCAGCATGAAATTGGTCATACTCAACCGCGATGGGCTCACTTTGTACGTAATCCCAAGTCCCTCGAGCGACCCCAGGCGGGAGTTGCCATGCCGGTCGATTCCGAGCTTCGTTCATCAATTCCACCAGATAAGAAATTACGGTACGAGTTCAAAAGTTGCCATCACCGGATGGTGATCGCTTAAATCTCTCTCCGCATAGTCTTTGCTATACCGCGTGTCCCAGTGATCTTCATCGGGACCCTCTCCACGGATGTTCCATTGCGATAAAACTTCAATCGAACGAAACCTGTACCCCCCTTTGCCTTCCATCAACGATGGTGTGGCCAGGATCCGATCAAACTGCTTGTCGAGTATCAAGTGCGTTCGACGCTTATCGGCCGGTGCTCGCTCCAAGACATCGACCAGATCGTCGCTCGTGTCGCTCGTGTCGAGCCCAAGCAACGTATGCATACCATCCCCACCTTGCTTGACCTCACCGACGGATTCCTCGACGTTCAAATCACCGATAATGATGACGTTCTCTCCACGTGCGATCGCACGACGCATCCACTCATGCGCAAGCTTCGTTTGTTTTTGCCGCAGCTCCGCTGCATCGGCCGTCGCGCGCAGATGTAGGTTAAGCAACGTCAATGGGATCACACGATCCCCTTGTTGCCATTCAAAGCGGGTGATCAAATGCTTGGAGAGATTGTAAAACTCTTTTGATTCGAACATTCGGTTGTTCTGCTCCCGCCTCGCAATCTCGACCAACCCAGACTTGAAGAGAACGGCTACATCTTGCTCGGTACCCGAATCAAACCCTTCGATAAATGCAACGCGGTACGACTGATTGAACTTCTCTTTGAGAACCTTTGTCAGATTCTGCATCACCCCTCGGTCCTCGATTTCTTGAACCGCAAGGATTGTCGGTTCGAATTTCGCTATGGCAGCAGCAAAATTCCCCACACGCCACTCCCACTCTTCACGACTCGGCGCAGATTGCTCTTTGGCGACGTCACTTCGATTGTTGGCCTTGAAATCATCAAAGAACCATTCAAGGTTCCAAGTTGCGATTTTAAGTTCTTGCGGTGCCCGGTCCGCAGGCCAATCCTGCCCAAACCCCACGGAACCCAATTGCACAAATGCAATCACCAGAAGAAAGAAAGAGAAACACACCGTAGCAAAACGGCGAGGACTTCGGTAATTGTGCATCTTGAAAGACTTTAAAAGGAGTGCCATCACTGGCGGTTTCGAGCTATGACACGGTGAAAATGAAGCTGTACTTCTCGATCGCAGACTCGTCGTACACCTTCAACCAAGCACGCCGGTTCGTTGGTATGCTGACCTTGGCGAATCACTTCGTCAAGCTTCGTACCGGGTGGAACACTGAAGGTCGTTTGATGGATGGTTTGATTCCCAGCATCCAATTCTGGAACGATGAAGTGACAGGTCGCGCCGAAGGTTAGCATCCTTGCGGCATACGCGTCGTGATAAGGCCGCAATCCTCGAAAGCTCGGCAGCAGCCCATGATGCAAATTGATGATCCGCCCACCGGCGAACTTCCAGCAAGTATCCGGCGGTAGAACTCGCATGTAGCGCGCCAAGATCACGTAGTCTGCTTTGTATTGGTCGATCAATCGAACCATCTTCGCGTCATCGGCCGATCCATCTTCTAGCCCAATGAACTCGAAGGGAATACCGAACTCCTGGGCGAGTTGCTCGCACTTGCGCCGATTTCCAATCAACACAACCGGCTCAGCATTGAGCGCTCGAGTACGGACAGCTTCTAAGATCGCTCGGGGGGTATGTTCAAGGATCGTTGCGCAGATCGCAAGACGCGGTCGCGATGCGTTTGTCTCTGGGCTCCAGACACGCAACTCAAGCCCCTTTTGTTCGGCGATGCGTTCCATGGCTTCCGCCAAACCGCCGAACTGGTCGGCGGCGATGTGCAGACGACACATCATCGCAAACACCGCAGCTTCATCATGGTCGTACATCTGGATCTCTCCGATGTTCGCGCCGCGACTCGTCACGTCATGAATGATAGGATCCGCCAGCCCAACATTGTCAGGCCCAACCGCCGTAATGATGACTTCCATGGATTTGGCTGAACTTCTATAGAAGGCTATCGAGAAGCAATCGAAGTTTGCGCAACTCTTGCCGCATATCCAAGTCTGCCTCGGGAGTCATCTCGATACTCAATGCCTGTTGATAACCGGCATTCTGGAGTTGTGTGATCAAACGACTGTAATCGATCTCTCCTTGGCCAACCCGAACTTGCAATTTGTCTTTTTTCGAATCCCGCAAATGAACGTGAAAGACGTATTTGAGCAACTTCTCGTAGTTCTTGTTTTTGCCCGGACTGCACAGATAGTGACTAGGGTCGAGCGTCAGCCCTACGCCCGGGACGTAGTCACAAAGGTTCTTGACCGTGTCGGGATCTTCACTCAAACAACCGATCTGACTCTTCAAGCCGATGCGGACACCTCGCGAATACCCAATCTCAGCCAACTTTTGAAGATGTTCGACTTCTTGATTGAAAGGGCTACCATGCTCGGCGCTGGGTACCGTCAGCGTGACGACTTTGGTCGCTTTCGCAAGATCGCATATTTTTTCAAATCGCTCGTAATACCCATCACCCGTCGCATCGATCTTGACGTTGTAACTGCAGATATCGAGCCTGTGCGTGTCGCGGACGAGTCGCAACATCTCGTCGAACTCCTCGACAATGCGTCGCGGAGGTATTTGATCGGTACGATCATTGAGTTCGATTTCGACCGTAGTGAACTCTAAATCCCCGAGAACTTCGATCGCTTCGATAAACGATAGTTCTGGGAAACAACCTGTGGAAGCTGCGACGTACACTCTGTTTGTTACTCCGTTCTTTACTCTTCGTGTTTAGTTCCGGTCGTACTTTGCCGTGGTATTTCGATTTGGTATCCCGTACCGTTCGCAAAGTGTGCACTCTGAATCAAGAGCCTTCGACTCGGAAACGCTATTATCTACGGATGAGGCAACATGGCAACCGTACCAAATCGTCCACGAAAAGGGGCGAAGCGTTAGAATAGCATGGTTTTCACCTTCCACCTAATACCGGTTTTCCGAACCAACAAGCGTTTAGCCCTCGGATTTCCAAACATTTTCAAGATTCGGCTATCGAAATGACCCGCAGGCTTTCGTTGTAATTCCCATGACTTCTCCATCGAATTTTGATCTACATTCACCCGTTCATCTCGTACCAAGCATCGGGATGCAGCGAGCTCACCTCTTCGAACGACTTGGAATCCGACGCGCGATCGACCTGCTTTTCCATTTTCCAAGAACCTACCAAGAATCTTCTGAATGCCAGTCCATCCTTGAGCTCAAAGAAGGTCTACTGGCCACCGTTGTCGGCACCATCGTCGATATGGATTCCCGCTTCAGCTTGGAAGGACGCTCAAGCGTCGGTGCTCTGCTCGCCGTCGACGGCGGAGGTTACGTTCGATGCGTTTGGTATAACCAACCCTTCCGACGCGAAAACCATTCCATCGGCCAACGACTCCTCGCTCGAGGTGTGATCCGCTCAAGCGGAGTGGCTTACCAAATGCGGCACCCCGAAGTCACAGTTCTCGAACCAGGCGAAAGCCCACCACCTCCTCGTCCTAGACCAGTCTACCCCTTGACCGAAGGTCTCTCGCAGCGACAAGTCTCCTGGGCTATCGAGTCCATATTGCCATTAGCATTAGATATCGAAGAAGCGCTTCCTAGCGAATTGCGCAGCAAAGCCGCACTGCTGATGAAACTCGATGCGGATTTACTTCCAACCATCCAAGATGCTTTATTGTGGATCCATCAACCCAAGGACATGCCAGAAGCCCAAGTGGCTCGCGCCCGATTTATTTTCCAAGAACTGTTCGTCTTGCAACTCGCGCTGGCTATGTATCGCTACGCATGCAGACACGCCGCACCGGCTCCTAGCATCCCGACCAACGCACTGATTCACTCCCGTATCCTCAAGCGGTTTCCCTTTGATCTGACCGACGACCAGAAACAAGTCATCGAAACGATCCGACTCGATATGGCAAACACCATACCGATGAATCGATTGCTCCAAGGAGATGTCGGCACTGGAAAAACCGCCGTCGCCCAGTATGCACTCCTGTCGGCAGTTGCCAATCAGTATCAAGCCGCTCTGATGGCCCCAACAGAACTGCTCGCACGTCAACATGCCACAAAACTAAAAAAACAACTCGCCGATAGCCGAGTCATGATCGAACTGCTCGTCGGCAGCATTCCGCAAGCACAAAAACGAGAGATTCTGCAGCGAATCGCCATCGGCACCGTAGATATCGTCGTCGGCACCCAAGCCTTGCTCAGCGAGCATGTCGAATTCGCAAAACTCGGTGTGATTGTCATCGATGAACAACATCGCTTCGGTGTCGAACAACGCGCTACCCTAAGAACCGCACGCACCGTTCCACATTACCTTGTCATGACCGCTACTCCCATCCCCCGAACACTCGCCCTGACTCTCTTCGGCGATCTAGATGTCTCCACCCTAAAACAACGCCCCCCCGGCCAGTCCGTCGTTAAAACCTATGTTGTGCAACCAAGCCAACACCAGCGCTGGTGGAACTTTGTCATCAAACAAATCCAAACAGGACGTCAAGCCTACGTCGTCGTTCCACGCGTCGATGCCAACGACGAAACCGAGACGCAAGGTGCCGTGCAGTGGTTCGAAACCCTTCGAACCGGTCCGCTAAAAGAACTTCGCGTCGAACTACTTCACGGCAAGATGGAAAGCGAATCCAAGCAAACCATCCTCGACCAATTTGCTAATGGCGAAATAGATATCCTAGTAGCCACCACCGTCATCGAAGTCGGAATCGACGTCCCAAACACCTCCGTCATGACCATCATCGACGCGGATCGACTAGGACTCGCACAGCTCCACCAACTCAGAGGACGCGTCGGGCGAGGTTCCTACCCAGGCTTCGTCGGACTCTTCCCCACCCAATCAAAAACAATCGATCCTGCGAACAAACCAAACTCCAATACCACCACCGCGTCCGATTCTGATCCTCAATCCGAAGAGATCCAACGACTCGAATCCTTCGCCAAAATCCACGATGGTTTCGAACTCTCTCAAATCGATCTGCGAAAACGTGGACCGGGGGATATCCTCGGCACCAAACAAACCGGTTTGCCCGAATTCATCATCGCCGACCTCGCCAGGGACGAGGATGTGGTCATGATCGCCAAGGAAATGGCCGCCGAACTCGTAGAATCCGACCCCACTCTCACTCGCCCGGAACATGCCAAACTACTGCGACAAGTTGTCGCGAAACACGGGAAATCCATCGCGATCGGCGACGTGGGCTAAACATCGAACATCTTTCACGCAAAATGCGTACAACCCTCGAAACCTCCGCAACCGGCAAAAGTTCAACCTGATTGATGGATAAGAGGTCGGTGAGTCGAATTGCCCCTGTTGATCCAGGGAACTACAGTAGGGTGAAACCACTCTCAAAAACAACGGATCCGACCTGACTTAAGCTGGTCATTTACCTATTCATATCAAGTAAGTTGCGAGACCTGCCTCGCCCGAAAATTCGCTCGAAAATACACCATGAAAAACCTCTTTGATTCCATTCGATTCGCCCGCACCAAACTCTCAAGAAATACCTCTAAGTCCACCGGCGACGCGCGTCGAGGAAAATCCGCCCGCCGAACCCTACGAAATCTACGTAATTTAATCGTAGAGAACCTGCATGCTCGATTTGCCCTCGCCGGAGACGTCTCGGCAGTTATCGACAACGGATATCTTGTCCTAAGAGGGGACGATTCTGCGAACGATGTTAAGGTCGAGAGGGTTTCGGGTAACCAAGTCCGCGTCAGCGGCCAAAACAGCACCAAGATAAACGGGTTGGATCAACCTGCTTTGTTGCGAGTTCGCAAAGGCTTCGACCTGCAGATGAAAGGTGGGGACGATAAGCTATCGGTGATCGGGCTCAACGCTGTGGGCCGCTACGAGATTCGGATGGATCTAGGTGCCGGGAACGACACCCTGAGCGCGAACAATCTCATCGCACAGCGTATCCACGTACTCGGTGGTGCTGGAAACGACTCAATCTCAGTTACCAATAGCCGCTCGAGACGCGGTTCGGGGGTCGGTGGAGATGCAGGGGATGACTCGATCACCCTGTCGAACCTGCGCTTCGGAAATGGTAGCTGCATCGATGGTGGAACCGGCAAAAACACTCTTTCGGAAACCAATACCCGATACGGTGTGCGAAGCACTCATCTAAATCTAGATCCCAACGCTCCGAGCGAAATCGTAAATGTCCCCCCGGTCGCTAATAACGATTCCGCGTCCGTAGTCGTTGGTTCCAACATTCCAATCAGTGTTCTCGCGAACGACACGGATAGCGATGGAACTATCGACGCAACATCGGTCACAATCGTCGCACAACCCACCTCCGGTACCCTCAGCGTCAATGCGACCACCGGCGTTGTTACTTATACGCACACAGGCACTACTGCCGGTAGCGATACGTTCCGCTACAAAGTCAAAGACAATCGCGGAGCGTTCTCGAATGACGCGACCGTGAGCCTTACTGTCACCTCCACCCCAAAAGCTCCAACAGCAACAGCAGATAGTTTCTCCGTTCCCAAAAGTGGCTCAACTACCTTCAACCTATCCACGAACGATATCGCCGGTACAGCTGCATTGAGCCCAAGCTCGATCGTTATCTCCACACAACCCACCAACGGGACCGTCACCGTCGGTACCAACGGAAACATCACCTACCAACACAACGGATCGAACACCACTTCCGATACCTTCGCTTACACAATCAAAGACATCAACGGTTTAACCTCCACGCCTGCGAGCGTCCAAGTCACCGTAACGGCAGTTCCAACTCCACCGACAGCGACCGCCGACAGCTTCTCGGTTGTCCGAAATGCTTCGACGACGGTGAACCTAGCCGCGAACGATATAGCTGGCTCGGCAGCGATCAATGCTGGCTCGATCGTCATATCCACACAACCGACCAACGGGACCGTCACCGTCGGCACCAACGGAAACATCACTTACCAACACAACGGTTCGAATACCACTACCGATACCTTCGCTTACACAATCAAAGACATCAACGGTTTAACCTCCACGCCTGCCAGCATCCAAGTCACCGTAACGGCAGTTCCAACCCCACCGACAGCGACCGCCGACAGTTTCTCAGTAGCCAACAACGGTTCATCGACCGTAAATCTTTCGTCAAACGATGTTGCCGGTTCAGCTTCGATCAACCCGAACTCGATCGTGATCACTTCGCAACCTGCTAATGGTACCATCACCGTCGGAACCAACGGGAATGTCACCTATCAACACAACGGCACAAATACCACTACGGATACCTTTGCGTACACTATCAAAGACATCAATGGTTTGACCTCTGCTGCAGCGAGTGTTCAAGTAACCATCAGCGCAGCGGTTCCTCAAGCCCCGACGGCGGTCAACGACACTGGATCTGTCAATGAAGGAGCAAGCGTCACCCTTTCGATCTTGTCCAATGACATCCCTCCAATCGGCGGCTTGGATCCCGCATCTATTGTCTTTGTGGATTTGCCCACTAACGGAGCGATTGTGCGAAATGCCGATGGCACCGTTTCGTACACCCATACCGGCGGTGAGAACACCAGCGATGTATTCCGCTACACCGTGAAGGGAACGAATGGAGTCGTATCGAACGAAGCTACGGTTTCTATTACCATCGTTCCAGTAAATGATGCACCGGTTGCAAACAACGACACCGCTGTTGGTTTGTTCCAAGGGATCGCCATCATCCCGATTCTCAGCAATGACACTGACATCGATGGCAATATCGACGTCGCTTCCGTAACGATCGTTTCCCAGCCTCAACACGGCACGCTTCAGATCAACAATCTCAACGGTGAAGTCACCTATACGCACACAGGTGCCACGAATGCGAGTGACTCGTTTACCTATCGCGTCAAAGACACCTTAGGACTCCTATCGAACATTGCCACGGTATCCATCACCATCCAGACTCCTCCAAATGCCCAAAACGATCAACTTGTTGTAGCGAAGGCTGGAGCCACCACCATCGATGTAACGGCAAACGACACGGCCCCTTCCGGCACTCTCAATAAACAATCGATTGTTATCCGAACCCAACCTGTCTACGGGACTTTGACACTCTTGGGAGACGGCCAAATTCGCTACAGCCACGACGGCACGAATTCCACCGCCGACCAATTCACTTATACCATCGCTGACTCGAACACCTTATTGTCGAACACTGCAACCGTATCGGTTAACATTCAGAGTTCCAATGCTGGCCCAACCGCGAACAACGACCAAGCTACTGTTGGAGAAGGTGGAACCGTCAACATCTCAGTCCTTGCAAACGACACCGATCCAGACAACGCGATCGATACCGCAAGTGTGATTATCGTCAACACACCGACTAACGGCACTGCCTCTTTGGGAGTCGGTGGCGTGGTAATCTACACCCATGACGGCTCAAATACGACGGTCGACAGTTTCACCTACCGCGTTAGCGATGTTTCAGGAAGCCCATCCGGTTTGGCGACCGTGTCGATTTCGATTACCCCTAGCAACGATCCACCTGTCGCCCAAAACGATTCGGCTATAGTTCAATCCGGCACCCCAAAGACGATCAACCTTGCGACAAACGACAGCGATTCCGATGACGGACTCGATCTCGCAAGCATCGAAATTGTCTCTCAGCCGAGCCAAGGAACTTTGAGCGTTAACACCAACGGTACAGTTACTTACGACCATAACGGCTCAACCAATTTGGTTGATAGTTTTACCTATCGCATCCGCGACCTTGCTGGCGCTCCATCCAACATCGCGACCGTCCAGCTGACAATCGAGAGAACAGCATTGCCACCACTAACTGCTCCTGATTCCGCAACAGTTGACGAAGGGGGGACCGTGAACATCACCGTCCTTGCGAATGACACCGCACGGGACAATCCGATCAACTCAGCAAGCGTCACGGTCGTGACTCCACCCACCAATGGAACCGCAACTGTCAACTCAAGCGGTGTTATCCAGTACATTCACAACGGCTCGGAAACCACGGCAGACAGCTTTACTTATCACGTCAGTGACACCACCGGATTAACCTCGGCAATAACCACCGTATCCCTTGGCGTCGTTCCCGTTAACGAACCACCCGTCGCAGTCAACGACTCAAAATCAATCGCTTCGAACATCCAAGCCATCATCGATTTAGCGGCCAACGATTTCGACGTTGACGACGGATTGGATCTGTCTGGAATCGTTATCGGTACGGCTCCAGCTCGAGGTACTTTGACCATCCATAACGATGGAACAGTAACCTATGTGCATGACGGTTCGGAATCGGTGCAAGATAGTTTCACTTACCGAATCAAAGACAAATCCGGAGCACTGAGCAATGAAGCAACCGTTTCATTGAGTATCGAATTGATCAATCAGCCACCGGTCGCTAATCCAGATAGCGCGACGATGTCGACTCCCGGCGGACAGATCGTGATCGACCTTGCCGCTAACGACAATGATCCGGACGGCGGATTGAACCTTGGGTCAATCGTGATCAAGACGCCACCGACGAACGGCACAGTAAGTGTGATCGGGGACGGGACGATTCGCTATACGCATGGCGGCGGGACGTCGACTACCGACAGCTTCACCTATCAAATCCGCGACTTTGCAGGTTTGCTATCCAATGAAGCTCTGGTAAGTATTACGATCGAACCGTTCTAAGATCTCCAGGAACGAATCAAATGCTGGGCGTGCAGGCTTGAATGCCCATAGCTTACGATCGTAACCTTTAAAGGCACCTCCCTGAACAGCTTACATGCCCTAGAAATCGCTCCGAAGATCCACTCGTGCGGATTCCCAAAGACACCTCCACCAATGGTTGTCAAATACAGATTTGGGTTTCCACCGCGCGCCAGGTTCAACGCTGCGGCCGCAAAGGTCGCTTCATAAGAGGCATCGAGGACCAGCCTTGCGAAAATCTCCCACTTCGAAGCCGATAGGCTGCTGTAACCTATAGGCAATGCCGATCCGTAAACTTGATTGACGCAGTGTTTTGTATCCGCCAAAGTCACTTGCGTATCCCAATGGACTCCTATTCTCAACTTCTCTCGCATCTGGTCCAACGCAGACTCGGAAAGACCACCGAGCGTTTTGACGACTGCATCAAGTCCGCGTGCCGACGGAAGTGCATATCCGTTCGACATCTTCCAGAGTTTACCATCCTCATTTCCCAAGGCCTCGCCAAGATCGGCCAAGCAATCGACTTGACACTGTGCCGATTGGCCTATCTGGCCGCCAACGGGAACGAAGTAATTGCGATAAATGGTCCCGGCACCGCAAGCGATCGCACAGGCTGGCCCTTGTGTTCGATCGTTCTCATATCTTCCAACACCTCGCTCCGGAGTGACCTCAGGGCCAACCATCTCAAGCAGATTGAACTGAGAAGCGACTTGAAACATTGCGTTTGCATTTGCCGGATCGCGATGCAATTCAGTTACGTCGCCGACCCATTCGCCCACTTCCAACTCTCCAATTCCCCCCGCACCCGATTCTCTAACTTTTGATTTCCCAACTCTAAAATTACCGATCGGCGGTTGTCCCGCTAGTCGCGTTCTGAAATCCAGTAAGGAAGCGATCTCTAAACGACCGGCTTGGTACGAGGCTCCGTTAACCTTCGACGTCAATGTCTCTCCTTCGACGGTAATCCACTCGCGAACCTCATTCGAATCGCGTTCGGTGAATCCCATCAATCGCGTAAACCAATCCCTGCCAGACTTCGATGGCCGCTCTTTCGATTTCGCAATTTGTGAATTGGCTGACTCTACCAACCGGTTCTCTACCAACCGGGTCTCTACCGACCGAGATTCTACCGACCGAGACTGTGTCGACCAAGCTTGAACAAAATTCCTTTGCATCCCAGGCTCAGGTGAATCGTAAATTCCTCGCACCTTATCTGCGACTCGCAATTTGGCCAAAACATCAAACACACTCGCCTTGGTGGCCAGACCACGCTGCAGCAACCAACAACTCACCACTGTACCAGTTCGACCGATGCCACCCATACAATGAATGTAAACCGGCCTATCCTCTTCCAGTGACGCTTCGATCGCAGCGAGGATCGACTTCATGAGGATCTTCGAAGGTATATTATTGTCCTTGATAGGAAACCGAAGTACTTCGACCTCTTGCCCGGCAGCACGAGCTATCTTTCGAAAGAGCGGTTCGTAAGGAACAAACGGCTCTCCATCGCGATTCTGCTCATCGACCTCCATCAAATTGATGATGGTTCGAATCCCCATGTCAAAAAGCCCCTTCAGTCGTGCGCGGGCTTTATCCAAATCGGGATTTCCAGCGTAGGAGCCGGCAAGGACTCGTTGCGGCTCAACCCAATAAACTCTATCCAATGGAAGGTTCGAGTCGGACAATTTTTTGGGTGTCATAACCCTTCGTATCCAATCGTAAGGGAGGCGTGGTGGCAAGTCGTTTAGGTATAGGGTTTATTGCCCTAACACATAAGCGAAAATCAACGGAGCAACGATTGTCGCATCGCTATGAATCATGAATTTAGGGCAGTCGCCTTCGAGCTTATTCCAAGTGATTTTCTCGTTCGGCACCGCACCGCTGTATCCGCCGTAGCTTGTCTCCGCATCGGAAATCTGGGAGAAATAAGCCCATCTACGGATGTTCGCTTCGTCGAGATCCTGAATCCACATCGGGACAGCGCAAATCGCGAAATCACCAGCAATCCCGCCACCGATTTGGAAAAAACCGATCGGTCGAGTTTGCGATAGATCTTTATACCATCGGGCTAAATGCTCAAGCTGCTGCGTACCGGTTTTCAATGCTGAATGCGAAGAGACCGTCCCATCCATTACTCGCGCTGTGAACATGTTCCCCAAGGTACTATCTTCAATACCGGGTGAATAAATCGGTATACCTGCTTCCTTCGCCGCTATCATCCAAGAATGCTCTCGCGGGATCTGGTAATGCTGCTCAAGCTCCTTTTCGCCAAGAATGCGGAACATGTACTCATACGCAAAGTACTGCTTCCCTTGATCCGCCGCTTCTTTCCAGTACTTCACAAGTCGATCTTGCATGTGCATCATTACCGTCTCGGGGATGCACGTATCGGTCACACGGTTGTACCCACTATCTCGCAAATCAATTTCGTCTTGGGTGCTAAGCGCCCGCCAGTTGTCGATCACTTTGTACTCATTGTGAGCGAATAGGTTGAACAAGTCTTCTTCAAGATTTGCTGCGGTACACGAGATCGCGTGGATTTTCCCGGCGCGGATCATTTCCGCAAGAGAAATACCCAGTTCTGCCGTGCTCATTGCACCCGCCAACGAAACCATCATCGCGCCATTGTCGTTTTCGATAAAGGACTTGTACGCTTTCGCAGCCGACAATGTCTCACGTGCGTTGTAATGCCGGTAGTGCTTCTCCATAAAAGCGGAAACGCTTGCAGTGCTGCTCTCTGACTTCTTCATCTTAAATCCTTTTCTGACCAACCTAACTTCTAACTTAACTTCAACGGCAACTTCCAACCTACTTGGAAACCTTGCTAAGCGGATGCACACATAAGCATTGTGGATTCACCCCTGCGAACCGGAATAAATTGAGCCTGAAAAAACGACAAGACGCGATGAACACCGCGCCTTGCCTTAAGACTGTTTTGGTCGAGAACCTGGGAAATCATCCATGGCTCGATTGGCTTATCATATCGCAAGCAGCAGACGGCTGGGTGCTTCAAGATATGCAATAATATCATTCAAAAACCGTGCTGCTGTCGCACCATCGACCAATCGGTGATCGTAAGCCAAGCTCAGAGGCATCATCAATCGAGGTTTGATTGAATCGTCGTCCATGACGGTTGCAAGTTTTCGCGACCTGCCAACCAACAGAATGGCGACTTCTGGCACATTGACAATGGGTGTGGAGTACGTCCCACCGATTGCCCCAAGGTTGCTGATGGTAAAAGTACCACCACGAAGATCCGATACGGCGAAATCGTTGTTGCGAACTCGGTTCGACAATTCGGAGAGCGCGTATGCAATATCGGGAATCGACATGCGATCCGCATTCTTGAGCGTCGGCACGACTAAGCCACGCTCAGTATCAATCGCGATCCCAAGGTTGACGTAGTCTTTATAGATGATCTGATCATTCTCCATGTCGATCATCGCATTGAGCGCCGGATGGTGCTTCAACGCTGTCGCAATCGCCTTGATCAAAAACGGCATCGTTGTGAGTTTGATCCCTCGCGATGCATAATCGTCCTTGCTCGATTGCCGAAACGCTTCGAGCTCGGTCACGTCGGCGTCATCAAAGTTCACCACGCGAGGAACGGTCGACCAAGACTTGTCCATCTGGTTGGCAATCGTCTTGCGAATCTTCGTCAAACGATCGACCCGAATCGGACCGAAATCATCGGTCGCTGCTGTTCCTGGTCGCTCGCCGGAAGACTTACCCGCTGCGCCTCGCGAGCCGCTCTCAGAGCCTGCTCCAGATGGGGCAGCCGCAGGTGCACTCGCTACAGGTGCCGCCGATTGTTTTGTGCTTTGCTGCTGATTCGCATTGCGAACGATAGACAGAACATCTTCTCGCGTGATGCGTCCATGTTCACCGCTACCGGTTACTCCTGAAAGATCTACGCCAACTTCCCGTGCAAAGCGACGAATCGCAGGCCCGGCAGCAATCACATCGTCGTCACTGACCTGTGAGCTGGAAACTGGATTAACCGAAGCGGAAATCGGTGCAGGGCTGACGGGAGCTGGAGTCACCACAGACGGTTTAACGGGTGCCGGAGCAACGGGTGCCGGAGCAACGGGTGCCGGAGCAACCGGGGCTGAAGTCGCCGCAACAGGTGCCACTTGGGCAGGAACTACCGACGCGGCCGGTGCTGCTGGTGCAGAAGCTTGTACGGGTGCTGCTTGTGCCGGTGCTGATGGTGCCGGTGCTGATGCACCCACAACTCCCTCAAGAGTCCCGACAACTTGCCCAACCTTGACCGTCTCCCCTTCCTTTACGGTGATGCTCAGGACCTTGCCCGCTTGAGGGCTTGGTACCGCAACAGTCGCCTTATCGGTTTCCAACTCAAACAACGCTTGGTCCTTCTTTACAGTGTCGCCTACCTTGACGTACACCTCGAGAACATCGCCAGACTCTACGCCTTCTCCAAGCGAGGGCAACTTGATTTCTATAGCCATGGGTAATGTATTGATTTCGGTAAATGAGGGTAAATAGAAGTGCTGCCGAACGACTATGCGTACAGCGGATTGGGTTTTTCCGGATCCACTCCAAGATCTTTAATCGCTTGGGCGACCTCTTTTGCCGGGATCACTCCCGCACGACTGAGCCGATACAAAGCTGCAATCGCAACCGAAGCCGCATCGACTTCAAAGTGTCGTCGCAATGCTGGTCGCGTTTCACTGCGTCCCATGCCATCGCATCCGAGCACATAGTAGTCTTGTTCCAAGTAAGGCATTAGTTGCTCACCCACTGCGCGAACATTATCGCTCGCGGAGATGATCGGCCCCTTGACCCCAGCAAGCACGCTCTCGATATGACTCTTGCGAGCAGGTTGGTCAGGATGAAGCATGTTCCAGCGCTCGACGCTTTGTGCTTCTCGACGTAGTTGCGTGTAGCTCGTCACACTCCAGACATCGCTCGAGACTTGATATTTCTCTGCGAGGATCTTCGATGCTTCAATCACATGCCGCAGGATAGCCCCCGAGCCAAACAACTGAACTCGGCCTCTGGGCTTGCTTGCTTCTTGCGAATTGAACTTGTAAATACCCTTGATGATCCCCTCTTCGACCCCTTCAGGCATCGCAGGCATCTCGTAGTCTTCATTGTGGACGGTCACATAATAGATCGCCGTCTCCCCTTCTTGGTACAACTTGCGCATCCCATCGAGAATGATCACGACAGTTTCGTAAGCCCAAGCCGGGTCGTATGCACGTACCGTTGGGAATGCCATTGCGTTCAGATGGCTGTGGCCATCTTGGTGCTGCAAGCCTTCGCCGTTGAGGGTCGTTCGTCCTGCCGTCCCACCGATCAAGAACCCCTTGGCCCTCATATCAGCAGCCGCCCAGATCGAGTCACCAACGCGTTGGAACCCAAACATCGAGTAGTAAATATAGAACGGAATCATGTTGATCCCGTGCGCCGAATATGCAGTACCTGCCGCGACAAAACTGCTCATCGAACCGCATTCAGTGATCCCTTCTTCGAGGATCTGACCATCTTTAGCTTCTTTGTAGAAAGCGACTTGATCGGAGTCGATAGGCTCGTACAACTGACCGGCATGGGCATAGATACCGATCTCTTTGAACATCCCTTCCATACCAAAAGTACGGGATTCGTCAGGCACGATCGGAACAATGTTCGAACCGATCTTCTGGTCTTTGACCAAACGATTGAGCAATCGCACAAACCCTTGCGTAGTCGAAATCGTCTTGCCATCGAGCTGCACGCTCATGAACTTGCGATAATCATCCAACGCCGGTGTCTCTGTGACCGGATGGTTCGCAGGCCGGCTGGGCAGTGATCCACCCAAAGCCGCTCGCCGCTCCTTCAAATACTTGATCTCAATGCTCGTCTCGGGTGGCTTGTAGAACGGAGCGTTGGCTACGTCTTCATCGGAAATCGGAATCCCGAAGCGAGATCGGAACTCCAGAAGTTCCTTTTCGTTCATTTCCTTCTGATTGTGAGCGATGTTTCGCCCTTCACCCGCCTCTCCCAAACCATAACCCTTGATGGTCTTCGCAAGGATCACCGTCGGCTGCCCCTTGTGCTCAACGGCAGCTTTATAAGCCGCGTAAACCTTCTCGGGATCATGCCCGCCACGCTTCATCTTCTCCAACTTCTCATCCGAGTAATTGGAAACCAAATTGAGCAACTCAGGATACTTACCAAAGAAATGATCGCGGATGTACTTGCCGTTCATCCCGACGTATTTTTGATACTGTCCGTCGACAATCTCGGTCATTCGCTGTGCAAGCAGCCCTGAATCATCGCGCTCAAGAAGCGGATCCCAGTCACCGCCCCAAATAACCTTGATCACATTCCAACCCGCTCCACGGAAGACCGCTTCGAGCTCTTGGATAATCTTTCCATTGCCGCGAACTGGACCGTCGAGACGCTGAAGGTTGCAATTGACCACGAAAATCAAGTTATCAAGCTTTTCGCGGGAGGCCATCGTGATCGCACCGAGCGTCTCAGGCTCGTCGCATTCACCGTCCCCAAGAAACGCCCAAACCTTCTGCCCGCGAGTATCTTTCAACCCACGATCGTTTAGATATTCATTAAAACGAGCTTGGTAGATTGCCATGATCGGCCCGAGCCCCATAGACACCGTAGGGTACTCCCAAAACTCCGGCATCAGCCAAGGGTGCGGGTAAGAACTCAATCCACCCTCGGGCTGCAACTCCCGTCGGAAATTCTCCAACTTCGACTCCGGCAAGCGTCCTTCGACGTAAGCCCGCGCATACATCCCCGGCGAAGCATGCCCCTGGAAATAGACCAAATCCCCAGCGTAACCCGACTCACCACGCCCTTTGAAGAAATGGTTGAAGGCAACTTCGTAAAGGGTCGCACTGCTGGCAAAGGTGCTGATATGCCCCCCCTGCCCTTTATTTTTCTTGTTCGCTCGAACGACCATCGCCATCGCGTTCCAGCGAATAATACTCTTGATCCGTCGCTCGATTTCCCGATTCCCGGGATATGCAGGCTGACTGACCAACGGAATGGAATTCACATACGGAGTCGTCGTCTCCGAAGGGATCACCACCCCGTCGCGCCGCGCACGATTCTCCAATGCCTTCACTAAATACCGAACCCGATCGGATCCCTTGCTCTTGTAAACATAATCGAGAGAGCCTAACCACTCACTCGTCTCCGCGGGGTCCACATCGATTTGGGCTTCGACTTGACCAGATGCGACGAGCACCGAAGGGTCCGCTTCACCAAGGAGTTTTGCGTCCGACATAGATTTCCGATTCTTGAGCGAGGGGTAGTTACGAGCTGGAATATCCTCTCCAGACCGTTTGTTTTAACATGGACGTATTGTCGCGAAAGCCCCCTTTTGATGGAAGATGAATCCAAGGGATTTTCGAAGGATTCCTCCTTGCAAAGGCAGGAAATCCCACATTAACGCACTCTGGACTCCTCCCAACGGCGGGTAATCCGAGACGAATTGCCCCGATTCACCCCTTCCTCCCCGGTCGCCACCCCCTCCTTCGAAGGGGAAGGCCAAGGCAAAATCGCGGCCAATCGCATGGCATTTAAATCCACCGAAGACTCTCCGGCAGAGGGGGACTGAAAAGCCGCGACTAGATGGGACATCGGCAGAACTTCTTTCGGAGTACACAGTGTTCCTTGCTCCAACTTGACCGCTACCGGCGGCCATTGGCTCGGACCAGGCAAGAGCCCTTCGAGCCGCACCCCTCCGGGACTCAACTCAACTCCCAGAGCGAATGACTCGATATTCTGACTCTCCCGCATTTGAGCTTCCCACGAGGAAGGCAACTGCAACCACTGCGAGGCTCTCCGCACCCAAGGAGTATTGACGAGCCCCTGTGCAATCTGCAGCTTCCCCTTCGCAAATAAAATCCGACCATCGCTGAAATTCAGACGCTCAATACTTGCCAAAGCATCACCGCGCAATACCGATCCCATTGGGCCTGTGAGATCTCCCAAGCTGATTCGATCGATATCCCCCTGGAACATCGCATCAGACTCCTCTACCCCCCACCGCGCGCGAAGCACTCCGCGAAATCTTGCATTAGCCCCCAGCGAACGTATCGATGGAAGCCATGCATGGAAATTCTCGATCCCTATCCAAGATTTGGGCGAAACAATCTCGAAACTTGTCGACAAATCATCAGGAGAATGACTGCGAACCACCTGCAACTCAACTTCACCAAATGGCTGATCAGCAAAAGCAAACTTCGTTTGTATCGACGACTTTTCCGACGTCGGACGCATCCACAGTTCGATTTGCCCGAGTTTGATCTGATCCCCCCCGCGATGAATGCTCAATCCATTCGGAACCGAGACAGCTAACATCATCTCGCGAGTTTGCGGTTTGCATAAAAAGCCATCGTGCATCAACTGCAACGACGATTCGAATTGCTCCCCATCAAGCACCGGATCCTTCAAAATCACCGACCAACCCTGCGCAGTCATCAATCCATCTAACTTAGGAATCTTGACCAACGGCGCATCTGTCTCTGGATGAAAAGCAACCACATCCTCAGCACGAAACTGCTCGGGGGCTAACCACTGCAGCGATCCGACTCGAACCCGAACTCCAAGGTTCGAACCCACACGCAACTCCCAACTGCGCTGTAAATACCCTTGATAGGCAGGGGACCAATACAACACGGTCATGATCCCCACCAATACCAACGGCGCAATCCCCCCGACGAGCAACCCTGCCCTCGCTAACGTTCTTCGAGTCCGTTCATGAAACGGCTTTATGGGGATCAATCGGCGAACCATAACCCTCTGCTAATACCCTATCTCCAGCAACGAATGCAACACCGTATCGGTGCTTCCGACCTTGATCCCAATCAAGCAGTTCGCATATCCTCCCAAAACTTCTTACCCACCTTCACCAACTTGTTTCGCTATCAATTACTTCCATTCCCCTTCGAGATAAGGAACTAAACATGGGTCTGATAAAAGAATTCAAAGAGTTCGCAATGCGAGGAAACGTGATCGATCTCGCTGTAGGGGTCGTCATCGGTGGCGCCTTTGGGAAAATCGTCGACTCCATGGTCAAAAACCTTATCATGCCGATCGTAGGTTTCCTCACCAAAGGAATCGATATCGCCAAACTCAACTACACCCCTCCCATCCCCGAGGGTGTGAAAATCGATCCGCCAACCCTAGCCTACGGGGCATTTCTGCAATCGGTGATCGACTTCCTAATCATCGCCGCCGCGATCTTCCTGATGGTCAAACTCCTCAATGCAGCCAAGGCACGATTCGAGGAAGCCAAAGCCGATGCGCCACCCGCTCCCCCATCCGAAGACATCCTGCTTCTGCGTGAAATTCGAGATAGCTTGGCAAATCGTAAGTAAATCAACGCCGAACACCCCTCCGTGGAGCGGACTTGTCCAGCCCCCATCACCAGTCCCAAGCCGTACACTCGCTACGGCTAATAGAACCGGCAGAATATCTTGATAAAGCCGAATAGAGTATCCGCTCGACTGTTGGGACAGCAAGGTTTGTGAAATAATGAGCAAGCGACTGGCAATTTAGCCAACAAGCATCCCTCCACGTCCGACCGGTCGTTGTAGATGCCCGCTTGCTCTCCTAACAAACCTGTTTTCTCAACCATGCAATCTCACAGAACTTCGCAGCTCGAACGAAAAACAGCCGAAACCCAAATCTCCCTGCGTTTAAACCTTGACGGTTCCGGCCAAAACTCAATCCATACTGGTGTCGGCTTCCTCGATCACATGCTGGTACTCTTCGCCCGCCACGCTCTTGTGGACCTCGAAGTCAAAGCCATCGGAGACTTGCAAGTCGATGCTCACCACACCACCGAAGACGTAGGCATCTGCCTAGGCCAAGCCTTCCGCGACTGCTTGGGTGACAAATCGGGGATCCGTCGCTACGGTCATATCGTCCTTCCCATGGAAGAAACACTCGCAACACTTGCAGTCGATTTCAGCGGACGAAGCTACTTGGTGTTTCAAGCCCCGATGCCATCGCAAAAAATCGGAGAGTTCGACAGCGAACTCGTCGAAGACTTCTGGCAAGCCTTCGCTACGAATGCTCAATGCAACCTCCATGTCCTTTTGCACTACGGTCGAAACACCCACCATATCGCCGAAGCCATCTTCAAGGGTGCCGCGCGAGCAATCCGACAGGCATGCGAACTTGACCCTCGTCAAACCGGTATCCCTAGCTCCAAAGGAGTCCTTTAAGACAATGTCCAGACAACACATCAAACGGCTTCTAAAAACTGCTTTGCGAATCGTCCCTACACTGAGCTTCTCGATCCACTTGGCATCTTCAAGCTTCCTATTTGTCCCAAGCTTAATGACCCACAGTGCGTTAGCTCAAGATACACCAGTTCAAGGCCGCCCGACTGCGAATCAATCCGACTCGAACGAAAACGCATTCGATGCAAAGCTCTCGGAACGCTTCCAAGCCTGGCTCGATGATCAATGCCAACGTCACCCCATGTTTGCAACCTACATGGGGAACCACGACTACGATCACCTACTCGATAACCTATCCCCCAAGGCTCGCGCAGCGGAATTGGAACACGATCGCACTACGCTCGCGGAACTGCAAAAAGATTTTAACCCAAAGCAACTCTCGCGCAACGCAGCCATCGATCTTGAAATCTGGCAACACTCCCTCGAATACCGAATTTGGCAAGCCACCGAACAAAACGATTTCGCTAACGATCCACGAACCTATCTGACCTACGCCTCCGATAGCGTCTTTACCCTCCTGACCCAATCTACACTTCCTAAACACCGCAACGTCGAGAATGCCGCTCGACGCATCGCTGAGATTCCAAAAATCGTCGAAGCCGCGAAAGCTTCCATTGGAAATCCCCCTCAGATCCTCACTGAAATCGCGATCAAACGAACCGATGGCGCTATCGCCTTCTACGAGAGTGATATCTTCTCCCTCACCGAAGAATCTCCGCAACTGAGCCCCCTACAAGCCCCTTGCCGAAATGCAGCGACGGCACTCAAGGAATTCAAACGATTTCTCGAACAAGAAATCCTTCCTCGCTCCAAAGGGACTTGGCGAATTGGAAAAGAAAAGTTTTCTAAAAAGCTGGAACTGGAACTCGATGCTGGACTCACCGCCGAACAAGTCATCGCTTCTGCGAACTCCGAGGCCGATCGCGTTGAACGCGAAATGTACTACGTCGCTAAACAACTCTGGTACACAACGCTCCCCAATACAACCCTTCCACCTGACGATGAAAACGGACGCCGAGAGACCATTCGACGCGTTCTCGCGGAACTCTCCAAAGAGCATGGCACACCGGAAACTCTCGTTCTCGATGCGAAGAAAACTGTCGATACGATCAAAGCGATGATTCGCTCCAAGCGAATCTTAACACTACCCGATCCAGATCAATGCGACATTATCGAGATGCCTGAATTCCAACGCGGATTTTCTGCCGCCTACCTCAATCCAGCCCCGGCTCTCGATCCAAACGCGAAAAGCTTATACGCTATCGCTCCACCACCCTCCGATTGGCCCGCAGAACGTCGCGATGCATTCTTCAAGGAATACAACAAGTACATGCTTCAGATCCTCACGATCCACGAAGCATACCCCGGACACTACGTCCAACTCGATTACTCCAATCGCGTGAAATCCCCCATCCGAAAAATCCTCTCCTCGGGGGTCTTCGCCGAAGGCTGGGCCGTCTACACCGAACAAATGATGCTTGATCAAGGCTACGGCGAAGGTGACCTCGCCCTGCGATTGCATCAACTCAAGTTCTATTTGCGAGCTGTCCTAAACGCCATCCTCGACCACTCCATGCATTGCACCGACATGAACGACGAGCAAGCCATGGAACTCCTCGTCGGTCGAGGTTACCAATCCGAAGCCGAGGCATATGGCAAAGTTCAACGTGCAAAACAAAGTTCATGCCAGCTGTCGACCTATTTCGTAGGCAGAACGGCCTTCTACAACCTTCGCCAAAACGTCCAGCGAAACCGAGCAGAGAATTTCAATCTCCAAGAGTTCCACGAGCAAGTACTCAACTGCGGGACCATCCCTGTGAAGTACTTGCCCGAGCTGGTTCGCTAATACTCGCTCTCATCGAACGCCCTGGGGCATTCTCAGCATTGCCCCTGGGCGTTGATATCTTCAGCTCGAGCCTGAACCTCAAAGGGATTGTCCCAATACGCATCCCCACCGCGAGCTTTGATCCAAATACTACTTATTAAATAGGCCGGCACAAACAACACTCCCCAGCGCTCGTACTGACGCACATGGACAATCTCGTGCGTCCAAGTCCCATAAAAAGCGGCTTCGTCGACCGCGAGTATCGTGTGCCCAAGAGTCATGGCCGCCGCTCCCCCAGGCACCATCGCGCGCTTCAACAGCCGCTCAACCGCAGGTCCGACCACCCCAAGTGTCCCGCGATACCGCACCAATCTGCGTTCCCCTCGCCATGGTACGGCCAAGAACGTCAAACCGATCACGGTGTAAATTGCGGGCCAAGCGTATCGGAATCCTTTGAACATGACGCTCGATATTCTCAACGCCGATTTCCGGTTTCGATTGATTGCCATCGCCCCCACCGCGTGTCCATTAGGACCGTCGATCCGGACTCTTGCTAAACCCACCAAGTCCCACAACTAGGAGGATCAAGGCTATAAGCAGGAAGCTTATCATCGAAAGATCCATTCGATCGTGAAGCGAGCTAGGGAACCAACTGTATGCTTTTGCATCAAGCATCGCGATTAACCCTGGTTGGAAATTCATGAAGGAAATCAGCACCGCTGCAATCGCACCACCTGCGATGTAACCCGAACTGAGCAACATCGCTGGGCTCGAATCATCTTCTGCTGTCTGAGACTTACGGTAGCGATCTATCACCCAACGAACCGCACCACCTACAAAAATCGGGGTCGATGCTGCCAAAGGCAAATACACACCGACCGCGAACGGCAAACTCGCAACGCCGCTGAGCTCCAGCGTTACCGCAATCAACACACCAATCAACACTAAACTCCAAGGCAATCGTCGATCTAGGATTCCGTCGATGATCAACTGCATCAGCACCGTCTTGGGCGCATCGAACTTGTTCTTCGTTACATCATTACCAAAATCATCTTCTTTCAGTCGCCCGTTGATCGCAGGGTCGACCAAGTAGACTGGCGTGCCATTGCCATCCAACAAGTATCGACCAGGTGGGACATCCTGATCGATCTCGGCTCTCCCCAAATTCAAAACAAAATACTCGGTCTTATCCGTTGCGTAAGGCCCGGAATGAACCGTATCTTTCGCCAACCCATCAGTCGGCAAACTGACTTGCGAAAACTCTTTGACCGCATTCTTGCTGTACGTGGAGTTCGCTTCATTCATCGCTAATAGAACTAACCCCACGACCAATGCACTCGTCAATGCTCCGATCAAAATCGCAATTTGCTGCGACCTCGGAGTCGCCCCTACCAAATGCCCTGTCTTCAACGCTTGTGCTGTACTCCCACCGTTCGACGATGCAATGCACACCACGCCAGCAATGGTCAACGCTGTAAGCTTGATCTCTTTGTTGATCTCCAACAAACCGGAGCTTCCAAGCCCTAAAAGAATCAAACAAGTCAACAAAAGCGTTGCGACAGTCATACCTGAAATGGGATTCGACGAAGAACCAATTTCCCCTGTCAGACGCGAAGCCACCGTCACAAACAGAAACCCGAAGACGACGATCATAAGCGCCGCTACAAATCCAGTGAATCCAAACCCAAGTCCAAGCTGGGGGACCATCATCAAAGCCAGCACTAAGATCAAGCTTCCCGAAAACACCAACCCAAGCGGCAGATCAAGCTCGGTGCGTTTGACCTGAACGCCGCTTCCGCTCGACTTGGCAGTTAAATCGCGAAAGCTCGTAATCATTGCCCCTATGATCACCGGCATCGCTTTTAGCATGCTCAAAATCCCACCGGCCGCCACAGCTCCCGCACCGATGTACAAAATATAGTTATTTCTTATCTGATCCTCCCCCATGTCTCGGATCAATTGCGTGCCGGGTGCAACTGGAGTCTCTAGCGAATCGCCGAAGTAGACGATCAAAGGACTGATCACCAGATAAGCCAATACGCCACCGGCAACCATGATACTTGCGATCCTCGGACCGATGATGTAACCGACACCGAGCAAGCTCGGCGAAAGCTCCATCGAGAGTGATGCACCTTTTAAACCAATCACTTTTTGAAGCGAAAGCTTGGCGAAATCTCCCCAAAGATGAACCGCTTGCATCAGAAACTGATACGCAAAACCGATTCCGAAACCAGAAAAGACAAACTTCGCTGTCGAACCACCCTTCTCTCCGGCGATCAAGACTTCCGCACAAGCCCTACCCTCGGGAAACGTGAGTTTATCGTGCTGCTGAACGATAAATGATTGACGCAAAGGGATCATTAGCAAAATCCCCAGCAAGCCACCGAAGACACTGATAGTCATCACCCTGACCACGTCGATATCGAAACCGAGCAAGAGCAGGGCGGGCATAATCAGCCCTACAGCAAAAGCCAACGACTCACCAGCGGAGCCGGTTGTCTGCACGATGTTGTTCTCAAGAATCGTAGTCTTGCGAACCCCAGTGATATTGCTGATCGCGCGAAACAACGTGATCGACAGAACCGCGACGGGGATCGATGCCGAAACGGTCAACCCAACCTTGAGCACCAAATACATCGACGAAGCACCGAAGATGATTCCCAACAAAGCACCCATCACGATGGGGAACCAAGTCAGTTCCGGGATACTTTGGTCTTCTGAAATAAATGGCTTATGAACTTCGTCTGTCATGGTTTATCCACGTTCGATTAGTCGATCCCGTGCATCATTTTTCGAATTTTCGGCGTGATCAACCAGATAAGTAACCCGGAAAGGATCGGAATGACGGTATAGATCAGGAAGAATACTTTCAGACCATAACGTTCCGAGATCGGATCGATATAGCTACCGGTCCAACCTGCAAGATAATTGGCGACCGCAGTGGCGATAAACCAAATGCCGAACATCAAACCTACAAGTTTCAAAGGTGCAAGCTTGCTAACGTAGGAAAGCCCAACAGGAGAGACGCAAAGTTCGCCCATGGTATGGAAGAAGTATGCAAGAATTAGCCACCACAGGCTGACAGTTGCCGATTTTGCTTCGCGATCAATACCGGAACTTCCCAGAGCAAGCACGCCGAAACCGATACCGAGCAATACTAACCCAAGTCCGAACTTCACCGGAGCCGACGGATTGAACTTGCTTTCCCAAACCTTGCTGAGCAACGGAGCTAGGGCAATGATGAAGAACGAATTGAGAATTCCAAACCAAGAGGCGGGTACCTCTGTCTCATTCTCCTGAATTTTTAAGACTTTGGCGGTGTAAACATTATCGAAAGCCTTCGCTTGATCCTGGTCGAGCAGTTTCAACTTACCATTCCCACTCTTGTTCTCACGATCCAGAAGAAGAATGGATTCACCTACATTCAGGGGAATGTCTGATTGGAATGTTCGTTCAAAGGCTTTTGGTTCCACTGCATCATTCGAACCAACCGTAGCGACGTTCATCTCGATCAAATAGGCCTTCATGTTGAACTCTTTATTGAGCATCCATAAAGCGATTGCCCAAATCAACACAAAGCTCAAGGCGATCGAGAAATTCGACCAAGGAATCTGCTTGTAGGTTGCAGCGATTAAACGAATCAGCACGTAGGTAACGAGAACCAACGGGATGATCGTCAAAAGAGTATTCGCCCAAAAGAAAGCATTCGCGCTGCTGCCGCTCAGGACACGACCAGTGTAATCTTTCGCGAAAATCGTCATCGACCCACCGGCTTGCTCAAAGGCCATCCAGAAGAAAATCGTGAAGAACGAAAGGATCCCAATAACCACCAGCCGATCCCGAACAACATTCTCTGGAATTGATGGCTCGCCATCGATTGCTCGAGCAGCTCCACCACCCCGGATACCACGTCTGCCGATCTCGCCGAAAATCGGCCGACCCAACGCAAACATGACCAACCCGAGGGCCATGAAAATACCAGCAAGTCCAAAGCCGTAGCTCCAGCCGACCTTCTCCCCGATGTATCCGCAAAACAGAATCCCAAGGAATGCTCCCGCGTTGATCCCCATGTAGAAGATCGTATAAGCTCCGTCTTTCTTGTCGGTTGCGTTCGCGTAGAGTTGTCCCACAATCGAGGAGATGTTCGGTTTGAAGAAACCATTGCCAACGATGAGCAAGCCCAAGCCTGTATAGAACCCAGTGGCGCTTTCGACAGCCATCGATGCGTGGCCGAGTGTCATGAGCAATGCACCGAGCATGACCGCACCTTGATAGCCAAGAAAACTATCGGCGATGATCCCACCGAGAATGGGTGTCAGATAAACCAAACCTGTGTAAGTCGCGTAGAGCTTAAGCGCATCTTCTCGAGACCACCCCCAACCGTTGTCGGCAACTTGGCTGACGAGAAACAAAACCAGCAATGCTCTCATCCCATAGTAACTAAACCGCTCCCACATCTCGGTAAAGAACAGAAGGAACAGACTCGGCTGATGACCGAAGATCTCTGCCGATTGAGGCTTGATGTTTTCCGCATTGCTCATGACTTACTTTATCTCCAACAGCTGTGCTGAACAAATATTTGTAACGGTGCTTAAATGCCGCTTGGCACGACGCTCTTCATCTTCTTCAAACCCAACGTTGCATTCTCGAGCGGATCCATTTTCCAATACTCGCGATTGAACAACTCAAGCGACAACACACCTCGAAATCCAGATGCAAATACCGTCTTGAGAATCTCTCCAATCGGTGCGATTCCATCCCCGGGATAAACCCGATCCGAATCATTGATCTTATCGCGTGGCATGTCGGGATAGTCGTTCATGTGGAACACATGGATCTTGTTCCCTGCAAGCAACCCGAGATCATTGAAATTCGAGCCACCCTTGTACAGATGGTAAACGTCCGGCAATACACAAGCGTCCGGATGCTGTGCTGCCGCCGCGACATGCAACACCTCAGAAAGCTTGGAAAGGTTCTTGGAAAATCCCCAGACTTCCAACTGCGGCAAACACCCGACTTGCTTCCCTAATTCCAACAAGGCACGGTATCTTTCCCCCGAAAGGTTCAAGTCGACCAAGTCACCATCGGTCGCTCCTGCCGGAGGTGCCGCAATTCGCTTGCCACCCAAGGCAACGACGATCTCCATCTCTCGCTTGGCTTGTTCAAGTGCCTTCTGATGCGCCGATTTGTCGGCGAGGATCCAAGGTGCAAAGGCAATTGAACTTTCCAACGTCAACCCAGCGTCCGCAATCCGCTTCTTCAAATCACTCAGGGTTCCACCGCCAGAGGTGTACTTGTCTACATCTCGCAACCAAATCTCCATCGAGTCATATCCCGCCTTCTGAGCTATAGAGACTTGCTCGACAATCGGTATGACTTCCCCATGAATGGTGCTCGTGTTCAAACAGTATTTCAAGGGTCGTACTCCTTCGTTGTTCAAAGTTTGCGGATAAGGATTCGGTTGCGGATTGGCTTGTAGTTCAGTTCCCGCCAATCCCATCAAGACACACGCGCCACCAACAAGCCCACTTCCTAGAAAACCACGACGATCGAGCGATTCTCGCGAACCTGGTAGCTCCATCGAACCAGTCACAGCACGTTCACCGGTGAAGGGAATACTACCTTCGACTGCACTATCAGCAGAGTCTGCACAAGATGCTTGCTGATCAAGCAAACTAGCCGTTCTCGGCATATCCATATCGGTTTCCTAGATTACTAAGTATGAAAGATGAACCATGTGGCATGAAGACGATTTCGAATCCGTGCGTGTGAAATGTCGAGCGAATTGTAACAGGATTTTTTCCCCGCGTCGCATCTTCCACTCACTCACTCTTCGAGTTCCCTTGAAAAGCCAACAAGAAAACAATGACCATCCCCCCCATCATCCAATCACCGGCAATCACAACCAATCCGATCGCAAGCAATGCCGAACTGAGCACCGCGAATCCCCACGAACGACGATTCACCAAGAAAATCGCTGTCGAAAAGTGCACGGCAAGCAAACCCATGGTGGCCAGTTGCCCCCAAAGACTCGACCTCGTCAACACCCCCAACAGCCCCGCCCCTTGCTCGGATAAAACAGCTGCCGCAGTCCCGTTCCACCACGCGACTTGCTGCAGCATACTCGTCGCTGCCAAGACCAACCACAAAATCCAGTGGACTTGCATGCACCGCATCGCCAAATTGGACAACACTCGATACTCACTCGCCGAAGATTCCTTCTGCGAACCAATGCCAATACCACCGCGTCCCACTTGGCTCGAACCAAACCAACTCATGCCTGGTTCTATCGCAAGATATAACAAAGCTGCTATCTGAAGCATCTCGGCAGGGAGAGTTAACCAAGGAGATCGCTGATGGATCATCACCACCGCCCCCCATACTAATAAGACGACAACTCGACCACCGAACCCGATCACCATCAACGCACTTGCTACCAACCCAACCAAACATATCCCCCAAGCAACCCCACTTGAATTCCAACCATAAAGCAACGACCACCGATATTCGCTTCCCGTCCCCTCCATTCCCTGACCTATCAAGTAATGCCCCACGGATTCATTCAGCCAACCCTTGCCAGTCAACCAATCCGGAACCCATAGGCAATGCAGGAGGAACTGCAAACACATCACCAACCCTAGCGCTATTCGCACTGTAGTGTTGATCGAGTTTGATGTAGCGGAAAACCAAAAAGTATCCCAAGCTTGCGCCATGTTGCGGTAAAACTCCAGCGTCCACGGCTTGTCCGATCGATCCAACGTCATCCTCGATTTCCAATCCACAAAAAAACTCTTATCTTGCGACCCACCGGCCCTGCAACTTATCGCTTACCAACAACCGGGACCGTTCGAGTCGGCTCCATCGCTGGCACCAACGTCGTCTCGCCATCCTCTAACTCAACCACCGTCGCTTCAAACAACGTCTCAGACTCGAGCACTTGACCATCCGCAGATGCGGTCTCCTTGCCAATCAAACGAATCGCTTCAATATCCATCCCTTCGGCTTTCCCTTTCTCCACCAAGGAAAGAGCAAGCAGGCCGATCCCTTCTTCGTCGCCGTTAACCGCTAAAGCACCGGCGACCTGCATCAACCGTCGCCAACGTGAATCACCCTTACCTGCTCCGCCCCTTACGGAGCCTTCCCAGCTATTCCAAACCCGACTCTCCTTGTCGGATTTGATCGACACCTCCACCGGCCGGTCATACGTTTCGGAGCCGATCAACGACATCGGAGCGAGTTCCGTGTACCAACCAAGCGGGATCGTGTACGCCTGGATCGCTTGCAACGCATCGTCCGCCCAAGGCATTCGTCGCAAGCTGTTGTTCGAAAAGTAAATCAAGCCGATCACGAAAAAATGAAAGAGCAGAAACAACGATACCACCAGTTTGAGAAAGCCCCCCATCTTGCCCGATCCCGACATTCCATCAGCCGAATGTGACTGCACTGGTACCACCTTGGATGCGACAAAAGCTTGAGTTTCTAGTTGCGAGCCGATTGCCCGCTCAGGGGTCATTTGACCGACTGTCGATGGACTAGAACTTTTCTGATTAGAACTTTTCGGTGACATGCGCCCTGAGTTCGCTTCCATGAAGTTTCTTGCGGTATGTTTTCTTGCAGTTTGTAACGGATGAATATTCCTACCGATCACATCGGACGTGCTATTCTGCTGAGCTATTTGGCGGTGCTATCCGGCTGAGCTATTTGGAGGGGTATTAGACTCGGGAATAAGAAGTCGCTAAAGTGATGCTGGATTGGAATTTGTAATGGTAATCGGATTCCGACTTCGAAAAAGCCACAATAACTTCAGGAGCTTGCCATGGAATCCAAGGATTCCCAACCAACAGCATCCAAGGAAATCTCAACGGCGCCCCGTCCAACCGTTGAGTTGGAATACACAAGTATTCCTTGTTGCCCGGTTTGCTCAGGGCGTTTGATCGAAATCCGCGCGAAATTCCAGTGTTCCAAATGCCACCGAATCTGCGAAACATGCTGCGAAGGAGGTCGCGGGTAACCCTTGACGCATTCTGCCCTTGGGGCATAGACTCTAGACCTTTTCCAAGCCACTTTCTCGGCCACTTTTTCAACGAGACATTCCTGTGCCAGCGACTTGCGTAATCGGTTTGCAATGGGGTGATGAAGCCAAAGGTAAACTCGTAGACCTTTTAGCTCCAAAACATGACGTCGTTGTCCGCTATCAAGGTGGGGCCAACGCTGGCCATACTGTCGTAAGCGGAAAGGAAGTCTACAAGCTTCATCACGTTCCCTCCGGAATCCTTGCTCCACAAATTCAAAACGTGATCGCTCCGGGTGTCGTGATCGAACCGAACATGCTCATCCAAGAGCTTACCGGTCTCGAAGCACGCGGCATCTCCCCACGAAGCAACTTGAAAATCAGCGAACGCGCCCACGTAGTGATGCCTTGGCATCTCCTCGAAGACCGTGCGATGAACAAAACGGTCGTCAACGGCGAGAGTATCGGCACGACGAACCGTGGAATCGGGCCATGCTACCGTGACAAAGTCGGCCGAACCTATGCGATGCGCATGGCGGATCTGGTAAGCCCTGAACTACCAAATCGAATTGAAGAGATTATCCGAGCCAAACGAACGCTGCTCGCATCTTTGATCTCCTCAGAAGAACTCGCCGAACTCGATCCTGAGAAAATTACCGCCGTATGCCAACGATGGGCTCAATCCCTCGGCGGAATGATCGGTGATACTACTTACTTCCTCCACGACCAACTCGATGCTGGGAAGAAACTGCTCATGGAAGGAGCCCAAGGCTCCTTGCTCGATATCGATCACGGAACATTCCCCTTCGTCACCAGCAGCAACGCGTCGGGTGTCGGGGTTTGTAGCGGCTCAGGCGTTCCACCACGTGCCATCAAGCGCATGATCGGGGTCGCCAAAGCCTACTCCACGCGTGTCGGTGGCGGCCCATTCCCAACGGAACTCCTCGACGAGACCGGTAATAAGATTCGTGAAATCGGAAGAGAATACGGGACCACCACCGGTCGCCCTCGCCGATGCGGGTGGTTCGATGCCGTCGCCGTTCGCTACACCGCACGACTCAGTGGCGCAGATTACCTCTCCTTGATGATGCTCGACGTCCTGAGCCACTTCGAAGAACTCAAGGTATGTGTCGCTTATGAAATCGATGGCGAGCGAACCGATCGACTTCCATGCCAACCCGAACTGCTGCGTCGTTGCAAACCCGTCTACGAAACCCTTCCGGGTTGGAACCAAGACGTAACCTCCGTTCGCAAGCTTGAGGATTTCCCACTCAAGGCTCGGCAGTATATGGATCGCATCTCCGAATTGATCTCCGTGCCGTTGGGAGTCCTCTCGGTCGGCCCAGACAGAGAACAAACCATTTTCCTGATCTAAACCAAGTTTTCGTGGAAGCTGGTCCGGTGTATGGGCATCTTCAGCAGGCGTAAAAACAAAGCGTCGATAGATTCGATTAACAAGTCGATCGACCCGAACCGTCTGCCTAAACATATCGCCATCATCATGGATGGGAACGGGCGATGGGCCCGCTCGCGAGGTCTGCCGCGAATCGAAGGCCATCGCCAAGGTGCGAATTCCGTCGAAGCAGCCCTGACTGCTTGCGGCGAACTTGGAATCCCCTACCTGACCCTCTACGCATTCTCAAATGAGAATTGGAAGCGTCCCAAAGAAGAACTCGACTTCTTGATGGGCTTGCTAAGAACCTACCTTGCGAATCAAACAGAACGTCTGATCAAGAACGGGGTTCGTTTGCAAGTCATCGGACGTCGCGACGGGTTATCGCCCGATGTGATCGATGCGATCGATCAAGCCATCGAGAAATGCAAAGATGGTGCAAAGCAAACTTTAGTTCTTGCAATCAACTACGGTTCAAGGCAAGAGATCGTCGATGCCGTTCGCGAAATCGCATTTGATGTTCAACAAGGTCGTATCAACATCGAATCTATCGATGAGTCAACTATTGCCAAACATCTATACACCCGCGACTATCCAGATCCAGACCTCTTGATCCGCACCAGCGGCGAGATGCGAATAAGCAATTTTCTGCTCTGGCAAATCAGCTATGCAGAACTTCTGGTCACCAGCAAAGCTTGGCCTGAGTTCGGCAAAGAAGATCTCTATGCGGCAGTCGCCCAATACGGCAAACGAAATAGGCGATTCGGCGGTATCTAACCAGGAGCCTTGCGAGTGGTTCTCTGCGACCTAGCCCAATCTGCCGACACAACCTCCCACATCGACCCAGCCGTATGGCTTGCAATTGCGGTACTTGCCCTGTGCGCAGTCCTCTTCGGACTATGGGTCAGGATCCTCCTACTAAAAAACAAACAACTGCAACGCGAACTGCTCGATGCGCACCAAACAGCGCTCAGCGACCCGCTTACCGGACTGCTCAATCGTCGCGCTTGGTCGAGATTCCTCGATGAGCTTGCAATCCAAGCGACCCACAATCCGCAATCGACTCAGAACCTGTGGATGATCATTCTCGACATCGATCGATTCAAACAAGTCAACGATCAGTTTAGCCACAGAATCGGAGACGAAGCCTTAACCGAATTCTCGATGAGGCTTCGACAAGCGTTTCCCAGCGCACACCTCTCGCGTATCGGCGGGGAAGAATTTTCAATCATCATGAGATCAAACCGCGAACAAGTGATCAACGACGTAAAGCGTTTTCTCGAAAAGATCGATCAGCGTCCACTTGAGCTCCCGAGTCATTCAGTACACGTGACCTGCAGTGCCGGTGCTGCACTGTGTTCACCGGACTCTCTCTCACAGGATTGGTTCCAACGCGCCGACTTGGCCATGTATCAAGCGAAGGAACTTGGTGGCAACCAAGCTGTTATCCTCGCATCGCGATAGATCAAGATCGTTCCGAATATCTCACTTTAGTGAAAACATTTGTAAATCCGAAACGCACATTTACACACGAACTCCGGAACCGATCCTTCTGCGATTATCTTCCGCCTCAACAAATGAAACATTCAGTCGTGCGCGCTGTCGACTTTGCCCAATCGAACAAGTATCTTAAGAACCTCGTGAAAACCAATTCAAAACTCTTCAAAACCAACCTCATGAAATCCTCAACCACAATGCCTTGCATCCAATCACCCCTTAGCGGAATTGCACACTGCTTCGCCTTAGCGCTATGCGGACTCCTAGCGATCAGTAGCGATAGTCTTGCACAAGACGCCAACAAACCGGCAATCGATCCTTCGGGAACTTGGCGATGGGAATATGAATACGAATCGCAAACCATCAAAGATCAACTAAAGCTTGAACTCTCTCCAGGAAACTCCTCTGCAAATGAGAGGACAGTCGAAGGCAAATATGAGAGTTCCACCGGTCGCAAGCGTGACATTCGCAACGGTAAGGTCGTAGGCTCTTCGCTCACCTTCGAGATGACCATCGATTACAAAGGGATGGACGTCCAGCTTGCATTTACAGGTTCGATCAAAAACGACACCCTTACCGGCACCGTAAAAGCGACCTCGAACGAAGGGGCCCTGGATTTACCTTGGAATGCAAATCGTAGTGTTCAGAACGATGATGTCTTAGGAACTTGGAAACTTCGGATTGATGCCAATGGCCAATTACTTGAACCTGTTGTGACGATCAGCAAAGAAGGAGATGCGCTCAAGGCCCGCTACAAATCGGGAGGCGCAACGGAACTTGCACTCGATGCACAAAAAGTAAAGATTGACAAAAACGAACTCTGCTTTTCAATCGAAGCCGAATTCCAAGGAACGAAAATCAAAGCCGACTTCATGGGCCGTCCCTATGGCGAGAGAATCCAAGGAAACATCGATTACGTCCTTGGAACAGATGTTGGAGAGGTTGAATTTACCGGCAAGCGACAGCCGGAAAACGCACAGTAGTTTTCCGTACCGAAGCAACTTGGGTGGTTCTTTGTAACAGCGATCAAACTCACAAGCTCGGTTGATTCTCAACTGAGCTCGTACGGATCGGCGAAGGCTCCGAAGGCCCCCAAGCCACCGTCGACGGCTAGATCCGTGCCGGTGATGAATGATGCATCCTGACTGCTGAGCCACAGCACCGCATTAGCCACTTCGTTCGGCTGACCAATCCTACCCAACGGATGACGATTCGCTAACTCACTCTCCCCACCTTGAGCCTCAAGGGTCGCTCGAACCAAAGGGGTATCGATCGCACCAGGTGATACACTCACCACTCGAATCCCATCTCTTGCATACTCCACTCCCCATTGCATCGCTTGCAAAATATTGGCCGCTTTGATCGGACCATAAATGGGTACTCCACGCGTCGTGCGATGCGCTTGGCCACTCGCTATGTTGACCACCACCCCCGAACCTTGCTGCCGCATCGCTCGCAGTGCGTACTTCGCCATCCACGTATATCCGAGAAAATTAATCCCCACCATCCGCTTCACGTCCGATTCCTGCAACGACTCAACCGGAACATACGATGCGGCCGGTTGTATCGCGGCATTGTTGACCAACACATCCAACCCACCGAACTGCTCCATCGCAATTTGGACTACACGCTCGCAGTCGAACTCCTGCGAGACATCCGCTTTCACGAAATGGACGCGCTCATCACTTAAATCGGGATACTCGGTGATGTCCGCACAAACTACCCGTGCTCCCGCCTGAGAAAAACCTCGACAGATCGCTAACCCAATACCATTGCTACCACCAGTGACTACAACCACTCGCCCCGAATGCTCGTAACGCACTGTTCCCTGAGGACGATTCCCAACGCTGCGTTGCTGTGCCATAACTTTCTCTTCCTACTCGGTTACTCGCTACCCCGGCCCGAGGTCTCTGTGCGTTGCTCCACATCCCGTATTCGCCATGCGATTCGCAATCCGAGCCAGGAATTGCTTTTCCCACAACCGGATTGCACCTGACCGGATTAAAAACACAAGCTTCATGGGTCACGATCAGCTCAGGACACACGCCCGAGAGAATACGTTTTCAATCGAACTAGCATACCATTTTACTCCCTGGATGAGTTACACTGGGGACGAATAGTTTTGTCCTCTCACCCACCTCAATCTCTAATTTCTGGAGCCCTCCATGAGCCAATCTCGCCGCCTTTTCCTTTCCAATACCGCTGCGGTTATTGCAGCGTCGCATGCCGCAAGCGGCTTGCGTGCAGCCAACAAAGACGAACAACGACTGCGACTCGCAAGCATCGGTGTCGGCGGCATGGGTGCTGCTGATCTCGGTTCTCTCAGCTCCCACCCCAAAGTCGATGTCGTTGCACTTTGCGACGTGGATTCAAACAACTTGATGTCCGCTGCCCAACGTCATCCAAAAGCGAAACTATTCAGCGACTTCAGAAAAATGTTCGCCGAAATCGCCGGTGAAATCGATGCTGTCTCCGTCTCGACCCCAGACCACACCCACGCTCCGGCTGCCATGACAGCCATGAACTACGGCAAACATGTCTACTGCCAAAAACCTCTGACCCACGACGTCTACGAGTCCCGGCAACTGCGACTCATTGCGGAAAAGAAAAAAGTCGTCACCCAAATGGGTACCCAAATCCACTCCGCTAGCGCTTACCGCACCGCTGTGAAACTTGTCCAAAGCGGCGTGATCGGAAAGATCCGAGAAACGCACTCTTGGAGCAATAAGACTTGGGGCTACGAAGGCCCAGACCCAGAACCAACCCCAGTCCCCGAAAACTTGCAATGGGACCTCTGGCTCGGAACCGCCCCAGAACGACCTTTCGCCCAAGGTCACTTCCATCCAGGCAACTGGCGCAAATGGTACGACTACGGGTGTGGAACCATGGGGGATATGGCGATCCACATCCTCGATCCTGTCTTCTCCGCTTTGAAACTCGGAAACCCATCGCGCGTGATCTCCAGCAGCTCCGCTGCACCGAAAAAATCCTTCGGTATGCAAAACCACACTCGATACACGTTCCCTGCATCACCATTCACCACCCCAGACTTCATCCTCACTTGGAGCGATGGCGGGAAAATGCCCGACACTTCCTCATGGCCCCTCGAAGGCGCAGATGGCAAACCAATCGGATTGCCCGATCAAGGCTCACTATTCCTTGGCGAAAAAGGAGCGATCCTTCTTCCCCACGTCGCAATGCCTGTTCTGCTTCCAGCGAAATCCTTCGCGGATTACAAAATTGAAGCAGCTCCCGATGGAAACCACTACCACCTCTTCGTCGAGGCTTGCTTAGGCGGAGCCCCTACCACCGCTCATTTCGGTTACGCCGGACCACTGACCGAAGCGGTCTTGCTCGGCACCCTTGCGAACCGGTTCCCTGGAAGCGAGTTGCAGTGGAACGCGGAACAAATCGCAATCCCGAATCACGAACTAGCAAACGCCCTGCTTCGACGCAATTACCGCAAGGGATACGAAGTCGACAACTTATCATAACTTCGTTCTTTCTCATGAAAGCCCCCTCCTTTGCGTGCACTTGCGATTGGATCCTACCCGTCGACTCTCCTCCGATTCCAAACGGCTGGATTGTCGTCGTCGACGGTATCATTGATTTCGTTGGGGATCAGCTTCCCCAACGATTCAAATCGCTTCCGCAAAGGAATCTCGGCCATGGAGCAATCCTTCCCGGATTGATAAACTCCCACTGCCATCTGGAATTCAGCGATCTTGAAGTACCAATCAACGTCCCCGATCAAGGCTGTATCGTCGATTGGCTCTCTGAAGTAATCAAACATCGCCGAAGCCTCGCGGGCTCGATGACCGACCCGATCGCCCATCGCCGTGCGACCTACGAGAAAGGTTTGCGCGAAGCGTATTGCACAGGCACCCGTTTCCTGATCGACAACATTACAGCCCCTTGGTCAGCCGATTGGGTAGCTCAGGCCGCCGGTGACTTCGGGGCAATCGGTTTGCGGGTCGCAAGTGCAATCGAACTCGTGGATGTCACGCAGCAACGAGCAGGGGAGACCCTTAAATTCGCTAAAGATGTATTATCTACTCCTGCGACATCCTCATCGTTATTAGCTGCCGGACTCGCTCCCCACGCTCCCTATACCGCATCCAAGCGACTTGTAGCACAAGCCGTCTCGATAGCCAACGAAAAAAACACTTGGGTCTCCATGCATTTGGCTGAATCGACTCAAGAGTTGTCATGGACCAAGGATCGAACGGGGCCGTTTGCGAACTGGATCACTCCATGGACAGATGACGAGCATCGTCGCGAGATAGGGACCATCGAAGACATACTGCTACTATTGCAAGCGGCACCGAAAACCCTTATCGCCCACGGAAATTATCTTTCGCAAAGTGCGATCGATATCTTAGCGCAATCCCCTAATCAATTCGCCGTCGTATACTGCCCGCGCACACATCGTCACTTTGGACACGCAAAGCACCCACTTGTCGACCTAGTGCTCGCGGGCGTCCCGATCCTGCTGGGAACAGACTCTCGCGCTTCGAATCCAGATCTCTCAATCTTCCGTGAATGGCAAACCGCTTGCAGGGAATTTCCAGAAATCCACCCTAGGCAACTCCTTACCTATTGCACCACGAGCCCACGCAATTTCTTTTCGACTTCCGAACAATTCGGCAAACTAGCCGAGCGATATCCTCCCGCCCTGACTTGGATCTCTTTTCAAACGCAGACGCCGGATTTCATACTCAATTCATCCACGATCCGAGATTCCGATGACCAATCTCTGTGGCTGCATATGCTCACCGCAAATGACACCTGTCCAATCGAACTCCACCCATCCCTCCGGGCATTCTTCGCTGAGTAACCCGATCCCATCAACGCTCAACATGGGCAAGACGTAGTAATGAGCGGCGAGAACCACATGCATACCTCTAAGCGTCGCAAGCTACCGGCAAACGTCTGGCTACTTTGCTTCGTCTCGTTCTTCGCCGACATATCGAGCGAGATGATGTATCCACTTCTGCCGCTCTTCGTCATCGGCGTTCTTGGCGCGAATGAAATCCAACTCGGCGCCATGGAAGGTGCAGCCGTCCTGCTGGTCTCCCTGATGAGCGCTTACGCTGGTATTCGAAGCGATCGCTCAGCATCAACCACTGGCCGCACCCGTTGGTTGCACTGGGGATACGGCCTGCCTGTCTTCGGGAAAACCTTGATCGCATTTGCAACCTCCTGGGGATGGATCTTCACCGGTCGCATGTTCGACCGATTCGGAAAAGGACTGCGGGGTGCACCTCGCGATGCCTTGATCGTCGATTCCGTACCAAGCGATCAACGAGGCGAAGCCTTCGGGCTTCACCGCGCTCTCGATACGGCAGGTGCCCTCGTCGGTGTCCTCATCGCTGCATTCCTCCTTTGGTACCTGACGGGTACGCCCGATCAATCCCACATTGCTACAACGCCGACACTATCCCTCGATTCCTTTCAGCAAATATTTCTTGTTTCCGCAATTCTCGGATTGGCATCTTGGGGACTGACCTTTCTCGTCCGCGAACCTCACGAGAAGATGGATCCTGACACCGATAAAGTCATCCTCAACCAATCTGTTTCGGTTGATCCTTCGAAATCGATGACATCTCTTGAGAGAATCCGAGCACTCCCGAAATCCTACTGGTCTGTGATTTTGATGCTGATCATTTTTGCTTTGGCAAACAGCAGCGACACATTCCTACTTTTGCGGGTCAGCGAATTGGGATTCTCTCCCTGGGCCGTTGTCCTTGCGTATGCCATCTACAACATTGTTTATGCAGCACTTAGTTATCCAATTGGGCTGTTGAGCGATCGCATCGGTCGATGGAAACTAATCGCCGCTGGTTGGTTGATCTATGCTCTGGTGTATGCGGGTTTTGCTCTACTATCCCAAGCGAACCATCTCGCTGTCTGGGGTCTACTTGCCATCTACGGAGTCTATATTGCACTTACCGATGGGGTTGGCAAAGCCCTCGTCGCTGACGTCGCTCCCAAAAGCCATCGAGGAACCGCCATGGGCATTTACTACGCTTTAACCGGGATCGCATCGCTAGTCTCAAGCGTCCTAACGGGTTGGATCTGGCATCAAGCCGGGGCTGCTACGGCACTTCTAACCAGCGCGGCATTTGCTCTTGTCGCCCTAGCTCTCCTCGCAACTCATCGGCACGATCCTCGATCCCAAGCCAACCCTACTTTACCCTAATACATTTGCATTAAGTCTTATTTCCATGTTTGCTCACTCACATAGAACTGTTCAAACGCCAAGTGCCCGTTACTTACGATGGCATCACCAGATACTCCTCGCCATGAGTCTGTGTGCCTGCACGCTACTTTGGAATGCTGTTGGGTTTGCTCAAGACAAATCGCAAGAGGCCGCAGAAGGAGACCTTGAACGCAGCGCTCGCAGCATTCTAAGAGATCACTGCTTGGAGTGCCACGCACAGAGCGTAACCGAAGGTGGACTGCGCCTTGATCATCGAGAAGGTTTATTGAGCGGTGGCGACTCAGGAAACGCAATTGAACTTGGCAAAAGCGATGCAAGCTTACTCATCGCGCGCATCACCGCGAGCGACTCGAGCCGAATGCCACCGAATGGCAAACCCCTCCAAAGCGAACAAATTGAAATCCTTCGGCGTTTCATCGATGCAAATGCCCCATGGGGGGATGAACCACTCGCAGATCCTCGCTTGAACCATTGGGCATGGAAGAACATCCCACTGAAAATCGACGTTCCAGATGTACCGCCAGATACACAGGCAACGACTCCGATCGATCGATTCCTCTTCGACGAAATGAGCAAACAGGGTATCGTTCCCCTTCCCCGTGCAACGCGAGAGATATTGATCCGCCGATTGAGCTACGACGTGCTCGGTACCCCCCCCACACCAGATGAAGTGGATCGATTTGTAAACGACAATTCAACCGACGCTTGGGAGCGGTTAGTCGATCAAGCGTTAGCATCTCCTCAATACGGAGAGCGGTGGGCAAGGCATTGGCTAGATATCGCTCATTATGCAGATACACATGGGTTCGAACGCGATCAACGCCGCGACAATGCTTGGCCCTACCGCGATTGGGTTATCGATGCTTTCAACTCTGACATGCCTTTCGATACATTCCTACAACACCAAATTGCCGGCGATGTCCTTCAAAAGCCCACCGACGAGTCGACCATCGCATCGAGCTTCCTCGCTGTCGGCCCTTGGGACTTTGTCGGACAGATCGAAACCCCAAGTCCGGTGATCAAGCGTCTTGCAAGAGCCGACGATTTAGACGATATCGTCACGCAAGTCATGACAAGCGTATGCGGGCTGACGATTCATTGCGCAAGGTGCCACGACCACAAACTCGATCCTATCCGCCAAAGCGAATACTACTCGTTGACGGCAGTATTCTCAGGAGTTAAACGAGGTGATCGAGTGGTCTCAGAAGCACAATTGCAGTCGATCGAATCGAAGAGACAACTTCTCAAAACTCAGAAAGACCAAGTCGATCAAGAGCTTCTTCAATTGACCCATGGGCTATCCCTGGCAGACATCGTCGGGGGCGGAAATGGATTTGGGACTGGAAAGCTTGGTGCTGGAATCGATCCTAGCACCGGACAAGTTCGATCACCGAGTGAGAAATCTGGCTTTCTCGATGGTGTCGTGGCAAACCGACTCAACCCTACAAGCTCCCTATGGATCGATTCGGTCTTTGTCCCGAATGGCATTGTCCAAAATGGATCAGCCGCTGGCCCCGATGCACAGTTGAGCAACGAACTGAAAATATCCACAACGGGCGTCGTCACAGATTGCATCCCACCGACCGATACGAAAGTCTGGGATGCCATCCGAAACGGACCGGTAAACTCTCAGTTCTCAGCAAGCCTGGGCGATACAGACTGCTCTCCACCGAGTCACAGCATGCTTGCACTGCATGCGAATGCAGGGATCACTTTTCGAATGGAGTATGCTGAGCTGAGCAAAGCATTTGTAAACGAGCAACCATCCAGCCAGCTACAGAGCCCAAAGTCATTTGTCTTCACCGCCAAAGTCGGTTACTTCGGCCAGACGCCAACCGCTGGAGCGGATGTCCATGTGCTTGTCGACGGAAAAGTTGTTTTTAAGCGACTCGGGCTCGGTCGTAACGATGGCCTCCAAGACATCCGCTGCGAGCTTGGACCGCACAACAACTACCTCACGTTGATCGCAACCGATGCGGGAAACGGGATCAGTCACGACCAAGTCTGCTTCATCGATGCTTCCGTTGCTCCCTTGCAAGACGAGAAACTGCTAGGCGAAGAGTCGCTTGGCGAGAAATCGCAAGATAAGAAAAATAGAATCGAAGCGCTTCGCAAGCATTCGCAGTCACTAGCAGACGACTTAAAGTCCTTACCGGAACCCCGGCGAGTCTATGGTGTGAAAGCTGAAACGCCTTCTGAGACACGTCGCATGCATCGCGGAAACCCCGAGGACCTACGGGAAACCGTTAAGCCTTCCGTCGTTTCCTGCGTTGGGCCGGTACTTGCGGACATCGAAACTCTCAACGAGCAATCAACCGATGCTCAGCGTCGAATTGCCCTCGCGAATTGGTTGACTTCTGTCGACAACCCTCTTCCTGCTCGCGTCATGGTCAATCGCCTATGGCAGCATCATTTTGGAAAAGGGTTGGTCGCAACCCCAAGTGATTTCGGACTTGGCGGTGCGATGCCATCTCACCCAGAGTTACTAGATTGGTTAGCCCAACAGTTTCAATCAAACGGCTGGTCAATCAAGCGAATCCATCGAATGATTCTGCTTTCGGACGCTTATCAACGAAGCTCTTCAGGTAGCAACGAATTAGCGACTACAACGGATAATCAAAACGGGTTGCTTTGGCGTCAGAATCCGAGGCGATTAGATGCAGAATCGCTGCGGGATGCGATGTTAAGCGTTTCCGGATCTTTGAATCGAACGATGTATGGACCCGGTTATCGCGATTTTGAATACCAAGAAGAATATGCACCCGTTTACAAGCACCGAGTAATCGATGCCCCAGAAGTGTTTCGCCGAAGCATCTATCGATTCATAGTCCGCACCACCCCTCACCCTTTCTTAACCACACTTGATTGTCCTAATCCTGCGACACTTACGCCGGTGCGAAACACAACAACCACCGCTATCCAGTCCTTGGCCACCCTCAATAACGCATTTGTTCTGCAACAAAGTGAGCAACTCGAAAATCGCGTGAAACGCGAAATCGGGGACGCCCCGGATGACCAAGCTAGACTGGCAATTCGATTGGCATTCGGTCGGCAAGCATCCCAAGAGGAGATCGCAAGCGGAAAAGAGTTGATCCGAGAAGCTGGCTTGTTTCAGTTGTGTCGAATCCTACTAAACACAAATGAATTCGTTTATGTCGACTGATGAACGTCAGTCCCCCCAATCAATTTGCACATGACTCGACCGGTTTGCACGTAACATAAAGAGAGACAACGACAATGCAAAAGACCGAGCCCAAAACAAGCATTCAATCTCCGACCACATCCGCTCGCCGCGATTGGTTGATGCGTCTCGGAAGCGGCTTGGGTGCCATCGCTTGCTCGACCTTGCTACAGAAGCAAGCTTCAGGAACCGCGCGTACACAAGAAGGCAAACGAGGGCTTCATCATGCTCCAAAAGCCAAACATGTGATTGAGATTTTTTGTCCAGGGGGACTGAGCCATGTCGACACTTGGGACTACAAACCCGAGCTTGAACGTTTGCATGGAACACCCTTTGATGCGGAACTCGGCAAACAGACATTTGCGGGGGTTGCAGGGACTCATGCAAAGAGTTTTTGGCCCTTTCAACAACGGGGTCAATCAGGTTTGTGGATATCGGATCTATTCCCCCAACTCTCCCGTTGCGCTGATGACCTTGCGTTCATCCACTCGATGCAGAGCAAATCAGCGTTGCATGGCCCAGCGATGTTCATGATGAATAGCGGATTCATCCAACCAGGTTTTCCTTCTATGGGATCATGGGTTACGTATGCCCTTGGAAGCGAAACCGATAACCTTCCGGAATTTGTCGTATTGCCCGATACAAGAGGGTTGCCACCGGGAGGAATCATCAATTGGGGAGCAGGGTTTCTACCTGCGGTACATCAAGGGACCGTTATGCAAACCGGGGGATCGCAAGAAGTCATTCGCGATTTGTTTCCGGCTCGCCCGATAAGTCCAAACGACGAAGAAAAAGGGATGAAATTACTTCAGCGGTGGAATCGACAGCACGCAAGTAGCCGGGAATCCGATTCGTTGCTAGAAGCTCGCATCGCTTCGTTTGAACTAGCCGGAAAACTTCAACTCAGCGCACCAGAAGCCGTCAACATCGAAAATGAAACTGCTGCGACTCAAACGCGATATGGATTGGAGGATCCCGACATAGGGCCATTCGGCAAACAGTGTTTATTGGCGCGACGTTTAGTAGAACGAGGGGTTCGATTCGTTCAAATCTACTGTGGAGCAGAGAATACATCCCAAAAAGCCATCCGGCCAAACTGGGATTCTCACGAAGACATCGTCCGAGATCACGGCTACTGGGGAAGGATCCTCGATACAGGAGCTTCGGCACTCCTCGAAGACCTCAAAACGCGAGGACTCCTTGAGTCGACCTTGGTCATCTGCACCAGCGAGTTCGGTCGGCAACCATTTATGCAAGGCTCCCAAAAGGGCAGAGACCACAATCCGGGCGCGTTCACCGCATGGATGGCCGGTGGCGGAGTACGAGGTGGTCTGAGCTATGGAAGCAGTGATACTATAGGATTTAAAGCTGCCGAAAAGCCAACTTACTGTTACGATTTGCACGCCACTGCCCTGCATCTGCTCGGGATCAATCACGAGCGATTAACCTTTTACCACAACGGTATAGAACGTCGCTTGACCGATGTTCACGGCCATGTGATCCACGAGCTTGTAGCTTAACTCTACAAACAGCTGGCTTATAGCTCTGCAAATACCACAAACCGAAGAGATAGCCGAGCTATTTCAAGGTTTGGGAAATCCTAAGTGTTCGCTTATACTTATCCTCCCCGGGCAAGTATCGGATAAACGACTTCGATGCCCCGAAGGACTCAATATCAAACCTACATTTTCATGGAGTACCGTTCGTGACTCGATTGGCCGATGTCTTCCAAGGTTGCATTCCTGCACTGATGACCCCTTGCACCCATGATGGTGCACCGGACTTTGACGCTTTGGTCCAAAAAGGAAAGGAGCTCATCGGACTTGGAATGCGCGCAGTGGTTTACTGCGGATCGATGGGAGACTGGCCACTGCTGACCGATGCGCAACGTCAGGAGGGAGTCGCAAGACTTGCTGCCGCAGGGGTTCCCGTCGTTGTGGGGACCGGAGCTCAAAACCCTAAGATCGCTTCTGCACACGCAGCGCACGCTCAAGAAGTAGGTGCGGCAGGACTGATGGTTATCCCACGAGTCCTCTCACGTGGCACGTCAACCTCGGCACAACGCAGCCACTTCGCTGGGATCCTCAGCGCCGCGAAAAAACTCCCTGCGGTGATCTACAACAGTCCCTACTACGGATTCCAAACCCGTGCCGAACTCTTCTTTGAACTCCATCGAGAATTCCCCAATCTCGTAGGATTCAAAGAGTTTGGTGGTGCGGAGTCTCTTAGTTATGCCGCAGAACATATCACCAGCGGCAACCCAGACCTCGCACTGATGGTAGGGGTCGACACTCAAGTCTTCCACGGATTCGTCCGCTGCGGGGCTGTCGGGGCAATCACCGGTGTTGGAAACGCACTACCACGTCAAGTCTTACGCTTGATCGAACTCTGCAAGAAAGCCGCCTCGGGTTGCGTGGAGTCTCGGCGGCTCGCTCAAGAGCTCGACAATTCCCTAGCCGTCTTGTCGAAATACGACGAAGGTCCAGACTTGGTCCTCTACTACAAGTATCTGATGGTGCTCGAAGGCAACCCCGAATACGAACATCATTTCAACGCTTCCGATGCGCTAAGCCAAAGCCAAAAAGCATTCATTTATAACCAATGGTCGCTGTTCAAGGCTTGGTGGGACCGTTGGCCCGGCACAAAAAGCTAACTTGGTAAATCCCTCACACCTAAGCTGACCAAGTTGAAATAACTTCGACGACAAACACCAAAAGCAAACGGAACAAATAATGAAGCTTCCTGCCACCAAAATCACTACTTTGTTCGTTTGCTTAGCGTTCGTTCTAATGAATAGAACGCCGTCGATTGCCGACTATCCAGATTGGCCCCATTCCGGGTCCATCTTTTTGTTGACCATCCCTGAAGGTGCAAACCTTCCTTCAAACGCACTGGAAGAAAACGTTCCAGTGCTTATTGAACTGCATAAAGACTTCTTCGACTTTAAAGCCGCGAAACAAGATGGAGCGGATATTCGATTTTCTCTTGGTGGAGAAAACCTGGCTTACCAAATCGAGCACTGGGCTCCTCAAACTGGAACCGCGAGCATCTGGGTGCGTATCCCAAAGATTCTCGGTAACACACGCCAAGAATTGAAAATCTACTGGGGTAACGCGTCTGCTTCAAGCGAATCGAATGGACAAGCCGTATTCAACGATTCCAACAAATTCCTAAGTGTGCTTCATATGGACGAAGCTTTGATCGACGAAGTTGGAACCATAAAAACCAAAAATGTACAAACCACAATAACCGCTGGCCGAATTGGCAATGCCCGACGATTCGAGGATGGCAAAGGAATCGTATGTGGGGAGGAAATCGAAGGATTTCCAGTCGGAGCAAGCTCACACTCGACCGAAGCTTGGATACGCCCATCTCAATCCAATGGACGCGCGTTGGCTTGGGGAAATGAGCATGCCCAAGGCAAGGTTGTCATGCATTTCAAAAGCCCCCCACACGTTCAAATGGAGTGCTACTTCTCCGGTGCAGATGTTTCGAGCCTTGGACGAATGCCCCTGAACCAATGGACTCATATCCTGCACACCTATGAAAAAGGTGATTCGCGAATTTACGTCAACGGCGAACTGAGCAACACCACGCAAACTTCAAACGCACCTCTTGCGATCAAGTCGCCGTCTCGATTTTACATCGGAGGTTGGTACAACCGATTTGACTTTGCCGGAGATATCGACGAGGTGCGTATATCGAACGCAGTCCGCTCAGCGGATTGGGCCAAGCTGCAGTACGAAAACCAAAAAGCAATGCAGACTCTTTCAGGATTGCTCGTTCAACCTGGTAACGAGTTTTCCGTATCGAGCGAACGAGCGACTTTAGCCGAAGGCTCCCAAGCAACGTTTACCGCGAAAGCCCTAGGTGCTCAGAAGCTGTATTGGTCAGTGATAAAAGACCAAAGCGAATCGGTCGTGGCTGTCGATCGTTTCTCCTACACTTTCGATGCAGGCCGGGTCGCTGGCGAGACGCCCGTTCGATTGCGGTGTAAAGCCATTTACCCCAACGAAGTGCTCATCCGCGATATCGACATTTCGGTCCTGGAACAGATCCCTGAACCGATGTTCACACTCGAAGCGCCTACGCGTTGGGATGGCCGTCAAAAGATTGAGATTGCGCCGTTGATCAGCAACCTCGACGCGATGAAGGCAGCGGGAGCAGCCGATTTCGAAACACAATGGGAAGTCGGTCCGTTTGCAACCATCAACGAAAAAACAAATCAGAAGTTGATCCTCGTTCGTTCACAGCAAAGCGGTAAGCTTCAAGTTACTGCAACGTTGAACAATGGAGGCCAAAGTGTTTCTCAATCCGTAGTCATCGATGTAGCGGAACCCGAAAAGGATCCTTGGGTAACAAGAACACCAACTAGAGATGAGAAACCTCAAGAAGGCCAATTCTACGCTCGTGAGGATCGCAACGTTGGAATATTGCATTACAACGGAACGCTCGATCCGAGCATCAACACAAAATCCAACACCGTGTTTCTTCGTCTCTACGCGGATGACAAGCCCGTTCAAACCGTTACGAGTAAACTCTCTGATGATCGCTCCTACGCCCTCTCGGTTGAACTTCAACCGGGATTCATCCAATATCGAATTGAATTCGGTATCGATAGCGAGCGTGTACTCGACTCCGTAGGTGATCTAATTTGCGGCGATGCTTATATCATCGATGGACAATCCAACGCGCTCGCCACCGATACCGGAGAGAAATCACCAGCGGAAACCCATCCTTGGATTCGCAGCTATGCCAAGCCTTCCGGGAACCCAAAAGAAAACGAAGGCAACCTTTGGGTCCGTCCTGTTTGGAAAGCGCAAGAAGGGCAACAAGATGGCCAACGTGCCGAACTTGGATGGTGGGGAATGGAGTTAGCAAAACGACTTGCCGAAAGCCAGAAAGTTCCAGTCTTCATAATCAATGCGGCAGTGGGTGGGACCCGCATCGATCAACACCAGCGTAATCCAGAAAACCCAACCGATGTTTCAAGTATCTACGGCCGAATGCTCTGGAGGGCGGAACAAGCCAAACTCACACACGGCATTCGTGCGATTCTTTGGCACCAAGGAGAAAACGATCAAGGAGCAGATGGCCCAACAGGTGGGTTTGGCTGGGAGACATACCATCCGTTTTTCATCGAGATGGCAGCAGGTTGGAAACGTGATTTCCCTAACGTCCAACGATACTACGTTTTCCAAATATGGCCAAACTCATGCAGTATGGGTGGACGCAACGGCTCGGGTGATATGCTTCGAGAAAAGCAACGGACCCTACCGACCCTTTTCTCCAATATGCGTATCCTTGCGACCCTTGGGGTCGAACCTGAAGGGGGATGTCATTTTCCTCTCGAGGGCTGGGGTAAGTTTGCTCAGATGGTTCAACCTCTGATCGAGCAAGATTTCTATGGAAAGGAGGCAAAAGGCTCCCTTACTTCTCCAAACCTTCAATCCGCAGTTCTCGATCAAACGCGTAGCGTGGTTAGATTGCAGTTCGACCAACCGATCCTTTGGGACGAAAACCTAGCCGGTGAGTTTTACCTCGATGGGGTGAAGGGGAAAGTGAAAAGCGGCAGTGCCTCGGGAGGGTTGCTTACCCTACAACTCTCAGAACCAACCACTGCTACGAAGATTACCTATTTGAAGGAGATCGACTGGAAGCAATCGCGGCTGCTCAAGGGCCTCAATGGGCTCGCAGCGCTAACCTTTTGCAACGTCCCGATGACCCTTGAATATCCTTGATGATCAAGCAAAGCGGGTCACCGAAATTCTGACCGGATCCGAAAACCTTATTAATTTCTTGGTCACTTTCCGTGAATATGCTGACGATTTGGTAGCGATTATTCCGATTCCGTAGGCTGTCGTGATTGTTACGATTGTATCGATTATCAGGAATAGCCGAGCATATGCTATTATTCGCGTCAACCGTTCGCCCACTTGGATATGTAGGCAACAAGTCGGCTACAAGCGTTTCCACTCTTCTTTACCAGCAAAGCCTCTCGGTATTCTTACGATCCTGGGCCATGGGTGTTCTTGCATTCAACGCAGCTATCTGGCCACATTTAACTTCGAACGCCCAGGACTTGGTTCAAATCTCTGAGCCAGCGACCCCTTTGGAACTTCTCGAAGCGAGATTTAAAGAGACAGAGCTACGACTCAGATCTCTCGAGGCGAGCATCCAGAATCAATCCGCCCCATCCCAGGCTCTCTTTCCCGTAGATGCAACAAACCCGACAGACGCTCAGGGACTGCAATTCTATACTTCAAGGCAAACAGATCCGTCGTTCGATCCCCAAGACGGAGCGCCTGCCGGTAAAAAGGAATCCTCAACAGATTCGAAATCAAGCGAATCGAAGCCGAAAGATGGCAGCTCAAGTAGTGAGAAGAAGTCCGACGACAAGGATGGAAAAAAGTCCGATAAGAAGGATGAGAAGAAGGACGAGAAGAAAAAGAAAACCTGGTTTGAGAAATACACCATTCGCGGATATGCACAGTTTCGAATCAATGAAACGCTGGACTTGCAAGACGGGTCGTTTCCAAGTTACCTGCCAGGTGACACCTCCGTAGGTGACAACCAAAGCTTCTTACTTCGACGAGCTCGCCTGATCTTCTCCGGGGATGTCTCTGAGCATCTCGGTGTTTATTTACAGCCTGACTTCGCAGCATCCATTCCTGGTGTTACAGATCAAATCAAATTCGTCCAGGTTCGGGACTGGTATAGCGATCTTTACTTGGATACGGGCAAGGTTCACCGGTTGCGGATTGGACAATCCAAGATTCCCTATGGGTGGGAAAACATGCAGTCGAGCTCCAATCGCTTGTCGTTGGACCGAAATGATGCATTCAACAGTGCCGCGCGCAACGAACGTGACTTAGGTGTGTACTACTACTGGACCCCGAAATCCGCACAAGACTTCTTCAAGTACACCGTCGACGAAGGGCTCAAGGGCTCAGGTAACTACGGTCTCTTCGGATTGGGAGTTTATAATGGCCAAGGGGGATCATTTCGCGAACAGAACGACAATCTCCACGTCGTCGCTCGATTTACCCTTCCAAGAACACTCCCCAATGGCCAGCTCTATGAAGTTGGGATCCAGGGCTACACCGGCGATTACAACGTTTTGACATCTCCAATTTCCCCGCTTGGAACGGGAAGCTTGATCAATCCGTTCTCAAAGTCCACCGGATATTCGGACGAGCGCATTGGATGGTCTGGGATCTATTATCCCCAGCCATTGGGTTTCCAAGCCGAGTGGAATGTCGGACGAGGCCCGGCGCTGAACGCAAAACAAACGGCCGTTGAAGAACAGTCGGTTAAAGGGGGTTACGCCCAAACGATGTACCAGTACAAGAGCAACTATGGAGTCCTGTTTCCGTTCTTGCGGTACCAGTATTACCGCGGTGGATACAAAACAGAGCGGAACGCACCCTATGCAAGAATTGACGACTACGAAATCGGTCTTGAGTGGCAGATGAACTCAGCGGCTGAGTTGACGACAGTCTATACGTTTGCAGACCGCACCAATACTGCATCGCGATCCCAAGCGAACACTTTGTCCTATGGACAGTTCGCCGGCGATCTGTTGCGAATGCAGTTCCAATTCAACTACTAGTCACTTGCATCGAAAGACAATTGCCTAGCGGCATGTTCTACCGCTGTTGCGATAGATGTTTGCGATAGGTATTGCTGTGCATTCCCGGCTGTTCTGAGCAATCGCTACACATCGCAGCGCAGAACTGCTTCCTTGAGCCCCTCGTATGCATCGCGAGTCGGGATGAACTCTTGACCAACATAACCTTTGTACCCCAAGCGATGCAGCAAACGCATGATCGGTGGGAAGTTGATCTCTTGATCATCATCGAGTTCCTTGCGGCCAGGGTTTCCTGCGACGTGAACGTGACCGATCAGGTCGAAGTTCTCTTCCAAGCGACGCATGACGTCACCGTGCATAATTTGCACGTGGTAAACGTCAAACAACATCTTCACTCGCTCCGAGCCCACACCGCGAATGATGTCGGCAACGAGCGTAATGTCATCGCCTTGATATCCCGGGTGCCCCTTCATCGGATGAGTATCGTCGCGGGTGTTCAGATGCTCCAAGCAGAGCGTTACACCTCGTTGTTCAGCCAGTCTCGCTACTTGCTTCAAGCCCGCAACGCAGTTCTCGATGCACTCGCCTCTTGAAATCTCTCCGCTATTTGGATCTTCCGCATTCCGCCATTTGTAGCCGGTAAAAGCGATCACATTTGGAAAACCAGCGGTAGCTGTATCCTCGATGGCTTGTGTCATCCTCGCAATGACTTCTTCATGATATGCCTTGTTGTTAAACCCTTTGACGAATGGCGCGCCGGGCATTCCATTCGGTGCCAAGACGCACTTCAATCCGTGCTTCTTGATCGTCGCCCAATCCTCTACCGGCATGATCTCCAAGGCATCGCACCCGAGCTCTTTGGTGACTTCACAAAGACGATCCAATGACCACTGGTCGCCACAAGCTTGATAGCACCATCCTACGATCGACTGACGGATATTGTTCTTGAGTTTTAACATCGCTACTTTTCTGCTGAGAGGAATGAAGAAGTTGGGCAACAATATAACGGCTCGCCCTAGGCTGTTGGGCTCCGAACGGCCCAATCCCCGGCCGGAGCCGCAACCACCGCCCGGCCGGAGCCGCAACCACCGAAAGTATCTACGGATCACTGGTGATTCGCAAGCCGACAGAATAATCCTAAGGAGAAGAACCGCCGTAGCATGTCGCGCCGGATTTCTTGTAGTATAATCAGAAGGTATACACTCCCCTCCCGACGTGAACATTCCCCCCTCCGATCACAGGAATGCCCCTCCCATGAACCACCACCGTTGTGCCGGACCGACCGATCGTCGCGGTTTTCTATCAATGGGATTGGGGGGCTTTGCTAGCCTCTCGCTACCGGGCATCCTTCGACTCCAATCTCAAAGTGCATCTGCGGCAGACCCACTGAATTCCGCTCCAAGATCCGCGTCGAAGGAAAAAACAGCGGTCATCATGGTCTGGAAGCCAGGTGGATGCTCCCACATCGACACCTACGATCCAAAGCCAGAAGCCACCAGTGAGTATCGCGGACCGTTTAGCACCATCGGAACGAAAGTCCCGGGATTGCACTTCACCGAATTGCTGCCACGCCAAGCCGCGATCGCGGATAAATTCACCGTCCTTCGTTCTATGCGGCAAACCGCACCCGGGCATCCTGCCGGCTCGATGCAGATGCTCTCCGGAGATCCCGACACCCGAGATAAGCCGAAACCGAAATACCCTGACTGGATGACGGTCACGAACTTTCTTCGATCCCAACAAGAGCAACGTGAGAATCCTCTTCCTAGGTACGTCGGGATTAACCCTCCCCTCGAATACAACGGCCCTGCTTACCTCGGGGATATGTACTCCCCTTTTACCGTTTCAGGTGATCCAAGCGCCCCGAATTTCTCCGTCCCAAATATTGGTCTCAATGACCCGAACGAAGTCCAACGACTCGACCGCCGCAGTACGCTTCGACAAAAACTCGATACTCTGACTCGTGCTTTCGATCGCGCTGGAGAACTCGGTGCCTTGGATCAATTTGAGTCCCAAGCGATCTCCTTGCTGACCAGCCCTAAAACGAAAGAAGCTTTCGACCTGACAAAAGAAGACGACGCCACACGCGATCGCTACGGAAGAAATGCTTGGGGACAACAGCTTCTCATGGCACGCCGGCTTATCGAGGCCGGAGTAGAAGTTCTAACCACGAGCCTCAGCGGTCAACTTTGTGGTCGCGTCGGCAATTGGGACGACCACGCCGTTAACCACCACGTCTTCGACGCCTTGCGATTTCGAGCCGAAGCTTACGATCAAGCCGTAACGGCTTTAATCGAAGACATCTACGCCCGAGGCCTCGACAAACGAGTACTCGTAGTCGTCACCGGTGAATTTGGCCGTACCCCAAAAATCGAATACTCTCCAAGCACCGGTGCAGGGAATGCAAGCGCTGCGGCTGGAACCATCCAACCCGGACGTGACCATTGGCCACGCGCTTTCTCAAATATCTGGGCCGGAGGCGGGATCCAGACCGGGCAAGTCATCGGGGCGACGGATAAACGAGGTGAAGATCCCATCGAACGCGCTTGTTCCGCAGGGGATTTTCTCGCGACAATCTACCACCACCTCGGTATCGATGCCGCTTCGACTTTCATCAAGGATTTCAATGGTCGCCCAACGCCAATTGTCGATCATGGTAAACCTATCCCAGAACTCCTTGGATAGCCTCCGCGACTACAACCTAGTGTCACCATGCTCAACTTCCAAGGTCCTTCACATACCCTTTGCGACGGCGTCAATCGCCGAACGTGGCTTCGCGTGGGATCACTCAGCGCCTTTGGACTGGGCCTGAATCAGCTCTTGAAAAACAGTTCGCTCCAAGCGAACTCGCCTAACCCACCGGCGTCTACTGAAAAATCCCCGAACGCAATCGCAGGCTCGTTTGGGAAAGCCAAACGCTGCATCGTCCTTTTCATGCTAGGGGGTCCACCCCAACATGAAACGTGGGACCCGAAACCCGATGCACCCGAAGAAATCCGCGGGGAATCAAAGCCAATCGCGACATCAACTCCCGGATTGCACGTCGGGGAATTGATGCCCCTGACTGCGAAACTTACACACCACATCGCCGTCCTTCGCGCTATGGCGACCGACGATAATGCGCATTCGGCAAGCGGCTACTGGATGCTTACCGGTCAACCTCATTCACCCCGTAACGCCGAGAACTCACTGCCCGGCCCACCGAATGATTGGCCAAGTATCGCAGCTGTAGTTCGGCACCTTAAAGGAGATCACGGACCGTTACCAGGGGCTGTTCGCTTACCCGAACCGATCTGGAACACCGGCCGGCTTCTATGGCCAGGCCAAGATTCCGGTTGGCTCGGAAGCCATGCTGATCCCTGGCTCATTCAGTGCGACCCAAACGCACCGGACTTCAAAGTCCCTGATATCGCCCTCCCCGCAGAAGTGTCCCTTGAACACTTCGCCCAACGCCACGCATTCTTCTCACAACTCAACCGCAAGCTCGATCAACACCAAAACTCTCCACAACTTCAACGCTGGGACGCTTGGCAACACAAAGCAATCGATTTGATCCGTACTCGAGAAGCCCAAGCCGCTTTCGCTCTCGACCAAGAGACTCCCGAGGTGCGAGATCGCTACGGCCGAAACCGATTCGGACAAAGTGTACTGCTCGCTCGCAGACTCGTCGAATCCGGCGTATCACTCGTCCAAGTCAATTGGACTCGATGGAAAGACGATCCCGATAACGCACCTGCTTGGGATACCCACGCAAACAATGCACAGCGATTAAAGAACGTGCTTATGCCGCCAATGGATCAAGCTTACTCGGCATTGCTCGAAGACCTTCAACAACGCGGGATGCTCGAGGACACCTTGGTGGTTTGGATCGGTGAGTTCGGACGATCCCCGAAACACAACCCGAGCGGAGGCCGCGACCATTGGGGACATGTCTTCAGCGGTGCACTTGCCGGAGGAGGAATCCAAGGAGGACGCATCCACGGTGCTTCAGATCGTCATGGTGCTTACCCGATCGAAGGACGAGTCGAACCTCAAGACCTCTCCGCAACGATTTACCACTGCTTGGGATTCGCCCCATCGACGGAAATCCACGATAAACTCTCTCGCCCTTTGGCTATCAGCAAAGGGTCCCCCATCAGTGCTATTCTTTAAAACACTGTTCTCTGCAGCAGCTTTCCATTAACTAATCCAGGCGTGATGCACCTTGACTCGAATCCCAAGGTAGCGAAGCCATCACCACTGCACCTAATACCGGATCGGCTACCTGATGACTCATCATTGGAGTCATTCCGAGTTCATCCAAGTGTCTTAAAATTGCAGGAACTAAAGGGGATTTTTCCAGTAAAGTCCCACCGCTTAAGGCCAGTCGATAGCCCCGAGCGGACAAACCTGCTCTGCTCGCTCCCGAAGCGATTAGTTCCGCAAGATCACTCGCTGCATATTCAAGCAGTTTGGCGGCCACCAGATCGCTTGCTGAATGGCGAACCACATGGCGATACAAGCTCGCAATCTTCGGTCTGGGAATTGGCTGAGTATAAATGATCGGGATCAATTCAATCGGACTTTCGCAACCAAGTTCCTTCAAAAGGACTTGATGTAAGGCAGAGAGTTGCTCACCCGAATCATGTGCTCGACAAACTTCTTTCAACGCTGCCAACCCGATCGCGTACCCACTTCCCTCATCCCCAAGAATGTACCCCCAACCACCAACACGCACCGAGGTGAGCTCTGGTTCGTGCAGCCCATAGATCGCGGCCCCTTCGACGCTGCTACTCGACTCCCGAATCAACTCCCAGTCCCCGGCCTGCGAGTCCTTAGTCGCCGAGACAATAGAACCCGTTCCGGCGATGAGAGTGACACTATTGTTCCAGTCACCGGCTGTCATCGGCAAAGGAGCTAATCTTGATTGCCCTTCGATAACGTGACGTGTCTCCCATAGCGCCGCCCAACGAATCGGGGAGACGTCCTCGCTGATACGGATGCGATTTGCCAAAGCGACTTGCTCACACCACTGAGCTACTGGTTCTCGTTGATCCGCCCGTCCAACTCCAGCCATACAAATACAAACCGAATCGACCTTGCTCCGCAATCGACTTGCACAACGAAATGCTTCATCGCAAGCAGTTTGGATGTTCTCGTAAACAGTTTCGAAACCCACCGATCGCGGATTCCCCGGCCCTGATTCGCCTTGCCCAAGCAG
>Ga0315899_10000256_pt1 | contig 65903 bp, 65 predicted proteins | sample LakEriMetagenome_2_FD_203518 | JGI IMG/M metagenome (GOLD analysis project Ga0315899, IMG submission 203518) | Freshwater fungal communities from buoy surface, Lake Erie, Ohio, United States - Buoy 4 MA112 | ecosystem: Environmental > Aquatic > Freshwater > Lake | place: USA: Lake Erie, Ohio... | reverse complement strand
AGGTCCCCGGCGATCCGCTCCCGCAGCCCCTCCGACTGCCGCAGGTCCCGGGGCCGGATCCCCCGGACCAGGTCCTGCGCCTGGCCGACCAGCCGGTCGAGGTCCTCGCTTCCCCGCAGCCCCGCCTGGCGAAACCGGCCGAAGAATTCGAGCAGGTTCTCCAGGGAGGAATCCCGGAAGGTCTTCGGCCGGCCCCCGGCCTCATCGGTCAGCCGCTCAGAGAGGTGCTCGACCAGCCGGCCGAACTCCTCCGTCAGCGCCGACTGGGCCAGCTCCACCGCCTGGTCCAACCGATCCCCGGCCCGCTTCAGCTCCCGGCGGTAGAGGCCGGGGTCCAGGGCCAGGAGATAGCTCGGCGGCTCGATCGAGGGGTACTCCCAGGCCACGGTGAACAGGTCCCGGACGTCGGCTGGGTAGTCCTCCGGGTTGAAGAAGCGGCCCAGGCGCTCCCGGGCCGCCTCCAGGAGTCCCGGGAAGGCCTCCGCCAGCTCCTCCACGCCGGCAGCCAGTTCCTGGCGGTAGAGTTCCATCGCCTGCTCGAACTCGGGGATCAGGGGCCGGGGGATCAGCCGGACCCCCGGCTCGACGAACGGCAGGCCCAGCCGCCGCCAGGTGCCAGTGATCCGGCCCCGGATGCTGGTGAGCAGCCGCAGCGTCGGGTGGGCCCGGTCGATGATCTGCTTGCTGGCCCGCAGGAAGCGGCTGTCCACTCCGGCGTCACCGATCAGGTCCGACTTCTGCCGGGCCGACAGCGTCCGGCTGGTGCCCCACCAGCGGAGCTGCAGCCGCACCGCCGCGCAGTGCTGCCGCAAGTGCTCGGCGGTTGGCGTGCTGTCAATCCAGGGTTTTTCCTCCGGGACGGAAGGGGTGTTGGGGGAACGGGCAGGCCCCGCGGGGGGCCGATCCAAGAGACGCGTCATCGGTGGCTACTCCTCAGTTGTGGGAATCAAAAACAAACCAAACAAAAAACCCGGTCCGGGCGGGGGTGCCGCCGGGACCGGGTGGGGTGGGTAGATAGATCCCGCGGCGGTCAGACCGCCGCGGTCTTCACGGCGCGGGAGCGCCTGCCGGGGGCGGGCTGGTTCCCGGAGACTTCCGCCAAAGCGTAGAGGCCGGGGGTCGATGCCGACAGGCAGCGCCCCGTGGCCCAGGCGCGCAGCTTGTCCACAGACTCCCGGGCAGTCACCGCCACCGGCACGATCTGCCGGGCGGCCTCGGTGACAGGTACCCCCAGCAGCGCCGCCAGCCGGCAGCAGGCATGGATCTCGGCGCCGGTCCACGCGGTGTCCTCCGGCAAGTTCTGGGCAAGGAGCCCGAACTTGCTGGTGCACAGCGACCAGATGGCGTCCTTCTCCCGCCGCATAGGCAGGTCGAGGAAGAAGACCCCATCGAACCGCTCCGCCCGCGTGAACTCCGGCGGCAGCCGGCTCATGTCGTTGCAGGTGCCGATGAAGAAGACATCCGAGGTGTGATCACCCAGCCAGGTCAGCAAGGATCCCAGCAGCCGCGAGCCCACACCGCTGTCCCCCTGGCCGCTGGAGGAGGGCAACGCCTTCTCCAGTTCATCGCAGAACAGGATGCACGGGGCCATCGCATCGACCTGACGCAGCGCCTGCCGGACATTCTGCTCCGTCTGGCCTACCAGGCTGCCCATCAGGGAGCCGAGGTCGAGCAGCAGCGTCGGCCGGCCCGTCTCGTTGCCGAGCGCTTTGGCCAGGAAGCTCTTGCCGGTGCCGGGGACCCCCAGGAGCAGGATCCCCCGGGGCCGCACCGGCCCGCCCCGCAGGGCCTGCCGGCAGAAGCCCTTCACCGCCTCCAGGCCGCCGAGGTCGGCGAAGGTCTCCGGGCCCCGGTGCAGCGCCAGCAGGTTGGCCTTCCTGAGCGCCTGCGCCTTCAGCTCGAAGACCACCTCCGGGCGGATCTCCCCGTGCCGGGTGATCGACAGCGCCATCGCCCCCTCCGCCTCGTGGTGCGTCAGGCCGCTGGCGGCATCGAGGATCCGGTCCAGCGAGGGGGGCTCCGGGGATTCGGTCCCGGAGAGTGACAGCGCCATCTGGCGCAACTGCCCGCGGTCGGGCAACGCGTGCTCGAGGACGAGGAACAGCCGCTCGAGCTCCGGGGGCAACTGCACCACCGGGGCCAGGACCACCAGCACCCTGCGGTCGGCCTTGCCCTCCAGAAGAGTCTGTTGGAGCACCTGCACCAGTTCCGCGTGGTTCAGGAACCGGTGCAGGTTGTGGCAGACCATGAGGCAGGTGGCCCCCGCCATCGCTCCCAGGTGCCGGATGGCGGCGAGGGGGTCGCCGCCGCCTTGGGGAGATGGGCCCTGCCCGGGAGACTGGATGCCCAGGGCGATGTCCCAGAAGGCGATCTCCCAGCCCTGGTCCTGGGCCAGTTGGCGGATCTCGCGCTCGGCCTCATCCGGCTGGTGGGTTTGCACCCAGATGCCGGAAAAAGCTGCGTTGATGTGTTCGATCAGTGCGGTGCGCATGCGGTCAGACTCCGTGAGGTGGAAAGAAAACCAAAACGGCCGGGGACGCCCCGGCCGTGGAAGGGATGCAAAACAACCAGGGACCTCAGCCGGTGGGCTGGGTCCCCGGGCAGGCCGGTGGTGCAGCCACCGCCGTGGGGGTGTTCAGCCGCAGCCAGTCGAGCTGGTCGGCGGCGGTGTCTTCCGGGGACAGGCCCCCGGTGTGGCAGTCGAGGAGGAGTTCCAGCTCGCCGCAGGCCTCCAGCCAAGGGAGGCCTGACCGGCGCTGGAACTCGGCCTCGAAGCTCTGCAGCCAGGCTGCAAACGGCTCGGGCATGGGGATCTCCTGGGCCTCGGGGATGGAAAAAGAAAAACCCGCGCCGGAGCGCGGGTTAGGGGGAAAGTCTCTGGAGGTGGTGGGCCACCGTCAGGGGCTGGGGTGGGTGGGATTCCCCTCCAGGGCCTCGAGCCCCTCGGCCCAGACCGCCTCGTGCGCCTCGTCCTCGGCGAGGAGGAGACCCGCGCCCGGGGAGAGCGCCTCGAGGTGGTAGACACCGATGTCGAGCAGCCCCTGGCTGGCGCGCACCATGCGGAAGCGCTCGCCGAGGGCCGTGAATTCGACGGCTTGGGAAAGGTCTGGAACCTTCCCGAGGTGGGGCTGGCTCATGGGTTGCACTCCCGCAGGGCTTCAACGGCCTCCGGGGCATCCGCTGTGGGCTGGTCGCGGGTGATGAGGCCGAGGGCCCGCTCGAGGGCGCGGGAGGCGTCCCGGCAGGAGGAGCCCTCGAAGCCGTGGGTCTCGAGGGCAACCTCCCCCGCGGGGGATATCTGGACCTGGATCCGGCGCATGGCTCAGCCCTCCACCTGCAGCGTCAGGCGGACCGACCCATCGGGCAGCGCCTGCTCGAGGCAGGGATAGCCCTGCCGGCGCGCCTCGAGCTTCGTCTTCTCGATGGCGTAGGCCTGGCGGAACTGGTCGAGCTTCTCGGGGAGGCCCCAGAAACCGCCGAAGTTGTCGTAGAGCAGTTCGCCCCGGTCGGTCAGGCAGATCGGGAAGCGCCAGCCATCGAGCTGGATCCCGGTCCCCTCGGCGATCCGGTCGAAGAGGCGGATGGGGCCCCGGGTGGGGAGGGGAAGCCGGAGGCGCCGGCAGGCGGCCTCCAGGGCGGCGGGGTCCTTCAGCTCCGCCTGGATCGTGACAGTGTGGCTCATGGGGAGGATGACTCCTGATTGGGAATGGTGAAGGGGAAAGAAAAAAGCCCGGCGGAATCGCCGGGCTTCGGGAGAGCGGAGGGCTAAGCCTTCGCTTCAAGGAATTATGACGCGTTTTGGGCGGGAATTTAGGTGGGTTGATGAAAGTCTTTTATTGCCTTTTCCATAGAAGCAAAAAAATGCTCGAGATGATTATCCAAAGTGAACTGGGAAGCATGGCTCCAAGCCCCAAGTCGCAAACGGTTCCATTTCTCCTCGTTGGAATAAAGCTCGCAAATCTTATCCGCCAGCTTACGTGGGTCCGGACTTTCAGTCTCAGCAAATAATCCGGTTTCACCGTCCTTGAGCCACTCAGATATACCCCCAACAGGATAGGCTATAGATGGAACTCCTTGGCTTGCAGCTTCCAGGCCAACTTTTCCAAAGGGCTCAGCCCAACGACTGGGAACCAAAAGGGCGTCAACCCTTCCTAGCAAGTCACGAATACTCGTTGTTTCCAATTTGCCATGGATTTGGATCCACGGGTTTACTTTTGATAATTCTTTCAGCGATATGAAGTCAGGCCCTTCACCCGCGATATCCAAAATGATTTGCCTTTCCAATCGATCAGAGGCAACACGAACAGCCTCAATCGCATCGTTCCAACCCTTCAGGAGAACTAACCGACCCAAAAACAACAAACGGCTATGGAAAGAGGCAGTTTTTGGCGGGGAGGCCATCGGCTCAAAACTGGAGGGGAAATAAGGAATGACATCCACCTTGCCGGCAGGTATTCCTTCCCGGACCATCTCGTCGCGCATCCGCTTGCTGACCACCACGGTGCGGGCATAGAGGGGAAAGTTCTTACGGAAGCTCCTGGCCTTGGCAAAATTCCGCACCATGGTGAGTGGGCTTTTTCCCCCGCAACCATTCAGGTGATAGTGGAATAGGCACGAAAGACCAAAAGCGCGATGGCATTCGCCATGCGGTCTTTGGGTGAATTTGGTCCCGCTAACGCAGGTGGCGTAATAATCGTGAGGAAAGAAAACCATGGGGTATTTTTTTGCCAAAGCCCCTACCCATGTGGATCGTTGAACCCCGTTGTTGATGATCACATCCGGCTTCCATTCATCCACCCACTGAACGCCAGCCTCCTGCGATTTTTCCTTAACCTGGTAAGTCTCAATCGGAAATTTGGTAAACGTCTCTGGTCCCGACGAAATGTCAATGTCATGGTCTGAAAGGACCGAAGGGGTCTCTTCGCCCTCCGCAAAAGCGAACGCTAAGGAGTGTTGTGTTGAGAACCTTCTGAAGGCGGCCCTTAAGTACGATTCAGTACCACCAACAAGCTGTCTGGTCAGGCTGGCAAATAAAATACGCAAAACAAAGCCCAACCAAGCCAATGAATGAATGAAGTTAGGACGAAATCAAACCATCACAGTTCCAATCACAAAAAGATTAATTCTCTTAGCTCTTCTGTGCATGAAAACTTATTCTAACAAAAACATAAAAACCTGTAACTGCAATTACTTCGAACGTTATTGAACCCCAGCTTAAGACATAATTAAATTCGACTCGAGCTTGCCTACTTGGCACTGTTATTTTCCATGAATTCCAATTCTGACGCCAATTCCACTCCACTGCCAAACCGCCTGCCCTCCTCCGGCGCCAAACATCTACCCAAAATCCTGCCATGGGCTGCAGACAAACCCCGGTCAATAGCCCGATTTACCCAATCCAGCCCAGTTGGCGGCGGCAGTTCCCAGTCCCCCATCACAGCCTGGTACCACAACACCCCAAGGGCATACACATCATCGCCAGGGCCTGGCTTTTCCCCCTTGCGACGCTGGGGGGTAGCGTAAAGCGCACGCCACAAACCGTGCCTCTTGTTGGCCGCCACCAAGCGTCGTTGATCCAACCGGGCTTCCTGCCGAATCTGGCGGTCCGTCTCCAGGTCTGCCCACCCCAGATCGGTGATGCGGATACGCCACTTTCCCCCCACCTTGGTGAAGAAAAGGCTGTTGGGGCATAGCCCACCATGGACCCGAGGCTGGGGCAGCGAATGCAGTTTGCCCAAGGCCTCCGCCGAGCGCCGCACCCACCGGGCCAACCGCAGTGCGTCCAGGGTGCCATCCGGCAGTTCCCAAAGGGCTTCTCCCCCCTTCCAAGGGACTCCATCCACATGTTCCCAGGCCAACAAGGCCGCCTGCTCGTTCATTTTGACTTTGTGGAGCGGTGCCACACCAGTCAATGTCTCCATTTTGCCCAAATAACGCAAATCCGCTTTGCGATCACGGATGTGGCGCACCATCGAATCCCGCAGGATGATCCTCAACACAAAGGGCGCCGGTTGATCTTCCCCGGCATCCACGGAATCTTGCTCCCGTTTGGCCTGCTGCTCCGCTGATTCAGCGGTCTCGGCCCTGCCAGCTTTCCAGATCTCCCCCAGGCCGTCCGCCCCAATGAACCGCAACAAGACAAAATTGCCCAGGCGTTGCCCGGGTCGGTAAACCACCGCCCTGGTTGGCAAAAGCCCCAGCAGTTCCTCGGGTTCCTCCAAGGTCCAACTTCCCGGCAATTTCCTGCCCTTGGGATCATCCAGCCTGCGCGACCGCTGCCGGGTTACCTGCACCATCCCACCCAAAAAGGCAGCCAAGGCGGCTTTTTCCTTCCGACCGATACCGGGGATCCCAACCAAAACATCTTGGATTTGCGCATCCGCCAAAACAGTCGGCATCCGGGTCAATTGAGCCAGACCAAGCCTGCGTTCCGTCGACGGCAAGGCATCCACCAGCCGTTGATGCAGCGGCTGGATCGATTCCACCAGCGATTTTTCAAGCGTCCCAACGCCCAACAGGGGTTCCATCAGCAAATCCGACAGCCCCCGCCCCAAGGCGTCCAGGAACTGCCGCGTGAAAACCAGGGAATTATCCATGCCGCAAACCCTGAATTCACATAGGGTTGGAAAAATTATCCTGTTGGGACAAGTCTAGCATGCGAAACCACAGAATGCGCTTGATGCGGTGCTTCCCAAAGGGTTAGTTTTTGCAACAGCCGAAAGGAATCGGCGGGCCATAACCGGGAGAGCGCCATGGCGGGCGGAAAAAAAGGTGGGTCATTGACCCCTTGGGTTGCCACCGCAGGCTTGGGCCTGGCATCGGCAGGCGGGGTTCTGGCTTGGAAGCACCAGGAATTGTTAACTGCCTGGAAAGTCCACCAACTGCCCCAAGCTGGCATCGCGGAACAACGCCAAATCCTCAGCAGCTTGGCTGAAAACCCTGATTTGTCCACCGGCTGGTTGCTCTACTCCCTGTCCCAATCCACCACTCCGGAAGAAGCCGAGGCCTTGGGGCAAGGCTTGGTACAGGTATCCGAAAATCTCTCAGCAGAAGCCTTCGACACGCACCTCGCCCGAGCGGCGTCCCTCTTCAAATCCATGGAGCCATTCGCCCAAGCTGAAACCATGGCTTGGTTGGCGAAAGCCTTCTCTAACGAAACCTCTCCAACCCTGAACGAACGCCGTTCCACGGCCACCAGACGCCTGCTGGATTCTGCTTACCTCTCAGAAGAGAACTCAGTTCAGGCTGCGGCCCTGCAAATGTCCGTTGGAATCCTCAAACAGAATCCCCCTCCGGAAGTATTGGGCTCCATCAAGCAACTGGTAAGCGCCGGGGCAAAGAGCGAAAGTTCCCTGGTCCAGATCCAGGCGATCACCGTCGCATTGAATCCAAAAACCGATTGCCTCCAGGAAGTGGCTATCTGCCTGAAATCACCCCACAAGGAGGTACGTCAAGCAGCCATTCTGGCCTTGGGGCCAGCATCCGAAACCATCATGGATGAGGTGCTCTTGCCCAGTCTCCATGACGAAGACCAAACAATCGTTCACCTAACCGAGACGGCGTTACAAGCGCGGGGATTGAGGGAAGATCAGATCCGCCTGGGGAAACTGATGGCGGACCCGAAGCCAGTCAAAAGGTTGGAAGTGCTGGATCACCTGTCCGCGACTCGGGACATCGATCCAATGATCTGGCTGAAGAAGATGAGCAACGACCCCTCACCGGCGGTGAGGGCTGCGGCGGCGAGGGCAATAACCCTAGAGAAAGAATTATCTAATGAATTAACAGAAAACAAACCCGTCATTAACGAGAAAAATGAAAGCGTCAGCAAGATTACAAAAATTTATCAGAAATAAAATCACTTAGTAACCTTCCATATCCCCGTTTTTTTAATTCCGTTAGTGCTTTGGGAAACAATTTTCCAATTTTTTGGAACCGGAACATCTTTAAAATCACCCCAAAAATTAACATCATCAACAAGAAAAAATCCTCCTCTTTTTATTTTTGAAATAGACAATCTAATTGCATTCGTTCGGTAATGACCATCAATAACAATAAAATCAAAGTATTCGTCTACGAAATCCTTAAGGATTGAAAGATAGTCCGGATCTTTCTGATATTGGTTTTTTTCCCCTTCACTTTCAGGATGATTCAAAGGAATTAATTTGTAGTCTATATTCGAAATCTTACTAATTTTTATTTTTTGGTCAATCAACGAATGCCAGTGTGGATCATGTTCAATGCTAACTAAACTAGACAATTTCTTTGCAAACCAGATAGTACTTCTTCCGCTACCGAATTCGATACCTTTCATGTCATTTCTGAGGTTCTTATCACAAAACTCAACTGCTTCTTTACATAACCAAGGCTTATCGGGATTCATTTTTTCCCAAATAAAATATTTGATCCTTGGAAAGAAGAACCGTGGGTTCTTGAAATAGAATAAGGGATTCATCAATCCTCCTAGAAAAAAATCGATGTTTACTATTCTTTTACCGCTTTTTTACAAAATCGCCAATTGCCGAAATAGATAATTAATCTAAAGGGTGCCCGTATTCAATTGATAAAAAATTGGATCTATTTTTTTTTATCACAAATCTAAATCTTTGTAGGCCTTAACTATACTATTGGCAAAATGGGACCATGACCACCGAGTTGCTACCCCATTTATCAAAAAACTAGGTGTTTCGATTGATTTCAAAATCGATTCGGCGCATGCATTGGGGTCCCCCGTATCAAAATAACAAATATTACCTTCACCCACCTCACGCAAAGCTGGAATGTCGGATGCAACAACCCTGGCACCGCAGGATAACCCCTCAATTACGGGCAATCCGAATCCTTCCGCATCGCTGGTAATCACTAAACAATTGGTTCCGCGATACAGGCGTGCTAAATCCTCCCTAGTCAAGTTCTGCCGTTGTTCAACCCGACTTATCAAGCCGAGATCTTGAATTTGACTTCTCTGTTCACTGGAAAAATTCCCACCAGCTTGAATCAGTTTCAGATTCGCATGATTTGCCTTCTTACAAACTTCCGCGAATGCTCGTAGCAAGATATCTATTCTTTTCCGGGCAATACAACTGCCAACATGAAGAAGATAATGTCCCTTTTCCCTATCACCCTGTGGGGAAAATTCTTCTGCCACACCAAGGGGCACATGAACAACATCGCTGGCTTTCCAGATCCCCAATTCCAAAATGCTTTTTTGAGTAGCCTTGGTGTTACAGAAAACTACTCGTGCCTTCTTGAAACCTTCGAAAACACAAGCCATCATTTTTCTAAACAGTTTGGAGCGTGGTTCTTGTTCAGGATTTAAAACGCATCTGAAGGCGTCAAGATCGTGGCAGTAAATTCCAACCCGCCCTTCTGGAAGAAAATGAGCCAAGTGGGAATAGCTATGGTCAACAATATGAAAAAAACCAGGTTGGGCTGCCAATTGTTTTACATGGCTGGGGTATACCCTCCAGCGGTTGTACCAACGGTCAAAGTTCTTGGCTTTTTTTAGGGGCAAGAAACCAAGAAGTTTCCGGTAGTAAGGAACACTCAATCTCAATTTATATTCATGCGGCGCATATTTAATAAGCATTTCCGCACACAGGTCCATGCTGTGCCAACCTTCTTCGCGAAAATCAGGAAGAACACTCAGCATGGTAATTCAAGAGATTTAAAAAGAGATTCCCATCGCTTATCAATAGAATCCATTCCAAAAGATCTTACCACAGTAGCTCTTGCTTCATTTCCAATATTTTCACGAACTTTTTCATTCTCTATAAGATAATTAATGCATTCGGCCAAAGAATTTGCATCGCCGGGTAGGTGCTGAAGGCAGTCTAATCCAGAAGTACCTATTTCCGCAGCGCCACCGTGAGCGGCCACAACCACCGTTTTTCCACACGCCATACCTTCGATGATAACTTGGCCAAAGGGTTCAGGATCAGTGCTAGCGTGGACAACTACATCTAATGCATTATAAACCTTAGCCATATCCTGTTGGAAGCCAATAAACCCGACGCAATTATTTACACCCAGTAACTCCGATTCTTGCTTCAATTCCTCAATACTCCACTGAGAATTTTTTGATTGATAGATTGCCCCCCCCACCACATAAAACCTGACAGGAGCATTTGTTTTTTCCAATACTATTTTAGCAGCTTGCAAGAAAATCTTGTGCCCTTTCCACTTGGCGAAAGTAGCAACCAAACCAATTCTTAAGCCGTTCCACGGTAAAGGGAATCCAGCTATTTCATCTAAAAATGAATTTTTAGTCTTTTTAGGTTGAAATTTATCAAGATCAACCGTGTTGTACCAAATGGCTATCAGGCTTTTCGGAATTAGTCTAGCAACATCAGCAGCAACGGCCTGTGAATCGGCAATAATCTGAATGTTTTTATTCCATACCCTAGGCAAAATTTTAGAAACTAGAGAACGGTTACAAACAAAGTCCTGAATAAACCAAGTCACGGGCAATCCCTTGGGTGCAGCCAATGCCCCCAATATTTGAGCTTTAAAGCCATTCGCCAAAATAAAATCGGGATCGCCTTTCAGTATTAGTTTTCGTAACTGTCGGACAGCCCGGTAAACACTAGGAATTGCGATCAACAGATTTAGAAATCTGTTTAAAAGGTTTTCTTTCCGAACCGTTGAATCTCCCAAACGACTTAACTTGTTATCCATGTCAAATAAAAAGCAATCGATTTCTTGTGACTGTAAAAAATCTGCAAATAAACCCACACCAGGTAAAAGAACCGTGCAGATACTATTTGCCTTATTTTTTTGCCAATAGCTAAGAGTATTCCACAAAACTCTCTCAGCTCCGCCCATTTCTGGCGATGAATTAATAACACAGATTTTTGGAATTTGGGCTAAAATAGAAGTTCAATTGCAGAAAGATTTTGCCCAAAATGCTGCATACTGGGGCGCAAGGGTTTCTACCGAAAACAAGCGGGATCTAGCCAAGCCTTTGCCGCACAGTTCTTGCTGTAGTTGGCAGGATCCCAGTAAACTTTTGACTGCCTGAGAAAATCCCTGAACATCAGATTCCCGAACAATTGATCCTGCGTCGCCAACAGTATGGGGAATTTCCCCAGAATCCGATGAGATAACGGGTACCCCAGAAGCCATCGCTTCAATTAACATGCGCCCAAATTGTTCCCGCCAGGTACCTGTAGATTGACTTGGAGCGATCAAAATATCCAATCCTGGAAGTTCAAATGGCATGTCGGAGTGTTTGACCAAACGGACCACCACTTTGTCCTGCCAACCATTCACAAGTGCCCATTTTTTTATCTCATGCTCTAAAGGACCGCTGCCCAAAAAAACCAACCCACCCCAAGAAGTCGGACTTAAAGTTTCAAAAACTTTCAAAATGGTTCGAATACCTTTTTCGGGCGTCAGACGACCAACGTAGCCAATCACTGGACCGCAAACACCCCAATGCTTCCAAATTTTTTCCTTTTCCTCTTTTTCCGCTGGTTTAAAAAGACTTGTGTTCACAGCATGGGGGAGAACAACGCCTTTTTTATGAGGATATGCCCGGCTATTTTGTGTTTCAAAAACAGAATTGCCACACGCAATCCAACCAGAGCAATTTTTTACGACCTCTTTTTCCCATGCCAAGAAAGGCCATGGGTAGGATTTTACTAAATTTTGAGCTGTAAAAAAAACATACGGGATTTTCAATGCCCGAAGTTGCCGGGTAAGAATCAAAGCAGAACGGCAATAAGGTTCCTGCCAAAGATAAGCACCATCCCAGCCTTCCGCCAACAAACGAGCAACAGCATTTTTCTGATAATTGAAAATTTGAACCTTAAAAGGGAAGCTGACTGGTACGGCAACCGCCTGCAACTTTCCTTTCTTTTCCTCACTATCAAATGTGAGAGGCCTGAGATCACCGGGCCAACTAGAAGGCCCCACGCAGGTGATATCCCAAGACATTTGGCAGCTAATCCATTTCTCAATGCTCCTATTTATCGCAATGCAATATGAATGCCCAAAACAAATCAAACGCATCCAAAATTATCCTTTAAAAACCTTATAATAAATTTCCTTTGTTTCCGCAGCACAACGATCCCACGTATAGGGTTCAATTGCTTTTCTAGCCGCCTCTCCCATGCGTTTCCGCAAATCTGAATCATTAGCCAAGGCATTCAAACCTTCGGCAATCTGATCAGCATCCCACGGTTTCTCAGTCAGCCACCCAGAAACACCATGCTCAATGAGTTCAGCAGCACCTGCTTCCCGATTGGTGATAACCGGTAAACCACTGGCCATAGCTTCGCTAATGACCATACCAAAGGGCTCGTACAAGGTTGGAAAAACGAAGCAATCCGCCGAAGCAAAATACCTTTCGATATTTTTAGACAATGGCACCCAGATCAGCCGGTTATCGACACCCAATTCAACAGCTAAAGCTTTATCTGCGGTAGGGTCTGATCCAGAAACAATCATTAGATAAATAGTCCCTGCTGATACCAATGCCCTGATTGCGGCGGCGGCCCCTTTCTGCAAGTTGCCAACAAATATCGCGCAGAATAGGTTTTCCGTTATGCCCAACTTTTGGCGAATTTCAGCTCGATAACGGTCAACATTACTTGGGTTAAATTTATTGAAATCAGTCCCATGGTAAATAAGGTCGACATTGTCCTTTATATTATACTCAATTAAAAGATCCCTTTGCACAGCCTTCGATATTGCGATAACTCTCTGGCTACAAAAAGGGCCTAACGCAAATTTTTCCAGGGGACCAACTATCCACTTCCAAATCCAAGTTGAAAAACCCAAGGATTTTCCTTCATTTTTTAACTTTTTCACCCATTTGGTTTGAATAAAATGCGCCGTGGTAACTGAATGTTTAAGACCACATAAACCCTGAGCATGCACAACATCAAATGTATTCCCTATCATCCAGGTAGCAGGTAAGATAAAGGTAAGAACACTAGTAAATGCCTTCCAACGCCATGCTGGAACATAGTGAAACGTAATTCCATCGGGATCTGGTTCTTCCCAAACAGAAGCAAATACATGCACCTCATGGTCTTTTTTGAACCTTGATGCCAACTCCGCTACATAGCGGGCGTGTCCACCATGGCGGTGATAGTCGTGAACGATGAAGGCAATCTTCAAGATTTGCAGGTCTCAAAGAGTTGATTGAGTTGGTTTATATATCGACACTTCGAAAATTCTTGGGCTTTTTTCCAAGCACCAACACGCAGCTTTTGCCAATGGTTCTGATCATTCAAGGCACGCTCAATTGCCGCTGCCAATTCTGCGACAACCATCCGGCCCGGAGAACCAGATTCGCCTGTTTCACCGGGAATCAACCAATCAGGAATACCGCCTACCGCATACCCGGCAGCAGGTAAACCCACACAACCGGCTTCAATTCCAAGCAGCCCAAATGGTTCCGCCCACAAGCTTGGCATCAAAAGCAGATCCGCTTGGCGCATCTCCAACTGCATGGCCTGACGATCGATCCAACCCAAAAAGTCGATTTTTATATCATCCTTGGCTGCAGTGCGTTGCATGACAGCCAGGTCAGGCCCATCCCCGGCAACCACCAAACGAAAATCACGGCCCAATTTTCGGGAGGCGATGGCTGTCGCAGCGATAGCATGTCGCCAACCTTTGTTCTCAACGAGTCGGCCAGCAAACAAGATCCGTTGTGTGAATACCCGAGACGGTGGGGGAACAAGATCTGCTTTATAACCCGGGGAAAACAAGGGCAGCAGATGCACCTGATCCCGAAAAGGTACATGCCGCAAATATTCCTGCGCCATGAAATCACTAGCTAAAAAAATACCCCGATATTCTTTGAGCAACCGCTGCCGGGATCGTGCCAGCCTATACCCCTTCAGCATCGTCAGTGGATTGGTACCCCCACAACCGAAGGGCAAGTAAAGGCCCAAACAAGCTGGCCCGAGAACTCGCTCACAGACTGCCATCCGGGGCCGGCGGAAGCGTTTGATTCCACTGATGCAAGTTGCCGAGCTACTATGCACAAACAGAAAAGTGGGCCAACGTCTAACAATTTGGGTTTCAGTTACCAAGTCATTCATGCCATGGTTGTAAGCAATATCTGGTTTCCAAGAGTCAATCTGAACCCATACCCCGCTCTTATTTTTATTTGTAATACACCACGTATTTATTCCAGCAACCTGATCCACAATGGTGGCACCATTTGGAGTACGAGCGGCCTCATGCAATACTGCCACTTCATGACCACATTCGACCAGCGCCGGAAGTAGTGCCTGGATGTGGGTTTGGGCACCACCAACTATAGATAACGTAGAAGTTGTGATCAGGATGCGGATGCCAGGCCCCTTGTAACACCATATGCTGTAAAACAGCGGTCAACCACAGCATCCCAAGTAAACTTGGTTAGCACCCTATTCCTGGCAGCCTGCCCCATTTGAGCAATCAAGTGTGGATTATCTCGCAGAATTCTTAATTTCTCGCCCAAAGCATCAGGGTCATTGGGCGGCACCACATAACCAGAGACTCCATCCTCTACAACCTCGGGTAAACTTGCGACCCGCGTGCATAGGCCTGCTACTCCACAAGCCATACCTTCAAGCAGGGTTTGTCCCAGAAGTTCCGGGATTCTAGTTTCATTCCCATAGCAATCCAGATAGAGACTGGGCAATGCCACACAAATGGCCCGACGATACGCCTGTATCACTTCATCATCGTCACTACCGCTCCTGAAACGTACCACTTTCCCAACAGCCAACTTGGATAACAAAGCCTGATAATCTGAATTGTAAGGTCGACCAATCACTTCCAAATCCATGCCTTCAGGCAGCGCGCGAATTAAATTGTCGATTCCCTTGTGAGGCATTACCCGGCCGACATAAACAACCAGCGGTTCTTTACGCACTGATTTATCGGGAAAAAAACGGGAAGGGTCAACACCACCATAAATCACAGCCGCCTTGTCTATAAAAGCATGTCCAGCAAGCTTTCGGCTATATTCACTGATATGCAGATGCCCGTTAAAAAGACGGCCAGTTTTCATGTAGCCATTCAGGCCCCACCCCCCGCCACCGAGGTCGCTGGCATAAACTTTCTTCCCAGTCATCCGGCTGAAGATAGCGGCAATTTCAGCGATAAGGGTATGATTCTGGTGGCAATGGACAATATCAGCCCACCAGATATGTCGAAAGATACCCGAATGATAAGGATTGGTGCGCTGCCCGCGTACCCTCCAAGCCTTTCCCAGAACGATTTCTTCGAAACCTCCCACATCAAAGGTCCGTCGACTCTGGCTACCGAAAGAAACTAGCCGGGTTGGCAGCCGCCTGGCCATTGTTTTGGCGAGTTCCAAAGCATACCGTTCCGCACCACCAAAAATCCCATCGGATCCGAATGGTGCCGGTACAACATGTAAGACTTTTATCTCTTTCAATTTCTCTCAAGTGCGATATGACCATATTCAGACAATGGGTCATTCTGACCTGACAAAGAAATAACTTTTAGATCATGATCCGTAAGAATTTTTAATAAATCTTCTTTGCTGGTGTTTGCAACATTCCAAGCATTAGGGTGCATTTCAATAACCATTGCTTTTGGCAATTCGGTTTTTAAAAATCGTTGTGCCCCTTTTAGTGCGGCAATTTCAAACCCCTCAATATCCATCATCAACGCATCAATTCGACCATTTATAAATTGGTTATCTATTGTCACTACCTCAACTTGAATCGCTTTTGTTTTACCCCGCAATAATTGGTTTTCTTCTCCTAAACGACTCATTCCATCGGTTTCAGAAGCATGGAATACTGAATAGCCTTCTTTATCCGAAATAGCTTTTTGGTGGACTATTATCTGATCAGAAAAATCATTTAGCTCGACATGCTTCCTAAGGACCTTGCTTGTCTCTGGATTAGGTTCAAACGCATAAACTGTTCCATTTCTGCCAACCCACCTGGCAAATTGCAATGGATAAATCCCCATATTAGACCCAATGCTCACGCAATGGTCACCTGGACGAATTTTCTGTTTGAAGTATTTTGCGACTGGATTGTCATATTCTTTTGAAAAATACCATCTGTACTGCGGAATACACCGATAGGTTTCCCCATTTACAATCCTCGGGAGGCCTTTTTTTTCGTAAAGACAAGTCAAAATATAATTTTTAAATTTTGATATAAACTTCATTGTAAAATACACCTGCAAAAGTCATACACTTCTGGCTTCTTCTTTTTTATCTTGAACTACTTCGCGTGATTACTATATTTTATTATTAATCCAGTCGTGCAACTGTATACATCGATTATTTGCAGTGTGGTCTCGAAGTGTTCTTTTTCGCCCAGCGATAGCTATAGAAAGTCTTTCTTTTTCATTTTCAAGCAAATAACTAATCCTATCCTTCGCCTCATCCGTGGTCTTATAGGTAACTATTTCCTTCCCTTCGTCAAAAAGGTCAGGCATATTTGGTCCGGTATCTGTCAAAAGACAAGATCCAAAACCAGTGGCTTCAAAAAGGCGAATCGCGCCTATATTTCCAAATTCTTTATCACCCGGTTTTTTCGAAGGTACGCCATGTTTATGAAAGCTAATTTTTGAATTTGCCATGACATGGTAATAATCTAACCCAGATAAGCCAGAATAACACTTACTTTTGTATAAATCCTGTAGTCTCATTTTTGGAACAACAAACTCTCCATAATGCACCTTCATTTTACTAGCATCATCGGCCAAATTTCTAACTGTAGCCGGGACAAATACATTCATTTTTAAGTTTTTTAGAAAAAAATTAGGCCAACTTAGTATAAATTGTATGCATTTATCTCGTAGAAATTTTTTGTTCTTAATTGTTTCAAAAAGGTTTGGAATTCTAGGTTCCCAAACCCAAGCCTCCATTGGGGTTTCTTTCAATAATTTATGTAAGGTCCAATATCGATCAGCATGAAGGGGACCGAAACCAAAACCTGATGATCCAACAAAGGTAATGGGTAACTTTTCTTCGTTAGGCTTTTCACTTATCAAGCTGCAGATACCTTCATCAAAATAATGATAAAACAACCTTGGCTTTAATCCCGCCTTTTGAAATTCATGCACCAAACCAGGGGTTCCCAACAAAATTAGATCAGCATACCCAGGCCACGCATTTTCACCAAGATGGGCAAAGTGCAAAACAATTAGCTTAATGCTTGGAACAAGTGTTTTTAAACTACTAATTACATCCAACTTAAATGGTATATTGTGTTGGAAAAAAATGACATCCGGTTTTTCAGCTTTGATTTGCTCTAAAAGTATTTCCTCCTTCCAAGTAGCTTCGTCATATTCCAAATCATTTTCAGCAGCCCACCGCTTTTGCATTTTTTCGAGATCATAAAAAATATCAACTGATTCGTTTCCTATTTTTTGCATCGCATTTGAAAAAGCAGCGCAATTGTAAACCTTTTCTTTTAACAAGATCGATTTTTGTCCAGCGTAAGACAACTTGTCAAAATCTGGGTACTTTTTAATTACAGGAGTTATCGCAGACAGAATATAGAAATGGCTAACCCTCAGAATTTTATAATTGCGCATAACAGTCCAATTAGGAATTCAATGAGGTATTTATTTTCACCCACCGGCAATAATTAATCACCCGCCAAGGCATGAATGAAAATGGCTTTCTGCCGCAAAGCACTTCCTCTATCTCAAGACGGCATTTGCCCGCGTCCACAAATGGTATGGCATCCAAATTATTCAGCCATTCATTTATTTTCTCGTGGTTGGATTGGAGAATACTTCGCTCAGGCGTTTCAAATCCGATTTTGTCACGCCGGTCCAAAATCGCATCCGGAACTATTCCCCGCATGGCGGCACGGAAAACACTTTTAGTTTCCCCTTCGGTTGAAAGGATATATTGCTCTGGTAGGCTCAACAGGAATTCCGCCATCTCGGTCGTCAAAAAGGGCACACGGCTTTCCACACTGAATCGCATCGAATTACGATCACCATGACGGAGCAAGGCTGCCAAACCTCTCCCAGCCAAATTCTCCCGTAATTCCTCAACCAACCGTCGGCCAAAACCTTCTTGGGGATCCCTTTTCGGAAATATGGATTCATTGTGGCCTGAACCGGATTTGTCCGGAACAAATAGAACCCAGGCTGGCTTTTCTTTTTTCAAAATCTTCCGCCGCAAGGTCCGTAACCAGGCAGGCGAGCATTTCCGCAACCATTCTTTCCACCTTGCCCGCCCCGTTGGAGCCTTAAATTCAGGCCAAGCTTTGATTAAGGTTTCCAAGGCCTTTGCATCGTTTCGTTCCATCAGACTTTCAAAAAGCCGGATCGGGTAACCGCCATAACCAGCCAGCATCTCGTCAGAACCTTGGCCATCCAAGGTCACCACCACCCCCTCTTCCCGAACCCTTCGAAAGACCCGGTACTGGGCGTAGATGCTTGTACTACCAAAGGGCTCCCCCTGACAGCCAATCATGTCATCCATGTCGCCCAGTAAATCGCATGGTTTCACCTGAATCTTGTGCGCAATGGCCCCCACATGCTGATTGACAATGTCTGCCCAACGCTCCTCATCCACGGCCGATCCACGGGCAACGTAGGTGAAAGTGTGGATCGGCAATTCCGGTTCCAGATAACGCATCGCGCAAACCACAGCCGAAGAATCAATTCCCCCCGACAGGGCAGCACCCAACGGCACATCACTGCGAAGATGCAACCGCACACTCTTCAGGAACAATTCGCGGAGATGTGAAGCCGCATCCTGGAAAGAGATATTTTTATTTTCCTCAATGGATGGCCACCACCACCGGGTAGGGGATGTGAATTCATTATTTTTTAGATTGATCCGCATCCAATGACCAGGCGGCAATTGCCGGAAACCTTCATAAAAAGTGTCCGAGTTTTGGTCATAAGCCCCGTGTTGCAGATAGTTCCAAGCTTCATATTGGTTTAATTTTAGAGGCGTGGAAGATAATCCAACTAAGGCAGGAATCTCAGAAGCAAAGGTAAATGTTTTTCCTTGTTGGCGATAAAACAGCGGCTTGATGCCAAAGGCATCCCGCGCCAAGGTCAGGGTTCGTTCTGTTTTGTCGTACAGCGCGAAGGCAAACATCCCGACAAAACGAGGAAGAGCATTCAATTCCCATTGTGCCAAGGCCCCTAGCAGCACTTCAGTATCCGAATCGGAACGAAAACTTAAACCTAAAGCCTCCAATTCCCCCCGAAGTTCACGGTAGTTATAAATTTCCCCGTTAAAAACAATCGTGTACCGCCCTTCCCCAAAATGCATGGGCTGATGACCGGCCGGTGAAAGGTCAATGATTGATAAACGGGTATGACCTAAAAAAATTTGCCCAAAAATATCGGTATGTGAAAAAATACCGGAATCATTTGGACCACGATGGGAAATCAACCTCAAAGCATTAGACACTTTTTCATAATTGTGCTCGGAACTAATAAGAGAACAGTAGCCGATAATACCACACATAGTATGCTTTTTATATTGTTTTAATTTATGTTCGTCAAAAAATCACTAACACTAAGGCAAGAATCATTTAATTGAAATTTTTCTCTTTTTTTCGATAAATTCTGAGAAATCCAGTCAGTTATATAATAAGTATCATTTGGTAGGGCTACATTTGCGTACCCCCTGTCGATAAGTTCTTTAAATGGATAGTTTCCTAATCTATCTTTAAAAGTAATTGGACACATAAATAACGTGGGGACACCAAAAATAGCCGCATCGTAACTGATCATAGAGGCCATGCACAAATGGACATCGACAAACTGGAACAAAAGCGAAAGCGGTGATTCAGATGCTATTTCCCAATCAACATTGCCGTACTTCATTAAGCTATCAAGTTTATTAAAAAGATTTTTATACTGTTCTTTTTTTCTCAAATGAATTGGATGAACCCTAATCAACCAAAAACAACTTTTATCATTTTGGATTAAATCCTCTATGAATTCTGGGTAAAACCCGTTGGGCAGAACATCCTTGAATTCAACAAAAGGACCGTGATCCCCGGCATAACCCCAAGTTAATCCCAATAAAATTATTTTTTTACCGATAGTTCTATCTCTAATCTTTAACCCGATCAATGAAAATTCATTGAGGTGTCTTTTCTCAAAATTTGAGTTGTAATAAGGGTGTTTACACAATACTTGCTTGCTTTTGTCATTTAACTGGGTAAAGGTTTCGTAACTTTTTTGATCAAGGCAAACAAAAAAATTAGGCAGTTTTTCAACTGGCTTATTTCTCCATTCAGGTTGCAAAGGTGGAACATAACCCAAGCCGTGAAGAACTTCAACAGTTGGAATACCCAATTCTCTTGCAGCAAGAATAATGTCATCATTCAAATTCATTCCAACAACTGCACGAGGTTGAACCACATCCAAAATTAATTTAAAATAATTTTCAAATTTATTATTTGCTAAAAATTTTCTCTTAATCATGTTTTTAATAGCAGATCTAATATATTCCCTTTTAATCGATAAGACGTAATTCCATGTTTTGTCTCCAATTAGATTGCAGTCTGGGAAAGTAAGGCACAAAACCTTAAATCCTTGTTCAAGAAGAGCCAGTTGCACTGAATCTAATATTTTGCAAAAAGCTTTTCCATTAAATAAATCTCCTTTATTTACGTCATGTGAGATAAAGATAAAGTCAGACTTTTTATAAGGCTCGTTTTTTGGGGAATGAAATAATTCATTGAGAAGCTTATACAGGTTTTGAAGCTTCCTAAACAATCGACCTTCCCCCATCCATCACAACATTCTGCCCGGTCATGTATGAACTTGCATCGCTACACAGGAATTGAACCGCGCTCTTGTATTCGTCAACCTTGGCCATTCTCCCCATGGGAATGAGCTTTTCAATCTTTCCGATAAACTCAGGGCTTTGTTTGTTTTCAATTCCACCAGGGGACAAAGCGTTGCAACGGATTCTCTTATCCGCCCAGTAGGAAGCCAAATAACGTGTGAGACCGATCAAGCCTGTTTTTATTACAGAATAGGTAATCGGTTTGACTTCTTGGTTATTGTCATCAACCCCATCTTTCCGATAAAGCCTTTGGTCTGGCGCAATGACCGAAAGATCCGAGGAAATATTTAATATCACCCCGCCCTTGCCTTCTGCCACCAGTCGCTTTCCAAAATATTTGGAGCAAATGAAGGCACCGGTTAATCCAATGGCAATTTGCCGATCCCATTCGTTCAATGAAAAGTTCTCAAGTCTCGAACTGTTTCCCAAAAAACCATCTGATTGAACCTGTGGATTAACCGCCGCGTTGTTAATTAGTATTTCGATAGCGTATTTATCAGTGATAAATTGAACTAATTCCTCATCAACAACATCCATTTTTTCAAGGAAAATTTTGCTTCGGAATGTATCGAAATCAGGGGCTGAAAATGTTCTTTCCAAACATTCAAGTGAAACATCGGTTGCAATTACAGTCCCCCCAGCCTCCAAAAGTGCCAGCACATGTTGCTTGCCAAGCAATCCGGCGGCGCCAGTCACCAATGCCAAGCGATTTTGAATATTCCATTTGGACATCAAAAAGCCCTTGTTTGCCCACCATCAACAACCCAAATGGAACCTGTTGCAAAATTGTCCTGGCCCATTCCTAAATGAGCAACAACCTTTGCGATTTCCTCGGGATTACCAAAACGCCTCAATGGAACATCGCTTTTCAGCATTCTGCAAACTTTCTCTTTATTTTCCTTGTACTTTGATTCCCAGACTGAACCCGGAAACATTAAATTGCCCGGCGCCACACCGTTGATTCGAATATTTTTTTCCGCCAATGGCCTGGACATGCCCCGAACAAATGCGTTCAAGGCGGCTTTAGCGACAGAGTAGGTAACAGGGGCGCCAGGAATTACCTCAACACCGCAAATCGAAGATATGCAAACAATCGAACCTTTGGCTTTTTCAAGTTCCGGAACCGCTGCGTCTATTACGTTCACGGCAGACCAAAAATTAACATCGAATACCCTCTTCCATTCACCTATGGTTTCTTTACCTGGGAGGACCGACCTTCCAGAACCGACGTTGCATACCAAACAATCCAATCCACCAAGCATTCGTGCCGTGTTTTGCACAATGGACAGACAGGAGGCGGGGTCCGAAACATCACCTTGGGCACAAGGTGCGTTGAGTAATTTTTTTGAAGCACCCGACAACCTTTCAGTATCCCGTCCATTCAGAACAACCTTGGCTCCCCCATCAATCATGAACTTTGCGATTTCGAATCCAAGACCGGATGAAGAACCGGTAACCAAAATCCGTTTGTCCTTGATCATGCCAAATAACCGTTGATGTGGTTTAGATATTGTTTCACTATGCCGACATGATCATTGGTTTTTGACCGCGCCCCTTGAAGAATCAAATTTCCCGTGTAACCAATTTTTCGTAACTCCGAAAATACTGTTTGAAAATCAACGTTCCCTTCACCAAAAGGCACGGTTGTTCCACCCAAAACCCTGTCTTTCACATGAACATTGTCGATCCATGGAGCCAAAATGCAAATCTCGTGCGCCGGTTCATAGCCAAGCGATGCGCTGTTTCCCATGTCGTAATTGATGCCGAAACACTCCGGCGAAAACAATCGAATGAAATCAGCAAGTTTGCTAGGTTCATAGTCAGATTCAAAAACAACCTTGAGGCCAGCATCAATCAGAGTGTTGGAATGCGCGGAAAAGAATCTAACAACCTTTTCTTCCTCTTCATGGTTTTTGACCCGAGAATGATCAACCAGAGGTATGACAATGAAACGACTGGAAAATTGTTTGGCTCCTTCAATCACTCCTTGGAATAATTCTTGATCGCCTTCATCAAAATGAAAGCCGAATTTCTCCCTTTGATGCATGAAATAATCACAGGTGATAGATTCAACGCGAACGTTATTTTTTATTTTGTGATCTAATGCACACGGACGATTAATTTTTGAAACATAGGGATTTTCCCAAAAACCATCCAAATCAATCGTCCATTCAAGAAGATTCAAGCCCAAGCTAGGAAGTATATCAATTTCAACATCCCATTTGTCCCGCGGAAATTCCTGAATCTTCCCTAACGAAGGCTCTACCAAACGCCCCTGCATCAGGCCTATTTGGTTTATCATTTTTTGAATCGATAAGGTGTTGGAGCATCTGAGCTTAATTCACCATCTATCTTATTCCAATTTTGAATCTGGTTTTTGATATCAACACCAGTAAGTCTTGACCATTCAGAAAGAATCCTTGAAAATACAGGACCTATTTTTCCCTCACCAATAGGAACAGAATTCAAGGATGTAACAGGAAGCAAACAAAAAGGAGTTCCAGTCATGAAAGCCCCATCAGCACAATAAACATCATAAGGTTCAATATTTTTTTCAATGATTTTAATACCAATATTGGGGCATATCTCATCCATCACATAGGATCGAGAAATTCCTCTTAAAATATTCCTACCTTCCGGACTAATTACCTCACCATTTTTAATGATGAAAAAATTATCACCTGTACCTTCTGCAATATATCCATCCTCATCTAATAAAAGAGCCCAATTGTCTTCCCCAGAAAACAATGATGCTTCAATATTAGCGGTGAGATAAAAAAGCCTACTTCGATTTTTAATTTTCGGATCAAGAAGCCTGGAAGGTATAGCTCTTTGGGAAGTAATGACGGCGTTAATACCTTTATCAAATAATTTACCCATTCCCCTAACAGTCCACCTCAAAGGAAAATCTGCAATTATAACATTCGTTCCTTTGCTTAAACCATTGATTCCGTGGTAAATACCCAACAAACCCCTTGTCACATCAATCATCAAACGATGTTCATCATCATCACCAAAGGCCTGACGATTTTTTTCAACTGTCAAATGGCAAGCTTCCTCCATTTCACCTTGGCTCAGGTCAATCGGAATTCGCAGAATTTTTAATCCGTCATAAAGTCTTTTAATATGCTCTTTTAATTTGAATTGTAGACCATTAAAGGATCTAGTCATTTCAAAAACCATATCACCAAACATTAAAGCTGAGTCAAAAATAGATAATTTTGCTTCTTTTTCTGGAACAAAATTACCATTAAAATAAACAACTCTTTCGTTACAACCGGAATTCACAAATCACCTCATTTAGAAAAGAATCCAATGAACCAATTATCATTAGTTGATTTTAAAAAATTCACAAAAGAATTGGTCATAATTTTGTTAAATCTTGAACCAACACAATTTTCCAAGTCAAGAAAGCCAGATAGTTTACTTTTACCATAATACGAACTATTAAAAGGCGGAAAATTTTGGCTTATTAAAAGCACATCATCCTTATTCATTGCATCATAGATATTGTTGAGTACTATTTCCAAGGTATCAACTACATACCAAATTGTTCCCCTTAATAATATTAATTTGCGACAATTATTATTTCCTTGAAATTTAAAGGTTTCCTTCAAATTAATATTTGAAAAACTGACATCCGGAAATAGTAATTTCGCCCTATCGGTACAGGATTGGGAAATATCGTAACCAAATAAACATTTAGGTTTCAAACCGGGTCCAGAGTTCATCAAATTTAGATAGTAACCCAATCCGCATCCTAAATCATGAATTTCATCGACGCCAGTTACAAAAATTGGAAGCAAGGTTTTAGTTATCAATACATCTGGCCAGGCTTCTTGTTGGTCCTGATTCCATGGAATATTTTCGGAATATTGATACATTTCGTCAAAATTTCCAATGAATTTTCCATTTTTAAAGACATAATCATGGTAGTCTCTTGATTTTTCCATTATTTCACCTTGAACCAATTTAAAATATCGCTTGTAGAAGGATTATGATTTCCAAAATGATCAAACATTTTTTTGAATTTATCAAAATCATCCGGCGTATTTATATCTAAAGTTAATTTTGTATCCCGCAAGTATTCAGGACATTCAGGAGTTGTAATTGGACACCATTTTGAATCCACTGGATTTCCAGTTTTGTAATCAAAGAAATTTAAATGCACATGTTCCCGCTTCTCTGGTTCTTTGTTTTTTTCCCATACTTCTTTAAGTAAAGCGAAATCAAACATCTCGGCACCAAGACCGTCTGGGTAGCCAGATTTTAATGCCTCAGCTAAATTGGTAGAGAAACCCCTAGCAGATAAATTGCGATGATGTTCGGCAACACGATCAATTTCTACAGCATCTGGTACTGGATTATCTGCAGGCAATCTTCCAACTATTTCTGCCCCAAACTGCAATGCGGCCCTGTAATATCTATCAAGGCAATCCTGTTCGTTCCCCCTAAAAATTTTAATCCCTTCTTGGTTTGCTTCTTGAACTAATATGTCATTTTCACTTGAATCAGGGATAGCGAGAACTATATCGTTCAACTTCTTGCATTGTTTTACCCTTTCAAGAATTCTACCTACTATGGTTTTATTACCAAGAAACATCATTGATTTGCCCGGAAGTCGAGTTGACCCCATGCGAGCTTGGATAATTAGAACAACTTTTTTTTTCATTTCTCTTCTATCCTCAACTTCTTTCTAATCGGCATCTCCGCCTGGGTAATTTCCTTGATCCCGTTCCCAAGCACGCCTGGAATCTTCCTGATTGTTTCCACAAAATTACGCAGCGCGTTTGTTTCAATGGAAGCAGCCTGGTCAGAGCCGTACATCGACCGGTCCAGCGTGATATGCCTCTCAATCGATGTGGCACCCAGCGCCACCGCGGTGATGCAAACCTTGAGAAGACTCACCTCATGCCCGGAATACCCAACATCACACTGGAATACCTCCTTCAGCATGGGGATGCAGCGAATATTTGCGTCCTCATCTTTCATGGGGTAGGTGGAATTGCAATGCATCAGTTCATAAGGGCAACCGACCGATTGGAATAAGTCAACGACCTCCCTGATTTCATCCAGGGTCGACATTCCTGTGGAAATGAAGGTTTTCAGTTTTTCTTCGGCAATGGCCTTGAGTAAAGGCTTGTGACCCAACATGGCGGAGGCAACCTTGTTGAACTTCCTGGGGAATTGGCGGAGAAACAATTGTGCTTCCAAATCCCAGGCGGAAGCGCTCCAATCGATTCCCAATTCACGGCAATAGCTGTCAATCACCTTGTACTGTTCCAGGTTAAATTCCAGCCCCTCCTTCTGGGCCCTTTGGGTGCTACCCCACGGACTTTCCCGCGGGCTGTCCAGGAACTCCTGGGTGTACACTTTGTCGATGGTTCTTTTCTGAAACTTCACCGCATCAAATCCGGCATCCTTTGCCTCTTTGATCAGTTTTTTGGCAATAGCCATATCGCCATTGTGATTAATCCCAATTTCAGCAATCAGATACAAACTCATCGATCTGCTCCTCTGTCATTGTTTCAAAACCCAAAAACCATTCAACGAACTCACGGACAAACCCGTGACCTCCAGGCTTTTCTAATTTCAGATGGGAAATTTTGCGGATCAACGGATGGGCATCAGATGGGGCTACAGCCAACCCAACCCGCCTCATGACAGGTAAATCGTTCAAATCATTTCCCAAGTAGATGATACTACCAAGACCATCCGGGAACTGATCAGGATCACTACCAACCATTTTCAGGATGTAGGAAAGCTTGTTGGCCACACCCGAATGACATTCAATCCCAAGCTTTTGGGCCCTGGCAATCACAACGGGGTTTTTTTCCTTGCTAAGAATCATCCACCGCGCATCGATTAATCCCCGTTTTTTACCTGCATTTAAAAAGTTGATCGCCAATCCATCCCCGCGATCACATTGAACGCTTTCAAGGCCATTTTCCAAAACATAAACCTTGTTGTTGGTGAAGACACCGTCAAAGTCGAAAATAATTGTTTTAATAAGCTTAAACCTGTAACCAATCTATTTTATCTGAATCAATAAATTTCTGATCTGGGGTTTGCCATGATGTCGCTTTTGTTTTACTCCAAAATCGTTCATGAAAAATCCTACAGCGAATTTCGTATGGTAAAAAAGACAAAATAGGTATAGTACCAATCCCACCGCCTTTAAATTGAAAATAGAACGAACTATTTAGAATTAAATAGCAGTCACCAAAAAAACTATCTGAGTAATCCTTTGAATAATAACAATGAAGGTTATACTTGTCTGAAATTATTTTATAATAAGAACATCCTGCCAAATCGGAAATTATAACAATTGAAAAACCAGGAAATCTTTCTTTTAGGTAATTATACAAACTAATAAAATCACTCTCACTCAAATTCCTATCAGAACCCCACTCTGATGAAAAACGGCAATGCCAAGCAATATATCTTCCAAATGAATTCGTGATTACTTCGTCTTCTTTAAAACAATTATCTAAAGAAAAAATCATTTGATTTAAATTGCTGGAGCATTTGCTGATAAGCAAATTAATAAAATTAAATCCTTTTGTGTAAATAGGAATATTATTTAACATTAGTTTATGAAAAAGGATAACATTACAATTTGAATTATATACTAAAATGGCATTTTTTAAAGATAAATCCGTTAATATAACTTCCAAATCCTTAGACTTATTACATAATTTTTCTAAAATTAACCCTTGGTTTCGAACAAATGCATCACATTGGCCTGGTGACCAACAACTCCAATCATCTCTGTAAGCACCCTTTGTAATTATAAAACCGACTTTTTTACCTAATAAAATTAAAATTCGAGCAATAAAAGCAACATAAATAAAATCACCAAACGTGGGTGGCGAGACACTATTGTCGTAACCTAAAATTATCCTTTTATTTAAAGATTTCTTATTAATTACTATATTAACTTGATTTATTAAATATATTTTCCCATTAAAAAGAACAAGTTTTTCCTTAATAGATGACATTATAAAGCCAACGTAACACCGCAATCTATTCACTTTACATAAAAATTTAAATCTTTTATTCAAATTTATTTGCATTAAATTACAGGCTCTAATAGCATAAACAAACTCCAATCACTCATATTCTGAATTTCTTTTATGTGTTTAAAAACTGTAAGTATTTCACTTTTGCAAGTTGTAACTAGTCTGAAACCAAATCTTTTTGCTAAAGATTCTAAATCGCTTTTAGACCAAGCGTTTTGATGATTAAATTGTTTAAAATCACTAGACTCTTTAATGAATTCAACAAGGGTTTTACTTATTGACCGTACATCTTTATTCCTTAGGATTTTTTCCAGTTCGTCCTTTTTAATTCGAGCAGGCCCATGGTAAGACGTTTCAGATACATTAAAGTTTCCTGAAAAATGATCCCCGTAAGATTGATTCCAAAAACTAGCAAACATTGCTGAAACGATATTCGCAGGACCGACATCTAATCCAAAATTTTTCCATGACCAACTAATCCCATCAACACCGTACCGACCACTTTTGTTGAAAAAAGCAAGGTTACCTTTTCGGTATGCATTTAAAAACAAATCAAAATCAGGTAATTTCAATAAAAAAAGTCCTTTGTCAGATAAGATTCTTTTAGATTCAGAAAAAACCCTATCAACGGTTTTATCAGGTAAATGTTCAATAAAGTGTGAGGAATAGACTAATTGAACAGCCTTATCTGAAATAGGCAAGACTGTATTGTGATCAAAGGAGATCTTATTTATCGATGGTGAGTCGATCTCATCAAAACACAACCATCCATCTTGATAATTTCTTCCTGAACCCAGGTTTACATTTTTTAGTGGGCTTGAATAATCTACACGCCTAATATCAATGGCAGATAGATTTGTGTGTTTATAATAAATTCCGGGATTTGCTAGATGTCGTTCTTGATGGCTGTGTGGAACAGCGAAATGAATAAATTGTTGATCTGATGGATGAACAATTGTTTTCATTAAGGTAATTTCCCAAGAAATTCGATCCATCTTCTTCCCAGGAACCCCTGAATGAAGTCTCTTCGTATTTTCAAACAAAACACAACACGGATTATTATTTTTGATTTCCCTGTCTTCGATTTCCAAAAATCCAAAATCCTCATCCAATGGATTTGGATAAACCATTACTTTTAAATGACCAGGGGGAAAACCATCGGAATGCTGAAGATTTGGTCCGTAACGTTGCGAATTTGGTTTCGATATCCAACCTCTGATTCCGACCACTACAAATGGACACCCCACAATTTCAAAGCAGTTATCCCTAATATAAAATGAAATTTGCGACAAAATACTCGCTGGAACTTCTTTATCTTTGATTTCAGTGCATCCCAAGGGATCGAAGAATGAAATATTCTCATTGAATTTTTCTGTACCCCCCTCATAACTTCTCTTTGAAAATTTGCATGGCGCCAAGTAGAGATCATCAAATGAAATCTTTTTGATGTCCTCCGAAAATTTTCTTAGCTCATCCGCCATGTCAGGTGGCAAATCAAATAGATAGTATCCTTTCTTTTCTAAGAACCCTTCAAAACACGTAGGATAAAGACTATTAATAATATCATCGTATTCCAAAAATGAGTCAAAAACATTGTCAAGATTCGTCCTTGTTGATGCAAACTTATTTTTTAATGCTGGCACTATGCTTTTAGGATTAATCAGGTATTTCAAATGCCTTAGTTTAAATTTCATAAAAACTCCCATGAATTCGACATATTTTCAAGAAGACATCACCAACAACGGCCTAAACACCTTCCCTTGCTCTAAATCATCCAAAGCATCGTTCACCTCTTCTAGTTGATAGCGTTTGGTTAACAACCGGTCCAAAGGAATTTGGTTACGGGTAAACTCTTTGGCAAACAGTGGGAAATCTCGTTCGGGTACACAACCACCTCCCCAAGTTCCAAAAATCTGTTTTCCGCTGATCAGGTCATGGGGATGAAGGCGAACCATCTCACCTTCCGGTGGATGGGAGGCAAACCACAATTTACCGCTGTTTTTCTTGATGATTTTAAATCCCAATTCAATCGATTCGACGCTGCCAGCGGACTCCAGGCAGATATCAACCCCACCCTTGTTGAGGTCCATAACTTTTTCAGCAACCGGTTCAACACCTTCCTGTATCAGGTGGGTAGCTCCAAGTGATTTGGCGAATTCCAATTTTTCGATGGATTTGTCGATAGCAATGACGCAATCGCATCGAAAACTACGCAAAGCCATCAAGGCACTGAGCCCAACCCCACCCAAACCTATGACGGCCACACTAGATCCTCCCGGCGGCCTGGCCTGGTTGAAAACCATGCCCGCCCCAGTGGGCAAAGCACACCCAAGCAAAACTGCCTGATCCAATGGAAAACCTTCAGGAATAACTGTGACGCGATTTTCAGAAACAATCGAATGGGTGCTGAAAGTGGTTACTGGCCCAGAATGAATCACCTTCCCATCACAAGTGTATTGAGCCCCGGGAGCATCCAAACCACTTCCTTTAATCCAACTCAAAACAACATAATCTCCCGGCTTGACTTTGGTTACCCCTTCACCAATTTCCAAAACCTGTCCGGATGCTTCATGCCCAAGCAGATGAGGCAGCCAACGGTCTTGGCCACGTTTTCCACGAACTTCCATTAGTTGACTACGGCAAACGCCGCTAAATTTAATTTCGACTAGAACCTGTCCGGAAGATAAAAATGGAATTACAAAATTAAGTATTTTTAAAGGTTTATTAGTTGCAACTAAAGTTGCAGCAAAAACCGTTTTTATTTTATTATTCAATTGAACGATACCAAATTCAAATTAGCACACACAATTAATTTATAAGCATCAAACTGTTGAAAATATCACGAGGAAGTAGCGGTTCCATATCTTCATTAGGGCGACCAAATTTAACTTGCGGAATTACCCTTGCGTTTGCAGGTATATTTATGTTGCAAAAAACTGATCCCTCAAAATTAAAAACTTCCTGCAAGACAGGATTTAAATTTTCCGTTTTATCTATTTCCAAATATTTTATATTAAATCCCAAACATATATTTTTATAATCCGGAAAACCAAGCCCACCCTCAGGGGAGGATGCGTAATATTTAGAATTTAACCATTGTTCTTGTGTTTGTTTTATCATTGAGTAACCATTATTATTGATTAAAAGAATTTTTATTGGAGCCTTATTAAAAACAACTGTAGAAAGTTCCTGCATAGTCATCATGAAACTTCCATCACCAATAATGCATACGCAATGTTTATCAGGTTTTGCCAACCATCCACCAATCGATGCAGGCAATGCCCAACCCATGGCTGTATTATTAAAGTCGTGGAATGTGCGGATTTTTCTGCCAATTTTTATTCCCTGCATTGCCCAGGCAATTGCACATCCCGTATCGATAAACACTTGGGATCCTGCTGGGACAATTCCTGAAAGAACTTCCATTACCTCGTAGGGATTTATCCCTTTGATTTTCCGATTCTCTGTGTCAATTTCAGCAAACGTATTTTTCCACTTGTTTAAAATATTTATCCAACTGTCAAAACTATTATTTACCGGAACTAATTGATCAATATTTAAACCGTCAAACAATGATTGCAAATCGCAGCATACCAGACAGTCAATATTTACACCAAATCTTTCAAACTTACCAAGTTCGTTTATATCAATATCCACAACAACTTTTTTAGCTTTCCTCCCAAAACTATTTACCGGAGAACCGGTTGCCTTGGTGTCCAATCGTGCACCTAACGAAATAATGAAATCCGAATTTTGGATTGCGAAATTGGCATGTCTTATTCCATGTGTCCCAAATGTTCCCAAATTCATTGGATTATCGGCGTCTAAAAGGTCACATGCGCCCCATGTCAACACTGTCGGGATCTTTAATTTCTTAATAAACTCCCGGAAAAATTCACCTGTTTTACTTAAATGAATACCCCAACCTCCAACAATTACAGGCCTTTTTGCATTTGGTAAATGTTCCTGAATAAATTTTGAGAATTTATCAATTTGACTAGTCGAATTATTTATTTTCTTTGGCGGATGAAAAGGTATTAATAGTTCAGGTTCTATTTCCTCGCGTTGAATATTGTCAGGGATGTCGATTAAAACTGGACCAGGCCTGCCTGACAATGCAATGTGAACTGCTTTTTCTAACTCAAATCGGATTTTTATTGGGTCATTAATTTGAACCGAGTATTTCGTGACTTTTTTACAAATGTCCAGAATAGGCGTTTCTTGAAAACCGACTTGCCTTACTCCGATATCACCCGTCATACGAAAGGTACTGACTTGTCCAGTAATGATCAAAACAGGAACTGAATCATAAAAACTACAGCAAATTCCGGTAATAAGATTTGTGGCGCCTGGACCACTCGTTGATAGGGCAACACCTATATTTCCATTTGACCTCGAATAACCATCAGCAGCCATTGCTGAACCCTGCTCATGGTGGGTGCAATGGAATTTTAATTTCGGATTATCAGTAATTGAATGTATTAAGTGTAATGATGCGCCACCTGAAACTCCAAATACGTGCTCAACACCAAGGTCGGCAATAAAATTTGAGACAAAATCAGATAATTTAATTTTTTTTGAATTTACCATGGCATTACATCCTTGGTGGAAATAAACGCGGAACCTTCTTTGTGACTGGTCGGCATATCACTTAGTTTGTTAACTTTTTGCCACCCAATTTTCTGTGAAAAAACATTGACGTCAATTTTGGTAAGGAAATCAAATATTTTATTAGCATTTTTTTCGGAACCAATTTCAACCAACGCATCTGTTCCTAACCATATTGCTCTGGATGTATTTAGGATTAAATCTGCCTCATGACCTTCAACATCCATTTTTATCAAATCAGAATTTTCACATATTTTGTTAAAGGATTCGCATTCGACCCTAATCTTTTCAGTCTTCCCGTATACGTTTTCTTTTGACCCTACTAGATGACTACCAGTTGTGTTTCCAATAACTCTAATAAATTCTAATTCACTGTTAGTTACAGAAACTGCTTTATTTACTATTTTTGCCTTTATTTGACAAACTTTATTGATTTTTAAGTTATTTTGGAGCTGTTTAAAGTGAATCGGATCAGGTTCATAACAGTGAACCTCGTAACCCAGTTTGCTTAAAAAAATGGCATGAATACCTATGTTTGCACCTAGATCTGAAACCTTTCTGTAATTATCAATGTTTTTTTTGTAAAAGGAGAACATTATCAATTCATCAAGACCAAACAAATGGGTAGAATTAATTGCCCCCATAGAAAAATAAGGCAATTTGATGTTGCCTATTGATTGGAAATTAAATTCTTGGCAACCTTGGTTGCCAAATATCTTTTCAACTTCCTGTTTTAAGCATTTCTCGAGAATTTTATATATTTTTGAATTAGTTGCATGGAACTCCTTAATTTCCCACAATGTATTTACTAAAACTGAAAGCATACTACTTAGTCTCCTTTATTTAAAAATCTCATCCCACACAGGCAATTCCTAGTTTCCATATCTGCGTAATTTATATAAATTCAGATCTGCTTTTAGTTTCCCGTTTAGCTCCTCACTTCCCCATGCGTCATACACAACACTGATATTCCTTCCACCCACTATTTCTTTTGGTGAATTAATAGCCCAATCACAACAAGCAACTACATTTTCAATCGGATTGAAATTATCTTTCTCATATCGGTCAAGCGTTTCCCTTAGTGACTTGCCAGACTTTTTCCCTGCTTTGATAGTTTCTTTGTGAATTTTTGTCTTGACCCATCCTGGTCCCAAAATGCTAAATGAAATGTCTTTGTATTCGGAATCAAGGATTTCCACTGCTTTTATCAATGCTATTTTTGATATTGTATATGCCGAAAAATTTATTGGTGCGCTGTTAGTCCCACCTCCTGCAAACAAAATAACTTTACTAATAATAGTTTTGTTTTTATTTCTAATTGGAATCAAATCATGAAGAATTCGGAGTTGACTCACTAAATTGACTTTTAAATTTTCTTCCCACAAATCAAAAGGGGTTTGATCAAACTTTCCAATCGGCTCCATTGTCCCCGGACAAAGAAAAATAAATTCCCATTCAAACTTCATTTTTTTCATTTTTTGAGTAAACCGATTCACACTCTTTCTGTTAGACATATCGCATTTTATTAAAGCTTTGAATTTCTGCCTGTTTTGACGAAGCTCGGAAGGAATTGATCTATATGTACCAACTATTGAACATGATTTTTTAAGATAGAAATTCGTAAGACTTTTTCCAATATCGCTGCTTGCACCAACAATAATTCCTTTTTTGTATTTTTCCATTTTTAAAATGGTCCTTTGAACCAAAACCCAGGAACATCATGCGGGCCTACTTTTTCGGCAACAAATTGTTTGTTCATTTTGGTATTTCCCAAAATATCCATGCTTTGCTCAATGATTTCTTGATGCGTTGGATAATAGTTCTTCGTCAAACTGGGTGCTGTTGGACACGGATAATCCGGAAGGCAAATTTGGATGGGTGCTTTTTTTAGTGCATCAAAACAATGCGTTGCTACCTTTGAGACTATTTCACTGCTGACAGAGCAGAAACCGTGGCTGGTGTCCAGGACCATCAAACGACCTGTTTTTCGCACGGAATCAAATATCAACTGCCAATCAATCGGGCTGATGGTTCGAAGGTCGATGATTTCCGCGTCAATTCCTAGTTTCTCCAATTCAGACGCTGCCTTGATCGCCTCTATGGTCATGTAGGACATGGAAACGATGCTCAGATCCTTTCCTTCACGAACCTTTTTGGCTTTTCCCAGTGGGATTCGAAAATCACCGGGTTCCACTTCCCCTTGCGCGTTGTGTAGCCATCGATGTTCTAAAAACAGCACGGGGTTGTTGTCGAACAGACTGGAAAGCAGCAATCCCTTCGCATCCTCCGGGGTGGAAGGCATGACCACCTTCAGGCCGGGAATATGCGCGAACCAGGCCTGGAGGTTTTGCGAATGGGTTGGTCCCTGCCCCCATCCCCTTCCCAGGATCAGCCGAATCACCATGCGAACCGGGGATGATTGGCCCCCAAACATGTACTGCCATTTTGCGGCATTGTTGACCAATTGATCCATGGCCAGCAGGAAAAAGTCCAGACGCTGGTGTGTGGTCAAGCACCTGAGGCCACCGAGGGAGGCCCCGATGCCGATTCCGGTCATTGCCGCTTCCGAGGTGGGTGTGTCGAACACCCGGTTCGCGCCATATTTTTCCCGTAGTTGGGCGGTTGTTCCAAAAATCCGCTTGGGGTCATCAATCCCCAATCCAAAGCAGATCATGTTCGGGTCGCTATCCATGGCGACCATGGTGGCTTCATTGATGGCCTGTACATAATTGATGATTCGTCCCACTTTAATTTTCCGCGAAGAATAGGTCGGTCGCGTAGTCTGATTCATCCGGGAAGGGGGAGTTTTCGGCGAACAGGAAAGCCTCGTTCACCTCGTCCCCAATCGCCCTTTCCATCGCGTCGATTTCAGACTCGTTCAATTGACCTTCGCACAGAAGCTTTTCCTGAAAATGAGGGATCGGATCCCTCGCCTTCCACTGGAGGTATTCAGCTTCCGTCCTGTACCCGATGTCGTTGTCAAAATTGGGCCCGCAGTGTTCACGCCACCGATAGGTTGTAAATTCAAGAAGGAATGGACCGGCACCTTCCCTGATGCGACGGACAGCCGCCCTCGTTTTCAGGAACACTTCCACCGGGTTGTTCCCATCCCCATGATCGGATGGCAAACCCAACCCAGTCACCATCTCATGGATGGCGCGTCCCTCCGGTTGGCGTACCTTCAAATGGGAGTAGACCGAGTACAGGTTGTTCTCGCAGACATACAGGACGGGTAGTTTCTTCAGGACCGCGAAGTTGACTGATTCGTAGAAGACTCCCTCCTCCACCGCTCCGTCTCCCAGGAACACGCATGCAAGGTTGGGGGTGTTTCTCAGGGAAAGCGCCAATGCCAGTCCGGTTCCAACCGGAATGGTTCCACCTACGATCGCTGTACTCCCCATGAATCCGACCGATTCATCGATCAGGTGCATCGACCCGCCTTTACCCTTGCAGCACCCTGTCGCCTTGCCGTAAATCTCGGCAAGCATGCGTTTCAGGCTTCCCCCCTTGCAGAGGTAATGGATATGAGCCCTGTGACCACTGACAGCCAGATCTTCCGGCAGGAGGTTCAATCCCACACCAGCGCTGACAGCCTCCTGACCGGTCGAAAGATGAACCGGACAGCGCATTTTCTGGTCGCCGTATTTCAGTGCGATCGTTTCCTCGACTGCCCGAAACCTCTTCATCGAATAGAGGAGGGACTTCCGCTCTTCATTGGTGGGCGGACCGGTTCTTGTCATGGGATGAACCAATAAAAATCACCCTTGTATCCCGCCTTGCGGAAAACTTCTTTCCAGCCATCGACGGAGAGAATTGTTTTAGCCGTCAGGTTCCAGGCCATCATCCGTTTATGCTCCTCTTCATTTCTGTAGGCATCCACGGTGACGAAGGAACCCTTCCTGGCGACCCTCTGGATCTCGCTGAGAGCGGTGATGACATCATCCAGGTCCAAGTTGTGGATCGTATTGATCGAGATGACCACATCGAAGGATTTGTCGGGAAATGGAAGCCTTCTGGCGTCACCGACTTCCACAAACCCCTTTATGGTCCCGATGGCGTTTGCTATCGCGTACTCGGAAACATCAACACCGCGAACCTCCAGCCCCGGTATCAATTGCTGAAAATCATGCAGCATGAACCCTTTGGCGCAACCGACATCCAGTACAGAACTTCCCGGTCCTAAGCCGAAATGTTCCCTGAATGTGGGCACAGTCGGTTGCCAGAACCTCGGATGGTAGGAAAAACCGCCGTAACCGACGCTTCTATCCCCATCGAAGAAATCCTTGCCGAATTGCCTGGCAATGGCTCGATGTTCCTCGGTTTTGGCTGCCGCGCGCGACACGACATCCCTTTTGGGTTTGGGATAGTTCGCAAGCAGATCCACTTCACGACCTGACATCAGTCAATTCCTGAATGGGTGTGATGGACCAAAATGGCCCCTTACCTTTTATGGACATAACCGAGTGGCTCCTTGACTATCTGATCCCAATATTCCTCCACCCACTCTGAAACTTCTCGAAGTCCCTCTAGCATGGTCACCTGGGGTTTCCATCCAAGGTTTTTCCGGGCTTTGGCAGAATCTACCAGGTAGGCCTTGTCCTGACCCGGCCTCTCATCGACCGTTTTCACGCTGGAATCAAACGCCTTGCCTTGAAGATCACAAATGGTTCGAACCACATCTTTCACAGCCACGCCTTCATCCGGGGACAGGTGATAAAGCTCCCCGATATTCCCTCCCCGCAGCACAGCCATTTCACCGCGGGAAACATCGCGAATATGGATGTAGGACTTGACCGCTTGCCCACCACCATGCAACTCAATTGGTTTTCCCAATTTCAGGAAAATGGAGGTCCTGGGGATGATTTTAAACAATTGCTGCCGTGCACCATATACGTTGGTGGCTCTCACTGTGAGCAACGGGAAACCAAACTGTTTGAGGTACACGCTTAAAAGCAGGTCCGCCGAGGCCTTGGATGCCGCGTACGGTGTGCTTGGATTGACCGGATGGTCCTCGCGGACCATACCCTCGCAGGTCCCATACACCTCCGGTGATGAGATATGCAGGTATCTTTTCAGATACTTTTGCCGACTCAGGTGCTTCAGCATTCCAGCGAGTGATACTGTGTTGGTTCGGAACCAGTCCTCGGGGTGTTCCCAGCTAGGAGCGACTTCGCTTTGCGCCGCAAAATTGACCACGGCCTCGGGCTGATGGTGATCAAAAAGTTGCTTCAATTTTTCAAGGTCATCGTTCAAATCAACCTGGGTGTAGGTGTAATCCTTCAACCTGGGATTCAACTTGTAGCGTAAAAACAGCGCCGATCGTTCAGGTGAGCGACTTACACCGACAATCTTGTCGAATTCATTCTCAGAAAGGGCCAAATCAACAAAATCCTGGCCTGAAAACGAGTTGGCGCCGATGACCATCAAGGTTTTTGGCATTACTTTTACCCCGGTATTTGGTCTGTCAGGTTGACAAAAAAATCAACGAACATTCAATTCTTGCATTCTTTTGATGTTGGAATATAAGGTGTTCTTGAAGGGTTCAGGAATCTTCCCGGCCCTGTAGGCATCAACAATGCTTTGAACGGCATCCTCGACCCCAAATTTCGCCTCGAACCCGAGCACCCTTTTCACCTTGTCCGAATTCACATGGTAGCTACGGTTGTCATCGGATGGGGTGTATTCCAATTCGATGGTGGGGTCGCCGATCACTTCCTTCACCTTGAAGGCTATCGATTCAATCGACAGGTTCTGGAAACCAACATTGAAAGCCTCGCAATCAATCTTTGCCCCGGGAGCCTGCAGGAACACCTGATACGCGCGAACCATGTCCTTGATATTGAGGTTCGGTCGAAGTTGCTTTCCGCCAAAGATCCGTATCTTGTGATTTACCAAGGCGTGGATGGTAAGGATGTTCACAGATAAATCGAGGCGCAATCGTTTGGCGTATCCACAGACGGTGGCCGGGCGGATGATCACCCTTTCAAACCATTCGGGCACCTTGAGTCCGAGAAGGACTTTTTCACAATCCAGTTTGAACCGCGAATAGTCGGTCAAAGGCAATGGTTCAGCTTCTTCGCGCACATCCGGCGTCTCCTTGACGCCATAGATGCTGGATGAGCTGGCATAGATGAAGCGCTTCACCCCGGCACCGATTGCCGATTGGACCAAAGGTTCAAAACAGTCAAAATTGATGGATTTACCCAGGTTGGGGTTCAATTCAAAACTTGGGTCGTTGGAAATGCACGCCAGATGAATAACAGCGTCGATACCCTCCATCAATTTTCCATGGATGGATGAATCACGGAGGTCGCATGGCACATTTTCAAGATTCGGATTCGAACCGTAAGACCCATAGATATCGTCGCCGTACCAAAAGGTATCGGCCACGCGGACCCGGTATCCCAGATCCAACAACGCTGGAACCAAGGCACTGCCGACATACCCGGCTCCGCCGGCCACCAGTATTCGGGGGAATTGCAGGGATTCCATTTCGTTTCCTATTTCAAGAGGGAGGTGATGGAACGGAACAAATTGCTGGAGGTGATGGAACTACTGTGTCCCATGATCATGCATGCCTCGGCACCGACGACATTGGCAATGAAACCAAGGACCTCACCGGAAAGTCCGAGGGTGGCCGCAGGGGCGGTAATCGCAAGCACCGCATCTCCAGCCCCCACCCGGTCAACCACCTTGATGGAGAAGGCTGGCACCCTGTGGAGTTCACCGCGGTCATCACAGCAGATCAAGCCGGAACTACCGGCCGTTGTGATGAAATATTTTGTGCACATCCTGCTGGCGGCGTTTGAAACCATGTCTTCCAAGGGCATTTCAAGGTTTCGAGCATCGAGTCGTAATTCCGGGGCCCCGATCGAGACAAAGTCGGCCCTCGGGTATTTGGAAAGAAGGTTGAAGCCGCGGTTGCCCGCATTAACTTGCGAATTGACAGCGAGGAATTTGGATTTGGTGCACAAGAGCCGGACAGATTCCCGGGAGATGAGTCCATGGCCGTAATCGGCGACAATCACAACATCGTGACTAGCAATTTCCTTTTCAAGGAATGAGCGGAATTCCTTTTCAGAGTCCTCCGGAATTTGTTTTTGCTCCATCTCGTAAATTTCAAACATCTTGGTTCCAAGGTACTCCTCAAGGAACCTCCTTTTGACAATGGTTGGATGTCCCGGAATCCTCACAAAATGAGCCTGGATATTTTTCTGCAGCCCATTCATGATCAGCTTTTCTTTTGGGTCACCGGCACCAATGGCGCTAACCAAGGTGACCTTTTCGCAAAAATTCGCCACATGATTGGCGATGGCCAAATTGCCTCCCAAATATATTTCCGATCGATTCAGCAAGGCGGCAAGGACTGGCTCCTTGCTGGATTTACCCAGCACGTTGCAAAATTGGTAGTCATCCAGGATGGTTTCTCCGACCACCAAAACCCGAAGGCCCTTCAATCTCTCTAGCTGATCGACCAAGTCCTCAGGCGAAATGGCAGACCGGAATTTTTCCAGAAACGAACGTGTTTGGGGGGAAAAGATGTTGGTGAAACGGTTGATCAGCGTGGAGGCACTGTAGGTGTCCTCTTCAGTGAGATGTAGTTTCCCTCCCACACTGTTTACAGCATCCTCCTCCTCGCTGATGGCATTGGTGTGGTCTCTCTTCCCGTCCTCCTTGACGAATCCTTTCACAAACAGGTCAGGCTTGACAACCTTGATGATCTCAACGGCTGTCGGCCACTCATTGATCGCGACAAAATCAACACACGATAAGGCTGCCAAAGCTTCCGCCCGCAACTGCTCCCCGAATGCGGGCCGATGGGGTCCCTTGTTGACAAAACGGTCAGGTGTGGTTGTGACAACAAGGACATCGCCCAGTTTTTTAGCGGCCTCAAGATGCTTGATGTGTCCTATATGAATCAGGTCAAAGACCCCGTGACAATGGATTATCTTTTTCCCCGAAAGTTTTTCCCGGGAGACCAGTTCACCAAGTTTGTCGACGCCATGGATTTTATTGACGGTCATTTTTTCTCTCAGCTAAACAAAAAAGGCAAGATTTCAAGTAAGGAACGAACTGGGGTAAACTGCACGCCTTGCGTGGAATGAATTGGATCATGGGTTAAAAGAAAGTTCTTCCCAACACCTGCGGCATTTCCTGCCTGAATATCGGATTTCCTGTCACCCACTAGAAAACTGTTCCCTAAATCCAAGGCATGGTCGGTTTTGGCCTTGAGTATCATCCCTGGACTTGGCTTCCGCAGCTCTGATTCCGAGCGATAAACTCCAATCCCATGCTCCGGATGATAAGGACAGTAATAAACTGCATCCAAATCCGAATCTCGATTCTTGAAGGCTTCTCGCATCCAATCCATCAGCTCGTGAAACTGCTTCTCGGTGTAGTATCCACGGGCGATACCGGATTGGTTCGTGACAATGATCACCTTGAATCCATTCGATTTGGCGGCGCGCACCAGCTCAAAGATTCCAGGAATAAATTCGACATCTTCGATTCTGTATAGGTAGTCTTTCTCGACATTGACAACGCCGTCGCGATCCAAAAAAAGGCACTTGGTTACCAGATTGCTAAGCCCTAAAAATTATGTTCATATTGATAGTAAGGCAACCAACTCTAGGCCGAAACTATGTTACTGCCGGTTTCCTGATAAACACCTCTGGTATCCACAATCAATTGAGCGTGTAGCCGTATCAATTGGTAATCAAACCGGTCATGATGGGTTGCCAAAACAACCCCATCAAATTGTTGAAGGTTTTCCGGCGTCAATTCCACACTTTTCAGATCAAACCGATGCTGGCGCATCTTGGGGAATACCCGTACATGGGGATCGCTGTACGACAAAATCGCACCTTTATCCCGCAATATTTCCATGATCTCAACGGAAGGTGACTCACGCATGTCATCGACATTTTTCTTGTAGGCGATGCCCAGCACCAGAATCTTACTGCCTTTGATTGATTTTTGACGGTCATTCAGCGCATCGGCCAGCTTGGTGACCACCCATTGCGGCATCGCCGAATTGACCTCTCCGGCCAATTCGATGAATCGTGTGTTCAGCCCATATTCCCGAGCCTTCCAGGTCAGGTAAAACGGATCAATGGGGATACAATGTCCCCCCAAACCGGGCCCGGGGTAATAGGCGGTGAAGCCAAAGGGTTTGGTGGCGGCCGCGCGAATTACCTCATAGATATCGATCCCCATTTTGTCCGCGACAATCTTCATCTCATTTACCAAGCCGATGTTCACTGCCCTGTGGATGTTTTCCAGGAGCTTCGTCATTTCAGCCGTTTTGGTGGAGCTGACTGGCACCAGTTTGTTGACTACCTGGCCATAGAGTGCTTTGCCAATTTCTGCGCAGGAGGTGGTATGCCCTCCCACCACCTTGGGAATAGTTTGTGTGGTGAAGTCGGGATTACCCGGGTCCTCCCGTTCGGGGGAGTAGACCAGAAAATAATTCTCCCCCAGCTTGAAACCTTGTTTCTGAATGCGAGGCGCCAGTTCTTCCTCGGTGGTGCCCGGGTAAGTAGTGCTTTCCAGGGACATCACCTGCCCGGCCCGCAGGTGCGGGCAGAGCGAGTTCACCGTGTCGATCACAAAACTCATGTCCGGTTCGCGGTGCGCGTTGAGGGGGGTGGGCACGCACAAGATCAGTGCGTCGCATTCCCGGGCACGGGCCATATTGGCGGTGGCTTCAAATCCGTTTTGCCGAGCCTTGGCCACACTGGCGGAGCAGATATGCTCGATGTAGCTCTTACCCTCGTTCAACTGCACCACCTTTGTGGCGTCCACATCAAATCCCAGCACTTGGTAACCCAGGGCGTTGTACCGGAGCATCAGGGGCAAACCCACATAACCTAGGCCAGCAATGCCAATCTTGGCCGTGCGATTATTCAATTTTTGCAGCAAGTCGGCGTGATGCACGGTCAATACTCAAGAGGCAGGGGAACGCGCTTGCCATCACGGGCGGATCGGTAGGCGGCGATCAAAAGTTCCAGTGACCGCAAGCCCTCCCGACCATCCGTTTCCGGGACGCACTTGCCCCGCAGCACATCAATCACATTGCCGTAGTAGTGAGGATGCCCAAATCCGTAGACCGAGGTGGTCTCGTAGCTGGCCTGCTGGATGTTGGCGTCCTCGGGTCGCTTTTCAGCGAATTCCCAATGCTGGATCTGGTTGACCGCCACACCACCGATGCGCACGGTTCCTTTTTCACCCAGTACCGTGAAGGAACCCTCCATGTTGTTGGGGTAGGTGAGCATGGTCACGCTCATAGTGCCCAAGGCCCCGTTGCGCCAGCGCATGCTGATCACAGCGGTATCTTCCACCTCGATGGCGCGTTCCAGGGTGGCCGTGTAGGCGTGGACGCTTTCAAGCGGGCCGATCATCCAGTCGAACAAGTCCACATAGTGGCTGGCCTGGTTCATCAGGGCCCCGCCGTCGAACTCCCAGGTCCCACGCCAGGCATCGGTGTCGTAGTAGGACTGGGGTCGCTGCCAGAACACATTGCTGGTCACCATGTAGATACGGCCAAATCGTTTCTCCACCAAAGCCTTTTTCAGCAGTTGCAGGGTGGCGTTCCGGCGGTTCTGCTTCACCACGAACAGGTGCACCCCCGCATCGTCACAGGCCTTCACCATGTCCAAACCGTCTTGCCAGCGGGTGGCCATGGGTTTTTCTGTCATCACATGGATGCGGTGCCGGGCTACCTGGATGGCCTGCCGGGCATGCAACCCGCTGGGCGTTGCCAACACCACCAAATCCAGTTTCTGTTGATCCAGCATTTCCTCAAGATGGAGAAAACCGGGCACTCCGGCTTTTTGCGCGGCAGGTTCCAGCCGTGATGGCTGGTTGTCGCAAATGGCAGCCAATTCCAACTGGTCCTTGAATTTCTCAATCGCCTCAAAATGCTTGTAGGCGATCCGTCCACATCCGACCAACGCGATGCGGATTTTGCGGTCAAGGATTGGAGTGGATATTTTCAGGGTCATGTCAGGCCGTTTCCCGAATGGCATCAGCCAGGGACTGGACGATGTAATCTTGGTCTGGCTCCCTCAGGTACGGATGCATCGGCAAGCTAAGCACCCGCTCACTGGCAGCCTCCGCATGGGGGCAAGGGTGATTGACGGACTTACCCGCCAAGGCCGGTTGCTTGTGCAGCACCAGTGGATAATGCACGGCGGTGGGAACTCCCCTTTCTTTCAGCGCGGCTTGTACCTTTGCCCTGTTATCTACCTGCACCGTGAACTGGGCATACACCGAGGTGTTGTGGGGCAGAATGGTCGGAGTAGATTCAATGCCCGCCAGGTTCAATTGCTGGAAATAGCGCTGCCCGATGCGCTTGCGCGCTTCCACTTCCTGAGGGAAAACCTCCAACTTGGCCAGAAGAATGGCGGCCTGCAAGGTGTCGATGCGACCATTAATCCCCACTTCGGTGTGATAGTAGTGCCGCAACTGTCCATGGCGCGAGATCCGCCGCATCTTGCCGGCAAGCTCTTCATCTTGGGTGAAGCAGGCACCGCCGTCGCCATATCCACCCAGAGGCTTCGAGGGGAAAAAGCTAGTACAGCCGATGGTGGTCAGCCCGCAGGAATATTTACCTTTGTAAGTGGCCCCGAAGCTCTGGGCAGCATCCTCGATCACCGGAATGTTATGCTTTCTCCCCGTTCCATTGATGGCATCCATCGCGGCGCACTGCCCGTAGAGACTGACAGGCATGATGGCTTTGGTGCGGGTGGTGATAGCCCCCTCCACCAGGCGCGGGTCCAGGTTGTAAGTCTTGGGGCAGATGTCAAGGAAGACTGGCGTGGCACCCAGCAAAACAATCGCCTCTGCGGTGGCGATGAAAGAAAACGGGGTGGTGATCACCTCATCGCCCGGCCCGATCCCCAAAGCCATCAGGGCCAGAAGAAGCGCATCCGTTCCGCTGGAAACCGCGATGCATTGCTGCACCCCGACACACTTTGCCAAAGCGGCTTCAAGTTCGGCAACTTCCGGACCAAGAATGTATTGGCCATGGGCTAAAACAGACAGGATCCTTGATTTCAACGAAGCTTCAATTGTTTTTTGCTGGGCCTGAAGATCAATAAAATTTAAATTTGATACCATATTTATCTCATGGTCTTTGCGAAATGATGGCTCGTTTTTTCAAAAGGTTTAGGAAAAACCCACAGACCAAAAGAGCTGTCACCCCAAAAAAATCAGACACTCTTGTTTCGGCAGCTGTCTGATCGCCAAATGGTAAGTTGGTTTTAAACAATCAATTCCCAAATTCATGAGGCAGTAATTATTGGCTTTCATTGCAAGGAAACCGGACTCGCAGGGGCTGCTTTCTCAACTTTTCAAATCAAATCCAATTGAAGCTGAACATCAAAAATATCGTCCAGTGAATCTAGAACCTTATTAGAAGCCGCCGGCAAACTTCTGACTCGCCCAGAAGCCGACATACTTTTCAATTTCTTTTAATGTTTCTATTTCGACTTCAGGAGGCATTCTCTTCTTGACATCACCGATCTCTTGGCAAGAGAACCCGTTGGATGGGTTATGAATAACATCCAAAAAATTAGCCATTAAATTTATCTCATTTTCATAATGTCGCCTAGCCAAGGATTGAATGTCATCTCCCTCATATACGTTGGTAAGCCGAACGGTCACAACCTCACCGGAATCAACGTGCTGGTCAATGTAGTGCAAAGTGACCCCAAGGGGTTTTCCTTCACATATTGCCCATTTGAATGAGTCCAAACCTCGAACCAGGGGCACGATTCCCGGATGGCAATTAAGTATACGTTTGTCTTGTACACATTTCGCAGAGAGTATCCCGGAACCAAGCACTATATATATGTCGAAACCAGAACCTATCTCTGTGTCACTTGAGCATTTTTGATAAGGCACGTTGAATTTTTTTGCAATTAGTTCAGGGTGAACCCCAGTTGATTGGTTTGGGCGATGGTGAATAATATTTTTCCTCGCTTTTCTAGGTAAGAATGGCAAAGCAAAAAATTTGAATTCGATTTGTTTTTTTACCAACAACAATTCTGATACTTGCTCAGTTTTCAGATGAGGATGGTCATAAGTAATGATCCCAATTTTTTTCATTTTCTATTATTTCCACTCCGTCTTTTGTCAGTAAAACTCAAAACGGCCTGCAAATCAGGCACAAATTTGACCATTGAAGGAAAAGCTGTGGTTTGAATCATCACCCGTCTGCTTCCGCCAAAGCGATGCGTAGATTCCGTTTTTGGCTAAAAGTTCATTGTGGGTTCCTGATTCGACCACGAGTCCCTTGTCCAGCACGCAAATCTGATCGGCATTGATGATGGTGGACAACCTGTGGGCTATGATCAACCGAGTGGTTCCCTGGCCGAGCGCATCGATAGTTTTTTGGACGGACTGCTCAGCCTGCGAATCCAACGCGCTGGTGGCTTCATCCAAAATCAAAAGTTGCGGTCTGCGAAGAAGAGCCCGGGCAATGGCAATCCTTTGTCGCTGCCCACCGCTGAGCATGAAGCCTCGTTCACCTACCAGCGTTTTGATGCCTTGCGGCAATTGCGAAACAAACTCCCAGGCATCCGCCCCCTTCAAGGCAGAAACCAATTCTTCCTCACTGGCATCGGGTAGGGCAAACCTGAGGTTTTCCTCTATGCTGGCGTTGAAAAGGATGGTATCTTGGCTCACCACACCGACCATGGATCGCCACGCGGTTTTATCAATTTCCGTTAAACATGTTCCATCGACGATAATTTTCCCCGCTGTGGGTTCGTAAAGCCCCAAAAGCAAATCCGCCATGGAGCTTTTGCCGCTACCCGATGGCCCAACCAATGCGAGGCTGGTACCAATTGGCCATTCGACGGAAACGCCACGAAGGGCTTTTTCTTCCCGCCCTTCATACTCCAATTCAACTGTTTGGAATGTTATTCCGTGACAAATTTTATCGAAACTTTTACCACCAAGCGGGCTAGATTCCCGGGCACTGGCCTCTAGCAAACCATCCACAATGCCAACCCGGCCTGAGAACATCTTGATGTAAGACCAACCCACTCCGATCTGACTCACCCGACCTGATAAACGATTTAGGACGGCAATGAAGGTCAAAAGATCAGGCAGCAGATTGGCTCGATTTTCCTTGAAAAGGAAAAAACCAACCAGAAGAAATACTCCCAAGCCAAGCAACAGAAGGGAATCAGACATCGGGCCCAACATAGCCATCCTTCCGTTGAGCCGTTGCATGGTGTCAATGAAAACCTTTTGCATTTTTTCAACCTGGTCACGGAAGAATTCCTGACGCTGAAAGGCATGAACCAGCCTGAGTGCGCTCACACCCTCGACCATTTTGCGGCTAAGGTCCCCCTGCTGCATTCCCAGTTGATGGGAAAGAAAGCCGATTTTCTTTCCGACAGTTTTTTGCAACAAAAGGACCGAGCTAAAAAGTAGAATGGCGGCAAGAAACAAGGGAAATGAAATGCTGCAAAGAACGGCCACATAGGCAAAGACAGTGAGGAAATTAGTCAACCACGCCAGCGATTGGATCAGGGTTTGAGCGAGGCTGTCGGCAGAGGTCACGACCATGTTGGTAAGCTCACCGATCTTGTAGCGGCTCGCTGAACTGAATTTCATGGAAAGAATGGCGCGCAGCACCTTGTTCTGCACCTGCAATGCCGCCTGAGTGGAAAGATAGGTTGACATCTGCGTATTCAGAACCTGAAGAATGCTTTTCAGCACCTGGCAAGCCACCGCACTGAGGACCAGAACGATGAACTGCCTGCCTGTACTCCAGATGGCAAGCCAACTCAACCCCCAGGGAGCAAGGCGTTCCACAGTCAAGCTGCCGTTGGTGGCGAGCAACTCCAAAGACACAGCCAGCAAGGCAAAAGTGAGCCCTTCAAGGATGGCACCTGCCGAGCCGAGGAGAAACACCGCCAGAAGCTGGTACTTGTGAACCCACGCCGACTCGGCAAGTAACTGACGGGACGGCGACTGATTAACCCATCGCAAAACCATCGATCTTAATGGTGCCAAAAGCAGCATCAGGTACGCGCCAAGCCACGCTGGTATGCCGGGGTCGAGGATCGGGTCGCGAACATGGCTGGATGGCCCACCGTTAAATCACGAGGCCTGAGTCCTGAAGGGGCAGCCGCTGGGGTGACGCAGTACCCCAAACCCAGCAGCAGCATTGCCGTTCCAGGGATACTGCTCATCATGCCGATACCAATAAAAGCAGTCGAGAATGTTATGGCGATGATGAACCAGAGGAGTGTTTTGCTCATGCGGGAAGGGTCATCCCTCTGGATGGGCCGGGTTGCAAACCAGGCAACAAAACCCAGGAAAAACAGCAAGCCGGGCAGGCCCTGCTCCAGCAGGATACGGGCATACTCGTTTTCCATCATCACCGCATTAGTCAGGAGCTGCTGGACAAAAAACGGTAAGCTGGTACCGCCAGCCCCCATGCCGTTGCCCATGGGGTAATCCAGCAGCACCTCAAAGAACCCCATATTTATGCTTCCGCTCAAGCGGGTGGTTACCATGTCAATATCTTGCAATTCCGTGAAGCGCTGCATGCGCTCATCTTGCGAAACAAAGTAGGCAATAATGGTACCCAACAGAACGGTGAATGCGACAAAGCCCAAATTCACCCGCCCGGAAAGTATTGTGAGGAAGATTAGCAGGCCGAGGACCGCCACAGGGGAACGGGGACCGGCAATAAAGATTCCTAGCAAGGAAGCTAGCAGGCCAAGAATAAGGATCAGAGCACCAGAAGCTCTACCTAGACCGATTTTCTGCTTGCTCAGCAATTCACCCAAGATCCAGGGAATAGTCCCTATCATAGTGCCAGCGTAGCTGTGGGCGTTGGTGAAGGTAGACGGGATACGCAGATGGCCACCTGCGATATCATTACTATTGTATACGATATTGGTGACTTCATTCTCGGGTACAAACGCTTGCACTCCTACCGTGTATTCCGCCACTGCAAAACCAAAAGCCACCATATTAAGGAATGCAAATGTATAAGCTAATAGGCTACGCCCAAGGACATCGAGCATACAGCCAGCCAGCAGCATGGGAATCCAGAACATGTTGCCACGCAGGCCGACTAACTGCACGAGATAATGCTGAATCGGCACAAGAGCCATGAATAAAGGCCAGGCGACCATTAAAATCACCCAGGGCATGAGTTTCTGCCACTTTTGGCGCTCTTCAAGCCTAGGCCAATTCAAAAGGATACCCGCATAAAAACCCACAGTGGCGGCATCAAAGATAAAATGCCCCCATGTTGCCACATAATGCGCTTTGAGGATGCCAAAAAAATAACCCCAAGCTATCAGCGCACACAACCCATACCGCCAGTTGGTTACGGAAAAACTTAGGCAGGATAGGAAAGCCAGGACACAGAGTAGAGTTCCACTCATTGGGCAGCATGCCTGCCAGGTATGAGCAGATGTTTTTCCAGGGCCTTGGCAAGCAAATCGGGGCAAGGTTTCGCCAACAGGGTGTTGATGCCGTTATCTTCCACGACCTCCAAAGCGCCCCCAAATCCGGTGGTGATTACCGGACACCCCATCGACTGGGCCTCGACAAAGGTAATCCCGAAAGATTCCGGCAACCGGTTAGGCTGGCAATACACATCAGCGGCTGAAAAATGCCCATGCATATCCTCGACATGTCCAAGCCATCTGATTCGCGAACCAACTCCAACCCGGTCCGCCATTTTTTTTAGTTCATTCAAATAAAGGCTATCTGATTTCCGTTGGGGCGAACCACCCACCCAACAAACCCAATGTGGTTTGTCTTTGATTTGGCCCAAACCTTCGATCAGAATGTCTATCCCTTTCCCTGCTTCCAGGCGACTGGCTGAAAAAATCACGAACTGGCCAGGTTGCACCCAGTAATCTTCCCGAATTTTTTTGCGAAGGTCTGGTTTAGCCATCCCGTTTGTCAATTCACACGGCGGATAAACCACTTTGTGGCGAACTTCGGGAAAAATCATTTTGGCGGTGGCCAGAGTTGCCTGGCTGTTTGCAAGAACCAAATCAGGTAAATTCAAACGGCTCCATTGATCCTGCCTGGAAAGGGATTTTGATATCCCGTGGATCATGTGGGCAAACGATATCCCCGACTTTCGGATACATCTACCGAACAGTGCGTGAATCCATGATCCATGACAAATAATCCAATCAAACTTGTTTTTTGAGAGATATTTTCTGAAATTATGTCTGGCCAAGCATAGTGAAAACAGATTGCGGAAACTGGCCTTGCCAAATTCATGGATGGAAAACTCCTTGGCCCTCATTTTACTGGTGAATTTGCCGGAATAACAAACCGCAAAGGAATGTTTTACTCCTGGGCATATATTGGCATTCAAACCAATTGTAATCAGCATACGTTCAATGCCACCGAATAGATTTCCGGCGACCAAATGGAGGATGTTGGCTTGCGAACTATTTGAAATTCCTAAGGCATCTGCGAATGCTGGAATCGTTTGATTCGGGTGAAATTTTTCCAGAAAGGGTGTCACTTGCAGACCATCTTGTAAAAATCAATACTTCGGCAGACCATGGTTTTGGCATCAAAATACTTTTTGGCCCGTTCAAGCGCTCCGTCGGCCAACTTTTGCCTAAGACTTTCATCATCCCCAATTTTTGTAGCGGCTGATGCCATTTGTTCCGCATCCCCGACTTTCACAGTCAAGCCACTGACCATATCTTGGCTCACCCAACTCACTCCACTGCCCGGAATGTCCGTATTGATCACTGGGCACCCGCTAGCCATGGCCTCCACCTGGACCAACCCGAATCCTTCGCTCCTTGCAACGCTGGGAAACCATAAAGCGGTCGCCGCGTGGTACAGCGAAACCAATTGACTTTTCAAAACCGCCGACATCCAGACAATCCTGTCCGCCACACCAAGTTCTTGCGCTTGCCCTCTCAACTCCGTTTCAAGAGGTCCATTCCCAACCACTACCAGTTTTCCTCTGGTTTCTGCCAGAGCCTTGATAGCTACATGGTAACCCTTGTAATAAGTCATTCGCCCAACCATCAACCAAAGCGGGTATCCATAGGCTTGCTTCAAACGGTTCGCTTCGTGCACCTCCACAATTCCCGGATTTAACAACCGGTCCAAATCTATTCCCAAAGGTAAAACATCAACCTTGAGGCGATGTTTATGCAGAATGGCGGAGCCATCCATATAATTGGGGCTGTCAGAAAGGATGAGTTTGGCCGCGCCATACACCCTTGCTTCGATGGGATCAACAAGGCGCTGCAATACTTTTTGTTTGATCACATCACTGTGATGGGTAACCACTAATGGAGTTTCACGATTCCCGGCCAACCACCAGGCTGCCAGCATTAGCGGATTGGGTGTATGAAGATGAACGACATCTGCCTGACCTGTGGCCTTCCTAAGCCTTCCAATCAACCCGGGGCAGACTTCCAGTCGGCTCAACCCAAACCAACGTCCCACTCGCTCCACACGGATTTTTCCATCCATCTGCGTGAAACTGGTAGTCTTCTTCCAGCGGGAGTGGGTGATGTCTTTGCCACCTTGATCAGCATGATTGACGCATAAAACCGTCACATCATGCCCCAAATTGGCTTGACCCCGGGCCAAGGTTTGGACATGGGATTCTATGCCGCCAGGGGCCGGAGGATAGTATTTGCCAAGGTGCAACATTCTCATTTTATAAGCAGGTTTCTTAAAATGGACTTTGCAGCCTGCAACCTAAAACCCAACTCCCATTTGTCTCCAGTAGCTAAAAAACATATTGGCGATAAAATTAGGTTAAATATCGCTTTGGCAAATTGATTAATCCTAAACTTAAAACCAAAAATTCCATAACGCCTTCTCTGCGCAAAATCTGAATATATACAGCCACTTATCAGTCTTAAAAAGTAATTATATGAAGCTCTGCTGGCTGGAATCCAATGCGTTATCTTAAGACCTGGGTGGTAAACTCTTCTATAGCCCCTCTTGCCAACCATGAAACCTATTTCACCATCACCACCGCTTGTCAATTGATCGCCTGTCCTATCAGGTAGCAACACTTCGTTGTTATCAAATATTTCAATTAATAATTCTCTCCGAATCCACATACCTGCCCCGTTTGTTGGAGCCATAGTGGCAATAGCCCCAAAATCAATTTTTTTATCACCTAAAAAGTAATTGTTTCCAAGCAAATAGTCTCTTTTTAAAACCGCTACGCTCGGCTTGCCCTCATAATAATATGGAATGACCATCGAGGCTAACATGCCAATCTCTGCATCTTCCATTAACAAAAGACCTTCATTCAGATAATCAGCGCTTATGGCATTGTCATCATCAATAAAAACAACAATATCGGCTTGAGTTTCGAACACACCTCTACGCCTGGCATTTGTCAAACCCGTCTTTGGTTCATCAATTATTTTGACATCAATATCTTTGATTAATCTTAATTTGCTTAGTATCTCAATTGCTTTTTCATGAATTGGAGTGTCAGGACTATTGTTAACAATGGTTAGGCACTTTGGGGTATAGTTGGCTGCAAAAATCGCCTCTAAAGAGACAACTATTTTCTCACCAGAGCGAAATGTAGGAATAATCAATCCCAATGAATTAGACACGGTTTTTCCCAAAATTATTATCTTCCTACCGCCACCACCGCCGCCCCCAACGCACTCCCCTCTGCCACCGGTAACCGCAACACCTTCCGCCCCAGCGTAGCTTCCAAAATCTCCACCATCAAATTATTCTTGCTGATCCCACCACTGACCGTGATTTGCGTGATGGCTTGCCCGTTGCGTTCATGCGCCTGAACACCCAAAGCAACCAAATTGGCTAAGGCTTCCAAACTAGCCCGGAAACGGATTCCCAGATCAGCCGGCTCGGAGGGCTCCCATCCAAAATCAGGCTGGGTAACCCCAATCGAAGGCTCCGCATGCACAAACGGTCTAACCTTGTAGCCGTTGCATCCAGCAGGGACCAAGCGTGCCTTGGTTTCCAGTTCAGCCCAATTGGGATTAGCACCAACCACCCGATCCAGGAACTGGGCCCCATTGGTGTAACACCGCATCCACAGATACGGCCCCCAGCTCAAGCGCATGCAGTCCAGTTCATCCGTGGCAGGAGGCTTGTCCGCGCTGGCATTCACCACGGCGGAGTTGCCCAGAATGATCGCAACCTGCCCCGGTTGCATCGCCCCACCCCCCACCAGACCAGCCTGCTGGTCATCGGAGGTGGGATAAACAATTGGAGCCTTCGCCGGATCAATCCCCAACCCTTGGCATATCCACGCAGCCAATGGACCGATCGGTTCATTTCCCTGCACGATCGTCGGTAATTGGTCCAGGACCATCTGGCGATGGTCTGCATTTTCCAGGCAGTCCAACATCTTTGGCTGCCACTGGCAGTTACGAAGATCCATCATCCCAGTGGACGCCGCTGAGCTAATCGAAATCTTGTCAAAATTCCCGGTCATGAACCCGGAAACCAATGTCCCGTGGGGCAAGATCCGCCAGGTACGCTTCCAATCCGCCTCGTGGAGTGCCGCCTCATCCTTCACGAGATGGCTCAGGCTGTACCGCACCGCCCAAGGCCCACCGATCAGCTCCCGAACCTTGGCCTGGCCGCCCAGCCGCTCAAGCCCCTTGGCGTGGTAAGAAGCCAAAGTGCCATCGTTCCAACAAATCGCCCGACGCACCGGTAATTGATCTCTATCTATACGGCCACAGGTATGATGCGTAGCCGAGATACCAATGGCTTTCCAGTCATTGATTCGATTAATCTCTCGCAATCTAGCGGCCATGCCACGCAATTCCGAGTGCACCTGTCCTTCCAGCAGCGCAATATTTAGCTCACTAACCCCACCTTCGGTCCAGAGGTCAGTCCCGAGCCGGACTTCCGCTAACTGGTTACCTTCCAGATCGAAGGCAATACCTTTGACCGACCCGGTGCTGAAGTCAAACCCTGTCACCACAGCGTTTTGTGGCAACTTGGAGTTAGCGAAAAGTTGCTTGACAGTATCCAATACACGGCCCCGTCGGTTGCAATCCGACGCTTTTAGAATGGACAAACCGGGAATTCTTTCACCGGTTTGCAGATTATCTTACTGAACGAACCAAGAGCCTTGATTGGGACAATTTAAATCAAACTTAGTTCCAACCTAAGCCCTTGCCCCTCCAATATGTTGCGACCAATCAACTTGGCTGGATCAGCATCGCGTCGCCGTAACTCAAGAAGCGGTAAGGACCTGCCAAGGCATGGTGGTAGGCCTCACGGATCTTTTCGCCCGGCAACAACGCATGCAGCAACATCAGCAGGCTGGTTCCCGACTGGTGAAAATTGGTCACCATGCCGTCCACGCAAGCCAATGACTTCCCCGGACCTAGGGTGACCCTAGCCCAGCCTTCCCAGTTAAGCAATTTTCCATGTTCGCTTGCCGACTCCAGAACCCTTACTGAAGTCGTCCCCACCGCCACAACCCGCCCACCCCGTCGCTTGCAGGCCTCAATCGCCTCTCCCGTGGCTGCAGGCACCTCCCCCCACTCCGCTTCCACCTGGTGCGACAGCGGATTTTCCTTGGACAGCGGCTGAAAGGTACCTGGCCCCACATGCAGGGTGACGGTTACTAACTGAACTCCCTTGGCAGCAAGATCTTGGAACACTTTTTCCGTGAAATGCAATCCGGCCGTAGGGGCAGCGATGGATCCAGGCTTATCGGCAATCAATGTTTGATATCTCTTTGAATCATCTGGCCCTGCAACCCCCTTGCGGATGTAGGGGGGCAACGGCATGGCCCCCACCCGCTTCAGCCAGACCGGTGCCGGTTCAGGCACATGCGGGCTCACCAGCCACCGCCCCAGCTCAGTGAGTCCCTCGATACGCAATCGAAGCTGCCGGCACTCCGTTACCATCCACTCGCCAGGAGCGGGTTTGCCTTTGGTTTTGGCCAGACATTCCCAGATGTTGCCCGCATGTTCCCGGACAAACAGCGCTTCCCACTTCCCCCCGGTGGCTTCCCGGATTCCCCGGATCCGGGCCGGCAAGACCTGGCTGGTATTCACCACCACCACATCGCCAGCCTGCAATTGGTCCGGCAAATCCGTGAAAAACCGGTCCTCCAGCGCCCCGCCGTTCCTCGGCACGACAAGTAACCGGGAGGAATCCCGCGGTTCCACCGGTTCCTGGGCAATCCGTTCGGCCGGCAAATCGTAGTCCAAAAACAGCAAACCCGCCTGGTCTTGCGACAGGGCAGGTTTCCCGGACGGGGACTCTGGGCCGTGCTCGGTCACTTAAAACTCTTCAGCCAATCAATGAATGCCTGCCTGTTCTTTTCAACAGTTTTGGCTGGCCCGGTCAACCGAAAATGGTACACGTTGTTTGGCCCTTCCCAGTGCAGGGCCACCATCGCATACCCCTTCTTTTCCTCGGTTTTTGCGTTGGGATCAAACGGCCGGGCCTTGAACTGGTAGGTTCCAGCAATGTCAAGCAGTTGCCCCTTGCCACCGGCCGCCTCGAAATCGGCCACCTTAGCTTTGGCCTGATCCTCAGCGCCGAAAGTCTTTTTCCAGCGGTCGATATTGGCCGCAGCCGAACCACCCAGCCCCTTGAAAATGATCAGCTCCGCATCCTCGGCATCATCCCCAACCTTTGGGATTTTGAACTGGGCCAACCGCATCTGGTTCGTTGGATTTTCCTCCTTCCAGCCGGCAGGCACCTTGCCCTTCTTGCCGTCGACTTCAAGGTCGACTGTGGCACTAATTGAAAAGTTAGTAATGAGCAAAAAGGTAGCAAAAAATGTCACACAACGCATTGCATCCTCACTCCCTGACCCGCATTTATTGACCAAAGCGCTTACAAATAATTAATTCTCCACTTTTTTCAAATTTAAACGGCTGGTTCTTTAATGCTGAAAAAAATAACTCAGTAGCATTTCCAAAAAAAGAATCATCATGAAGCTCTATCGCAAAATTCATAACCTTATCTAGCCAAATCAGGTCTCCCTTACTAAATAATGGAACTTCCGCACCCTCAATATCAATCTTCATAACCGAGACTTTACTAATACAGTGTTTCTTTAATAAGGAAGATATCGAAAGACCTTCTACATACGGACCAGAACCTTTTTCATTTTCTGAACAAATTTGACGAGCCCATTCTCGACCGTCCCGATACGGCTCAGATGTAAAATAAACTCTTTCATCGACTGGCCAAACTGCGACATTCTCAATTATAACCCTATTGGAAAACGATTTCAAATTTTCGCATAACACCTTGTAGTTCTCTACATCCGGCTCTATGCAAACAACTCTTGAATTAGGAAATTTATTCAAAAAATAGAATGCAGAATACCCAACGTTTGCGCCACAATCAATAACCCAGTCTACATTTTCAATAAATGTTAATGGTTTATACTCATTATCTATAAATATCTGCCTGTAAACAAAAATATCAGAAGTCCCGTTTCTAATCGCAATTCTTTCTTTTCCAAACGGGGCCAAATATGTTTTCCCTCGAATTAATTTCCCGAGGATCTTCCGCCTATTCCATAAAAAAATAAAACCATTAATTAACCCAAAATCTTTGATAGCTTTGAAAAAATTAAATGCTTTCTTTCGCATTAAATTAATCATAAAGACTCCAGATGGCGCTGCGGTAACAAACTGTCAACTATTGACCCAATATTTACATGCATCTAAGCTAGATACACTATAATATTATTAAATATAGGCCGTTTGGCATCTTGCAGCCTCTAATGGTTTAACTCTTCCAAAATACTCTAGTAACTAATCGCCTGTAAACTTCAAGCCGACCTTGTGGCCAAACGAATCCCTAGGCGATGTTATCCGGTATGGAAAAGCGCACGGCGCGGCTTGCTTAGAGCCCCCAGATTGTTAAACAGCCACGCATGATCCTGCCGGGAGCCCGACGATGCGAACCCTGACTGGTTTGATTTTGGTCACAGGCCTGCTGCTCCCCGCGATCCAGCCCAACCAAGCCCTGGCACAGGCCAAGCCACCCGCCCTGCAGATGCGCCTTGGCTCCCTCGACAGCCTGATGGAGACCTTTTACCTGCTTGCCGACCGGGTCGGACGCAAGGAAGAAGCCAAACAGCTTGAGCAAGTCCTGAAGGCAGGAACAGGCCCGGAAGGCATCCAGGGCCTCGACCCCAAGCGCCCCCTTGGCCTCTACGGGTCCATCGGGCCCAACGGGGTGGACAGCGAAGCGGTGCTGGCGGTCCCCTCTCTGGATGAGGAAAAAATGCTCGCCGCAGTGACCGCCCTGGCCGGCGGCCTCGGTGGCAAAGTCGAGAAAGGAAAAAACGGCGGCGCCCATGTGCTGAACCTGGACCAGTCCCCGTTCCCCATTTACTTCCGTTTCGAGAAGAAATACTGCTGGGCCACCCTGCGCGATGAATCGATCATCGCCCCAGCCAAATTGCCCGACCCTGAAGTCTTCCTCAAGGCACCCCAGCCCGGAAGCCTGGTTTCCCTGAAGTTCGACCTTTCCGGCGTGCCGGACAACCTGCGCCAATTGGCTGTGGACCAGCTCAAGGAAAAAATGTCCGAAGCCAAGGACCAGGCTCCCCCAGATGAAACCGCCAAACAAAAAGCCCTCCGCCTCCAGATCGCCAACGGCATCGAGGAAGGTCTGGTTAGTTTCCTGAAAGAAGGTGGATCCCTCAGCGTGGAGATCGGCCACGACAAAACCACCGATGAACTGTTCATGGGCACGGAATTGCTTCCCAAGCCGGGCACGGCTTTGGCGAAGTCCTGGAACAGCTTGACCAACCCTGAAACCATTGGCGGAGCCATGGCTCAGAAAGGTTCCGTGCTGGCCCTGTCCATGAACATGAAGGTGCCCGAAAGTTTGCTCCAGCCCTTCGGTGCCGCCCTCGAGGAAATGCGCGACCAAACCTTGGCCAAGGAAAAAGATTCCGCCAAGAAGGAACTCGGCAAGAGCATGTTTGAATCGATGATGCCCACCCTGAAGGCCGGTAAGCTGGATATGGGTATGGCCTTCATCCCCTCAAAGGGGGACGACCACCTCAGCATGCTCCTCGGCCTGCGGGTTGAGGAAGGAGCCAAAGTGGAGGAACTAGTCCGCAAACTGGCCGCCGTGCCCACCAAGCCCGATGATGACAAAGTCACCCTGGATGTTGGCAAGCTAGGCGGCATCGCCCTGCACAAAGTCGAGCCAGGCCCCAATGGCGACAAGGATGCCCAGGAACTCCTCGGCAAGGGCCCCGGCTTCTTCGCCGTCCGCCCCGATGCGGTGATCCTCGGTGCCGGCCCCGAGGGGATGAATCTTTTGAAAGAAGGCATCGAGGCCAAAAACAGCCCGTCCCCGCTGCTCTCCATGGGATTGTCTTTTTCCCAGTTTTCACGGTTCAACAACGACCGCAATATCCCCAAGAAAAAAATCGAGGAGGCCGCCAAGAAAGCCTTCGGCGACAAACCAGAATCGGACCGCCTGAAGCTGCTGGTCGAATCGAAAGATGGTATGCGGTTCAGCCTGCGCCTCAAATCGGCTGTTCTGACCTTTTTCAGCGAGCTGGATCCGAACAAGGCAAACTGAAGGAACGGATGGATCAACCAGCCAATAAGGTTCCAATCAACCGGTTAATGGAAAACAGTTTTTCGTAAAGCTCTTTTCCAGCCGCTCCTTTGGCTTGTCGAAGAGATTGGTTCTCCAGCAATCGGATAGCCCTTTCAGCCAAACCCTCGCTGTCGCCAGCCTGGGCCAATTCCACCACATCCCAGTCATCCCACTCCGGGTCAGTGACATGGCCCCGGGTGGCCACAAGGGGTTTACCGTGTTGCAGAATTGCCATCAGGCTGGTGTTGCGAGTGGAGATTCCTCCACCGTAGGCCTGCAGCATCAAATCACAGGCTAATAACCCGATGGACAACTGGCCAAGATCCTGTTTTCCCGGCGCTGTGACCCGATCAGCCAGGTGGGGGTAATCCTTCGCCCAATCAGACAGGAAAAGGTCCCCGTTTTTTCCCAGCAGTAACGCACGCACGCCTGGAGACCTATCGAGCACCAAACGCAACGGTTCACCCAGCACCTCCCTGGTATGGGCTCCGAAGGTTCCAAAATGCCCTATCAGGCCCGTAGCACCCGCCCACTTCTCCCTTGCAGGTTGCATTGCGCTCAGGTCATCCACCAACGGCAATGTACTCGGCACCGGAAGCCACTCGATTGTTAGCCCTCTTGGACACCAAAGTGACAATGTTTTGATCCACAATTGATTCCCGGCAAAAGCTCTTCCAGACAAACGCAATAAAACCCAAACCATCCCCCGGTGCACACAGGCGGCTAATCTTTGTTTGAATCCATGCTCAAACGCCAAAAACGGCTCATGCGCCATGATCCAAAGCTGATCGTGTCGTACCACCACCCGCCACCAAATCCAAAGCACCAGCAGCAGGTTCATCGACTTGAACGCAAATCCGTGTGGCACCCACTGCAGAAACAGTCTTCTGGGCCTTGGAATTCCATCCAAGACTTTGCTTCCCCTCCAAAACCCTATCGGCCCAAACTCACCCAAGACAGGCTGCACATCCAACCCATTGTCAATGGGCGTCTGCCCTCTGGTTGGTGCCAAAACGCTGACCGGCTGGCCAGCCTTCATTAAATGGGTTGCGACTAAACGCGTGTAATCGGCAACACCGCCCACGGTGGGCGGATATTCCGGCGTGATAAAACACCAATGCAATGAATTTCCTATTGTCATTTGGTTTTGGGAAGGCATTCAAACCAAACTTGGCTGGAGAAGAATCCCCTAGTCCAATTAAGTGGCGTAAAAAATCTATTTTTGATTATGAAATATTTCCTTATTACTAGTTCGAGTCCCTTCCAATTAAACCCGTAATGAGAATGATATTTGCCCCCATCCTCTCCATATTCAGGTCGGTCAATTTCGGTGTAACTGGTTGCAAAAACCATTCGCCATGAATTTTTAAGCGAGTATTCTTCATAATATTTGTAATCGCTCAATCCTCTCCAAGCAGCAAATGTCCTTACCACTTTTTTCAAAACAAAAACTGGCCCGATTTCAATCGGAACGCTTATTAGCACACGACCATGGGGCTTTACCATTGCCACCAAGTCATTCAAAACTATTTCAACAACTGGTTTTGTGCAATGCTCTAGCGTCTCCATGCAAGTGACCAAATCAAATCCTTCAGGCCTAATCGAATGCATTGCGGAATTGATAGGCTCGAAAATCATTTTTCTACCAATAAATCGCTGCTTGCACTCCTCAATCTGATTCTTGGCAATATCCACACCACAAGCGAAACTGGCCTTCGGCTCAATCATCGTTAAAAATGTTCCGTCACCACATCCATAATCAAGAACCGCGCCAGGATTATTTCCAGCCAATTTCAAAGCAAAATCAAACCTAGATCGATGGCTCCAGGCAATTATCCGGCTTTTACAATCAATTTGCTTTTTGTAGTAATGGCCTTCTTCAATAACGCTCATTTTACTTTGCCCAAGAATTTTTAATTAATCCACCACCGCGTGAGCCCTCAGCTCCTCCAACGTCGCGAACTCCAACATCGACATATGCGTCGCTTCCAGTACCACCTGGGGCGCCATTTCGGCGTCCAGGGCTTCCTTCCAACGGGTGGCGCACAGGCACCAGCGATCCCCCTCCTTCAACCCCGGAAAACCCCACTCCGGCACGGGAGTGGAGAGGTCATTTCCCATCGCCTTGGAGAACGCCAAGAACTTGTCCGTCATCACGGCGCACACCAGGTGCAGCCCATGATCACCCGGTCCGGTGTCACACGAACCGTTCCGATACCAGCCGGTCATAGGATTGGTGCAGCAGACCTCCAGTTCCCCACCCAACACATTCCGCGCCATGCCACACCTCGGTCATTCATCTTTGGTTCAAGAGCCATCATAGCGATCAGGGACCCTACTTCGCCAACTCCCCATACACCGGCAACAACCGCCCTGCCGTCTCCGGCCCCAAACTGTTGATCTCGCCATACGGCGCATCCTTCCGCCCATAGCTCCACGGCGCCTTCGCGTCCCAGATCCGACGGGGAATGATGTACCCGATCTCATCCTGCGCTAAACCGATCACCAGCTTGTGCTTGGCCTTCAACTGACCCAACAGCGCCGGCTCCACCATCGCCTCTGGAAAATCCGCTCCCTCCGGCGCCGGATCCGGCACCTTGCCCAGCACCAGTTCCGGGTAAATTTCCCCAGGAACCAGCGCCACCTGAACCTCACCCAATATCAGCACCCCGGCGCGAGTCCGGACAGCCGGCTTGGCATCCTTGTTGGATTCATCCCCGGGCTTGGTTATATCCCCGCCCCAGCGATGCATCTTCCGCTTCAGGGCCCCCAACTGATGCCCGGCCCGGTAGATCATGTTGTCCACAGGGAGGTAGACATCGCGCTGGTTCAGCTTCCAGGGGGTGAGGCTAACGGTCTCGGTTTTCTCCACCGCCTGGGAGGCCCGGTCAGCGATCCTCTGGGAATACACGCTCAAAGCTTCAAAGCTACCGCTACGGTGGGCCCTACCATCGCGGGATTCACCGGCCTTCACCTCCAGAGGTATCGGGGCCATCAGCCCGCCGATCGCCCCGGTGGCGTAGAAAACCGGGCACTGGTATTTCTTGGCCAGGAGGTCCGTCACCTCCCCCACAAAATCCGAGGTGATCTCGGTGGTCTTGGATTGGATGAATTCCGGATGGTTATGCCACAGCACAAAAAGACCTGCGGGAAATTTCTCATCCGATTGCAGCCCATCGAACCGCAGGACTGTCAGGTCCTCCATTTTCACGTAGGGTTGCCTGGAGTCCTTGACCAGATCCCCGGCGTTCACGGTGCCGATGCTGGCTTTCACCGGAATGGCTTTCTCAGCCGCCTGTTCCACCGCCTGCACCACGGCGTCCTCGACCCGTTTCCAGTATTTGGGATCGACCCCCGTTGATAGTCCCGGCCCCCACAGCCCCAGGGTGTCCGGCCCGTGGTGGTTATGGGTTACCGAGATGATCGTCTCAAAACCCTTGGCCTTCAACCGCTCTTCCGCCCCGCGCACCTGCTCATCGAACAACCCGATCAAGTCCGGGCAGGCAAAGGCGAGCTTCTTGCCACCGTGCTCCAGGACACACGCCCGCACCCACAGCTTGTCATGCACTTTCTGGGCCTGCCGACCCCGGCCGAACCCCGCCAGCCAGACTTTTTCCCGCACGGGGTCAGGGGTGATATCCACACGGCTGAAGCCGACTTTCAAGGATTCGGATTTGAGCCCTGAGGCCAAGGCCAAAGATAATAAACAAGCACTTATTCTCAAGGCATTAGACATTTTTCAAAAATCCTTTGCGAGATAACACTTGCGGAATGCCATTCTTCCCAGATTTTTCGCCAACGCGTGCGATGGCTTCTCGATCAACCAATAAAACAGCCAACACCCACTTAACACTATCATGGTTCCAACTACCCAATTCAAAAGGAAACCTAAATTGGGAATGGAAAACTTAGATAAAAGTTCGTGCAAAGGCACATGAATCAGATAAATCGAATAACTAAATAAACCAACACGCTCCAAGAACATATTTGGTTCATGTTTTTTGAAGTGCATTATTTCTAAATACAACCAAATTGCAGACAAAATCCCGAACCAATTTAGGGTCCAAGGATAACCAACAGGGGTATGAAATCTAATGGCACTCACAAGAATCGAAACAACAAATACACCGACTCGCATTTTCCAAATCGAAATCTTTGCTAAGGCACTCAACGGGAATCCCTTTTTTACCCATTCGGCCACTAGGCAACCTAACAGCCAGCAAGGCAACCCCAAGGCCCAATTCAGCAAAGGACCATACGAGGGATAACTCCCACTTTGCGGCTTTGATGCAGCAACAAGTATTGAAACCATAAAAGAACCAAAGAACACACTATTCCAAGAAAGCCCTCTTCTAACAAAAAACAAAAACAAAGGATAAATGAAATAGTAAATTATTTCACAAACCAAACTCCAGAGAATACTGTCATTGAGTAGGTCAAGGCGGCCTCCCCATAAAAAACTCAATCCCATTGCACATGCCATTGGGATCAGGATCCGCAAGAATCTTCGCAGGTAAAAACCAAAAAGAGAATTAAGTTTTCCAGAATCGCTTTGCGGATAATGAATGCAAAAACCTGAAATAACAAAGAATATAATCACGGCAGCGGGGCCGTTCCAAAAATTATTGTAGATTCCGTTTAGCAACCATCCAATCCGTGTTGTTTTATCAATTCCGGCTAGGATAGGAGGTCCGCCAAAATGACTAAACAACACCCACAGGGCGCAAACTGCCCGGATTGAATCGATCCCTCGAATTCTTTCCATGTGTATTTAACCTTGAATGATCAAGATTTGCTTTTATTTGTAATTATCAACATCCAATCTCCAACAGCGGCCACGCCCACTTCGGTCCCATCGGCGTTTCCCCAACCCATGCTCGGCTAACCCCTGGATAAGCCAGCCAGGTAACCAGGCTGCTTCCCTAGGAATATTCATCTTAACCTGTGATCCCTTCCCAGGGGCAGGTTTTCCCGGGGAAAGAATCCCTAGTAAAATGCTCAAGTCCGTAGGATCAGGAGGATTTTCCGGGCCTAGGGCAAACCATCCGCCTACCCGGAAATGATGCACCCGCAACCGGCCCCATGCGCCTATCACCAAACTCTCCCTCACCGTTACTGGTACCGGTTCCCAGAATGCCAGCCGGCTCGCGAACCGAATCCTCTCGGTCGCATGATGCCGCAAAAAGTAGCCGAGGGCGTCCTTTATGTCGCCCTGGCCGCCTTGGCAAAGGTAGAATACTTGCTGTCACTCAATCGCAAACACATCGCCAATGCCCATGAGTTACCCCGCGTTTATCGCCTGCTGGCAAGTGAGGGATTGGGTGGCATGTTGATTTGCACGCCGGCGGATTTTCTCGGGGGGAGTAACCCATGAAAGATCCAATCCTCGAGGATTTGCACGCGACCAGGGAACGGCTTTTGGCTGAATCCGGTGGCAACCTGGAGGGCCTGATAGCGCGATTGCAAAAGGAAGAATCCGAATCCGGCCGAAAACGGTGGGTTCCCAAACCAACCCTATCGGAGGTGGCTTCCATCTTTGCACCTCATCCCACGGACAATCCGGTTCAGGTCAGGCAGTGAGCCAGAAGGGCCCCATTCACCAAGCATGCACTTTGCGAAGGCCATGATCTGCAGCGAATTCCTGTGGCGATTGTTTTTTTTCATTTGGTTCGCTTGAAAACAAAAACCGAATCTCGGGCAAGCGTGAAATCCACCAGGTGCAATTTTCTTGCCATCCTCACCTTCAGGACCAGGAACGGGTTCAGCTTTCCCTGAAAGCAGCCTAAAACCAGGCCACACTTGGTTTCTCAACATTTCTCCGGAAGTTTCTTTGGCAAAAACTGAGCCAAGGGGACTTTGTAAGCTCACCCTTCTCGCGGTTCGGGAACTTGTGTCCAACCTTGTCGATATTCCAGTACCGGTAAGATGATTCCTTCAGTCAACGGGACATGCACCTGCTCCCAAAAAAACAGCCAATTCACCGGACCGAATGGACTTGGCCACCCACCTCACCCTCACCGTCTCAGACACCGACCACGACCTCGGCCACGGCTCCCTGCCCCGCCGCCACCCATTGGACACCAACGGCAAGGGCCAGTATTTCCACGGCATCGATGACCACGGCCAAAAAACCCTCTGGTTCGCCCCCAAAACCCTCGGCCGCGTCCGCATCGGCCACCGGGTGCAAATCACCACCCGGGAATGGAACGACCCGCGCCTGGGCCTCGCCCGGTCCCACGCCCTCACCACCCTGGAACATGTCCGGGCCCCGCTGCCCGCCTGTTGCCGCCTCGAAACCCCCATCGCTTTGCTGCAAAGGGCCGTTGGTAATCCCAGGGACCGACTGCACCGCCAAGTCTTGGCCGACTGGCTGGCCGATAGCGGCTATCCCGTGACCGCCACCCTGGCCGAAGCCATCCGGCTCAGCCTCAAAACGCCAGAGACCTTCTTCCTGCCCTACACCCAGCGGCAGGCGGCAGCCCCGTTCACCTGCGCCTGGAACGGCTGGCTGCTAGGCTCGCCTTCCGATAACCCCCACGACCTCATCCAGCATCTCTGGCTCGATAGGCCGGAAATCCTCGACCCGCCCCGCCGCCAGGGCCGCTACCCCGGGAGCGAGCCGAATACCACCCTCCTGCGTGGTTTCCGGGACCTGTGGCGCTGGATCGACAGGAACCACCCCGCTGCCGGTTTCAGCCTCACCAGCTCCATCGCGGATCGGATTGGCGGTTCCTCCAAACGGCCCAAATACTGGACCGATTGGTCCGCCTATCTCAGAGACCAGGACATCCCCGGTGAGGTGGAAGATGCCCACACACAGTCCAGGCCCTTCAATCCCAATGGCCTACACTTCCAGTTGAACGAACCAGGCGTCCGGGGCTACCTGAACCTGACCTACGACAAGCTGATGCAACTGATCGACCAAGGGACCTTCCATCGGGATGCAGGCCACCGGATCGACCACATCGGGGTCGAGCGTTTCCGCGAAAACCGCTGGGTGGTGGAGGATCTGGGTTAGGCCAGGAGCATTGAACCGTTCTGGCTGCCCCCAGACGAGTAGGACCCTGGTTCGACCAAACATCATCGATTGTTGCCGGTTCCTGTCCAACAGGTTGGACCCACCAGACCAAAAACCCTTGGACCTTGGAACAGCGATCGGTCGCTGATGGAACCAGGAACCCATTCCGGCCCTGCAAATTTCCGAGGGTGGCATTTTCCGGGAAACCCATGGAGCGCAACCCTACAAGGGCTTCAAGCGTGGATTTTCAGGGACTGGCCCCCGGCACCCACCAGCCTGCCACCTGCCCGGAAAACCATATGGCGAAGACGGCTCCTGTGGATTCCTAAAGGCTTGGCTTGGTGAAGGGTCATTCCTGCCACGGTGCTCGGCCGTATCTGGAACGGCCCAAGGGACAGTATCAACTGACGGAAGGATTTCTTCCCTGGGACACCGCAATAGATCCACCAGCGGATTCCCAAACCGTTCGCCTTGCGATCATATAGTCCCAAGCCGGTCTTGCAGAGTTTTACAGACACGGGAAGGCGTGGAATCAACCGCCGCTAGTAGCCCAGGGTTCTCCGACCTCCAATGCCCACCCCATTCAGGAAGACTGCCAAGATATGGCGAACGGCACGGATACCCGGTTCCATGATCCTCACGCCTCGTCTTCCCGGTTCACCGATTCCAGTTCCGAACGGCCCAGCCAGTAGCAGGCCAGGGGTGCCGGGATTTTCATCAACTCCACCTCCGCGCCCCCCTCGTTCAGCCGCAGCAACCCGAAATCCGAAAGGCGCCGGGTGATCACGTAGCCGCGCCGCACTTTTTTCGTCGCACAAAACTCCAGCATCCCGGTTAGTTCCGCCGGTCCGGTCTTTTGGCCACGGTATTTCACCTCGAAAGGCACCAGGCGTCCCGGGGT
>Ga0315899_10000255_pt1 | contig 65999 bp, 58 predicted proteins | sample LakEriMetagenome_2_FD_203518 | JGI IMG/M metagenome (GOLD analysis project Ga0315899, IMG submission 203518) | Freshwater fungal communities from buoy surface, Lake Erie, Ohio, United States - Buoy 4 MA112 | ecosystem: Environmental > Aquatic > Freshwater > Lake | place: USA: Lake Erie, Ohio... | reverse complement strand
TAGATTTTTTATCGTATATAAAAAATGCAACTTTTAACTTCTTTTTTGAAATAATAAGCGCTTTTTTGGGTGCTGAATTGGTATACCCTACTAGGTTGACACGTATAAAGCTTGTACTATCTTGAGCGATTACAGATGTAATCACAAGACAAAGAAGAAATGATAAAAAATGTTTCATGTTTTAAAGTTAAAGTAAATCTGGAACAAAAATGGAATGAAAGATCCGCTTGTCTATCAAATCATATACCAACATACAAATAATTAAACAAGAGTAATACTATATAAACAAATGCAATATCTTGTTTGCTTAATAATTTAAAATAATGGTATTCATAATAGTGTTTTTCTTGCTTCATTGGTTTATGTCTTTATTTTTTCATACTTTTTTTCTACACCGATTTGCTTCTCACAAAATGTATGAAACCAGCAAAAATTGGGAACGCATTTTTTATATAAGTACTTGGTTTTTTCAGGGCTCCTCTTATTTGGTACCAAGAGCATATGGCGTCATGCACAGAATGCATCATGCCTATAGTGACACAGAAAAAGACCCTCATTCCCCACATTTTTTCAAAGATGTATATGAGATGATGAAAAGTACTGTAGTTATTTACAGAGCCTTTTTAGCAAATAATGATATGCCAGAAAAAGAGTTCACAGAAGAGTATTTACCTGTTTGGGAAAAGTTAGATAAAATTGGTCACCATATTGTAACTAGAATGGCATTCGTTGTTTTCTATGTTTTAATTTATTGTTTTTTTGCGCCTAGCTTATGGTGGTTTCTTCTTCTACCTATACATTTTTTAATGGGCCCCATACAAGGTGCCATTGTCAATTGGTGTGGTCATAAATATGGTTATCGCAATTTTGAAAGCACAGACCAAAGCAAGAATACCGGCCCTTGGGGTGTGTTTTTATTAGGTGAGTTATTTCAAAATAATCACCATCATAAAAAAACCGATGCAAACTTTGCCAAAAAATGGTTTGAGTTTGATCTAACTTATCAAGTAATGCGCGTATTCAATTTCTTGGGCATTATTCGATTCAATTATTAAGCAAATTGCTTCTTACTTATAGCTATATTTCTAGCTATATATCTAGCTATATTTATAGCTGTACTTTAATGTAGATCTTCTTCTTATCTAGGCTTTAGCCTTCTAGCCAGCAAGCATTACCCGTACTCCGAAATCAGTTCCATCTTTTAATAAATTTTGAAAAAGCTGCAAGTTCATTGCCTATCAGTGAGTTATCTGCGTTTAAATTTTCAAAACTGCTCTTACAATGATGCCTTATCATCATAAAACATTCTAGGCCATAGCTTAGACCGAACCTACGAATTCAAATACAGGAACTGGTGTGGACGGGGTTAAAAATTAAAATTGCCTCAGATGCAAAAACTTTATAACTTGTATAGACTAAATTGGATAGATGAATAAATCATGGCATCTTATATTTAATTTCTAACAAAAAACTTATTTATGAAAAACACTATTTTCTTTTTATTTTTTTTACTTATTGGATTATCTGCTTCTGCACAAGGTCCAAAAGTATTGGTAATTACTGCACATCCAGATGATGAGAGTTCGATTTCTGTTGCAATGTTTAAAATCGCCAAAGAATTGAAAGGCACTGTTGATATGGCTGTAATGACTGATGGTGCTGGGGGTTTTGCGGATGCCCAACTAGGCGCAATGTATTATGGCATAAACTTGACCGATTCCATTGTAGCTAGAACCCATATTTCTATTATTAGAAAACAAGAAATATTAAATGTTGCTAAAATACTTGGGGTAAGAAATATTTATTTTATGGAGCAACCAGATGATCTTTATTCTACTAATTATGAGCCTTATTTATATGGTAAAAATTGGGACATTAATTTCATTGAAAAAAGATTAGACAAATTACTTGCAGAAAGAGAGTATGATTTTATCATTACTATGTCTCCAAGAACAGGACAACATGGCCATCATATTACTTCTGTTATAATGGGCCTAAGAGCAGTGGAGCGTTATAAAGGGAATAATAAGCCAATCATTATTGCAGGAGCCGCTAAGGTGAAAACTAATGCCGACCCTGTATTGACAGGAATACCAGGCATTGACATAAGTAAAATTAATACAAGTGTCCCTCCATTTAGATTAAACAGGGCCTATAGATTTGCTGAAAACGATAAATTAAGCTACAAAATTGTAGCAGACTGGACAATTGCAGAATATAAATCACAAGGAGCTATTCAAGAAAATGCCATGCATAGAACCGATGAAGAATTATATTATTACTATGAAATAAATCCTTTAAACGGTACAGAAAAAGTAAAGAAATTATTTGAAGACCTAAGTAAGAGTGGTTTTCTCCCATCACCCACAAAAAAGTAAGCTAGAAAATGTTAGCATGCTATAATTATTAAAAAAATAATACTTATGAAAAAAGACAGTTTAAATTCAAGAAGAAAATTTCTACAACAAATTGGGGTAACTAGCTTTTTAGCTGCTGCTTCACCTCTTTCTTCTTTGGCAGCAAGTGCCAATGCGGAAGAACGTATGTTAATATATAATAGAAAAATTTCATCAAACGATAAGATACGAATTGGTGTTATTGGATATGGCATACAAGGCCACAACGATTTAAGAACAGCACTAAAAGTTCCAGGTGTTGAATTAGCAGGTATTTGTGATCTATATACTGGAAGGTTAGAAAATGCAAGAGAAGAATTTGGAAAAGAATTATATACCACTATTAATTATAAGGATTTACTCGACAAAAAAGATATTGACGCAGTATTAATTTGTACAACTGATGTCTGGCATGCACGTATTACAATAGACGCCTTAGCAAAAGGTAAGCATGTGTATTGTGAAAAACCAATGGTTTATAAAATTAGCGAAGGTTATCCAGTGATAGAAGCTGTAAAAAAATCGGGTAAAGTATTACAAGTAGGAAGCCAAAGGGTAAGCAGTATCGGTTATGCGAAAGCAAAAGAATTATTGGCTGCAGGAGAAATTGGAGAATTGAATATGGTCAATGCGGTATATGACAGACAAAGTTCTACAGGTGCCTGGGAGTATACCATACCTAAAGATGCAGATGCCATGACCACCAATTGGGACACCTTTATTGAGGCTACCGCCAAAATGGAATTTGATGCCAAGAAATTCTTCTGGTGGAGAGCGTATAAAGAAGTGGGAACAGGTGTGGCAGGAGATTTGTTTGTGCATTTATTAAGTGGGTCACATTTCATAACCAATTCTTATGGCCCTGAAAATATTTATAGCACTGGTCAATTTAGTTACTGGAATGATGGTAGAAATTTACCAGATGTAATGTCAGGTGTCCTACAATATCCAAAAACTAAAGAACATGCTGCTTTCTTAATGACATTACAAGTGAATTTTATTAGTGGTACTGGTGGTCAAGAAGTAATAAGATTAGTGGGTTCTGAAGGGCTTATAGAAGTAGCTGGTAGTAATCTTACTATAAAACATAGCATAATGCCTGAGGCGCCTGGTTTTGGTGGAGGTGGCGATTCTTTATTCACTTTCTCAAAAAGAATACAAGAAGAAATGCAAAAAGAGTATGATGCTAAATGGACATTAGATCAAAGAAAAAGAAAAACAAAAGAAGATATTATTTTCAAAGCACCGACTGGGTATAATGCTAATCTAGATCATTTTACAAATTTCTTTGATTCAATAAGAACTGGTAAGCCAGTAATAGAAGATGCGGTGTTTGGATTTAGAGCAGCAGCTCCTGCATTAGCATGTAATGAGAGTTATTTTAGTAAAAAAGTTATCAAATGGGACCCCGTAAATATGAAATTAAAGTAGCCTTACCTTCTATGAAATTCCTTTTTTCTATTGGCTTACTGTTTCTTTTTTACACCATCAGTATTGCGCAACCATACGCGACTCAACCCCCTAATATAGTTGTCATACTTGCTGATGACCAAGGCTGGGGCGATCTTGGTCTTACTGGAAATCAGGCGGCATCTACACCCAACATAGATCAAATGGCAATGCGCGGTGCTTTTTTTAACCACTTTTATGTAAGCCCCGTTTGCTCTCCAACTCGGGCAGAGTTCCTTACGGGTAGATACCATCTAAGGGGCGGGGTGAATGGAGTTGCTTCTGGTAAAGAAAGATTAAACTTGGATGAAGTTACCATAGCTGATATTTTTAAAAAGCGTGGCTATGCAACAGGGCTATTTGGAAAATGGCACAATGGCGCGCAAGGACCTTATCATCCAAATGCAAGAGGGTTTCAAGAATTTTACGGATTTACGATTGGGCATTTAGGAAACTATTTTGATCCTCAATTGCAAATGAATGGAAAAATAGTTCAATCAAAGGGGTTTATCACAGATAATTTAACACAACATGGATTAGATTTTATAGAACAAAACCAAAAAAAACCTTTCCTTGCTTATTTCGCATTTAATACACCACACAGCCCCATGCAGGTTCCAGATGAATACTGGCAAAAGTATAAAGATAAAATGCTGGTACAAAAAGGAACATTACCTAACAAAGAAGATATTGAACATACAAAGGCTGGTTTAGCGATGAATGAAAATTTAGATTGGAATGTAGGTAAGATTATACAATTGCTAGAAAAATTGAATTTAATTGAAAACACCATCATCGTTTATTTTTCTGATAATGGTCCTAATGGTAATAGATGGAATGCAGGCATGAAAGGTATCAAAGGTAGCACTGATGAAGGGGGCATAAGGTCACCGTTGATTATTCAATGGAAAAACACCATCAAAGCCTCTCAAAAAATAGAGAACCTATCTGGCAGCATTGACCTATTACCCACTTTACTTGGCTTGTCTGGCATAGAATACAAAACAATAAAATCTTTTGATGGAGTTAACTTAACACCCTTATTAATGGGCCAAAATCCTAGCGCTTTACAAAACAGATTTATACCCACTTACTGGAATGGCAAGACCAGTATTCGCACAACAGAATATCGCTTAGATGCTAGCAATCAACTGTATGATATGATTCGTGATACCGCGCAAACGACTGATGTAGCAAAAATATATCCTGCATCATACAATGATATTTTATTTAAAAAGAAACAATGGGAAAAAGAGGTGGTTGCAGCACTACCGCTCAAAGATGAAAGACCTTTACTTGTTGGTGACCCACTATTTATCAATGATGTTTTACCTGCCTCAGAAGCCAATGCGAGAGGTAATATTGTCCGTTCAAGCATTCATCCTAATGATAGTTATTATAAGCAATGGCGCAGTACAGAGGATAGTATATTGTGGGATATAGAAGTACTAGAAAAAGGTGAATTTGAAATTGAATTTTACTACGCTTGTTCCGAAAAAAATATTGGTACAAAAATTGAATTAAGTTTTCAAAACAGTTCTGTCACCAAACCCATTATTCTAGCAAATGATGTGCCTCTTCTTGGCGTTCAAAAAGATAGAGTTAAAAGAGATGAATCTTTTCTAAAGGATTTTAAACCCTTAAACTTGGGGCGCATTATACTGCCAAAAGGAAAAGGAGTAATGAGTGCAAAAGCAACTATTTTAAATGCACCTGATGATTTAGAATTTTATATGATACGATTGCAGCGCATTAAATAAAATAGTATTGCACGAACTACAACCACCACTTAAAACTACTTCTTCTTTTGAGTCATCTATTTTTTAAAAGTCGTATTAATCGTTTCTACTAAACCATTTTTTGAATAGTCATGCCCTAGTTGCCAAAACATGATGCCGCCTAACTTATGTGTAATTACATAATTCGATTTTGCTTTTATGGATTGTTTGTCATCAAAAGTGGCATAGCTTTTTGCAGTTGCATTATAGGCATAAGGGGCTTGCGCCTCATTATCCCAATAAAACTTATATCCAGTATTTTCAGAAATACGATTCGGAAACTCATTGTAGCCAATGAAGTCTTTAAATTTCCCCTTTTGGTATAAACCATTATTTTGATCAATTACCCCCTCCCAAGTTCTGGCATAAAATGCCGCACCTATAATTAATTTTTTTGCAGGCACCCCTAATGACAATAAATATTGAATACAATTATCAGCCGACTCTTTTTGTTTAGATGTACTAAATAAAGCAGAATGATGTCCAGTGGTGGTTGCATATCCGCTAACCAAATCATAGGTCATCAAATTAACATAATCCACATAGGGCATTACATCGCTCCAATTAATAGCATCATTTGCGAATTTTTGAAAACCTCCTGCAGCAAAAGTGATAGTTCTCTTTTTGCCTAATTCCTTTCGCAATGTTTTTACTAGTTCAGTAAAATTGGGTTTGTCCTCAGGTGTAAACTTATGATTCGGAAATCCAGCAATAGCGGGGTATTCCCAGTCTAAGTCAATTCCGTCAGTACCAAAATAGTCCGTCAAGGATTTAACAGATTTTGTAAAATTAACACGTCCTTCTGCTGTGCTAAATACCTCCGAACAAGGCTCACATCCGCCCCATCCACCCAAAGATAATAATACTTTTAAATCCTTGTTTTGGGATTTCATTGATACCATTTTTTGAATAATGGCGGTATCTTTTGCCCCTCTTAATTTTAATTGATCGCCTTGCAAGTTTCCAAAACAATAAATAATATGTGTGAAATTGCGCGCGTCAAATGAATCTAGTTTTTCTAAGCTTCCTGCATAGTAAGCAATTACAGCTTTCTTTTGCGCAATACTTGATAAAGAAAAAAATAGCAATAAAAAAATGGGTAAACCTAAATAAAATAAATTTTTTTTCATTAAATCGTAGAATTTTAGTGATGTTCTTTAATATTAGTGATATTTAATAATAAAGATAGCTAAGTTGTTGCTTGGTTAAAAAATTATCCCATTGCCTTTCTCAATAGGTCCACACTTTTTTTCACTCCAGTATGTGGATCTTCTTTGCCTTCAAACTCAATAGATATATAACCATGGTAGTTCACTTTTTTGAGTATATCAATAATTCTAGGGTAATCAAGTTCGAGTGAATACCACTCACCGCCTCCGTAATATGTTTTCGCTTGAACAAAGCTTGTTTTTGAGGCAATTTTTTCAAGTTTATCATAGGGTTCTTCAAGAAAATTACCCGTATCCATTAGCAGTCCAAGCCATGGTGAGTTTACCGTGTCGTGCAGTTTTAGCATTCCTTCTGGCGTAGATCCAAGTCCCCAGTGGTTTTCAAGTGCTAATAGAATTCCACATTCCTCAGCTTTTTGTAGACATTGTTGGATACCATCAACACACCATTTATAGCCATCCTCTTCTGAGTAACCTGGTAGCACAGGTTCAATGCCTTTATTTTTCATTAAATCATCGAAAGATTTGATGGTATTCCAGCGTCCTGTATTCAATCTCATGCAGGGTATTCCCATTTTGTAGGCCAATTCAATGCAATGGATTGTGTGCGCTACATTCTTTTTTAATTCTTCCTTATCAGGGGTAACAAAACCTTGATGAATAGAAAGACAGGTCATGGCAATGCCATTAACAAAAGCATGTTTTTTTAGCATTTGAAGATAGGCATTGTCTTCGCTTTCCATTTGGCGATGCAATACATCAATGCCTTCTAATCCTAACAAAGCGGCTTGATCTATTACTTTTTGAATAGGGTATTTTTCACCCTTGAAATGCCAATAGGAATAGCTAGAAACGCTAAGCTTAATTTTTGAAGTATTTTTTGCTTTACTATTATTGTTATCTGATGAATGTAGAGGCATGAACCCCATGGCAGGTAATAGTGTAGCTGCTTGAACAAAATTTCTTCTATCCATAATATATAGTTTTAGTACCTGAATATACTAAATAAATGCAAGTAATTTGGTAGAAGATTATCTATGTAAAAGCAGTTTTTGCCTGTGTCCACCCTTCTTTTGTTTAAGAAGTTAGGAGGGGGGATAAAACACAATTTTTTGTTAATAATTTATTTGTTTTATATTATAATTTTATTTAAGTTGTGTTTGTAAATTTTTTAACTAAAACAAATTATATGCGAAACAAATTACCTTTCTCAGGGTTAATTCGACTGTTTAGTTTAACTTTTGTACTAACTCTATTTTCAGTGTTTGCTATGGCTCAGCAAGCTGTAAGTGGAAAAGTAACAGACGCTGAAACTAAATTACCTTTAAACGGAGTGTCAGTGTTAATTAAAGGTTCTAATCTTGGAACTACTACAGACGCTGAAGGAAATTTTAAATTAACTTTAAATGCCAACCAAAAAACTTTGGCATTCTATTACAATGGTTATCTTGGAAAAGACGTAACAGCTACCACTGGAACGCTAAATGTAGAGCTTGACGTGGACGTTAACATGCTACAATCGGTCGTGGTTACAGGTTATTCTTCACAAAGAAAAAAGGATATTACCGGTGCCGTTGCAGTAGTTTCTGCTAAAGAACTTCAAGCTACCCCTACTGCAAGTGTGACGCAAATGTTACAAGGAAAAGCTGCTGGTGTGGTAGTTGGTAATGACAACTCTCCAGGTGGTGGAACCATGGTTCGTATTAGAGGATTTGGTACAATTAATAATAATAGTCCCTTATATGTAATTGATGGAGTGCCTACTCAAGGTAACCTCAATCAAATTAACCCTTATGATATAGAGTCAATGCAAGTATTAAAAGACGCTTCTGCTGCCTCTATCTATGGTTCTCGTGCTGCAAATGGTGTAATCATTATTACCACTAAAAAAGGTAAGACTGGTGAACCTAAAATTACTTTTGAAATGTATTCGGGTACACAAACCCCCGGTAAGATGCTAGACATGCTTAACGCAGAAGAACTAGGTCAATATCTATTTAAATCAAATGTGGGAGCAGGCAATAAGCCATGGATTAGTTCTCCATCGGCTCAATATCGCTTCACTGAAAGTGGAGGGGTGACCATGGCGGACTATATTTTCCCTAACCTTTTTGGTTCAGCTCCTGATCCAGCTTCTTACACAAATGATATTAATAACCCTGAATTAGGAAAGACAAGATTTAACATCAATAAAGCCAATAAAGAAGGTACCGATTGGCAGGATGTAATTTTTAATCCCGCTTCTATAACTAATTATCAAATTGGTGCTTCTGGTGCTACAAGCAAAGCAAAGTATTCCTTTTCAGGAAACTACTTTAAACAAGATGGTATTCTTAGTTATACTAATTATGAGCGTTATTCAATTCGTGCTAATACCGAATTTACTCAAGGAAAATTTACAGTTGGTCAAAACCTAACTTTTTCTTATGACAAAAGAACCGGTGTTACTAATAACCAGGAGTCAAACCCTATAATGCTTGCCCTTCGTATTCATCCAATCATTCCTGTTTATGACGTAACTGGTGGCCCACCAGCACTTGGCGGAACCAATCTTTCTGCTTATAATGGCTTTGGCGGACCTAGAGGTTTAAACCTAGGAAATGCTACCAATCCATTAGCAGGCTTATACAGAGATAAGGACAACAATACTTATGGTACCCACGTATTTGGAAATGCATTTGCTGAAGTTGCGATTTTGAAAAACTTAAAGGCGCGTTCTAGTATTGGGGTAGAGTATAATAATTTCAACCGCTCAGAGTATTTCATTAGAAATATTGAAGCAGCAGAACCAAGAAATACCAATAGTCTGAATGTGTTCAATAATTTTGATAACTCATGGACATGGTATAACACATTAAACTATAATACCACTATAAAGGATGCACATAATTTCAATGTGCTTGTGGGAACGGAAGCAGTTAGTACTTATGCATTCGGTTTTAGTGCTAGCAGAAGTAACTTCGCATTCGATGATGAGGGTTATCGTTATCTTAACGCAGGTTCTGCTGCAGGTTTGAGCAATGCTGGAACTGGCGCAATTAGAACTAGATTGTTTTCTCAATTCGCAAAAGTGAATTATGATTATAACAATTTCTTGTTAGGTGACTTCACCCTTCGTAGAGATGGTACTTCTCGTTTGGCTGAAGCAAATCGCTACGGAGTATTCCCTGCTGGATCTTTTGGTGTTCGTTTGACAGAATTAAAGGCATTGAACAATATTTCTTGGTTGCAAGACCTAAAAGTAAGAGCTGGTTGGGGTAGAACTGGTAATCAGTTAATCCCTAACGTATACAATGCTTATACTTTATATACTGCAGATCCATCAAACAATGGATATGATATTAGTGGTTCAGGTACTTCAGTTTCCCCTGGTTTCGATTTGACACAATTCGGAAATGCGAATGGTAAATGGGAAACTACTACTTCCACAAATATTGGTTTTGATGCCTCTTTATTAAATAGTAAATTAGATGTAGTATTAGATTGGTACACTAGAGAAACTTCAGACATGCTTGCACAAATTGCAATAGCAAGAGCTCAAGGACAAGGTACCATTCCATTTACTAATATAGGTACTATGCGCAATACGGGTATCGATTTGAATTTAACTTGGACTGATAAAGCATTGGCTGGTCAATTACGTTATTCTATTAACGTAAATATAAGTCGCTATAAAAATGAAGTCATTAAATTAAATGACGATCCAAATGCAACTTTATTTGGTTTTACTACCCGACTTCCGTCAATCTCTGCATCTAAAAAAGGATACCCTATTTCTAGCTTCTATGGATTTGTTGTAGATGGTATTCTTACTGCTGAGCAAGCTGCTTCTGCACCAAAATTTGGAAGCTACACAAGAGAGGGTGTATTTAATTTCAGAGATGTTAATAAAGATGGTGTTATTACTGCTGCAGACCGAACTATATTAGGAAATCCACATCCAGATTTTATTTATGGTGTGAATTTAACTGCAGGGTATAAAAACTTTGATTTAGCTGTATTTCTAAAAGGTCAACAAGGTGGAGATATTTTCAACTATGTTCGTTACTGGACTGATTTCAACGTATTCCAGGGTAATCGTTCTGCAAGAATGTTATATGGCTCTTATGGTGAAACCGCTAATCCATTATTACCAAGGTTGAATTCTAGTGACGCAACAAGTCAACAAGTTTCTTCCTACTTTATTGAAGATGGTTCTTATATGAGATTGGGTAATCTTCAGTTAACTTATACTATTCCTGAATCTGTTATGAAGAAGTTTGGTGTATTCACCTCTTCACAAATTTATGTACAAGGTCAAAACTTATTTACAATTACAAAATATACAGGTTATGACCCAGACATCAACTTGCGTACATCTGGAAATGATAACCAAGACTTTCATATGGGTATAGACGAAGGAGCATATCCTACTGCTAAATCTTTTATGTTAGGTATAAGACTTAAATTTTAAATAAATCATGAATTTAAAAATGATCAATATGAAAAAAATAATTTTACTTCTGTCACTAGTCATTTTCATGGCTATTGGATGTCAGAAAAGTTTCTTGGAGGTTGCCCCTCAGGGTGTAGCTAGTCTCGAGCAATTAAAAAGTAAAACGGGTGTAAGTTCGCTATTAGTGGGTGCTTATTCTTTATTAGATGGTGTTGGATCTGGTACTACACAATGGCATGGCTCTGTAGACAACTGGGTTTTTGGAGGTGTCGTTTCAGATGACGCTTACAAAGGAACAGATGCGGGTGACCAACCCGAGCAAAGCTTTTTAGAGCAGTACAACTGGCTTGCAGATAATACACATCTTAGAGGAAAATGGCAACATTTATATGATGCTATCGCTCGTTGTAATGAGGCAATTCAAGTTGCTAACGACCCTGCTGTAAAAGACATGACAGCAGCCGAAAAAACAACCGCTATAGCAGAGGCTCGTTTCTTAAGAGGACACTACCATTTTGAAGCAAAAAAAATGTGGAAGAATGTTCCTTACTTAGATGAAAAAGTATACGATCGTGCCAGTCCAAATGCAGTTTTGGTAACAAACACTAAAGATATCTGGCCAGAAATCGAGGCCGACTTTAAATTTGCAGCTGAAAATTTACCTCTAACTCAAGCTCAAAAAGGTAGGGCAACTAAATGGTCTGCAAAGACATATTTAGCTAAGGCATTACTATTTCAAAAGAAATGGGCTGCTGCTAAAACTGAATTGCTTGATGTTTATACCAACTCTGGTAAATCCTTAGTTACTCAATACCATGATAACTATAAAACAACTACCAACAATAATAGAGAGTCTATTTTTGAAGTACAGTTCTCTATCAATGATGGAACTACAGGAGGAAATGGTAATAAAGGTGTGACTTTAAACTGGCCTTATACATCTACCTCACCTGGACGTGGATGTTGCGGATTCTATCAACCATCACATAATTTAGTGAATGCTTTTAAAACCGATGCGGAAGGTCTTCCTCTTATTGGATCTGCTGTAGACGGAAGTGCAGATACTTATAACAATGAAGATATCTCTAACGATCAAGGTATTAAATTTTCTGAACCATTTACATTGGACAACACAGTTCCAGTAGATACTCGTTTAGATTGGACAGTGGGTAGAAGAGGTGTAAACTTCCTTGACTGGGGTAAAATGCCTGGTTCTAGCTGGGTACGTGACCAACTATATGCCGGACCTTTTACTGGAAAGAAATGGATGTATTATTTAGCTGAAGAAAACTCTACAACACATTCAACCGATAAGCGTTCTGTAAACAATAATTATAGACTATTGAAATTTTCTCATGTTATTTTATGGTTAGCAGAATGTGAGGCTGAATTAGGAAACTTAGATAAAGCACAAGAATATGTAAATATGATTAGAGAGAGAGCTCAAAAATCTACTAGTCAAGACGCATCTATTAATACTAAGGTTGGCCTATATCCTTCAGGCAGATTTACATCCAAAGGAGCTGCATATGCTTTAAATGCGGTTCATATGGAACAAAGATTAGAGTTTGCAATGGAAGGTCACCGATACTTTGATCTTGTTCGTTGGGGTATTGCTGAAAAAGTATTAAACGCTTATGCGAAAGCAGAGTCAGTATCTGGTAAAGATAATACTGGCCGAACAATCACTAAAAGAGCTTACTTAGTAGGTAAAACTTTTTTACCTAAGCATAATCTATATCCTATTCCAGCTGATGAAATATTAAATTCTCAAAAAGATGGAAAAAGTGTACTTACACAAAATCCAGAATATTAATATGTAGGCAGAATAAAATGCTACTTAAATAAAATGCCCTCAAAGTTCTCTTTGAGGGCATTTTTATTAGTTGAAATGCTAAGTAGGAGCAATCCCCTTTTTATTTAGTAATTTAGGTACTTAATAAAAACTGTATGAAAAATATTTACTTGATTTGTTTTATGCTACTCGCAAGTACCGAAATGGTCACTGCACAAACTACAACAACTACATCTGCTACCACGGTAGCAGCTCCACCAACACCTAGGGCGAGAAGAAATATGGATCAACCCGATCCTAATGCGCCTGCCACTAAGTATGATTACCGTGATGCATTCGCACCCTTTTTCTATTCTAAAAACGGGAATGAATACCGCTCGGCTTCAGGTGAGCCGGGGCCTAAGTACTGGCAAAACCGCGCCGATTATAGGTTAGATGTGAAGTTGAACGAAACAACCAATGAAATTGCGGGTACTGAAATTTTAACCTATACCAATAACAGTCCTTTAAAATTAAATTTTATATGGATGCAGTTGGATCAAAACCTATTTAAAAAAGACTCCAGAGGTTCGGCCATTGTTCCTTTAAATGGAAGTAGAAATGGAGGAGGCGGACAAGAATTTGACGCAGGCTATAAAATAAAATCTGTTAAAATACTAAGTGATGCTAAGAATGAAAAAGCAACGCCTCTTGAATATTTAATTGAAGACACGCGTATGCAAATATTTTTACCGAAGGAACTTGCTGCCAATGGAGGTAATATTAAATTACAAATTGAATACTCTTTTATTTCTCCTCAATACGGATCGGATAGAATGGGTATTTATAATGCAAAGAATGGTAAAGTATTTACAGTAGCACAGTGGTTTCCAAGAGTAGCTGTATTTGATGATATTGTTGGATGGAATACCATTCCGTATACTGGTCCTGGGGAGTTTTATTTAGAATATGGAGATTTAGATATTTCTATTACCACTGGTTCTAATATGATTGTGGTAAGTTCTGGAGAATTATTAAATGCTTCTGAAGTATATACCGCAGAACAATTAAAAAGATGGGCAGCTGCCGCAGTTTCTGATAAAACAGTTATTATTCGTTCAGCTCAAGAAGTAACTGATGCTAATTCAAGACCTAAAAATAAAGCTGAATTAAAATGGCATTTTAAAATTAAAAATGCAAGAGATGCTGCATGGGCAGCTTCTTCTTCTTTTATTATAGATGCGGCTAAGATAAATTTACCTTCTGGTAAAAAAGGCTTGGCTATTTCTGCTTATCCTTTAGAAAGTGATGGGGATATGGCTTGGGGTAGGTCTACAGAGTATGTAAAAAGCACTATTGAGTATTATTCTAATAAATGGTATGAGTATCCTTATCCAGCCGCTACAGCAGTGGCAGGAACCCCAGGAGGAATGGAGTATCCAGGTATTGTTTTTTGTGGCGCAAGAGCTAGACAAGGAGGATTATGGGGTGTAAATGACCATGAATTTGGACATACTTGGTTTCCTATGATAGTGGGTTCTAATGAAAGACTATATGGTTGGATGGATGAAGGCTTTAATACTTTTATTAATAGCTTATCTGCTGCTAATTTTAATAAAGGAGAATATAAAAGCAAAGTCCCTCAAGATAAAAATAGAATAGGCGCCATGTACACCGCACCAGGCTTGGAGCCGGTATTGACTTATGTAGATAATTATAAAGAAAGAAATAATGGAACTTTGTCTTATAGTAAACCAGGCGAAGGCTTAACCTTATTAAGAGATGTTATATTAGGAGAAGATCGTTTTGACCGTGCATTAAGAACTTATATAAAGAGATGGGCTTATAAACATCCTACACCCGATGATTTCTTTCATACTATAGAAAATGTAGCAGGTGAAAGTTTACAATGGTTTTGGAGAGGTTGGTTTGTAAATAACTGGCGCTTAGATGTAGCTGTGAGAAGCGTTAAGTATAACGATAGTACTAATTTTGCAAAAGGCGCAATTATTACTTTAGACAATCTTGAAAAAATGGCTATGCCAGTAATACTAGAAGTAAAAACTGTAAGTGGTAAAACAGATCGCATTAAACTTCCTGTAGAAATTTGGCAGCGTAATGTAGCTTGGAGCTTTAATTATCCTTGTACTGAAGAAATTGAATCGGTAAGTTATGATCCAGATAAAGTATTACCGGATTATAACCCATCTAATAATACTTGGAAACGAAATAAGTAATATTTGACAAAAAAATCCCAACAATTTATTTTGTTGGGATTTTTTTGTCTCTAATTTAAATTGAATGAAAATATAAGTAATAAGCCTGCTAGTATTCTCTTTAGCATATTATGCCAATTCTAATTTCATCATAATATCTGTTTGCTCGTCATTGCCTAATTTGAAAATATGGGTATCAAATGGAACAAAACCATTTTTCTTATAAAACTGAAGCGCTCTATGGTTTTGTTCCCATACGCCTAGCCATACATATTTTACCTTCATTTCTTTTGCTATAGAAATGGCCTTCTCGTAAAGTGCTTGACCCAGTTTTTTACCATGAAATGCTTGCAGTACATATATTCTTTCAATTTCAAGCGCCTCATTGTCTTTTAATTCAGTTTGAGAAGCCCCAAAATTTATTTTTAAATAGCCCACAACATTATCCTCTAATGCTGCAAAATAAAAAGAGGAATAAGGGTTATCTAATTCCGAACTTAGTTTTTCATTTGAAAAGCTTTCTTCCAAGTATTTATCTAAATCCTCTTTAGTATTATGCTCTGTAAAAGTTTCAGTAAAAGTTTCTTTTCCAATTTTTTGTAATTGGGTAAGATCTTTAATGCTAATTTTTTTTATAATTATATTCATTATTTCTTAAGCTGTTTATGAGAGCCATCGCAGTAGGGCATTTTTTGGGACAAACCGCAGGTACAGTCATTTATGCCCTTGCCATCCAAAATTTGTTTTTTGTACTTTTCTATTCTAGTTTCTCTTGTAGCAGACTGCTTAGCAGCTGTAAAAAACAAATTATAAGCCCTTTGTCTTCCGGGTGTTAATGCGTTGAATGCTTTTTTGAAAGGCGCATTCTTTTTAAATATTGCCAGTAATTCTTCAGGTAAAACAAGCTCCTTTTCCATGGGCTCTATTTTTAAACCTAATTTTTCTATTTCTATAGCTTCTTTAATATAGGATTTGATAGTGGCCCTCAACTTATTAATTTCTTGAACACTCTTTAATTTTATAAGCCTTCCTCCTTGCGTATTTTCTCCCGGCTTCACTAATAAACCTTTTGCATCTTTTAATAAGGCCCCTTTGAAAAAGCTTAGACCGCAGTATTCTTTAAACCCATGAATGATAATGACATTACTATTTTCTAAACAATAACAAGGGATGCCCCATTTTATTTCCTCAGTAAGTGGAAATTCAAGTAAGATAGACCTCAAGGCTTCCATTTCAGCCTTCCAAGTTTTTAGTTTACTAATAAAGTTGCCTACTTTGATATTCATATAATATGAATCTTATTTAAATTGAAATAGAAGTGGCATTAAAAAAGCTACTAAACCAGTCCATATAGCATATATAGGCAGGTAGCTTGCAATACTTCTTTCAATTTCTTCTATGCCTGCATTTTTAAAACTTGCTAGAAATAATTTATAGGACACTAACACTAAATTAATAAATATTAAAAGGTTGCCTCCAAGCACTGCAATTCTATTGGGAGACATTCCATATTCTATTAAACGAAAGCTAATGGCAGCAAGCGCTATACCGTTTACTATAATAGTCAATACCGATAAGCTAAATAACATTACTAAATTAAATTTACTATTTGTGTTTTTTGCTGCTTCCGCTACAGAAAATAAAATTAAGGCCATCACACCCATTAATAATACATTAAATAGTAAAAGTAAATTACGGTCTTGGTAAGGATATTTTTTCGTATAAACCATGGCTAGTAAATAAATAAACAAATTAATACAAACCAGGGGTGTAAATATTTTAGCAATTATAGGAGAGACCTTATTAATTAATTGCGCATTGGTTTGAATTAAATAAGTAGCAACTATAGGTATAGCGGCCAAACCCCATATCATTATATTTTGAAAATAAAAAATTTCAATATTGATACCTATTATATCAAATAAATTTACAGTTATAGCAGAAAATAAAACAGTGGATAATAATAAAATTCCCGACATCACTACTAGGTCGCCATTGTAACGTAAAAAACTAATTCTACTTTGACTGCTTTTTACATGCTCACCCAAAAATGAATATCCAAAAATGGCCCATAAAAAAATAGGCATATGAATAAATGAAAGTGTAATAGTACTGCTGCTAGAATTATTAGGAAGTAGGTTTATATAAATTGCTGCAATGAAGGTAGCCAATAAAGGAAATAGCCACTGTGTGAATGCTAATTTTTGTTTCCATATAAAATAAGCGCTTAACACAGGAAACACAACAAATGAAATATTTCTTGAAAAAAAATATTCTTGATCAAGGCTCGTAAAATTGGGAATATGCGCTATGAAGCCAGCAATTAAAGCAAAAGCTACTACTACTCCTATTTCGTTTTTAGTTCCTATACCATGCTTCTCATTTTCAAAGTTGAGTCTTTCATGCCATACGCCTAGGGCCTTATTCTCTGTATGTCCGGAGTAAATTTGGTTAAACTCTTTTTTAAAAATTACTTTATTATCTCTATATAATTTTTCGAGTTGCTTAGGGTTGTCTAGGTTATTGAGTATCTCACTTCTCATTCTATTGTTATTTAGGGGTTAAAATATTTATCTGCTTTTTTAGATCATTCACTATATCACTATAAAATTAGATCATTATATATATATTTACCATGTAAAAAACATATTCTATATAAATGGTCTTCAAAGGTGATAAATGGAACTAAACATTACAATAATCAAAAGATTGGTCATCAGACAAGAATACTATTATGAAAAATAATTATTTAAAAGGGGTGCATCATATTGCTATAATTTGCTCCAATTATGAAAAGTCGAAAGACTTTTATACGAATATTTTAGGCTTATCTATACTAAGAGAAGTGTATAGAGAACAAAGACAGTCTTATAAATTAGATCTTGCCTTAAATGATCAGTATATTATTGAGCTTTTTTCATTCCCCAATCCACCTGCAAGGCCCTCTAGGCCGGAGTCTTGTGGCTTAAGACATTTAGCTTTTTCAGTTAATAATATTCAGGAATCGGTTGCTGCCTTAACTGCCAAAGGGGTTGAATTAGAGCCCATTAGAATAGATGAATTTACGAATAAACAGTTTACCTTCTTTGCCGATCCAGACGGCCTTCCTATTGAATTATATGAACTTGTGTAGCCTAGGTTATTATAACACAAAATATTATATCTTTAAGAAATCAAAAAATAAACAAAAACTAAACCAATGAAAAAATTATTATCGGTTATTTTTATGTCTACTATGCTTTTTGCATGTAACAATGAAGCTGCAAACAACAACGAAGCTGCAAAAAAAGAGCAATTAGAAAATGACAATGTAAAATTTTATGACAATGTATGGGAAGTGGTCGTTAACCAAGGCAATGTAAACTATTTAGATACAGCCTATGCAGCTGACGTAGTTTTACATACTGTTCCTGAGATTAAAGGAAAGGATAGTGTAAAAGCATACTATGCTAACTATGTTACTGGTTTCAGCAATAGAGAATTCATTATTAAAGAAATATTTGGTAAAGGCAATAAAGTAGTAAAATACTGGCAATTTAAGGGAACACATACTGGTCCTTTCTTTGGTATACCAGCAACTGGTAAATCAGTGGATGTAATTGGTTGTACTATTGCAACAGTAGTCGATGGCAAAATTACAGAAGAGCAAGACTTCTTCGATAATTATGCTTTCTTACAACAAATTGGAATTGTAAAATAATTGTAATTAGTTATTATACTTAAAGGCCCCCGATGCATCGAGGGCCTTTTTTATGATATGTATTGACAAATAAAATTATTTAATTAATTTTGTTACTACTAAGATACAATCAAACTTACAAACGTTTCAACTTTCTTAAATATGATTAAAACTATTGCTATAGACATGGACAATGTCATTGCAGACATTGAAACTCATTTAGTGAATTTATATGAGAAAGAGTATAATGTAAAGGTAGATAGGTCGGCCCTCTTAGGTGTTTCTGAAGACGAGGCCTTTCCCGATAAAACTGCTGCTAGACGCTTTATTCATACCCCTGGTTTTTTTAGAACCGTGCCTTTAATGCCGGGTGCATTGGAAGCCATTCAAGTATTGAGAAAAAAGTATGAAATATATATAGTGTCGGCTGCTACTGAGTTTCCTTTATCACTGGCTGAAAAACATGCATGGCTTGCGGAGTACTTTCCTTTTATTAGCTGGAAGAATATGATTTTTTGTGGAAGTAAGGCGGTAATTAAAACCGATTATATGATTGATGATCATTGTAAAAACTTAGATTACTGTTTAGGTAAACCTATTTTATTTCATGCTTCACATAATGTAAATATCAAACATCATTTCAGGGTGAATAATTGGCAGGAAGTTTTAGAATATTTCGAAAAAGAAGAACAAGGTGCTTAATAAATTATATTTCACAATACTAATGAATCGTAAATAGTTTTATATGAAAAAATGGATGCTTTATCTAAGTTTTATTTTATTAATTATTTTTGAATGCCTTAGAGTGTATTTGATTATGCCCATGCCAGGTAGTCAAACATTTAATTCTATTGACTTAGCTTATTTCTTGGGTGCTAATAAAAATAGTATTCGTATTGTTTTATATTTAATTATTTTAATACCCTTTATAAAAATTATAAATGGAAATTCAACTTGGGAAAAAGTTGGGTTGGGTATTTTAAGTCTTGTATATATAGGCATTTTTTATGCATTTACTTTCGTAATGGAAGCCGATAAAATGTTTTTACAACCCACGCATACTTATTTTTATAAAATTGCAGAAAATAAAATACCTATTGACAAATTAGTCATAGGGGTTGCTGAAAATGGACTGCAGAAGGCTTATCCTATTCAATTCATTGGCTATCATCATCAAGTGAAAGACAGTATTGGTCAAACACCTATTATGGTTACCTATTGTACTGTATGTAGAACAGGCAGGGTGTTTAGCCCCATCGTGAATGGTAAATTGGAAGATTTTAGATTAGTAGGGATGGACCATTTCAATGCCCTATTTGAAGACGCGACTACTAAAAGCTGGTGGAGACAAGCAAATGGCGAGTGTATTGCTGGCCCTTTAAAAGGCTATAAATTAAAAGAAATTAAATCGGAGCAATTGAGTTTACAAGCTTGGTTTAGAAAACATCCCAATGCAGAAGTGCTACAGCCCGATGAAAAGTTTGCAGCTACATTTGAAAAAATGGATAGCTATGATAAAGGAAAATCGAAAAGTGATTTAACTAAAAGAGATACTGCTTCTTGGCAGTTTAAGTCTTGGGTGCTAGGTATAAATATGGGTGAGATGGCTAAAACCTATGACTGGAATTATTTAGAAAAAAATAAAATCATTCAAGATTCTTTACCTTCTTTGCCTTTACTTATTCTTTTAGAAAACGATAGTGCTTCTTTTCATGCCTATAATAGAACTGTTAATAACATGAGTTTACAGTTTCAAAAAATGAATGATTCCATTGTTGATACCTACACTCAATCGCTTTGGAATATTGACGGTATTTGTATTGATGGTAAATTGAAAGGATTGTCCTTGACGCCTATTGCGAGTTATCAAGAATACCTGCATTCATGGGAGTACTTTCATCCTAAGAGTATTCGCTATCCTTCAAGTAAATAGCTCATTTCACTATATAGCTGCTTGATTAGTCGTACCTTCGTTACATTATTAAAATAGTGTATTTTGAAGTTTATAGATTTAGGACTGGATCAACGTATTTTGGATGGAATTGACGCGATGGGTTATGAGACGGCCACTCCTGTTCAACAACAAGTAATGGTTCCCATTTTGGAAGGCAAGGACATTATTGCAGCAGCTCAAACGGGTACAGGTAAAACAGCTGCTTTTTTATTACCCCTATTACACCGATTACTTACTTCTGCGCACACAGCAGGAGACATCAATGCCTTAATTATTGTTCCTACAAGAGAGTTAGCCATACAAATTGCTGAGAGTATTGAAGGCTTATCTTATTTCACCGATGTAAGTTCTATTGCGGTATATGGCGGTGGAGATGGAAGCTCCTTTGTGGCAGAAAAGAAGGCGCTTACAAGCGGGGTGGATATTGTGGTTTGTACACCAGGTAGAATGATAGCACATTTAAATATGGGCTATGTAAAACTAAAAGGACTGAAGTATTTAGTATTAGATGAGGCAGATAGAATGCTGGACATGGGATTTTCTGATGACATTGCAAAAATTATCACTTTTTTACCTGCCCAAAGACAAAACTTATTATTCTCAGCCACTATGCCTGCGAAGATGAGGGTGCTTTCAAAGAAAATTTTAGTGAACCCTGTTGAAATTAATATTGCTATATCAAAACCGCCAGAGCAAATTATTCAAAAAGCATTTATGTTGTATGATGCACAAAAAGTGCCCGTAATTATAGATATGCTTAGCTCAAAAAGATATTCTAAAGTAATTGTTTTTTGTTCTAAGAAATTAAATGTGAAACAGCTTACTTCTAAATTAGCACATGCTAAATTATCGGTAGCAGAAATACACTCTGATTTAGATCAAAAAAGTAGAGAACAATATTTACAAGATTTTAGAAATCAAAAAACCAATATTTTAGTAGCCACCGATATTTTAAGCAGAGGAATAGATATTGACGATATTGATTTAGTGATAAATTACGATGTGCCTAATGATGGTGAGGATTATATACACAGAATTGGAAGAACCGCTAGGGCAGCTACTTCTGGCACTGCCTTTACTTTAGTGGGTGAAAAAGAGCAAGGTAAGTTTGCAGAAATCGAAGAACTATTAGGGGCACCTGTTTTAAAAGGAGTAGTGCCTGAAATGTTTGGCCCCACCCCTTTATATGCGCCAAAGCAACAAAGGCCCAATAAGTTTGTAAAAAAAAGGTAACTTGTCTCTAAACTTATTTCAATAATTCTTGTCTAAAGGCAAAAATAGCTAGTATCATGCCGCATAAATTTTATTTAACTTTTATTGGTCTAATAATGGTTAGTTGTCTTCTGGCGCAGCCTATGAGAAAGTCTAAAATAAACAACGACTCAACTAGTTTTACACTACAGACTAACTATTTAAATAATTATGTATACAATGGAAGGACCGATTCTTTAACAGCCCCTTATTTTTATACAACGGCAACTGTAAATTTTGCCAATGGACTATATGCAAGTTTTAGCCTTAATTATTTATTAACTCCTGGACAATCTGGCTATGATTTTTCTGAATTAGATTTAGGTTACAATTATACATTAGGGAAAAAGATATCGGGTGAAATTTATGGGTCAAAATATTTTTATTCTACTGGATCTAATTTATTAAATGGAAATATTTCAAGCGATATTGGATTTACTTTTAATTATGATTTAACCTATTTAAATTTTCATAATTCTTTTGATGTATTTTTTTCTAATAAAGCAGATATGCAATTAGTGCCAGGATTTGAAAAAGAAATGACACTTAATTCTACTAAGCATAATACAATTTCTATTACTCCAGGATTCTATGGTAGCTTTAGCAGTTTAAATTTTTATGAAAGCACCGTTAATAGAAGACTCAATACTATCAGAAATCCTAAAATAAAACAACCTCCAGCTTCTGGGACCTTACAAAGCACTACCACTGTGGATAATAAAGGATTTAAATTCTTAGACATGGAGATTACCTTACCTATTAGTTACGATCTTAAAAATTGGAATATTTCTTTCATTCCGACTTATGCTATACCCTTTAATAAAATTACTACTACATCAGTGAATACAAGTACAATAAATGGGGTATCTAAAACAGTGAAACTAAATTCAACTCCTTATTCCGAAACTCATTTAGCTAACATTTTCTTTTTTGACTTTGGGATCACGTATAAATTTTAATAATGAGTCTAAATAAAACCACTAAAATATTATTAATTGCCTCTAGCTTATGGTATTTTGGAGAAGGCTTATTCGGTCCTCTATTTGCTATTTATGCTGAAAAAATTGGAGGCGACTTATTAGATATAACTTGGGCATGGGCCGCTTATTTAATGGCCACTGGAATTTTTTATGTAATAGTGGGAAAGTTTATAAATAAATCCGTCTATAAGAAGCAAGTAATGATTTTTGGATATGGTCTCAATGCGCTACTTACATTTGGTTATATATTCGTGCATAATACTCAGCAGCTTTTTATGATTCAAATAGGTTTAGGTATTGCAGAAGCATTAAGTGCACCCGTTTGGGACGCTCTTTTTGCTCATAACTTAGAAGATAAGAGTAATACATACCATTGGAGTCTTGCCAATGGTCACCCACATTTTGTTTCTGGCATTGCTATTGCCATTGGGGGCTTAATTGCCAATTTTGTATCTTTTGAAGCTTTATTTATTACAATGGGTATCATACAAACTATTGCTACCATTATTCAAGCAAAAATATTACTATAATTCTTACTTACTATTTTTAATTACGCTTATTTTCTTATCTTAGGTTATATAAATCAATATGAAAAAATATCTATTAACATTTTTATTTTTTTTAGGAATTCTTACAGCTACTGCTCAAACTCCTAGTAAAATTCCTTTTCAAAACGAGATTGATGTATTTATAAAAAAGGATAGCATTGCTATGCCTGCTGCCAATAGTATTTTATTTGTGGGCAGTTCCTCCTTTAATTATTGGAAAGATATCAGTACTTATTTCCCAGGCTATCCTATTATTAATAGAGGTTTTGGTGGCTCCAGCTTAACCGATATCATTTATTTTAACCAAGAAACTATTTTAAAATATAAACCAAAGCAAATTTATATTTACTGTGGTGAGAATGATATTGCAGCAAGTGATACCATTACCCCTGCAATTGTTTTTGAAAGATTTAAAACCTTATATACAATTATTAGAACTCATTTAGGAAATAAAGTTCCCGTTATGTATGTTTCTATTAAACCTAGTGTGGCAAGATGGTCTATGGAAGAGAAATTTGTTGCAGCCAATTCACTTATTCGCAATTTTATAAATAAGCAAAAGCACACTCAATACTTAGATGTGCATTCAGCTATGTTAGATACGAATGGCATGGTCTTTAAAGATATTTTTATAGGCGATAAATTGCATATGAATGCAAAAGGCTATGCCATATGGCAAAAGATAATCGCACCTACCTTGGTGAAGGAATAGCAAAGCTATTGTAAAGTGAAAACTAGCTCTTAAAGGCTAGCATTAATCTACTAATTCTAATCAACTAGTTCTAATCAACTACCTCTAGAACCGCCTGTTTTAATAGGCTTCTTAGTAGTACCTGTAGACTTAGTGTTCGCCTTAGCTATAAATTGTGAACTACCACCTTGAAAGGTAGTTTTAGTTCCAGTGGCAGCTTTTTTATCAGCTACTTTCTTGTTAATATGAAATCCCATAATTGATTAATTATACTATAAAAGTAATTAATTTTTACTAAATAGTCCCTAATTTATAATAAGCTATTTTAGCGCTATTTAAGACTCTGTTTTTACATAATGAATATTACGCTCCTGCAAATATTTAATTATATACTGAAAGCAAGGCTCGTACTTACCTACAAGCTCTGGAGGGAAAACACCCTTTTCTGTAAATAAATTTTCCATGAGCATATTCAATGCTGCGGTACAAGTATAGCCAGTGGTTCTACTCATACTACTTGTTTCAGTTACGGCATCGTACTCGTCATATAATTCATAATGAATGGTTTTGCCTTCGCCTTTAATTTCTATAGTCATTAAAGTAAATTCAGCTTCAGTAGCACCTAATTTCCACTGATCAAATAATAAAGCTGAAGTAAAAGCTAATGGAGAAATAGATTGCCCTTTATATTGAATGGCTTCGGTATTTAAAAATCCTGCTTTAATTAAACTCTTCATTAAATCGATATGACCTGGGTACCTTAAAGTTTTTTCTTTCATATTAGGTATATGCCCCATGGTAAATAAAATACTTCTAAGACCGTCGGTATTAAAGGATTCTAGCGTACCTACTTTATTAAAATCAATAAACTCGGCGTCACTCAATGCTGGCTTGGTAACAATACAGCTATTTTCAACATAACGTGCAGGTCTTGTATATTCTTCTAAAACATCAATAGGAGAGAAGGGAGCCTTGTATTCAAAAGGTTGTGTTCTTTTTTTAGGAAGACCACCCACCATACATTCAAAGCTATCAATTTTCATTTTTGCATTATGGTAACCCAATATTAAATTACTCATACCTGGTGCAACGCCACAGTCAACAATGGCAGTCACATTATTTTTCTTAGCTAATTCAGTTAGTTGCAAAGCATCTTCTGGAAAGAATGAAATATCTACTACATTTTTTTTAGCGTTGATAACAGCTTCTAAAGTTTTATAACCCATAAAACCTGGAACGGCTGTAATTACATAGTCAAATTTAGCTAATAGGGCAGGATAACTTCCATAATCACTTAAGTCGGCTTGAACAGTAGTAATACTTTTACTTTTATTGGAAAGTATTTGAAGCGATTCTTTACTTAAGTCAAAAGAACTGACTTGATATTTTTTGGAAAGGTCAATAGCCATCGCTCTTCCCACCATTCCAGCTCCTAAAATTGCTATTTGCATATAAACTTAATTTGAGCTGCAAGGTAATCTAAAGCCACGGGATCACCACTAAGGATTAGGATAAATGGGCTTTTCATCCAAAAATATCATTTTTAAATTACTGTAAATCAGAGACTTATTCCAAGTAGGGGCCTTGGCCTAGGCTGTCATGTAAAAAGGGGGGAATCTGTATTTTTAACTCGTTTTTTTCATAGCTTCAGTACTCACTACCATATTTTAAAAATAAAATTTTTACAATGTCTATTTTGTCAAATTACTCAGATGGCTTTTTTGATGTCAGTGCTGCACATGGTTTTTTACCTACCAAGGCACCCATGGTGAAATTACCTGCAACCTACAGCGATTTACAAAATGTTTTAGATGCTATGCCCGTAGTGTTGAATGAAAAAGAATTTGGCTTATTACATACACCCAATGCAATTGTTGCACCTGTATTGGCTATAGAGAATCATGTAGATGCTATTGAAAAAGAAACCGACATTTTTGTTTTACAAGCCTTATTTAGATCCTATAGTTTTTTAGCTTCTGCTTATTTATTAGAACCCTCTTATCAGCAATTTAAAATAGATGGTAAATATGGTAAAGCAAGAAATATTTTACCTAAAAATATTGCTATGCCTTTTTGCAAAGTGGCAGATAAACTAGATGTATTTGCTTGGCTTGATTATCACTATGCTTATTCATTGGGTAACTATAGAAAGCTGGATGCCAGCGGGGATTTAAACTGGGAAAATATTACCATGTGTAATAAATTTTCTGGTCAACCCGATGAAGTGGGCTTTATTATGTTGCATGTAGATATTAATCGTTACTCAGCCGATTTAGTAGGGTCGGTGATGCAAACTCTGCAAGCCTTAAGTAATGGTGAAAAAAACGTGGCCCCTTTTTTAGAAAAGAATTGGGAAACGATGAAGCAAATGAATATAAGAAGAAAAGAAATGTGGAAGGCTTCCAGATGGCAGCGTTACAACGACTTTAGAATTTTTATCATGGGTGTAAAAGGCAATACCGATTTATTTGGCGATGGGGTTACCTATGAAGGTGTATGGGATGAGCCCAAAGCCTTTAGAGGACAGACTGGTGCTCAGGATGACATCATTCCTATGCAAGATATTTTTTCAGGCGTTATTTTTTATTACCCAGAAAATGAACTTACTAAATACTTATTAGACTTACGTTTATATCGTCCAAAATGTGTGCAACATTTCTTCAGTGATTTGCAAAGCTCCATGAAGGGGGTGCATCCTAAAGGTTTAATGGGAAAACTTTTAGATAACAAAGATGCAAAAAGTTTATGTTTTTTATTGGGCATTTTAGAGGAGATATACCATTTTAGAAATGGCCATTGGCAGTTCGTTCAAAAGTATATTATGGCCAATACAAAGTATGCGATTGCTACCGGTGGAACGCCTATTACCTCTTGGATACCTAATCAAATTTTATCGGTTATTCATCAGATGGAAGATGTGGCAGCAGCAATAGCATCTATAGGAGCACCAAGCGATACATTGGCCCTAAGTATCTATGAAAAAAATATTTCCTTATTACCCACCAAGCGTGGGCTTATAGACGGACAACTTGCCTTAATTCATAAGAACGATTTTTCCGCAGAAGCTGTATTTGCTTTAAACCAAAAGTTTGGTTATGATGATACAGAATAGCTTAGAGCTTGTTAATCATATGCCCTAGAATGTCTTTAAAAGAAAAGCCTTCTGTTAATTTTTCTTTATTCAATTTTTTATTTTCTACTAAGGCCCATAAAATAAATTCTTTCATAAAGTAGGCGTCTTCCTTACTAGTATCAGGTGCGTATTTTTTCAGAAGCGCATCTAATGGCTTCACATCATCTAATACTTTTTTGTATTGTTTCTCATCAAAGTCTTCGTATAATTCAAAACCACCTTCTGCAATAAACCAATCTAGTAAGTCTGAATAGGCATTTCTTTCGTTTTGTTTTTCTAGTTTACTAATTTTTGGAAATTGAAATTTAAACAAAGTGCTAATGGCTTTTTCTATTAAAAGATTAGCAATCACTTCAGCACCCTCTTGCTCTCCTTCGTATACTAGCTCTACTTTTCCGGTAATGGCGGGTATAATGCCCATAAAATCGGATAAGCGCACTGCTGTTTTAGTTAACCCATTTTTCAAGGCTCTTCTTTCTGCAGCACTAATCAAGTTCTCCATGGCGCTAATAGTCATTCTCGCACTCACACCACTTTTAGAATCAATGTATTCACTAGCCCTTGCTTCAAAACTAATTTGCTCTATAATGTCTTTAGCTAAGTTAGGAACATAAACAAGCTCCGATTGCACTGCATTTATTTTAGCTTCTTGTTCTGTAATTTTTTTAGCCACCGCAATATTTTTTGGGTAGTGCGTTAAAATTTGTGAACCTATTCTGTCTTTCAAAGGCGTTACAATACTGCCTCTATTGGTATAGTCCTCGGGGTTAGCCGTGAAAATAAATTGAATATCTAAATTCATTCTTAGTTTAAAACCTCTAATTTGAATATCGCCCTCTTGTAATATGTTAAATAAGGCTACTTGAATTCTAGCTTGTAAATCGGGAAGCTCATTAATGACAAATATGCTTCTATTGGCTCTTGGGATCATACCAAAATGTATCACACGCTCATCGGCATAAGATAGTTTTAAATTGGCAGCCTTAATGGGGTCCACGTCACCAATAATATCTGCAATGGTAACATCTGGGGTAGCTAGTTTTTCAAAGAACCTTTCGTTGCGGTGCAGCCATTCAATAGGAGTGGCATCGCCTTTCTCGGCAATTAAATCCTTGGCGAATCTTGAAATAGGGGCTAAGGGGTCATCGTTAATTTCAGAGCCAGCCACAAAAGGAATATACTCATCTAATAACTGTATCATTAAGCGGGCTAGTTTTGTTTTAGCCTGTCCTCTTAAACCTAATAAATTAATATTATGCTTTGATAAAATAGCTCTTTCAATTTCAGGAATAACGGTTTCTTCAAAACCATGTATGCCTTCAAAAGCAGGAACGCCTTCCTTTATTTTAAAAATGAGGTTATCTCTTAATTCATCTTTAATACTTTTAGTTTGATAACCTTGTTTTTTTAAATCCCCTAGGGTTTTTATTTTGTCAATTTTCATATAAATATGTTTGTACTAATTATTTAAGTTTCTTTTTTCTATTGGTTTCGTAATCTTCAAATATCATTTCTCCTAAACCCTTCAAGCCTGTATAAAAAGCCTTGCCCTGATTCGCTTCTGTAAATGCATTCACAAATTTTTGCAAATAAGGGTCTTGTGCAATCATAAAAGTGGTAATAGGAATATGTAATTTTCTAGCCATCTTCGCTTGGCTATAACATTTCTCTACTATGTATTGGTCTAGTCCATTACTATTCATGTAATAATTACCATCTGGCTCTTTAATACAACTAGGCTTGCCATCGGTAATCATAAAAATTTGCTTATTGGTGTTTCTCTTTCTTCTTAGAATATCCATGGCCAGCTGTAAACCCGCCACTGTATTGGTATGGTAAGGTCCTACTTTTAAATAAGGTAGTTCTTGAATACTAATAGTCCAGGCGTCGTCACCGAATACAAGAATATCAATGGTGTCTTTAGGATAACGCGTAGTAATTAATTCTGCTAATGCCATGGCCACTTTTTTAGCAGGCGTAATTCTATCTTCTCCATATAAAATCATGCTATGACTTATATCAATCATAAGCACGGTGCTCATTTGTGATTTTTGTTCGGTCTGTTCTACTACTAAATCGTTTTCTGTTAAATTAAATGCATCAATGCCATGATTAATTTGTGCATTTTTAATACTCTCTGTTAAAGAAATATTTTCAATATTGTCGCCAAAATTAAATTCCTTAAATTCTCCATTTTTTTCATCGCCTTGTCCTAGGGTTTTTGTTTTATGATTGCCCTTACCTGCAGTTTTTAAATCTCCGAAAATATTATTCAGTGCAGTTTGCCTAATGGCCCTTTCTGTTTTAGCCGTAATTTTTGTCTCTCCATCTCCTCCACCATCTTTAATTTCTTGTTTGATATAACCTTTCTTCTTTAAATCTTCTATAAAATCGTCAATGGTATACTTCTCGTCTGTTAATTTATATTCCACATCTAATTCGCGCATCCAACTAATGGCTTCGTCAAAATCGCCAGAAGTATGCACAATGAGTTCCTTGAATATTTCAAACAATTTATCAAAGGGCGATTGATCTGGGGCTTCGTATGGTTTAAACTGAAATCCTTTCATGATGTTGGCTGTGTTACCTAATGGGCGGCTATATTAAGAATAAGGCTTATAAATTAGGCGGGAGTAAATTTACTTGTAAAAAATGAGTTTTAGGCAAATTGTTTAAGAACCCTATAGCCTAGGCCCACTATTTAAAACAATCAGGAAAAATAAGCCAATAAGCCTTATTTTTGAAGCCTAAAATATAATAAAATGGCTACTAAAATTACAATTAACAATAACGGATCAATTAAAGTGGAAGGCGATTTTACTATTGAAGATCGTAGTGGAAATACATACGATTTAGCTGGTAGAGAAGTCATTGGACTTTGTCGTTGCGGTTTAAGCAAAAACAAACCTTTCTGCGATGGCGCACACAATGGCAACTTCACACATGAGGCTGCTGCTTTCGCGCTTCCCCCTAAAAAAACGGTTTAATAATAAATATTTTAAATAGTAGTTTGATCCCTTAAAAATGATCAAACTACTATTTTATAGTAATCAATTAAATTGGTTGAATAAACTCGTTGATTAAACTCGTAATTAACTTTTCAAACTAGCTAAGTCAATTACAAAACGGTATTTCACATCTCCTTTTAACATTCTAGTATAGGCTTCATTGATGTCCTGCATAGGTATTATTTCTATGTCTGAAACGATATTGTGTTCGGCGCAATAGTCAAGCATTTCTTGTGTCTCTTGCATGCCTCCAATTGAAGAACCAATTACACTTCTTCTATTAGTGACTAAAGAAAAAGGTTGCACTTTAGGTGACTCAATTGGAAGGCCTACTACCATTAACTTTCCGTTGGTAGCTAATAAATTTAAATAAGTGGTAAAATCGTGATTGGCAGAAATAGCATCTAAGATCACATCAAAATAACTATTGTATTTTTTCATAGCCTCTGCATCGGTGCTCAATAAAAAATGCGTAGCTCCTAATTTTTTGGCATCAGCTTCTTTAGAAGGGGAAGTACTAATAACGGTTACTTCTGCACCAAAGGAAACGGCAAACTTCACGCCCATATGACCTAGTCCACCTAATCCTACTATTGCTACCTTCATTCCTTTTTTAACACCTGCAAATACTAAAGGAGAATAAGTAGTTATACCTGCACATAATAAAGGAGCCACTGCAGCTAAATCTAATTTAGCAGATACGTGCAATGTGTAACGCTGATCCACCACAATTTGTGTTGAATAACCACCCATGGTAATACCTGTTCCGTTTCTTTCTTTTGCATTATAAGTACCCGTCATGCCTTCGGCACAATATTGTTCTAAACTTTCTTGACAATTTTTACAAGTTCTACAGCTATCCACCATTACACCCACACCTGCTAAATCGCCAATTTTAAATTTGCTAACACCGCTTCCTACGGCAGTAACCTTGCCAACAATTTCATGACCTGGCACCATTGGATATACAGAGCCACCCCATTCGTTTTTGGCTTGGTGTAAGTCGCTATGACAAACACCACAATATAAAATTTCTACTTGAACATCGTTTTCTCCAAGGTTTCTTCTTTCAAAAGAATAGGCTTCTAAAGGGGTGGTAGCACTTAATGCTGCGAATGATTGGGTATGGGACATGATTTTATTTTGAGTGCTAAAGGTATATAATTATTATTTCTTCTTTCTCAAAGCGGCCATTTCAATGTTTTCAGCAATTCTATACTTTACAATCGCTTGAATTAATCTAACGGGTAAGGGTTTATCTAGTGGAAATTGAATGGCTCCTTTGGATGTTTTATAAGGCAGTAGTTCTTTTTTGAAAACGACGATGGGTATTGCCGTAGGAAAGAAGCCATAATGATTTCTAAAGGCAGCGAAGTACACCAAAATACCTTCTTGTTTAAAAGCGGGCATACCATAACTAATTACCTCCTTAGCCTTGGGCGCTGCCCTCTGTATAATGGTTCTAAATTTTTTAAGAGTATCTCTCTTTTCAAAGGACTGAGCAGCAATATAATCGTCTATATTTTCAATTTTTATGTTTTTCATCCTTGCTACTTTTTTACGGGTATAAATATAAGAATAGCCTAAGAATGTTCAAAATGTTGTCGCTAATTAATTTTATTTTAAAATATATTGTTCAGCTAATTGGGTAAAGCTGGCAATTTCTGCCCCTTCCCAATTTTTATCTTTTTGTAAATAGGGCGCCATAATACTTGCTACCATGGGCGCTAATGCTATGGCTAATCTAGCATCTAAAAATAGTAGCCTCATTCTTCTAGCTAAAATATCCTCAATGCATATAGCCATTTCATATTTAACTGCATACACTATGGCTGCCTTGGTAAATGTATAATTTGGATCTACTAATTCTTTTAATGAAATATCATTTTTTACAATCTCTTTCATCCTAGTTTCTTTTTCTTTCTCATCACCAATTGGAGTATGGGCTGTTGTGCATTTTTCTTTTTTGAACTTACCTATAAAGGCAGCATTATCTACTGCATCGGCAGCCATTTTTCTATAAGTGGTCCATTTGCCTCCTGTAATAGTAATAAGCCCGCTTGATGATACACTTAAATGATGTTCACGCGAAATAAGTGCCGAGCTTACCTTAGTTTTTTGTTTGACAAGTGGTCTTAAGCCAACATAGACAGCATCTATATCTGCTCTTCTTATTAAGCTGGTACCATACCTATTAATATGCTTAATGATAAATTCAATTTCTTCTTCCAAGGGTTTGGGTTCATATGAAACTTCCTCAATAGGTGTATCGGTAGTACCCAATACTACTTTGTTATGCCAAGGCACAGCAAATAAAACACGGCCATCGTCTGTTTTAGGAATCATCATGGCATCTGTGCTGGGAAAAAATTTAGCATCAATAACTAGATGAATTCCTTGGGAAGGACTTACTAAATCATGTTCTAATTGATTGTCCATTTGAACAATAGCGTTGGTAAAAACACCTGTAGCGTTAACAACCACCTTTGTTTTTAGTGTATATTTTTTTTCACTTAGTTCATCTATACATTCTACCCCTGTAATTTTCCCATCGGTTTTGATAAAGCCTGTGACTTTGCAGTAGTTAAGAACAGTGGCTCCTTTTTTAATGGCAGTAGCGGCTATCTCAATGGCTAAATGACTATCATCGAACTGACCATCGAAATATAAAATACCTCCTGCTAATTTTTCAGCGTTAATAGTAGGGAGGTGTTCGACAGTTTCTTTTTTAGAAAGTATTTGTGTATCGCCTAGTGATAATTTTCCAGAAAGTAAATCATAAAATTTTAATCCTAAACCATAAAACATTTTCTCCCACGAACTAAATACGGGAACAATAAAAGTTTGAATAGAAGTTAGGTGTGGGGCATTTTTTAATAGATAGCCCCTTTCTCTTAAAGCTTCTCTCACTAGTTTAATATTGCCTTGTTCTAAATACCTAACACCACCATGTATTAATTTTGTAGACCTACTTGAAGTACCCTTGGCAAAATCATGCCCTTCTAGCAGTAGGGTTTTGTATCCTCTTAATGAAGCGTCTAGTGCGGTACCCAGCCCAGTAGCACCTCCTCCAATTACAATAATGTCCCAAGTAGTATCGGTTTCTAGGGCTTGTAATTGTTCGCTTCGCTTCATACTATTTGTTAAAAGACTGCTGTAAATTTACTTATATTTATTAGTATTAAAATGAACTTATTCAAAGGTCTAATCTATAAACCAAAAATATGGGTCCTATGAAAATTATTCTAAACTTTCTATGCTTTTGCTTTTTTGCCCTTCAACTGAATGCTCAAATACCAGAAGGTAAAACAGTTATTAGCGCTATGTACATATACACGCTTGAAACAGGTAAAGCGGAGCTAATTCTAAAAGAAAAAAGACATTTTGAAGCGCCCAATTGGTCGCATGATGGCAAATATTTATTGATAAATGCATCGGGCATATTGGAAAAAGTAAGCATTAAGGGAGAAAAATTAGGGGTACTACCCACAGGCGATATTGTCAATGCCAATAACGATCATGGCTATAGTTTTGATGGCAAGACCTTGTTTATTTCAAGCAGCATACCTACTATTAAAAAAGGTTCTTCCTTTATTTTCAAAGTAGCAAGTGAAGGAGGAAGTCCCATTAGACTTACAGCTAATACACCTTCTTATTGGCATGGTGTTTCCCCGGATGGGAAAACTATTGTATACTGTGCGGAGCGTGGCGGTAATTATGATGTATATGCAATGAGTACTGAGGGTGGTGCAGAAACAAGATTAACAGATGCAGAAGGCTTGGATGATGGTCCTGAATATAGCCCTGATGGAAAATATATTTATTTGAATTCTTTTAGATCAGGCAAGATGCAAATTTGGAGAATGCATCCTGATGGATCCATGCCTGAACAAGTGACTTTTGATAATTATTCTAATTGGTTTGCACATATTAGTCCTAATAGTAAACAAGCCACTATTATAAGTTATTTAGAAGATCAAGGACAGAAGCATCCCTTTGGTAGGCAAGTGAAATTAAGATTGGTGAATTTAGAAGATAAAACCATTAAGGATTTAACTGAACCCTTCTTTGGTGGGCAAGGAACTATCAATGTTCCTTCATGGTCGCCCAATGGAAAAAAATTCGCTTTTGTTAAATACGAATTAGAAGATAAAAAATAAGCTATTTAACTACCTTTACGACATTACAAGCAATCAGATTGCAAGTAACTTATTAGCATATGAAATGTAGTCTTATTAAATTATCCTTCTTAGTTTCTTTTTTTATTTCCATAAACTTAACTGCGCAGGATAGCACCCCCGGTCATCAATCAAACCATAAAAAAAATATTTTTACTTTAGGCTTATACAAACAACCAGGTTTAGATTCCATGGTAGACTTTGTAGATGGACTATACCGTGTTTTTAAAGTGAATAAAATACGCAGCCAAGATGTAAAGCAAAATAAAACCTTATTTACATTTATTCCTGCAGTGGAATATGGTTTAGCGACTGGGTTTGCAAGTTCTATTAATGCGAATTTTATATTACCCGTAAAAAAAACTACCGACAACCATTCCTTTGTCTCTTCTGAATTAAAGTATACACAAAATAAACAGGTGATTGCTCAAATAGTCTCCAATATTTGGTTAAAAAATAATGACTATAATATAAATACCAATTGGGCTTATTTAAAATTTCCACAAAAGGATTTTGGATTAGGAGGCGGTAGCAATTTAAAACTATTTGACAATTTAGATTATTCTTATATCAGAATGCATCAATCTATTGTTAAAAAAATTGCTCCTAATTTTTATTTTGGACCCGGCCTAAACATAGACTACCGTTGGAATATAACAGATACTACCACATTGAATAAACCCTTAGTGGGCTTTAATGAATATGGTTTTACAAAACAATCTAGTTCTATTGGTCTAACACTTAATTTATTATACGATACTAGAAAACAAGTTTCAAATCCCGCCCCTAATAGTAGCTATTTTAATTTAGTGTATAGAAATAATATGAAAATTATAGGAAGCGATCAAAACTGGCAGTCTATCATATTAGATTATAGAAAGTATATTCCTTTTCCTACTGAGAGTAAAAATATTTTAGCATTTTGGTCTTATAATGTTTTTACCATTAAGGGTAAACAACCTTATTTAGATTTACCCTCTACCGCTGCAGATACTTATAACAACACAGGCAGGGGTTATATACTTGGAAGGTTTAGAGGAGATAAATTTGTTTTTGCGGAATCCGAATACCGTTTTGGAATTACCGAGAATGGATTTTTAGGAGGTGTTCTTTTTGCCAATATGCAATCTGTTTCAGAGCGTCAGGGTAAACCATTGCAAAGTGTAATTGCTGGTTATGGAGCCGGTATTCGTATTAAATTAAGTAAGCATTCCAATACCAATGTGGCCATTGATTATGGAATTGGTCAAGGCGGCTCGAGGGGAATATTTATGAACCTGGGCGAAGTGTTCTAATGTACAACTGCTCTACCTTGGCGCGTGCCCAAGGTGTTTTGCGTAAAAATTTTAAGCTAGATTGAATGCTGGGGTTGCTATTAAAGCAATTAATAGGGATATGCTGACCAAGGTCCTCCCAGCCGAAATATTTCACTAGTTCAGTGACAATATATTCTAGGGTTTTTCCATGTAAAGGATCATTGGAAGCTTGTTGCATATGCAATATTAAGTAATTTGCTGCTATGCAAGCTCATCGATATTTTATTGTATACAAGCCCGTGAATATGGTCTCTCAATTTGTAAGTACGCATGAGGTTAATTTACTGCATCAATTAGACTTTGTATTTCCAGAGGGCACACATGCCATAGGCAGGCTTGATCAAAATTCAGAAGGGCTTTTATTACTAACGACGAATAAAAAAATTACCAAGCTTTTATTTCAAGGCCCTGTGCCTCATAATAGAACCTACTTAGTACAAGTAAAAAATATTGTTGCTCCCGCTACAGTAGAAAAATTAGCAGAGGGTATTGAGATAAGTGCCACCCATGGGCAAATTTTTAAAACCACAGCATGCTTGGTAAAAAAAATAGAAAGCCCCCTGAACTTGGCTGAATTAGAAAAACCCTTGCATAAAAATGCAGAAAATTCATGGTTGGAAATTACTTTAACAGAAGGGAGATTTCATCAGGTACGTAAAATGGTGTCTGCTGTAAATCATAAATGCATTCGACTTATTAGAACAAGTATTGAAGATATTCATATTGGTTCCATGCAACCAGGTGAGGTGATAGAATTTAATGAAAACGATTTCTTTAGATTACTTAAACTAAACGCGTAAAAATTCTGTTTTAAATTTTAAATTGCTGTATTTGTGATTAACTATTTGCAATAAACCCATACACCATTTTTGCGCAAAGAATAATGACTACTATACCTAGTATAAGTCTTAATTTATTGGGATCGGTTTTTTGTGCAGTACGCACACCCCAGCCTGTGGTAGAGAATACGCCAATTAATACAGGTGCTGCAATAAACATAGAAATATAACCAACTTGCATGGGTAAGATATGCTGCATAGCGGACCTTGCATCAATACTTAAATAACTTATACTAATAGGAAGCGCTAACATTGCTACTACTCCAATAGAAATAGAACTTGCTTTTTTTAAAGGCGTTTTTAAGATATCGGTTAAAATAGGTATCACTATAATACCACCTCCTAGTCCAGATAAAGAAGAAATAAGTCCTGCTACTACTCCAATAATAGGAAAATAAGGTTTGTTTAAATTATTATCATTGATGGGAGGGGGAGGTTGTTTAAAAAACAACATTCTTATAGCTAGTATTAATAGTAAAGTAAAAAACACCAAGTCAAAATCGGATTTATGATACCAATTCCCATTTTTAATAAATTCAGTCATAAAAAAAGCGGTAATCATTCCAGCTACACTTATATAGAGGACTTCTTTTACATGCAAATTTTTAACTTTGAATTGTTTGTAACTAACACTAAGCCCTGTGAAGGCGGTTATAAAAAATGAATGTGCTATTATAAATTTTACAACTTCTGTTTCAGGAATTTTTAAATAATGAAATAGAATATCAAATACAGGAATAAGAATAATATTGCCTCCTGTACCAATGAGTCCTGAATAGTAGCCAACAATAGCACCTATAAGCAATAAAATAAGAAATAAGGTAATTGTCATTTTTAAAATTACCTATAATTGGGCATATATTGAATGAAAAATCTTAATTTGTTAGTAATTAAGAATCTAGTTTATTTACAATCATTATACCCATTGTATGAAAAAATATCTCTCCTTATTTTGCCTTAGTTTTCTTTTTATATTCCTGGTGCAGTTCAATGCATTAGCCCAAAAAATAAATTATGCTGAAGTAGAGGCTACCATTAATAATTTAGTAGCAAAGAATAAATTTAGTGGGGTAGTGCTTATAGCAGAAAAAGGAAAAATAAAATATAAAAAAGCGAATGGGCTTATTGAATATGTAAATCAAACTCCTTTGCAAAGTTCCACTATATTTGAACTGGCTTCTGTAAGTAAGCAGTTTACGGCTATGACAATTATGATGCTACAAGAAAAAGGTTTATTGCAGTATGATGAACTAGTAGAGAAATACATTGACATTCCTTATAAGAACATTACCATTAGACAATTACTCACCCATACCAGTGGACTTCCGGATTATCAAGCAATCATGGATGCGCATTGGGATAAGTCTAAAGTGGCTAACAATAAGGATATTATTGCTTATCTACATAAATACGCACCCCCTAAATTCTTTGAACCAGGTGCTCAATATTTATATAGCAATACTGGCTTTGTTATACTAGCAAGTATTACCGAAAAATTAAGTGGTAGAGATTTTATTGAATTTTGTAACACAGAAATTTTCAATAAATTAAAAATGAAAAGTACAGCTATAAGATCCCTAGAAGAAAAAGCAGCTATTGCTAATTTTGCATTAGGCCATGTATTTGTACCAGAAAGAAATGCCTTTATAAGAGCCGACTCTTTTCCTTCTTCTAATTATACCATTTGGCTAGGCAATAGAAAGGGTCCAGGCAGAATTAGCTCTACGGTAGAAGACTTATTAAAATGGGATCAGGCTTTATACACAGCTAAGTTAGTTCAACCTAACACTTTAGCTGAAGCTTTTACGCCCATGAAATTAAGTACTGGTAAAGTATCTAATTATGGTTTTGGGTGGGAGTTAATACCACAAGAAAATATTGTATGGCATAATGGAGACAACCCAGGTTATAAAACAATTATTATCCGCTTTCTAGAAAATAGAGCTACACTTATTATTCTATGCAATAATGCCACAGATGAATTTGAAAGCCTTACCGCTGCTCTTAAAAAAATTATACTTAATTAAAAACAGCTTAAAAAATAATTTTAAAGTAGTAGCCTTTAGCTGAATAATTAAAATAGAAGATATTAAAAAGCCTTCCTCTATAGTAGAAGAAGGCTTTTTTGTGACCTGCTTTAATTCTTTAACACCGGCAACTGAATCACAGAAGCATCATGATAAATACGAATAGTCGCTTTTTTAAAGTCGCTATCTTTTGCTTCATAAATATTCATGAATTGTTGTGGGTTTCTATCTGCAAGTGGGAACCAGCTACTTTGTATTTGAATCATCATGCGGTGACCTTTCTTAAAAGTATGCGCAATATCGGGTAAGGTAAACTTAACGGCAGTTGGTTTATTAGGTACAAAGGCTTCTGGCTTTTCAAAACTATTTCTATACTTTCCTCTCATAATTTCACCTCTTACCAATTGTTGGTAGCCACTCATTAAATAATCTTTATCACTGTTTTCATATTCAAAATTATCGGGGTATACATCAATTAATTTCACGACAAAATCGGCATCGGTACCCGACATAGCCACCATTAAGTCGGCCACTACTGGTCCACCTAAGGTAAGGTCTTCAGTTAGTACAGGTGTTTTATATACAAGCACATCGGTTCTTCTTGAAGTGAATTTTTGGTCATCATCCATGTATTCTCTATAATGTCTTGCAGGTTTGCTTTTCATCATATAGTTATCTGAAATATAAGGAACAGGTTTTGCAGGGTCGCTAATATATTCTTCAAAACCTTTAGTAGTAGTGGCTTTATTACCTGCTTTTAAATTTCCATTATTACTTAATAAATAAGATTGCATTTTCATATCAGACACTGGCCAATTGGGTAATTGTCTCCATTCATTGCTGCCTGAGAAAAAGATATTGGCTTCTTTAATTTGCTCAATGCTTCCTTTATTTTTTAAATAATAGTTAAAGAAAGGCAGTTCAATATTTTGGCCATACCATTCGCTGGTATTTGATCCAAATTGAACATTACCTAAATGAGTACCATCATTACTAGCCCATTGTCCATGGTACCAAGGACCCAATACTAATTTATTATTATTCTTGGCTTTGCTTTCAATGGCTTTGTATAAATTCCAAGCACCAAAACAATCTTCTGCATCATATAAACCACCCACAATTAAAGTAGCAATGTTCGGGTTAATATCCTCAACATGTTTTCTGGCATTTCTTACTTGCCAAAATTCATCATAATTAGGATGCGCCATTAAATCTTTCCAAAATTGAATACTATCGCCCATCAATTTTGTAAAATTAGTAATAGCCCCTGTTTGTAAATAAAAATCGAAGTTGTCGGGGTTGGTAAAATTAAATCCCATAGGTCCAACAGTGGTAGGCTTAGGTCTTGGCTTTCCAAATCCTGCATAAAATGCAAATCCATCGGCTAACATAAAGGCACCATTGTGGTGAAAGTCATCTCCAATAAACCATTCAGTTACGGGCGCTTGTGGGCTAACGGCTTTTAAAGCTGGATGATTACTTAGTGTTGCTAAAGTAGCATAGAAGCCTGGATAGGATATTCCAAACACTCCTACATTACCATTATTGTTGTTTATATTTTTAACCATCCAATCAATGGCATCATAAGTATCAGTGGCTTCATCTACTTTGCCTGATTTGTTATTAGGGATATAAGGTCTTATATCTTCAAAAACTCCTTCACTCATCCAACGACCGCGTACATCCTGCATAATAAGAATGTAGTTTTCTTTTAAAAAGTATTTTCTAGGAGAGTTCCAATAAGATCGAAAAATATTTTCACCATAGGGTGCGCAAGAGTAAGGAGTTCTCTCTAATAAAATAGGATGCTTCTCTGAATTATCCTTGGGTGCATAAATGGTGGTAAATAATTTAGTACCATCACGCATGGGTACCATAATTTCTGTTTTGGTATAGTTATTGACAAACCAAGCAGAATCGATTGTTTGCGCAAAGGCTAAAAAAGGAACAAAAGCGATTAGCAGGAAAAAGTACTTTTTCATGGAATGAATATTTAGGTTAACTAAATATACTATAATTAATCCTCCACCATGTCATATAAATGATGAATGAGCCCATCGGCTAATCCTATCTTAGGAACAAGCATTTCATTGATATTGCCCCATTTACAAATGGCGTTATAGATTTTCAAGGCGGGTACAATTACCTCCGCTCGGTCTTCTTTAATGATATACTGCTTCATTCTCTCTTCCACAGATAAAGGATCCATTTCTTTATATAAGTCCTTTATTTCATCATAGCTAAGTGATTTACTTGCCTTGGCACCCTTAAGGGAGTATACCTTATTAATATTACCGCCCGAGCCAATGCCCATAATATTATCATATTTTTTAGACAAGTCCTTCAGGGTTTCTTTCAATTCTTCCCAGGTACTATCCTTTACTTTATTAGTGAGTAAACGGACGGTGCCAATATTAAATGATTTTTGTACTATGATTTTTCCCTTATGGTATAAAGTAAGTTCGGTACTTCCGCCCCCTACATCTACATATAAATAGCTTTTATCATTATCTAGAAATTCTGCAATATGGTTTTCGTAAATAATTTCTGCTTCTAACTCACCTGTGATGACTTCAATTTCAATACTGGTTTCCGATTTAATTTCTTTGATTATTTCTTTGGCATTTTCTGCGTCGCGCATAGCACTTGTAGCACATGCCATATAATGTTCTACTTCGTAAACTTTCATTAAGTTATTAAAAGACTTAATGGTATTAATAAGCATTCTTTTTTTCTGTCCGCCAATGCTTCCTTTTTCAAAAACATCAAAACCTAGTCTTACTGGAATTCTTAAAAGATTTAATTTATTAAAAGTAACCTCTTTCCCTTTTTTTATGACTTCACAAATAAGTAATCTAGCTGCGTTACTTCCAATATCTATAGCTGCGAGTATCAATTTGGTTCTATTTTTTTCCTATTAAGTAATGGTAAGTTTCTACCTGAGATTTCATCTTTTTCATCCGAAGGGAAGGTACATAATTATTGTTTAATTCCGAATCTAAAATTCTAGCTTTTTGATTATCTTTTAATTGAATGTTAATAATTTCAATTAATTCTTTTTTAATCTTAAGATCCAAAATAGGAACAGCCACTTCTATGCGGTGGTCTAAATTTCTTACCATCCAATCGGCACTGGAAATGTAAACTTTTTCTTTTCCCTTATTATGAAATATCATTACACGTGCATGTTCTAAATACTGATCCACAATACTAATGGCATTAATAGGATTTTTTGCTTTCTCCATACCTTCTTTTACCGTAAGTATACCTCTTATAATTAAGTTTACTTTCACACCAGCTTTCAAAGCCTTATGGTCGCTTAATGAGTTGAGTTTAACAGTTATTTCAGCTGCATAGCCTTGTTTGGCAAATTTTACCTCTTCATTTATTAATTGGATAATACTACTACGCATACTAATAGGAGATATCAATAAATGTTTACTTTTTTGAATGGGCTTGCCACCTAATTGCCAATTCATTAAATAAGTAAATACTCTATTCACCTCCATTAATAAGGCTTTGTTGGCCGTTAACAAACAATGATCGGCATAAACCCTTGCCGTTTTTTCATTTAAGTTACCTGTGCTAATAAAGCCGTATTGTTGAATTTTATTGTTAACCCTTTTTTGAATGATGCATATTTTGGCATGCACTTTTATATTAGGAATACCCACCAGTACCTTAACGCCTTCTTCCTCCATCATGGTTTTCCATTCTAAATTGGCTTCTTCATCAAATCTTGCTTTTAATTCTAAAAAGACAGTTACCTCTTTTCCGTTTCTAGCGGCATTGATAAGTGCATTAATCACTTTGGAATTACTGGCTAAACGGTAAGCGGTTATTTTTATGGAAATAACATTGTCATCCATTGCTGCTTCCCTTAACATATCAATGACTGGATCGAAGCTATGGTAAGGGAAATGCAGCATCACATCTTTTTTCAATATTACTTCAGAGACCTGGGTTTTATTTCTAAAAGCGGGATGAGGGAAGGGCTTGGGTCTTTCTTGTTTTTCTACAAGTACATCAGGGAAATCCATGAAGTGTCTGAAATTATGAATATGGCCTCCTGGAATAATACTGCTCTTACGCGTAAGATGTAATTTTTGAATTAAGTAGTCAAGTAGTTCGGCGTTCATGTCTTTGTCATACACAAAACGAACTGGCTTTCCTTTTCTTCTATTTTTGACACCCTTGGAAATTTTTTCAACAAAGTTTAATCCTACTTCTTGGTCTAGGTCAATTTCTGCGTCCTTCGTAATTTTAAATACATGCGCATCGAAATGACTAAATTTAAAATGCGAAAAAATAACGGGTAAATTAAACTTAATGATATCTTCTAATAATATAATGGCCTTTGTTCCTTTGGAAGAGGGAAGAATAACAAAGCGACCAATAGACCTAGAAGGAATTTCAATTAAGGCAAATTTTTCATGATAGGCGTTTTGTTTGTTTCTCATGACAATGGCTAAATACAAACTCTTATCACGCAAGTAGGGAAGCTCTGGTAAATTTTCGATCATCAAAGGAATAATATAAGGACGTACTACATCGTCGAAGTAATTGCGTACAAATATTTTTTGCGTAAGGTTTAGCTTTTTATCATTAATTAAAAGAACCTTTCTTTTAATAAGCTCTTTATTGATATTATTCCAAATGCGGTTGAATTCACTTTGTTGTTTGAGTACTACTTTTTGAATTTCATCTAATATTAAATTCGGCGAATCTAAAATATCTATATTAAGTGATTTCTTTTTATCAATAAATTCCACCATTCTTTTTAAAGTAGCTACACGCACTCGGAAAAACTCATCTAGGTTATTAGAGAAAATCCCTAAGAAACGAATTCTGTCTTTTAAGGTGACAGCTGGATCATTGGCTTCTTGTAAAACACGGGCATTAAAGCTAAGCCAGCTAATATCTCTAGGTATGTAATTGTTCTTCATCTGTATCTAAATTTCGATGTAAAATTAAGCTTTAAAATTAGCAAAGATATATTTAGTAACATTCTGGTTACAATTTGGTAATACTAAGTTAACAATGCCGACATATTCAAGTTATACAAATAGTCGTTTTTTACATAAACTATAACCCATGGACAAAAGACCAATGGAGATATGTATTGTAAGCGACTTGCATTTAGGCACATTTGGTTGTCAGGCAAAAGAGATTTTAAATTACTTAAAGAGCATCAAGCCCAAAACACTTATTTTAAATGGGGATATTATAGATATCTGGCAGTTCAATAAACGCTATTTTCCAGCGAGTCACATGGCCGTGATTAAGCAAATTTTTAGCATGGCCAGTAAGGATACCAAGGTTATTTATATCACGGGCAATCACGATGAAGCCTTGCGTAAATATGCCGATTTTGAAATGGGTAATATACAATTAACCGATAAAATTGTTTTTGAAATAAACGGTGAAAAGAATTGGGTATTCCATGGTGACGTATTTGATAGAACCACAAAAGGTGGTGCTAAAATAATAGCAAAATTGGGAGGCTATGGTTATGACTTACTTATTCTTATAAATAGCTTGGTGAATTTGAGTTTAAAATTAATGGGTAAGGAAAAAATGAGCTTGAGTAAGAGCGTGAAAAATGGGGTTAAAAAAGCAGTTTCTTGGATTAATAATTTTGAACAAACTGCAGCAGAATTAGCTATTGAAAATAATTATCAATATGTGATATGTGGGCATATTCATCAGCCACAACAACGTGTGGTAACTACTGATAAAGGAACTGTCACTTATTTAAATAGTGGAGATTGGATTGAAAATTTAACTTCCTTAGAATATTATGATAATGCTTGGACTTTATATCATTATGACCCTAAACAATTTGAAGAAGAGAAGGGAGGCAAGAAAAATAAAATTATCAATTTAAGAGAAGAGTTAAGTGTGATGACCAAGGAAGTGGCCTTTCAAGTGTCCATGTAATTAAGATCATTCATGAAAATATTTTATGCAATACAAGGAACAGGCAATGGCCATATAAGTAGGGCAGAACAGTTATACCCCTATTTAAAAAAATATGGAGAGGTAGACTTTTTCTTGAGTGGTTCTAATGCACAATTACAAACCCCACTGCCCATAAAATATAGAAGTAATGGGATTAGTTTACATTATAAATCATCAGGCGGAATGGATTATGGGAAAATTTCAAAATCGCTAGGTTTTAATATATATAAAGAAGCCAAGGCCTTACCCATTGAAAATTATGATGTCATTATTAACGATTTTGAATTCATTACTTCTTTGGCTTGTACTTTAAAGAAGAAAAAAAGTATTCAGTTTGGACACCAGGCTAGTTTTCAAAGTAAATTAACACCTAGAGCCACTCACTTTAATCCTTTAGGTAATTGGGTATTGAATAAATTTGTGAGAAGCTCGCATTATATGGGTTTGCATTTTGAATCTTATGATAATAATATATTCAATCCCATTATTAAAGAGGAGATAATTAATGCAAGTCCCGTTGACAATGGCCATATCACTGTTTATTTACCTCAGTACTCACTTTCTATTTTAAATCCTTATTTTTTCGCGCAATCAAAATTTTCTTTTGAAGTTTTTACCAAGGAAGTGAAGCAGGTTACTAGGTATAATAATATTACACTACTTCCCATTGACAATGCCAGTTTTACTCAAAGTTTAATTAGCTGCCATGGCATTATAACAGCGGGTGGTTTTGAAACACCAGCAGAAGCCATGTATTTAAAAAAGAAACTTTTAAGCATACCTATATTAAACCATTTCGAACAAGAATGCAATGGAGCTGCCATGCAGAAAATGGGCGTGAAAGTGATTAAAAAAATTGACAAAAATTTTAATCAAATATTTACAGAGTGGATTCAAACAGACAATACCATTCCATTCAAATTAACCCATTCGACAGAAGAAATCGTGAATCAATTAATGCAACAAATTTCATATAATCAAGTAGCTTAATACGTAAATCACATAATCATGATATCTAAGAGTGAACAAGTGGACAAAGAAAATAATGAACTAATAAATATCCATTATTAAACTAACTTGTAAGCTATCCACTAATCTACCAACATTTTATTTAATCCATTTATTTACACATTATGTATCTTATCCAAAACCAAAACAAAGAAACCATTGCTTACATTCAAAATATGATGATATTGGATGTGACGCAAGAAAAAGTAATTGGCATTTTAATTGGAGATTGTTTTTTTGGTAAAAACAATAAAGTAGTGGGCAAGATATTTAACCAAACTGCTTATTTACTCAATGGTGAAATTATTGGTAAAATAGAGTTGGATAAAAGTTTTAAAAATACAGCTATTAAGAAAGCTTTAATGGCACAGGCCTGGGATATTCTTATGAATATTTCAGAGCATACCGGTGCTTGGATTGTGGACACTAAAAAATGGAGTAAAACAGATCTTATTAAACACTTGGAATAATTAATAATTTTTTCGAAAGCTAACTTAACTAATCATTTTTAGCAGGAAACCAAGTTCCAAATTTGGTAAGATCGACATTGCCGCCTGTTAAAATAATACCCACTTTTTTTCCTTTGAATAAATGAGCATTGCGCATCGCTGCTGCAAAAGGCACTACACAGCTTGGCTCTACAATAATTTTCATTCTTTCATAAATTAAGCGAAGCGCTGCAATAATTTCTTCTTCAGAAACAAGTAGTATATCTGTTACATGTTCTTTAATAATGCCTAAGGTTTGTTCACTAAGGGTGGTCAATAGTCCATCTGCAATGGTATTTATAAAAGGCGCTTTTTCCACTTTACCCGATTTAATACTTAATACTGCATCTGCTGCGCCTTCTGGTTCTCCGCCATATACTTTTAAACCTGGTTTAAAAAATTGGGCGCCTAAACAAGTACCAGAAAGTAAACCCCCGCCGCCCACGGGTGTTATGACCACGTCTAAATCGGGGGCTTCTTCTATTAATTCTTTTACACAAGTAGCTTGACCTGTTATCACTCTATAATCATCATAAGGATGAATAAATTCAGCACCCGTTTCTGCCACTACTTTATCTAATGCGGCTTCACGCGCTGCTTGGTTAGATTCACATATAATAACATTGGCACCATAACCTCTCACGGCATCTATTTTTACTTGAGGCGATGATTTTGGCATGACTATGTATGCTTGAATACCTAATGTTTTGGCTGCATAGGCCAAGGCCTGTGCATGATTGCCTGAAGAATGCGTGGCAATTCCATTTTTTAATTGTGCAGGACTTAAACTTAAAGTGGCGTTCATGCCGCCTCTAATTTTAAAGGCCCCAATTTTTTGAAAGTTCTCACATTTAAAATAAAAATCAATACCCGTTAATTCATTAATACTTTTATTAGTAAGTACGGGTGTTCGGTGAATATAAGGTTCAATGGTTTTTGCTGCAAGCTCCACAGCTTCTTTGGTTATTTTCATTTTTCGTTTTTATATATTTTTCACTCCTCAATTTAAATAAAAAATGGGTCTAGTCACTATTTCCTTTATAAAGTTTTTGTATATTTAGAGATGAAAACTTTTTGCATTATTAATGTTTATTTAACTACTTTAATACAATATTCAACCATTTAATTAGAATTAATTTTTTTAAAATCATTTTATAAATTTTACCATATGTCTTCATTGTTAACACCTCAGCAAATCGCAGCCTATCATAAAGATGGCTATATCATTGTTAAAAACTTTTGCTCTAAACAAGAAGTAGATAAAATGTATTCCACTGCTTTAGAGGATAAGGCTATGGAGAAGAATGCCTTGGATTTAAACGATCAAACAGGGAAGAAAACTAGGCTCTCCTTATGGTTTACGCCAGGAAGCGATGTTTTCGGTTATTTAACTCGAAGTGAAAAAATGGTGGATTCGGTGGCCAATTTATTGGACAGTGATGCGCCGGTATGTCATTTTCATTCCAAACTCATGCAAAAAGAACCTAAAGTGGGAGGTGCTTGGGAATGGCATCAAGATTATGGCTACTGGTATAAGAACCAGTTTATGTTTCCCGACCAGCTGGTAAGTGTAATGATTGCACTTACTCCAGCCAACAAAGAAAACGGATGTATTCAAGTCATAAAAGGCTCCCATAAATTGGGTAGAGTGAACCATGGTTTTGCAGGGGAACAAGTGGGTGCAGACCAAACAATGGTAGACAATGCATTGAAAACCATGGAATTAGTCTATGTTGAAATTGAACCAGGGGATGCCCTTTTCTTCCATAGTAATATACTACACCGCTCTGAAGCCAACTTATCCAATAGCCCAAGATGGTCCATTATTTCCTGCTATAGCGCCCAATCTAATTTAGCTTATAATGAAACCTCATCATCCTGGCATACGCCTATTGAAAAAGTACCTAATGAGGCCCTTTTAAATTGGGAATCTAGCTCCCTTTCGGCCGCCGACTTTCTTAAAAAAGAGAATGATCCTGCTTTAAAATAAGCTCGGCTTATGATACTAAGCATCTAGGTGAATATGAATTAATTATTGCAGCTAGCTACGAAAAGAATGCTATGATGCAAGCAGAAGCAAATATCCAATTGGGTAATATTGCTACCGGTTTAGGTTTTATCGATGCAGTTAGAACATACCAAGGTGCTGGCTAAGCGGCTGCATCAGCAGTAACTAAAACAGAAGCTTTGACTTTATTAACTAAAGAAAGAAGAGTTGCTTTAGCTTACCCTGGTTTATCTTTTTACGATGCAAGACGTTGGGGCTGGACTTATCCAGTGGCTAACGGCGGTGGTCGTTACGGCGCTACTGTATTTGATGTAAAAGAAGTTGTTTGGACAAATGCAACGATTAACTAAAACTACATGGACTACTGGAATGTTCCTGGTGACGAGTTTGAATTAAACGCGCCATCTGGTTCGATCGTAGCTATTAAGAATCCTAATTTCTAATTTAGATTAAGATATAAACTGCCCCAATTTGGGGGCAGTTTATTTATGCCTATTTTTTAAGTTTATATGCCAAAAACAGGGAACTATTTCTTAGTTTTAGATAGTAAGCAAACCCTATATGTATTTACTAGGCATAGATATTGGCACTTCCTTTATTAAGGTTTCTTTAGTAGAAGCAAGTACACAGAAATGTATTCTAACGGTGTCTTATCCAGATACTGAAAATACCATTATCTCAAATCAAAATGGCTGGGCCGAACAATCGCCTATAATGTGGTGGGAACAGGTTCAGGCAGGCATTTTAAAGCTACATAAGGCCGCTAAACTTACCCTGCCTTCCTATGATTCAAATAATATTGCAGCCATAGGCATTGCCTATCAAATGCATGGTTTGGTTCTAGTAGATAAAAATAAAAAGGTCCTAAGAGATAGTATTATTTGGTGTGATAGCAGGGCTGTTGCATATGGCGATAAAGCCTTTGATACAATTGGACATGAAAAATGCTTATCTCATTTATTAAATTCTCCTGGCAATTTTACAGCAGCTAAACTAGCCTGGGTAAAAGAACATGAGCCTGCTGTATATGCACAAATTCATACTATAATGCTACCTGGCGATTTTATTGCCATGCAATTAACAGGTGAAATTACTACCAGCGTTGCTGCATTATCGGAAGGTATATTCTGGGATTTTAAAAATAAATGTATTTCAAAAGAGGTATTAAATTATTTTGGTTTTGAGGAGAGTATTTTTCCTGCAGTGAGGGATGTATTTAGTAACCATGGTGCTCTAAGTGCAAGTATTGCAAATACTTTATTATTAAAAGCGGGTATACCCATTAGTTATAAAGCTGGAGACCAACCCAACAATGCACTTTCTTTAAATGTGCTTGAACCTGGTGAAGTGGCAGCCACGGCAGGCACTTCAGGAGTTATTTATGGAGTAGGTAATACTTTGTCTTATGATATGCAATCAAGGGTGAATAGTTTTGCGCATGTAAATCATACAAGTGCAGCAAATAGAATTGGTATGCTACTTTGTATTAATGGCACGGGCATATTAAATAGTTGGGTTAAAAAATACATAGGGGCTAATACTAATTACAATTCAATGAATGAAATGGCTGCAAGTATTCCAGCGGGTAGTGATGGCTTAACTATTCTGCCTTTTGGCAATGGGGCAGAGCGTATATTCAATAATAAAATTATTGGTGCTCAAATGCTAGGGCTTGATTTAAATAAACATAGTGCAGCGCATATATATAGAGCCGCGCAAGAAGGTATTGCCTTTGCTTTTAGATACGGACTAGATATTATGAGAGAAAATAAATTACAGCCCTCTGTAATTAAAGCAGGCCAGGCCAATTTATTTTTAAGCCCCGTATTTACCCATGCCTTTGTTAATGCAACCGGCGTGCCTGTAGCCCTGTACAATGTAGAAGGCAGTATGGGCGCGGCATTAGGCGCAGGAATAGGTGCGGGCATTTATAAAGAATTAAAAGAGGCTTTTGCAGACACAAAGCCTATTCAACTCATTGAGCCTACTGAAACAAAACAGTATAACGTACATTATGAAAATTGGAAAAATAATCTAGCAAAATTTATATAAGAATATCTTTTTCAAAATAAAAAAAGAACCTTATTTAAAATTGAAATATAGAATTCCTAAAAAATAACAATCATTACAAGAACATTTTAATCAATAGTAAAATCTAATAATTTATAAACTTTAATACTCTATTTTATGTCAGTACTACTTGGAGAAAAAGAATTTTTTAAAGGCATTGGTCAAATTAAATACGAAGGCTTACACAGCGATAACCCCTTAAGTTATCGTTGGTATGATGAAAGCAAAGTAGTAGCAGGCAAACCCATGAAAGATTGGTTACGTTTTGCAGTGGCCTATTGGCATAGTTTTGTAGGTAATGGGGGAGATCCTTTTGGAGAGCCTACACATATTTATCCTTGGAATGAAAAACAAGATGCTATAGCACGCGCTAAAGATAAAGCCGATGCAGCTTTTGAATTTATTACAAAGTTGGGACTTCCTTATTATTGCTTTCATGATGTAGATGTAGTAGACTATACCAACGATGTCAATGAAAACGATAGTCGCTTGCAAGCGCTCACTGCTTATTTAAAAGAAAAACAAAAAGCCAGTGGTGTAAAATTATTATGGGGCACAGCGAATGTGTTTAGTAATAAGCGTTATATGAATGGGGCTTCTACCAATCCCGATTTCCATGTATTATCTCATGCAGCAGCACAAGTAAAAGGCGCCTTAGATGCCACCATTGCATTAGGCGGAGAGAATTATGTATTCTGGGGTGGAAGAGAAGGTTATATGTCGCTACTGAATACTAATATGAAAAGAGAGAAAGAACATTTGGCTAAGTTCTTACATACAGCCAAGGACTATGCTAGAAAAAATGGGTTTAAAGGAACTTTTTTTATTGAGCCTAAGCCTTGTGAGCCTACAAAGCATCAATATGATTATGATAGTGAAACAGTAATTGGTTTTTTAAGACAATACGATTTACTAAATGACTTTAAATTAAATATTGAAGTGAATCACGCTACTCTTGCAGGTCATACTTTCCAACATGAATTACAAGTAGCAGTTGATGCAGGTATGTTAGGTAGTATGGACGCCAATAGAGGAGATTATCAAAACGGATGGGATACCGACCAGTTCCCTACTAATATTAATGAGCTAGTAGAGTCCATGCTTATTATTGTAGAAGCAGGTGGCTTTCAAGGAGGCGGTATTAACTTCGATGCGAAGCGTAGAAGAAACTCCACTGACCCTGCCGATTTATTTCATGCGCATATTGGCGGCATAGATACTTTTGCCCGCGCTTTAATTACAGCAGATACAATTCTGCAAAAATCGGAGTATACAAAAATACGTTCTACTAGATATGCTTCTTTTGATACTGGCAAAGGAAAGGACTTTGAAGCAGGTAAATTAAGTTTAGAAGACTTAAGAGCCTATGCGGTGGAGAAAGGAGAACCTACTGCTATCAGTGGTCAACAAGAATTAATAGAAAACATTATTAATAGGTATATTTAGTAATGCAAACAGCCGATAAAAAATTAGGTTTATGGACTAGTACTTCTTTAGTAGTAGGCAATATGATTGGGGCAGGTGTTTTTTTGATGCCTGCTACACTGGCTAGTTTTGGAGGTATTAGTTTAATAGGTTGGGTTTGCTCGGCTATCGGTGCTTTTTTACTTTCAAAAGTATTTGCACATTTAAGTAATTTATTACCCGCTGCCAACGGCGGTCCTTATGCTTATTCTCAAAAAGGACTAGGTGATTTTGCAGGTTTTCTAGTAGCCTGGGGTTATTTAGTTTCAGTATGGTGTACCAATGCTGCTATTACAGTTTCTTTTATTAGTGCTTTAAGTACTTTCATTCCTGCATTAGCCACCAATTCGCTTCTAGCTATTTTTACAGGCCTTACTACTATTTGGTTTTTAACCTGGATTAATTCTTTAGGCATATTTACATCTGGTGTGGTACAATTAATAACCACCATTTTAAAAATTGTACCCATTATATTAATTGGCGTGGTAGGTTTATTTTATATTCAATGGGAAAATTTCTTACCCTTTAATTCAAGTGGAACTTCTACCATTGCTGCTATAACAGCCACTACTACTTTAACCTTTTTTGCTTTCTTAGGTATTGAGTGTGCCACTATTCCTTCGGGCAGTGTGGCCAATTCAGCAGCTACCGTTGCAAAGGCTACTACTTTAGGTACACTCATTGCCACTGTGGTATATATTTTAAGTACAGTAAGTATTATGGGTATGATTCCCGCAGCGCAATTAAAAACAAGTGTTACACCTTTTGCCGATGCGGCTGTGCTAATTTGGGGCCATGGCGCCGAGTACTGGGTGAGCGCAGGGGTTGCTATTGCTGCCTTTGGGGCCTTGAATGGCTATATCTTAATTCAAGGGCAACTACCTTTTGCCATTGCTAAGGATAAATTATTTCCTTCCGTTTTTATGAAGCTGAATGCAAAAGGCGTACCTGTTTTAGGAGTGGTTATTTCAAGTGTATTTGTTTCTGTATTAATGAGTATGAATTATACCAAGGCATTAGTAGAGCAGTTTAAATTTTTAATGCTAATGACTACTTCTACAATTTTAATTCCTTATATTTTTTGTACTGCCTCTTATTTAATTATGCGATTTAAATTACCCTTTAAGTCAAGCAAAAATTTATCCATGGCAATTTTATTAGCTACACTCACTTTTATATTTTGTTTATGGCTAATAATAGGCTTAGGACAGGAAACTGTATTCTGGGGCTTTTTCTTAACGATGTCCTCTGTACCTATTTATGTTTTTGCTGTTTGGAAAAGAGATAAAGTTTAACTTTATTCATAAATTTTTACCACATTATATTATACTCATGTCATCGCATTCAGAATCAGGAAAACTAAACTCTTTATTTATTAAAAAAGCCTCGGCTGCTTTTATCAACGATGATCATATTACTAAGCATTGGGAGGCTTTGAATTATTTAGGAAAACCTGCAATTGATAAAGCCCTTGCCGAGTACGATGCCTTTGAAAAAATTTTAAAAGACAATGGAGCCCAAGTTTTTTATTTTCCAGAAGACGCTTCAGTGAATATGGATTCTATTTATTGCAGAGATGCCGCCATTGCCACCAGCAAGGGTATGATTATTTGCAATATGGGTAAGGAAGGAAGAAAGCATGAGCCCTTGGCCCAACAAAAGGCCTATGAAGCTGAAGGTATTCCAGTATTAGGTGTGATTAAAGCACCCGGGACCATTGAAGGAGGGGATGTTGCTTGGTTAGATGATAAAACATTAGCCGTAGGCCATACTTATAGAACCAATGAAGAAGGTATTAAACAAATAACCGCCTTATTAAAGCCATTAGGCGTGGAAGTGATAACGGTTCCCATGCCCCATTATAGAGGCCCTTCCGATGTATTTCATTTAATGTCGGTACTAAGTCCCGTGGCCGATAACTTAGCAGTGGTGTATTCTCCACTAATTCCAATTGTATTTAGAAACGAATTAATTAAAAGAGGTTTTGAATTAGTAGAAGTGCCAGAAGCAGAATTCGATAGCATGGGCTGTAATGTTTTAGCTATAGCTCCTCGTACTTGTTTAATGGTAAAAGGAAACTCTATTACAAAATCAAGATTAGAAGCTGCCGGTTGTAAAGTGATTGAATATGAAGGTGCTGAAATAAGTGTGAAAGGAGGCGGAGGTCCTACTTGTTTAACGCGTCCAGTATCGCGTGACTAAATTCGCGTGATTATTTTTTTGGATTATTTATTCCAATCCCATAATACAATATCCCAAGAAGCGCCACCATAGCCAATAGTATGTATAATTTCAAAGCCTGTTTTTAAATGTGCTTTAATAGATCTTGGATTGTCCTGCGCTACATCGGTAATGCAATAAGTAAATTCTTTTTGTAATTCAGTTTTAAAAAAACCATACATTTTTTGCACAAGCCCTTGACCGCGATAATTTTTACCTACACATAGTTGCCCCACTAAAACATAATTCGTTTCTTTTAATGACTTGTTCTTAAAGCTTAGTTTATCTGTCTCATCAAATAAACTATCTAATAAAGGGTGGCCTCCATAAATAGATTTTATCGCTACCATTGCATAGCTTACTACCTTATCGCCATCTTTTGCTATAACTGAAGGGCTAGCAGTATTCATTTGTTTTAAAAATTCAAAACTATATTCTGCTGTTACAAAACCTTCCTGAGCTGCTTCTTCTGCGCTTATTAATTTTTTTAAATTCTCTTTTTGTAATAAACGAATCCCTTCTATTTCAGCATCATTTTTTACACGTACTATTTCAACCATTTTTATAATTTTCTAGTTTTTAAAATAAAATTGTATAAATCATATTTCACTCCTAATTTAAGTTTAGCACTATAAATACCATTCATGCCTGAAGCAAAATAAGCCACCATACTAGCAATCCCCACATACATACCGGCTTGTATTCCAAATAATTCAATACCCATTATAATGGAGGCAATAACACAATGTGTAGCCCCCGCAAATACAGCCACAAAGCCCATTCCAGCTAGTAATGCCATGGGAAAGGGAATAAACCAAATAAGTATATTACCTAAGGTAGCCCCTATAAAAAACAAGGGCGTTACTTCACCGCCCTTAAAGCCTGCACTTAAAGTAAGGCTGGTTAATAGTATTTTCAAAGCAAAATCAAAATTGCCAGCGGGTTCATTAAAAGCATCCATAATAGATGGGATACCTAATCCAATATATTTGGTGGAATTAGCCACTACAATTAATAAAGCAATAATGATACCTCCAATAAATGGACGCATGGGTTCAAATTTTATTTTTGAAAATAAAGTTTCAAAAATTTTACCTGTATAAATAAATAGAAATGCGGCTAAACCAAAAATAAGCCCTGCAAGCATGGTCCAACTTATAGTACTTACTGTAATACTTGGAATAATATTAATAGAGTACACTGTATGTTTTACCATCCATGCTAAACAAATATAGTGTGCGCCAAAGGCAGCTATAAAACTTGGAATTATATTTTCAAACTTCACTTTTCTAAAACTCATTATTTCTAAAGCAAAAACTGCAGCTGCAAAGGGTGTCCCAAACACTGCAGCAAAACCTGCACTCACGCCCATTATTAAAATGGTTTTTCTTTCAGCAGCACTTAATTTAAATAGAGTAGTGAATTGATCTGCAATCGCTCCACCCATTTGCACCGCTGTTCCTTCTCTGCCTGCAGAACCTCCGCCTATATGTGTAAGTAAAGTACTTATAAAAACAAGTGGGGCCATTAATAAGGGAATAGGTTTAGTAGAATTACTTGTAGTACTTGAACTGCTTGTAGTTACTATAGCTTGATGTGTTTCTAAAATTAAATTATTACCTTTTTGAACAGCTGTTCCAAAGTAATGGTAAGCATAACCAATACCTAAACCTATTAAAGGTAAAAAATTCACCATCCAAATATTATTCGTACGCCAAAGGGTAACAAAGTCCAAGGCTATTAAAAACCATGCTGTAGCCGAGCCTACTAAACTTGCCGTCATAATTGTAATGAACAACCATTTCAGCATAAACAATAAATGGGTACTTATTTTTTTCATTTGAATTTAAATAAACTAATTCAATAGTTCATTTAGGTTATGATTTACTGTTAGCTTCTTTATTTTTATCTTTTTTATTAAGCATTACAATGGCAATAATCACCCAAACGATATTTACAAACATAGAAGGGTAGGCCTGATGAAAGAAGGTGTTCACTACAAAAAATATACCACCAAGAATATTCGCTAAGACATATAGTTTATGAGTAGCCGCTAGCCTTCCTGTTATATTCAGCGCATAGGATCCTACAATTAATACAGAGCCCATCCAGCCCAAAATTTCAACAAGTGTATTCATGTAATAAAATTAGGTTAATTAGCATAAAGGGGCAGTCTAATGCTATTTAAACTTCAAACAAAATCCAAAATATTGCCTATTTTTAGGTTACATGGAAAAATCAATTAAGAATCTTCTAGAAAACAATAAAAACTGGGTAGCGAGCAAATTAGCTATTGACCCTAGTTATTTTGAAAAATTATCGAATAGTCAAAATCCAGAATACTTATGGATTGGTTGTTCTGATAGCCGTGTGCCGGCCAATCAAATTACTGGCACTTTGCCTGGTGATATATTTGTACATCGCAATATTGCCAATATGGTGGTTCACAGTGATATGAATATGTTAAGTGTACTATCTTATGCTGTAGAAGTATTGAAAGTAAAGCATATTATAGTTTGCGGTCACTATGGTTGCGGTGGTGTAATCGCTGCTATGGAAAATAAACAATTTGGGTTAATTGATAATTGGTTAAGACATATTAAAGATGTGTATCGCTATCATCATAAAGAATTAGATGCCATTGCTGATAAAACACAAAGAGCTAGAAGATTTGTAGAAGTGAATGTGATGGAACAAGTACATGATTTGGGCAAAACTTCAATTGTTCAAAATGCTTGGAAAAATAATCAACCTTTACATGTCCACGGCTGGGTGTATGATATTCATGACGGAATTATTAAGGATTTAAATGTGAGTTTCACTTGCACCAAGGATTTGCATAAAGTATATCACTTGGATTAATTTTTTACATAAACTATTTAACTATCATAATATTCTAAAAAAGGTACTTCAATTAATTATTTATTAATAAATTACTATAAAATTAATTGTAACAATTATTCATTCTAACGCTATTTACTTCATTCTTTAAATTTCAATTATGAAAAATTATTTATTATTTATTCTTTGTCTTTTTATTTTGTCTGCTCAAGCACAAACCTATACCCCTTCTAAAGAAAATTTAAAAGCCAGAACTAGTTTTCAGGATAATAAGTTTGGCATGTTTATTCACTGGGGAGCCTCCAGTGTATTGGGCGATGGAGAGTGGGTGATGAATAATAAAGAAATTAATAAAGATGACTATAAAAAATTATCTAAAGTATTTAACCCAGTTGATTTTGATGCGGCTAAATGGGTAAGTACTGCGAAGAACGCTGGTATGAAATACATTGTACTTATCACAAGGCATCATGATGGTTTTTCTAATTGGGACACCAAACAATCGGATTGGAAAATTACCAACACGCATTATAAACAAGATCCTCTAAAATTATTAGCAGCAGAATGTAAAAAGCAAGGGATTAAATTGGGCTTTTATTATTCTACACTAGATTGGAGTAGAGACGACTACCCTTATGAGACAGGAAGAACAGGTCAAAAATCGGGAAGAACTGCAAAAAGCAATTACGATTCTTATTTAAAATTCATGAAGGCCCAATTAACAGAGCTACTTACTAACTACGGCGATATTTCTTGTATTTGGTTTGATGGACATTGGGATCAAACTAATCCAGAAGGATCCAAAGACAGAAGTTCTCGCATTGATTGGAAGTATGATGAAATTTATAGTTTAATTCATAAACTACAACCTGCTTGTATGATTGGAAACAATCATCACCTTGATCCTATACCAGGTGAAGATTTTCAAATGTTTGAACAAGACTTGCCTGGACAAAATACATCAGGCTTAAGTTTTCAAACGGCTTCTAGTTTACCAATAGAGTCTTGTATTACCATGAATGATTCTTGGGGATTTAAAATTACCGATCGCAATTATAAATCTTACAATAACATTATTCAAACATTAGTGGGTGCAGCTGGACGTAACTCTAATTTATTACTAAATGTAGGGCCCATGGCCAATGGAGAAATGCAAGTTGAATTTAGAGATACTTTAGCCTTAGTAGGCAAATGGGTTAAAAAATATGGTGCTAGTATTTATGGTACAAGAGGAGGTCCATTAGGCCCACAAACATGGGGCGTAACAACTCAAGATAGCAAGCATGTATATGTGCATTTAATGAAACAAAGAAGCCAAAGCGGTTTGTTTATTCCTGGTAATTTCAAAGTTAAAAAAGTAGGCATAATGGGAACTGTTTCAAGCCTTCCATTTAGTGTAAGACAAAACGGAATTTTAATAGATACACGCGGCTTATCGGTGACTGGGCCTGATACCATTATTGCCATTGATTTTCAATAGCTTATAGAATAAATTTTGTATTTGAATTTTTTCTAGAGATAATATTAAGTTCACACTGAGGTAACATTGCGGTAACATTGAAGTCTAATATTTGCGGTATAAATATTTATACTGTGAAAAGGCTATTAATACTCATTGGATTTATTGGAATTGCAACTATATCTCAAGCTCAAAAAGCTAAATTAACTGGTAAAATTACCAGTACTAAAAACGAAGCGCTTGCTAGCGTTTCTCTTACTTTACAATCGGACAAAACACAGATTTCTAAAACAGATATTGAAGGAAGATATAGTTTTAGTATTGATGTTGACAAGAACTATACATTAACCTTAACCTATGTAGGGTATAAAAACAAAACAGTTCAAGATATTAAAGCTACTAAGGCTGGGGAAGAAGTAGAAGTAGATGTTTTGTTAGAAGAAGCCAATTCAAAATTAGCGGACGTAACAGTTTCTGCTAATAGATCCTCTAATAAAGGTGCTACCGATAACGCTTTAATTTCTTTTCAAAAGAATACCAATACCGTAGCTTCTGTTATTTCAGCAGAAACTATTAAAAGAAGTCCAGATAGAAATACAGCAGAAATTTTAAAAAGAACACCAGGTGCTTCTATTCAAGAAGGCAAATATATTATTGTAAGAGGTTTGGCTGATAGATATAACCAAGCTATGTTAAATGGTATATTATTAACTAGTACCGAGCCCGATCGTAAAACTTTCTCTTTCGATTTATTCCCTTCTCAAATTATTGATAACATCATTATTAATAAGGCCTTTGTTCCAGAACTTCCAGGTGAGTGGGCGGGTGGTTTAATTCAAGTCAATACAAAGGACGTGCCTTCTAAAAATTTCTTTAATATTCAATTAGGTACAAGCGTGAATAGCTTAATTACCGGAAAAGATTTTTTTAAAGACAAAGGTGGTAAAACAGATTGGTTAGGTATTGACGATGGAACAAGAGCTTTACCTACAGGATATACAACTAAATCAAATTTTGATACTTCTAGTTTAGCTGCTAAAACAGCATTAGGTAAAACCATGTCAAATAATTGGGCGCCAGTGCAAACTACAGCGAAGCCAAATATTAATATGCAAATGAATGGTGGTTTTGCAGGAACGCTTTGGGGTAAAAAAATTGGAGGTATGATTGGGGTGAATTATGCTAATGCTTACCGTTTTCAAAATAATACCAACAACCAAAATGGTATTACTGATGAGAAATTCAATCCAATTACAGCCTTGAATGATAGCAAGTATTTCCAAGATATTAATATGGGTGCTATTGCTGGATTATCTATGTTCTTAAACCCTTTGAATAAAATTAGTTATAAAGCCATTGTAAACGTAAAAACTTCGAATACTTATAACTCAAGAATGGGTACCGACTATTCTAGACAAGATTTAGTAAAAGGAAATGAGTTTGTATTTGGTCAAAATGTATTTTTTACCAATCAATTGAATGGTGAACATAGCTTGTCTCAAAAATTAAAATTCAATTGGTATGGGGCCTTTAACATTTTAGATGCATATACACCAGACCAAAGAAGAATTATGTATACTAAAAGTTTAGGTGGAGCTGACCCCTATGTATTGAATATTTCTAATACATTATCTCAGCAATCTGGTAGTAGAATTTTCCAAACTTTATCTGACTATATATATACTGGCGGAGGCGATTTTACTTATAAAATAAAGCAACAAACTATTAAGGCAGGATATATGATACAAGTAAAAGATCGTTTATATGACGCTCAATTATTTGCCATCACCATGCCTAATGACAATCCTGCTTTAAGATTATTGGATGCATCGAATGCTTTTGATCCTTCTAATTTTGGAACAGGCTCTGATAATAAATTTGCCTTTAACGCTATACAAAACAGAAACTTCAGATACATGGCTAATACCATTTTAAATGCAGGTTTTTTACAGTTTGACAATAAATTATCTGATGGTTTAAGAGTTGTTTGGGGATTAAGAGTTGAGAATTTTGACCAATTGGTAGGGTCTGTGAAGAAGTGGGATCCAAGACATACTTATTCAAAGGTTACCGATTACTTACCTGGCGTGAATGCGACCATTAAATTATCTCAAAAAGCGAATTTAAGAATTACAGGTTCTCAAACAGTGATTCGCCCAGAGTTAAGAGAATTATCTGCATTAAACATCTATGATTTTGAATTAAATGCAGCAGTTTCTGGTAACCCTTCTTTAAAACGTACAAAAATTACCAATACAGATTTTAGATATGAATTTTATCCATCTGCTGGAGAAATGTTCACAGTAGGTATTTTCTACAAAAGTTTTGAAAATCCAATTGAAAGTATTTTTCAGGAAGGTGCTGGCGGATCTAGTTTATTCTCTTTCCAAAACGTTTCAAAAGCAACTGCCTTTGGATTTGAAATTGAAACAAGAAAAAAATTATCAAAAAGATTTACTGTACAAGCAAATGGTTCTTATATCAATTCGAAAATTGATGACGCTGCTTTAAATGTAAGCAGGGCTTTACAAGGTCAATCACCTTATATCATCAACACGGGTTTATTGTATGATGTGCTTGAAAAAGGTTTTAATGCCACAGTATTATTCAATCAAGTGGGTAAGAGAATTTACTTGGTGGGAGATATTCAAGCTGGTGCAGGTGCTCCGGATGTTTATGAAAATCCTAGAGCATTGATTGATTTTCAAATTAGCAAGAAATTTTCAAATAATAAAGCAGAGATTAAGTTCACCATTGCTGATCTATTAAATCAAAGACAAATTTTCTATCAAAATAATAATAGTAATACTGACTATGATAATGCAAATGATGCTACTCGTTTTTCAAGAAAATTTGGTACTACTTATGGTGTAACAATTAACTACTCTTTATAATAAACTAAATCAAAAACTTTTTTTAAATACAACAACAATGAAACAATTATTTATTTTATCTCTAGCTTTTTTAGCCATTACTGGTTGCAGAAAGATTGAAATGGATGGCGAAAAAGAAATCTTCGTAGTAACGAAGGAAGTTGCCCCTGTAGGTGCGGTATCAAATACCATTACTTTAACAGGTAAAATTACAAAAGACACTACTTTGTATGCAAAAGATATAAACTACCTATCTGGTGTAGTTTATATAACAAAAGGTGTCACATTAACGGTTGAAGCTGGTGCTAAAGTGCAAGGAAAATCTGGTTTAGATGTTGCCTCTTTAGTTATTTGCCGTGGTGCAAAAATAGTAGCAAAAGGTACTGCTGAAAAGCCTATTATTTTTACATCTGCTTCCCTAAATCCTCAATCAGGTGACTGGGGTGGTATCGTTATATTAGGTACTGCAAAAGTAAACCAAACATTAACATGGAAAGGTGCTGCTGTAGCTGGTTTAACATCAGTGGAAGGTGGTATAAACGATACAGAAGTAGGCTATGGTTTAGCGGGTTCTGGTGATGCAGCTTTCCCTACAGGAAATGATGCAGACAATTCTGGAATTTTACAATATGTAAGAATTGAATATGCCGGATATGCTTACCAACCAGATAATGAGTTGAATAGTTTAACAATGGCTGGTGTGGGTAATGGTACAACTATTGACCATATCCAAGTTACTTATGCAAAAGATGATGCATATGAGTGGTTTGGTGGTACAGTAAACTGTAAGTATTTGATTGCTTATAAAACACAAGATGATGATTTTGATACAGATTATGGTTATGCAGGTAATGTTCAATTTGGAATTGTATTAAGAGACTCTGCTATTGCTGATATCTCTACTTCTGAAGCTTTTGAATCAGATAACGATGGTAAAGGATCTACTTTATCTCCAAAAACATCTGCTGTATTCTCTAATATCACTGCAATTGGGCCAAGAATTGATCCAGTTACAGCAAAAGGAAATACCTTATACAGAGCTGGTGCGCATATCAGAAGAAATTCTGGAATTTCTATCATGAATTCTATAATAGCAGGTTGGCCGGTAGCGATTCAGTTTGATGCATCAACTGGTACTGCAGTAGATAAAAATATCGATGATAGTACGATCAGAATTAAGAATACCACTTTTGCAGGTAATACTGCGAACATTACTTACACTGCAAGTGGAACACCCACTGGTGCTACAGCTGCGACTTTATTAGCTTGGTTTTCAACTCCAGCTTTTGGTAATACAATTTTAACTACTTCTTCAGCAGATAGATTAAAATTAATTCAACCATTTAACTATACAAACCCTGACTTTACTCCGTACGCGAATAACTCAACGCCTTCTGGTGCTGCAAGTACAGATGCTTTATCATCTTCTTGGGGAAGCTTAGGAATTTGGGATCATGCGAATTTCACTAAGAACGGTGCTTTCACAGATTCTAAATTACAAAATGCTTTCTTTGAAAAAGTTACATTTAGAGGTGCAGTTGCTACCTCAGGTGTGAATCAAACTTGGTGGAAAGGTTGGACTATTTGGAAATAAGCTAGTATTTAAAAAATTGTTAGATATATAAAATAAGGCCCTTCAAAAGAGGGCCTTATTTATTTTCTTAAATTATATGAAAAAATATGCTGGTTAAACTGCGAATATTAAAACTGTATTAACCTATAAAATATTAAATGCCATACTCATTTACAAACTGCTCGCAGTAATCTTTAATTAAACTTCTTACTGCTCTAAACTGCTCATTTATTTCATCATCCGTTCCTATAGCCTTTGCAGGGTCTGGAAAATTATAATGTAGTTTAATGGCCATGGTAGGAAAATAAGGGCATCGCTCTTTAGCGTTATCACATACTGTAATGATATAGTCAAAATCAATACCTAAGTATTCTGTTATATTATTAGAGGTATGACTTGAAATATCAATACCAATTTCTTTCATAGTAGAAATGGCCTTTGGGTTTACGCCATGCGTTTCCACACCTGCAGAATATACGATTGCTTTACCCGCAGTCATAGATGCTAAAAAGCCATGGGCAATTTGACTTCTGCAACTATTACCAGTACATAATACTAAAATATTTTTCATATCGCTCTCAGCTTTTTAGATTGAGTTTGTACAATAAAGTATGTTATAATTTATAGTTTAGCAACATCCCGCACCCGGTACACAGGCAGCTTTTGGTTTTTGTGCAAAAACAGTTACAGAAAATATGCCCATTTGAGAAGCTCTGAATGCAGCAATTTCTCCAGGGTTTAAATAATTCACTAAAATATCATCAGGGATAATAATAGCTTTTTCTTTTTGAATAGTTACATTTTCAAAACCATTAGCATCTATTAATTCCATGTACACTTGTTTTTGAATAGCCCCAGATACACAACCCGCATACATTTCTGCAGCATTTCTTAAAGCATCTGGAAGAGCCCCCACTAATACCACATCGGATATACTAAAGTGACCACCTGGTTTTAAAACCCTAAATATATCTTGAATAACGGCATGTTTATTAGGCACTAAATTAAGTACACAATTACTAACCACTACATCTGCAATATTGGAAGTAATGGGCATGTTCTCAATATCGCCTTGTCTAAATTCAACATTATGGTAACCCATTTTTTCAGCATTGGCTCTTGCTTTTTCAATCATGGCTGGTGTAAAATCAATGCCTATCACCTTACCAGTAGCACCTGTACTTCTTCTTGCTACAAAACAATCATTGCCTGCGCCCGATCCTAAATCCACAACTACATCGCCTTCTTTAATTTTAGCAAATTCAGTAGGTAAGCCACAGCCTAGTCCTAAATCGGCACCTTCCACATAACCTGGTAGTTTGGTATAGTCGTCAGACATGATATTGTATATTTCGGTACTGCAACCACCCGCGCCACAACAAGAAGACATATTGGTCTCTTTGTCTTGCAAAGCAATCTCACTGTATTTTGCTTTTACGATTTCTTTTAATTCTAATTCTGTTTTCATAGTTTCAATTTTATATTGTTAACAACAAGATTTTGCTTTGTAAGTAGTATTAAATAAGCTATCAAATAGCTTTGCTATTTTTTTCCAGTTAGACTCATTAATACAATAACATGTTTTTACACCTGTAATTTCTCCCTGTATTAAACCCGCTTCTTTTAATTCCTTTAAATGTTGCGAAACGGTGCTTTGTGATAGTGGTAATTCGTCTACAATATCTCCACAAATACAGGTTTGCTTTTTAAGTAGTAAACGAATAATAGCTACTCTAGCTGGGTGACCCAAGGCCTTGGCTAGTAATGCAATTTGTTCGTCTTTTTCTGTATAGAGTGTCATGGTATCTTATTAATCGTAAAATAACGATTAATATTTGTTTCACAAAATATTTTATAAACTATTTTTTAGAAACTGATTAAAATCATACGTAAAATGCCCGTACACAAAAAAACCTAGTCTTTTGAAGGACTAGGTTTTTCAATATCAAACCCATTCGAATACTATGCGTTGAAAGCGTCGGCTACGCCTTTATGTAAAATTTTTCCTGCTTTAATATTTAATCCTTTTGCTAAAGCTGCATTTTCAACACAAGCTTTCTCCCATCCTTTATTGGCAATGGCAATGGCATAAGGCAAAGTCGCTTGTGTAAGTGCGCGTGTAGAAGTTTGTGGAACCGCTCCTGGCATATTGGCTACACAGTAATGCAAAATATTTTGCTCCATGTACACAGGGTTTTCATGTGTAGTTGGTTTACAAGTTTCAATGCAACCTCCTTGGTCAACAGCAACATCCACCACTACAGTACCAGCTTCCATTAAAGCTAGGTCGACTTTCTTAATTAAATGCGGCGCTTTTGCTCCATGTAATAATACAGCACCTATCACTAAATCAACAGTAGGTAATTTTTCTTGAATAGCCATTAAGGTAGAATATTGTGTAACTACATTCGCTGGCATGACGTCCGATAAATATCTTAGTCTTGTTAGGTTGGTATCCATAATAGTAACATTGGCGCCTAAGCCTGCAGCCATTTTAGCGGCCTGTGTTCCTACAATACCACCACCAATAATTAAAACCTCTGCTGGTTTCACACCTGGCACACCTCCTAATAATTTTCCTTTTCCTCCAAATGGTTTGCCTAAATAATAAGCACCCACATTCACAGCCATTCTTCCTGCCACTTCCGACATAGGAACTAATAAAGGCAATGAACCGTCTGGTAATTCAACAGTTTCGTAAGCAATACAAACCGCAGCTGATTTCATCATTGCATCAGTTAATTCTTTTGATGCTGCAAAGTGGAAATAGGTAAATAAAATTTGTCCTGGTTTGATAAGTGGAAATTCCGCAGCTAAAGGTTCTTTTACTTTAATAATCATTTCAGTGCTGGCATACACTTCTTTAGCAGTCGCTAAAATAGTGGCACCTGCTTTTATATAAGCCTCATCAGAAAATCCTGATCCAATACCTGCCTTGGTTTCAACATTCACTGTATGACCTTGTCTTGTAAGTGCATCCACACCTTCTGGTGTTAAACCCACTCTATACTCTTGAATCTTAATTTCTTTTGGAACTCCAATGATCATGGTATTTTGTTTTTATTTCTGTACAAATATCTATTAAAAGAAAATATTCATTTAATAATGTAAATAATCAGTAAAATATCTTGTTTATTTGGTCAATTAGCATAAAATATCGTTATTTACACTAGAAATTAAAGCAAAAACAGAAATTATTTCTCTATGGCACTT